>Ga0209483_1001907_pt1 | contig 15193 bp, 16 predicted proteins | sample NGEPerA_FD_184508 | JGI IMG/M metagenome (GOLD analysis project Ga0209483, IMG submission 184508) | Arctic peat soil microbial communities from the Barrow Environmental Observatory site, Barrow, Alaska, USA - NGEE PermafrostL2-A... | ecosystem: Environmental > Terrestrial > Soil > Wetlands >... | reverse complement strand
GACAACGATGATCGCGCGTCTCAAATTCCTCGGTGTTCGAGCAGCAGGCCTTGAGATTGCTCTATTCGGTGGACTTGCTACCGCGATCGGCTTGGTCGTTGGCACCAGTTTTTTGTGGGCTACCACCTATCCCGGCATTCCGGAGAACGCTGACCTTTTGCACGCGATCTACCGTATTTCGTTCGGTATCGGCGGCCCCGGCTATGCGGTCCCCTTCGGTCTGCTTGCTGCTGGCATCTCGATTCCTGCTGCGTTCTCCAAACTGCTCCCGAAGTGGGTAGTTATTCTCGGCTTTTTCGTCGCAGCGGTTGGTGTTCTCAGTTGGTTCGAAATTCTAAGCGTTCGCCTCCTGCCACTCATCCCTCTCACACGTTTTCCCGGCTTCGTGTGGATCATCGCTGCAGGCTTCACGGTCGGTAAGCGCCAGAAGAGCGTGACGGCATGACGGAAACGACAACGTCGCTCGAACAGGAAACAGCGAGTGGAAAGCGATTTCTTGCTGCTATAGGATCAGCGATTCTGGCTGCCACCGTAATAGGCGGAATAAGTTACGCAGCGTTTGGTTCAATGAGCCAGAGCCTGAGAGTTCAAGCTGTCACGCTTCTTGTATATGCGACGTTGACGGCGACCCTATGTCTATTCTTCAAACCTGCTACCAACGGCCCAATTTCGCTCCGCTATACCGGCGCAAAAGCACTCGTCGCAAGCGTTGGCATACTCGTTGTCACTGTTGCCGTCATTGTCCTCTTCTACTACTGCCTCGGATCGATCTTCGGCAGCGTACCCAGCGTTGCGCGACAAATCGTCTCTTTCGCGACGGACGCAGGCCGCCTGAAGGGTCAACCGACGGCCGTTTGGATCATCGCAATTGTTCGTGGGTGTCTCTTGGTGCCGGTCTTCGAAGAGGTGTTCTTTCGTGGCCTCCTGTTGGGCTGGCTGCGCAAGCATATGCAAGAGGATTTGGCAGTCATCGCGATGGCCGCACTTTTCGCTCTTGAACATGGTTCGTTCATCCTGACTTCGTACGCCTTTATATTCGGGATCTCCTTGGGTTACGTGAGATTGCGCACCCACTCGACGTTGAATACGGCACTCATGCACTCTCTCCATAACGCAATGCTTCTGATTCTAGGTTCTCGGATTCTCAATGCCTAACGTAGCCTCAGAATCGACAGTGCTCGAGGACGCACTGGATCCGGGGTTTCGGCAGCGGTACTAGGACGGAGGAATTTTCCAAACCTGAGGACCCAGGTCTCGAAGCTGAGATTCTGGGTCTTCCAGTTTTTGGGTCGGGATTTCGAAGTCCGGGTTGAGATACAGCTTCAGGGCTGGCCAGGGGATGGTGATGGGACCTGGGCCGCAGGCATAGCAGGCAACTTGATAGGGTTGGAAGATGATTGTGACGCCTGTCGAGTCCAGGCGCCAGCTTTCAGGGTTGATGACAACGCTGTGGAGGATCTTCTGCATTTCGCCCGGTTGAAAGAAGCTCTCGTAGCTCCCCATGCGTGGGCCATCAAGGCGCCGGTGCAATTCTCTGTCGCAGCGCTTCTGGATCGCAGTGTCCCAGCCTGAGTTGGCGAGAAAGACATCCTCAGGACGCAGTTCGCGCTGTTCCTGAAGCAGCCAGTTGAACTCTATCGTGCCGTGATTCGGATGCGCGCCGTGACCGTCCCACATGCTCACGATGGAGGCAGTAACCAACTGTTTTCCGATGACGCCGATGGAGACGCTGGTGTCTGAATCAACGCCGGCATCTGCCCTCCATTGAAGAATGGGCTCGCCCTTGCAGCCATAGGCACAAACTGTGAGTCTTTGCGCAGTGGCTTCAACGGCTTTGTTCCAAGCTCTCCACTCGGGCAAGTCTGCGTTCGCCTGGGGCCATGAGGCGTTTAGAGTTCCATATTCCGGCGTTCCATCGCCGATGCGCACCTGCGCTCCCGGCGGAGGAGGGTCGGGGAACGCGTACAGCGTAATTGAACGCTGTACAAAGGTGATGCCAGCCTTGCTATAGACCATTTGACGCAGCTGCTTTGTCCACCAGTCGTAGTAGACCTGGAGGCAACCGGAGAGAACGGCGGACGAGGTTGAGTTGGCCGCGTTGCAGCGGAGAGCGATAAAGTGCAGCCAGTTGCGCTGATCGGTGCGAACCTCATCCTTCATTTCAGAGGACGCGGCAGCAAGGACGGCGCGGTAGGCGGCGGCCATTTGCTCATCGGCGGCGCTCAGTGAAGGCGAGACGCAAATGGCCTTTTCCTGCGGGGTTTTCGCCTTTGCACAATCGAAGCTGGCGGCGTGCGCGATGCCACTTGCAAACAGCAACACAATCCAACAACCGTTCCGCATTACCCGCCACCCACACAATCTCAACCCATCAGCTTACCCCGGTTATTCTGCCCACGGAACCAACTTCACAATTCTTGCGTATAAACCCTCCATGCAATGCGTGGGCACATTAAGCTGGAGCGGGATGGGGCTGGGGACGCTGGTGAATTGTCCCAGCGACAAAAGCTTGTCGCAGAGGGCTCCCGTCAGACCGTCTCGGCGTAGGATGGAGGCGCCGGAGATTGCAGTCCGACGGACGCCTTCTGCCGGTGATCCGCAGAGCGGAGTAACCAATTCCCCGGCGACTTTCTTGCCGCGCACGGAGGTGAGACCACTGGACGTTGACTGGTCCCAAATCGTCCGCCGCTGCATGGACGGAGATTCCGGTGCCTGGGCGGAGATGGTGCGCACGCACCACAAGCGAGTGTACGGGCTCTGCTACCGGTTTACCGGCAACGTGGCCGATGCAGAAGACCTGACCCAGGACGTGTTCCTCAAAATCTACTCAAACCTGGCGAGCTTTGACACCAGCCGAGGGAGCCTGCAGGTGTGGATCACCACCATGACCCGCAACCTGCTGGTGGACAACTTCCGGCGCACACGCAACCAGCGGGCAACCGGTTCGTTGGACGACGGCTGGGAGTCGGTTGAAGAGCTGAAGCCGATAGACAGGCTGACTTCAAAAGGACCTTCACAGCACGAACTTGCGGCCCAGAAAGAACTCTCAGCGATGGTGCAGAGCGCCTTGGCGCGCGTGTCCGTGGAGCTGCGCGAGGCGGTCATTCTAAGGGATTTACAGGATATGGACTACAAGGAGATTGCCCAGGTGCTGGGCATCCCCGAGGGGACGGTAAAGTCCCGCATCAGCAGGGGACGCGCGGAACTTGCGCGCCTGCTGGAACGTAGTAGACGAGAGGTGATGTAACCATGACGGACCGCGCACACATTCCGAGCTCTCCAGCCTGTGGCCAGTGGGAGACACTTTTGGCGGACGCGCTGGACGGGTTGCTGAAGCCCGAAGACGAAGCTACCTTTGCCGAGCACATGGCCGGTTGCAAGGCCTGCACGGCTCTCTTCGACGAATCCCGCCGAGGCCGCGAGTGGTTGGAGTTTCTCTCCCCGGAACCAGAGGTCCCGGCCGGCCTGCTGGATAAGATTCTGGCTCAAACCGGACCGGGACAGGTAGCGGGTTTCGGCCTGATGAGCGGTGGCACCACCGTGCTGCCAATGCCCCCTGCCTGGCAGCGTCCCGGCTTTATGGGCCAGGTTCGCCGATTTGCCGAGCCTCGGCTGCTGATGACTGCCGCGATGGCGTTCTTTTCAATCGCACTGACGCTCAACCTGACCGGTGTCCGGCTCAGTAGTGTGCGTCTTGCCGACCTTCGCCCGACTGCTATCCGTTCGTTCATGGAGCGGCGCTTGAACACCGCATCAGTTCCGATAGTTCGGTATTACGACCATCTCCGCTTTGTTTACGAGGTTGAATCGAGAGTGCGGGAGCTGCGGCGCAGCACGGAAGGCGAAGGCCAGGGCAGCGACAACACCCAACAGAAGCCGAGCAGCCCGGCGCCTGGCGAATCCAAACAGATCCCCGGCCACAAGGACGGAGGCTCCCGCATGGACCCTCCTCCGCAACAGTCGGGCAAACCGGTGACTGGACCGGCGCAAGACGATTCCAGTGGTTTTTTTGAAACTTCCCTGAGGTTTGACGGGACGTTTCGCGCATTCCGGCGGCTCCAAAATGGCACGACGGGAATGAAAGAACAGGAAAGGAGCACAGTATGGACTGCGTAAATCACACAGGTGTAAACGCGACAGCCTATTGCCAGAGCTGCGGCAAGGCACTCTGCGCCAGTTGCGTGCGTAACGCGGCTGGAGGGCAGATTCTCTGCGAACCGTGCTGGACGGCATGGCACAGCTATCAACAGCCCTTTGCCGCTCCGCAACCGGGTACGCCGAGCCCTGCGACCGCCGCGGTGCTGGGACTGATTCCTGGCGTGGGAGCTATGTACAACGGCCAGTTCATCAAGGGCCTGGTCCATGTGGTGATCTTCGCAGTGCTGGTGAGCGCGGCCCATGTCTACGGGATCTTTGGCATCTTCATTGCCGCGTGGGTTATTTACCAGTCGTTCGAGGCGTATCACACCGCCCGTGCGCGGCGCGACGGTCAGCCTCTGCCCGATCCATTGGGACTGAATGAGGTGGGTAACTGGGTGAACCCTGGAGCGCGTGGGCAATATCCGGGGCAGCCCAGTGCAGGCCCGGGCGCAGTGGATCCGAGCCAGACGGGGCAGGGTCCGTCGACTGGAAGTTATCAGCCACCCTACCAACAGGCTCCTTACCAGACGCCGTATCAGGGTCCGTACACGCCACCTCCACCCGGCTTTACCGATCCCGGCACGCCTCCCGTTCCACCGGTGCCACCGGTGCCGCCCGTAGGATGGCGCCGCAAAGAGCCAATCGGCGCGATTGTGCTGATTGCCCTCGGGCTGCTGTTTCTGCTAGGGCAGCTGGATATTTTCTCAGGTCGGCTGATTGAATTCACCTGGCCGGTGCTGCTGATTGGGTTGGGCGTCTGGTTGATCGTTCGCCGGCTCAGAGAATCGCAAGGAGGGTCCAAATGAACCGCTACATTCTGATTCGCCGCCTGCGCGGCCCCGCAATTCTTCTTTTGATCGGCGTGATAGCCCTGCTCCATTCGACGGGCATCATCCATAGCTTCTGGCATCTTTTCTGGCCGTTGGTGCTGATTCTGCTGGGCCTGCTATTGCTGGCCGAGCGCGCGGCGCTGGCCTCTGAAGGTGGTGACTTCGGCTGGCCGTACGCTGGTGCGCCCAACCGGGGCGTAGTTGATCCCAGTGCGGCAACCGGCGTCCCGCCCTACCCAGAACAGTCGACGTCGATCGTCCCTGCTTCCTCGCACGACTTCGGGAAAGATCCCGATGGAGGACAATCATGAGCAGCGTACCTCCCAACACGCCTCCGGGCGGCGGACCGCCGCCCCCCTATCCACCCTACGACCCGAAGACACAATGGCGGGTTTACCGTGAGCAGCAGCGGGCTGCCTGGCGCGCCCAGCGCGATGCATGGAAAGCCCAGCGGTACGCCATGAAGGCCGGCTATGCAGGTGCGTACGGCCCGCGCGTCCCTTCAATCGTTGGCCCCGTCATCCTGATCACCGTCGGAGTGATTGCCTTGCTGGTGCTCTCGGGCTATATCAGCGGCAGCCAGTTCTGGTCGTGGTATGCGCGCTGGTGGCCGCTCGTACTGATCGGCGCCGGCCTTGGCCTGCTCGGCGAGTGGGCGTTGGATCTGCGCCGGGAAACCCCGGTGCGCCGCAGTGGCAGCTTCGTCGGAATCATAATCCTGCTCGCTTTTCTGGGTTTTGGAGCGGCCGGATGGAACCACATGGGTCCCTGGTTTAACCAGTGGAACAACGACAATGGCGACTTTTTCAACTCCTTCGGCATGCCTGAGCACGATCTTGATCAGCAAGTGCAGAACGTGCCCATTCCCGCCAACGCTTCCATCGATATCGAGAATCCTCGCGGGGACGTGAGCATAACTGCAGGCGACACGCCGAATGTGGAAGTGCAGGCGCACGAAGTGGCCTTCGCGAGCTCGGATTCGGAAGCCAAGAAGATTTTCGATGCCGAAGCGGCCCAACTCCAGGTCAGCGGAACCGCTGTAATGATCAAGACAGAGGGCAATAACAACGGGCGGGTGAACCTGACCGTGACGGTGCCCAAAACTGCACGAGTCACTGTCAATGCCAGCAGGGGAGACGTAGCCGCTGCCGGACTGGGCGCGGGCATCAGCATCAAGACCGGGCACGGAGACACGCATCTGAACTCGATTGTGGGTTCGGTGCAGGTGCACTTCTCCAATGGCCGGCACGATCTCTCCGCGCACCAGGTTGACGGCGACCTTACCGCTGACGGCGATTGCAACGATCTGACCCTCTCCGAGATCAAGGGACGAGTTTCAACAAGCGGACAAATTTTCGGCGAGGTGCACCTGGAGAACATCGCCGGGCCGGTCAGTGTGCACACCTCAATCACCGATGTGCAGATCGCTGAGCTGCCGGGCGACCTCACTTTCGACTCCGACAATTTGCGCGTCACTGAATCCAAAGGCCTGGTGCACGTGGTCACGCGTTCAAAAGACGTTGACCTGAGCCAGATCTATGGCGACAGCTATGTGGAAGACCGCGATGGCCGCGTGTCCGTGGAGCCGGCGGGCGCTTTCAACGTGGAAGCGAAGAACAGCAAGGGCGACGTAGAACTGACGCTTCCGCCCAACGGTTCGGGCTCCGTGGACGGGCGCACGCACAACGGTGACATTGTTACGGAGTTCAGCCTGAGCGTTAGCGGGGATCAAGACAAGTCGGTGACCGGCAAGATTGGTTCCGGCAGTTCACGAATCGTCTTGAGCGCCAGCAACGGCGACTTGCGCATCAAGAAGGGCCCGGCCTTCCCGGCTGCGCCCACGCCTTCGAGCGCACAAGTACCGCCCGCTGCCCCAGTACCGCCCAACGCGCGCCATTTGAACGCGCCCAAGGCACTACCTCCGCAACCGGTTACACAGTAAGAGCAGCCGTGGATCGACAACGATCAAGACCGGCGCAGTGGGGTTCGCCCCCTGCGCCGGTTTTGTTCTGGGCGCATTCCGTTGTATGCTCGACTCGCGGGGGTCGACCGTAGCCATGATGCATGCGCCGATCAAGGTGATTACCGTCGAGCGGGAATACGGATCGCGAGGCGGAGAATTCGCCCACGATCTGGCTCAAAAGCTCGGCTGGCGGCTGCTGGACTCGGAACTTGTAACCGCAGCTGCGCGCATGGCCGGCGTGGACCCGAAGCTGGCCGCCAAGTTCGACGAGCGGCTTGACCCCTGGTACTACCGCTACGGCAAGGTCTTCTGGCAAGACTCAGGCTACTCAATGGCGGCCATCGGCGATGAGCACATCTTCGACTCCGAGCGCATGTTAAAGCTGATTCGGCAGGAGATTATGGACGCTGCCCAGCAGGGCAACTGCGTCCTGGTGGGCCGGGGAGCGGCCTGTGCGCTGGCCGGACAGCCGGGGTGCTTTCACGTCTTTGTCTACGCCACAGCCAGCGCCAAGCGCGACTGGTTCATGAACGCCTTTCCGAAACAGGCTCAACATGCCGACCAGCATCTGGCCGCCTATGACAAGCGCCGCGCCTCGGTCATCCGCAAGTTCTATCAGCAGGAGTGGTGCACGCGCGGGCTTTACCATATGCTGCTGAACTCTTGCATGGGGACCACGGCCATGATCGCCGCCGTGCAGGGCGGCGCTGGCCTGGCCACTTGTCCCGAAGAGACCATAGCGGGCTAGGTTTCTTCCCGGTGCCTAAACCGCGATGCGCCGCACCCGCGCCCCAATCCTCGTAAAGACCTCCCATGGAATGGTTCCCGAAGTGTCGGCGTGGTCGTAAGCGGTAATCGTTTCAGTCCCTTGCGTTCCAAGAATTACCACCTCGTCGCCCGCTTCGACCCCGGCAATCCCGGTCACGTCCAGCACAGCATGGTCCATGCTGACGCGGCCCACCAGCGGCGCCCGCTCGCCGCGAACCAGCAGGCTGAAGCGGTTTCCGAGAAGGCGGCTAAGGCCATCGGCGTATCCCGCTGTTACCAGTGCAAGACGCATCGGCTCTGTGGCAACGAAGGTTCCGTTGTAGCCCACCACGGCTCCGGCTGGAACTGTACGGACGCTGATGACCGCCGTCTTCCATGTGAGCACTGGCCGCAGCTGGGAACGCGCAGCCTTGAGGGCCGCTGGCTCCTCGGTCGCAAATGGTGGGTCAAATCGGGGCGTCACACCGTAGAGCGCGAGGCCCGGGCGCAGCATCGCTTTCATCCCGTGCCGAGCGGCCAGGGCAACAATTGCACCGCCCTCGCCTCCAAGCAGCGAGGCCGAGCTGCCGACATTGAGCCAATCCGGATAGAGCCCGGCGGCTTCAACCAGCGCCAGCGCCTGCTGTAGCTGGGCAAGCTGCGCGTGGTTGATCTGGCCATCGGATTCGTCGGCGGCAAACAGGTGGGTCATTACGCCCTCGAGTTTGAGTGGCGACCCTGGCTCAAACCGCGTCAGAACCGGCGCGAGCCCTTCCAGACTTGCACCCTGGCGGCTCATGCCGGTGTCAATCTCCAGGTGAACCGGCAGCGAGCCGGCCCGCATTCCCGCGGCACGCGCGGCCATTTCCAAATCGTCGAGTTGCGCAGGCTCCCATACGACGGCGGTCAGCCCATGCTCTACCACTGCTGCACCCTGGCCGGGACCAACGCCGCCGATTACCATGACGCGCGCGGCAATGTCCGCACTGGGACACAGCGCTCGCGCGGCTACGCCTTCTTCCACGCTGGTAACGGCGATCCACCTGGCCCCCGCGCGCAACACCGCCGGAGCGCACAGCGCCAGCGAGTGGCCGTAGGCATCAGCTTTGAGGATGGCCACGAACTCGACATCGGGAGCTGCCAGGCTCTTGAGAAATCGATAGTTGTTTTCAAGGAAGCTGGTGCGAATCTCAACCCAGCAGGGGCGCATTTGCATGAGGATGTCCTATCGTCAGTTTAGCTCGGACGCCCCGCTTCTCACCGCAGCAGCGCAAACGCAACCAAGGTTTCACCCTTCTCTGGAATCTCATCGAGCAGCTTTTCCTCGAGATCATCTGAAACCGGCATCTCGCAGCGAGCAACCTCGTCCTCGGTCGCTCCCACGAAGCACAGTTCGCAGTGGCCCAGCACCTTGGCACCGCCGTTGCCACCATCCATTTGAATGGGCGGGCCGAAGACTCGGCAGGTCATGGGCCGCCATTCATACACATCGCAGCGTCCGGTGGCCGGGTCGAGCGCCGGACAGGCCGCTTCGTTGGCGAACTCCGCAAAGCGCTCCCGATCCTCATCGGAATCGCCGAGCCTGCCGGTTTCCAGATCGCCCGGAAAGTCGACCCCATGGGTCCCAATCCACGTCCGTGCCCGCCGCTCGATCTCCGCCGCCAGGTCCGGCTTCTCGCGCCGCAACGTATCCATCCCGGCGCCAATTCGCAAAGCGTCCAATTCGTTGATGGCGAACGCCCCATGGCAGCACTGCGTGCACCCCAACCGACAAACCAGCCACGGACCCGCCCGTCGGGACACGTCGGCCAACGCAGCATTCACAATCTGCACAAGTTCCCGGTCACCCGGCGGCAAACCCATGCCGACAAGAATACCTGATTGCATACCACACTATTTGGTCATTGCTCTCCTCCCCTACGTCGGGTTACTCTTCCGGCGGAGGTTCAATGTTCGAGTCCTCAAGCACCATCATCCCCGGACATCGTTATCGCGATGCGGCGGCCGCCATCGACTGGCTCTGCAAGGTGTTCGGGTTTGAACGGCATGCTGTTTATGAAGGCGAGGACGGAACCATCGCCCATGCCGAGCTGACCCTCGGCGGTGGAATGATCATGCTAGGCACTGGCAAGGACGACGAATTCAGCCGCAGCTTCAAGTCTCCGCGTGAACTCGGCGGCATTGAGACCCGTACCGTCTACATCGTGGTTCCGGACGCCGATGCTGCCCACACGCGCGCCCTGGCCGCCGGAGCCGAAGTCATCCGCCCGCTCCATGAAACTCCCTACGGCAGCCGCGAGTTTGGTGTGAAAGACCCCGAAGGCCATACGTGGATCGCTGGAACCTATGACCCCTGGGATGCAGACGAGTAGAGTTTTCAAGCGAATTCCGCGTTTTGCGGCGTCCATCCCATTCACTCGGCCAGCGACATTCCTTGTTGAATCGCCAATAGGATATAGTCGTTTCGTAGTTCGAGTGAGGTCCCCTTTGAGGTCAATTCAGTTGCTGCTTCCCCTCGTGCTGTTTTCTGTTGCTGTCCCCGTTACGTTTGCCCAGCACGGCCGCTTACTTGTTGCCCAAAAGGGTGATCGGAGCCTGGCCATTGTCGATCCCGCAGCGGGCGCGGTGCTTGCGTCCGTCGACGAGAACGGCGTTACCGGCCATGAAGTCGCCGGCTCGCCTGACGGCAAGCTGGCCGTTGTGCCGATTTATGGCAACTCCGGCGTTGGTGCGCCGGGAACCGACGGCCAGAACATCGTGGTCATCGACATCGCCTCGCAGAAGATTGTCGGCAATATCCAATTCGACCATGGAGTACGTCCTCACTGCCCGGTGTTCGGACCGAAAGATGGCTTGCTCTACGTGACCACGGAGCTGGACCACTCCATCACCATCATTGATCCAAAGACGTGGAAGGTTGTAGGGTCGATTCCGACCGGCCAGCCCGAGAGTCACATGTTCACCCTCTCGCACGACGGGCTCCGCGGCTACACGGCCAACGTGGGTCCGGGCACGGTTTCAGTTCTCGACATGAAGGTGCGCAAGACGCTGACGATTATTCCGATCTCGCACAATACGCAACGGATTACGATTTCGAACGACGACCGCTGGGTGTTTACGGCAGACCAGACCAAGCCGCAGATGGCGGTGATCGATACAGCGACGAACACGGTGAAGACATGGGTGCCGCTGAGCGGGCGGGGCTATGGGGCCGCAGTGACCAAGGATGGACACTACCTGCTGATGCCGATTCCGGCGAAGAATGTGGTGGACGTTGTGGACCTGGAGACGATGACGGTGGTGCATACGGTGGCGGTGGGCGCCAATCCGCAGGAGGTACTGACACCGCCTGGCGGCGGGGTGGCATACGTTTCGTGCGTGGATGCGAATCGCGTGGATGAGATCGACCTGACGACGTGGAAGGTTGCGCGGTCGATCGCTACCGGCAAGGGGACGGATGGGCTGGGCTGGGCGGCTGGCCATTGATTGCGCGATGAGATTGTGCAGCGTGGCAGAAGTATATTTGGAAAGAAGCTTTTGATGCGGTCTTCCGTTGCTCTTGTCGTTCTTGTTGCCACCCTGGGTGTTCCCGCTCTGCGCAGCGAGTCAGCACCGCCGCGCCTGATCGCGCCCGGCGTCTGGTTTTTGCTTGGCGACGCGCCAAAGGGCTACAGCAACACTGCGGTCATCGAGATGCGGGATTATCTGATCGTGGTCGATGCCAACTACCCCGCCCGCGCCCGCGAACTCATGGTGGAAGTCAAGCAACTCTCCCCCAAGCCGGTGCGTTATGTCTTCGATACGCACGCCCACGGCGATCATTCTTATGGCAACTCGCTTTGGACCGCTGCCGGCGCAACGACCTTCGCCTATTACAAAATCATCGGGGAGATGGATCGCTACGAACCCACGCGCTGGCAGGCTGCCGAGACAAAGCGCGAAGACGTGCGCGACCTGCACCAGGACAATGTGCAGCGGCCACTTAAGACCTTTCGCAAAAGCCCCTTTGTTCTGAAGGACGGAACCCGCGAAGTCGATTTTCTTTTTCTTGGCTGGGGACATACGCCAGCGGATGGGTATGTCTGGCTGCCCAAGGAGCGCGTGCTGTGCACCGGCGATGCCGCCGTTAATGGGCCACGCAACAAGCTATGGGATGCGAATCTCGCCAACTGGCCGCGCGCCCTCTCGAATGCATTGCAGCTTAGGCCGCTCTACGTGCTTCCTGGCCACGGGGATGCCGGCGGCATTGAGATTCTAACCGGCCAGCGCCAATTCCTACTTGATCTGTACAGCGCCGTAAAAGAGCAGGTGCAGACAGGGAAGACTCTAACCGATATCCACATAAAACTACCTGAGCGCGACAATAACTGGGTCCCGAAGGATCTTGCCTGGGACATAGAAGCCACTTATACAGAGATAACTCACCACATGCCGGCGGGGGCTGTGGAGCATGTTTGGAAGTGAGGGGGACAGCTTCTTAGCTCCTAGCTTTGCCTTTGGCGTTACCAGAGACCGACGATGAGCAGGACTGCGTAGAGCGAAGACAGGGCTAGCGCGCGTTGGCCTACGGATTTGAGCGGAAGCTGGAGGCCCTCAGCGTTGCGCTGGCGGTGGAGATCGTAGGCGTAACCCATAACAGCTATCAGCAGAGCCAGCGCGAGCCATCCGTGATGGAAGACGATGGCGATGACTGCGGCGCAGGCTAAAGCGACAAGCGAGATTTGAGCAGCGCGGCGAAAATTTTCGCCGGCTGGCGCAGTCGAGCGCAATGCAACGCGCGCGTCGAGGCGTGCGTGTACGACCAGGATTCCCGCCGTGGCTTGCAACGCAAGCAAGAGCCACAACCACCAGCACCAGGATGCGATCGTTCCGGTTGCCGAGAGCGATGTGGCCAACGAACTGGAGGTGAGGGCCGCCGCGCTCGCGATCTGAAACAACGTGGACCGCTGACGGTTCTTCACATTGATGGCAATCGCGAGAACCGAAAAGACAGCAACGCCCGAGCCCATGGCCACAAGCGCCTTGAAGGGCCAGGAAGCCATCAATACCAGTCCGCTCAGGATCAGGAGGACGGTCCAGCCCGCAAACCAACGAATCGCGGGGGCGGTTTCAGGATGCCACTGCTTCCAGACAAAGCGCTGACGCGCCAATACGACCGCGGGGTCTTTGGCGGCTAATGCAGCGAATGCGGCAGTGATGGTGGCGAGTTCGCTCCAGCGCCACCCGCGCGAAAGAATCGCGGCGCAGACGATGGGAGTGAAGAGCATTGCGGTGGCCCCGTGTTCGCGGGGAAGAAACCAGGTGCTCTGCTTCTGCGGGCGGACGTTGCTGAAGACTGCAGATTCTGTCGCCATAGTGCTCCGATGCGTTGCCTGACAGTGGTAACTGTCGCACAGGGATGATGGCGTGTGCTGTGACTTAAGTCCTATTGCGGAGAAATTCCGGCGCTTAATGTGGACCCTGGAAGGATGCCATGTCGACTTTGTCCCCATCCGAGGTTGAGGTTTCATCAGCCGATTTCGCGCCGGCTAAACCGAAGAAAACTCTGGTACGTAGAGTGCTGCCCGATCGTTCGCAAAAGGTTCGGCGCGCAGTGCAATTCGCATTTCTTTTGCTCAACGCAATTATCGGAGTCCAGTTTGTCCTGTGGGTCCGCTATTTCGAGAGCCATGGCAATTCGCACTATTTTGAGCGGCCTGCGGGTGTGGACGGCTGGTTGCCAATCGCGGGGCTGATGAACCTGAGATATTTTGCGGTCATACGCCAAATTCCGCCGATTCATCCGTCGGCGATGGTTCTGCTGTGTGTGTTCCTTCTGTCGAGCGTGCTGGTGAAGAAGGCGTTCTGTTCGTGGCTGTGCCCGGTGGGTACGGTCTCAGAATATTTGTGGAAGCTGGGACGCAAGGTGGGGCGGCGGAACCTGGTTGTGCCGAGGTGGCTGGATGTTGCGCTGCGCAGTTTGAAGTATGTTCTGCTGGCTTTCTTTGTCTACATTGTCTTCACGATGCCGGCGATGGACCTGGGGGATTTTCTTGCTTCGCCGTTTGGGATTGTGGCGGACGTGAAGATGCTGAACTTCTTCCGCTACATGGGCACGGTGGGCATGATCGTGATTTTAGCGATGGTGGTTCTGTCGGTGCTGATTCAGAATTTCTGGTGCAGGTTCCTGTGTCCGTACGGCGCGCTGATGGGGATTGTTTCCGCGCTGAGCCCGGTGAAGATTCGGCGCGACGCTGAGGCGTGCATCGACTGCGGTAAATGCAACAAGGCTTGCCCGTCGCAACTGCCGGTGGACAGGCTGGTGCAGATCAGGTCAGTAGAGTGCACGGGATGCATGGAGTGTGTTGCGGTGTGCCCGGCGGGAAATGCACTGCAGATGGCGTTGCTGCCGCGGAAGACCGAGACGACAGCGGTTGCACGTTGGCGGGGACGTGCGCTGAAGCCGCAGATGGTTGCGGTGGTGCTGGCGGTGGTGTTCTTCGGATTGATTGGCGTGGCGCGCGCTAGTGGGCATTGGCAGACGAACATCTCTCGCGAGATTTATCTCCAGCTGGTGCCAAATGCGGAGAACATCGATCACTGATTCCGATCGCGAGTGGCGCTGCGGTTCTTCGCGCGATTCATCTGACAGAAGGTGTTCCTGCCGGCCCTACGGGACGGCTAGCACGAAGGAAGATGCAAACCCCGGGTGCCGTCCACTGTAGCGGACTTTACCCGGGGCTATTTTCCTGTTCTCCCTAACGGGAGACTACGGCGCGGCGGTTAGTAGTGCGCTAAGGCCGGCCTTGTCTTTCACGACGATCTGGCGGGCGTCTACATCGAGCAAGCCTTCGGCCTGGAGGCGCATAAGGTTGCGCGAGACCAATTCGCGCACGGTGCCGAGCTGGCTGGCGAGTTCCTGGTGGCTCACGGGCAGATGAAATTCGATTCCCTGCGGAGTTTGTTTGCCTTCGCTTTCAGCGAGGCGCAGCAACAGGGCGATCAGGCGCTGGCGAATTGTGGTAAAGGAAAGCTCTTCAATGATGCCGACGAGCCTGCGCAGGCGCGCGCCGACGACGGCCAGCATCTTGAGCGCAACTTCGGGATGCTCCATGCAAAATGCCTGAAAATCCTGCCGCGAGATAAACGCAATCTCCACATCGTCGACGGCTATTGCGGAGGCCGGGTAGCGTCCGCCATCGAAGACCGGGAGCTCGGCTACGGACTCGCCGGCCTGGTTGATGGCCAGCACCTGCTCGCGCCCGTTGACTGAGGTCTTGAAGATGCGCACCTTGCCATGCGCGATGATGTGCAGGCCATGGCAGGGCTCGTCTTCAGAGAAGAGCAACTCACCGGCCGTGAAGTGTTTGCGCACCGTACGCGCTGCAAGCATTTGAAACTCAGGCCGCGACAGGCTGGAGAGAAGCGCGGTTTGTTCGAGGATGGTTACCAGATCGGTGCGGGGAGGGGACATGGGGAAGAGTTTATCGCAAGGCCGTGATGGTTGGCCTCAGATTTGTTTTTGTCTGAGTGA
>Ga0209483_1001906_pt1 | contig 15201 bp, 14 predicted proteins | sample NGEPerA_FD_184508 | JGI IMG/M metagenome (GOLD analysis project Ga0209483, IMG submission 184508) | Arctic peat soil microbial communities from the Barrow Environmental Observatory site, Barrow, Alaska, USA - NGEE PermafrostL2-A... | ecosystem: Environmental > Terrestrial > Soil > Wetlands >... | reverse complement strand
TCACCCGAAAGCTACGCATGCTCCGTGCCCACGGGCTGATCCAGAAACTGCCGCACACGCATCGTTACATGATGAGCGACAAAGGACGGCAGGTGACCGCCGCCCTACACGCGGCACGCGAGGCAAAAATCGAAAAACTATCACAAGCGGCATAAATCACCTGGAAATCTTGCCAAAAAAACCAGAGACTGCATGATATCCTTAAAGAAAATTCAACGATTCCAGCTCATGCTTTCCCGCCGCCTGCTACTTTCGATTGAAAGGGTTTTCGAATGTAAGTGCTGACTCAGAATGTATTTCTTCGTGCCTTCGTGCCTTCGTGGTTAATAATCCGGGCTAATGCGCCTCACCTGCCCGCCGCCGAGATTTCGCCCAGCGCCGCTTCCAGGCTTGCGGTATACCCACGCCCATCGGTGATCGGCGAATCGGACATCAGCCCGCGCAGCGAAGCGCGGATAGCCGCCAGATGATGAAGATCGCCGGCTAAACCGATCGCCTTGGCCACATACTCCCCGTCATTTTGCGCGGCGAGCTCGGACAACCCCACTCCCGCCAGATAGCACACGCCGCGACGGGAGACGAAGGACGGGCCCGCGAGGGTAACGAGCGGCACGCCCATCCACAGCCCGTCACAGGTCGTCGTGTCGCCGGTGTAGGGGAAGGGATCGAGCGCGATGTCGATGCGGTTGAACAATTCCAGATACTCGGCGCGCGGGCGAGGCGGCACGAGCTCAAGGCGGTCGGGCGGGATGCCGTGGCGCGCCATCTTCTCCAGCAGTCCGCGATTGTCCGCCGGGGAGAGCAGCACAAGCCGCGAGCCGGGAACTCCCGCCAATACGCGGCCCGACACTGCCGCCGCCCCGTCGCTGATCTTCACCGCCTTATTGAGATTCCCAAACGTCACATGCCCGGCGGCCAGCGCCGGCAGCGCGCCGACCGCCCGGCTATCCGCCGAGGGCTGATACGGCCACGCGCAGTGCGGCAGACGGATGAGCCGCTCCGTGTAATATTGCTCGGTTCCCGGCGGATCGCTGTGCCAATCGGTGATCCGGTAATCCACTGCCGTCATGCCGGTTGTCCCGGCGTATCCAAGCTGCACCTGAATCGGCGCGGGCCGCCGCGCCAGCACCAGCAGGCGATTCGCGGCCATGTGCCCGGCCAACTCGACGAGAATGTCGATCCCGTCGGCGCGGATCATCTCGGCGGCTTCATCGTCGGATATGCCGTTCACGTCCCGCCATGTGTCGGCCAACCCGCGAAACCGCGCGGTCACGGCATCAGGGCGCTCTACCGATGAGTAGCAATAAACCTCGAACCGCGAGCGGTCGTGGCATCGCAGGATCGGCTCGATCAGGTGGGCGATCGTATGAGCGCGGAAGTCCGGCGATAGATAGCCGATGCGCAGCGGCTGGCCGGGAGTTCGATCACGATGAACGGTTGGCATCGGACGGATATTCGCATGGCGGCGCGCCCATTCGCTGGCCTCGCGCAACAGCAACTCCGGAGTTGATCGTGATGAGTAGTACAGCGTGTAAAGCAGATCGGCGTGGCGGGCGGCGTCATGGGGGACAGTTCGACGGCACGCCGCATGTGGGCGATCGCCTCCTCCTGGTTCCCCTGCATCGCCAGCGCATCGGACAGACCGGCGTGCGCGTCGGCGAATGGCTCGCGCAATTCCACGACGCGCCGATACGATGCGATCGACTCATCAATCCGGCCCAATGCGCGCAGCGTGTTGGCCAGATTGAAGTGGGCGTTGGCGAAATGGGGCGCAAGACGGATGGCGTTATTGAACGCAAAAACCGCTTCGCGGTCGCGGCGCATCTGCCGCAGCGCAACCCCCATGTTGTTATGAATGTCGGGGATTTTTCCGTCGAGGCGCAGTGCCGCGATCAAATGCTCCATCGCCTCGGCGGGCCGCTTCGCGGCACACAGCCGCGCGGCCAGCCGAATCCGCGCCCGCGCATCTTGCGGCGCCTGAGCCACCGCAAGCGCCGCCGACTGCAATTGCTTCCCATCGCAATCGGGGCGCGCCGACGGCCCCACGTTTATCATGTTCGGCGCGCCGCTCATCGGCCCAGGGCCGCCGATAGAATGTCCCCGGCGCCGGTCGCGGCGGTGGGGTCCAGCGAGTCGAGGGGATCCACCGCGACGGCATTATTGGCCAGCGTAGGCGCAACGGCCGTCGCTGCAAGCGGATTCGTCGCGACCGCGTTCTTGCGCGTCGCCAGGCCCGGCGCAAATCCTCCCGCCGCGTTGACGGTCACATAGTTGTCGGCGAGATAGCGGGCAATGGCCATTTTCCCGCCGCCATTGCCGCCAGCGACGATCTCGTTGTCGTTGTAGTCGAACTTCACGCCGTACGCGGTGTCGCTGCCGGCGGCGAAGTCGGTGACGGCGATTCCGCTGCTTCCGAAGTTGGAATCCAGGGCTCCGCTGCTGCCGCTCATGCGCACGACGGCGAAGTCGTTGCCGGTGCCCGTGAATCCGCCCGCGCCCGTGGCGTACCCCGCCGCCACGATCTGCCCGTCACTTTGCAGATCGACGCCGTAGGCGATGGCGCCGGTGCCGATGCCGACCATTTTCAATCCCGTGCTGTTGAAGGTGGTATCCGGCGCTCCGCTGCTGGTGTAGACGGCGATGCCGAAGGCATTACCCCCGCCCGAGCTGGCCTCTCCGGCGGCGATGATGCGGTCGTTGGTGCCATCAGAGACCAGGGCGTAGGCCACCGCGCTTGCGCCTGAGCAGCTACTGAACCTGGTTTGGACCAGGCCACTTGAGCCGAAGCCGGTGGTGTCGAGGGCGCCATTGCCGTCGCTGAGAGCGGCGAGGGCGAAAACCGTCTGGTTGTAGGAAGTGTTGCACGACACTCCGCCCAGGATGTAATCGTCGCTTCCGAAGTTCTCCTGCACGATGCAAGTGGCGGTGGCGCTGCTGGAACAAGGGAAGCTGACGGCCTTCACGCCGCTGGTGCCGAAGGTCGCATCGACCGCACCGGTATTTGTCACCCGAACCGCGACGAACCCGGACGATCCCGTGGACCCGGAAAGAACGATGTTGTCGTTGGTGTCGACGATCATCCCGGTGCAGGTGCCGGACTGGAAATTGGAAAAAGTTCCGTTGAGATTGGGGCCGAAGTATGTGTCTTTCGACCCGGTTGAGAGGAACCTTGCCACGGCGAACCCGGTCGAGCAGTTTCCGGCGACGACGATATTCCCGGAATTATCAATCGCCACCGCGACCGGCACGTCCTTCCCCGAGTCGAAGCTGATGGTGGCGGTCCCAGTGGTGTTGAAAGTCGTGTCCAACGCCCCAGTGCTGGTGAATCGCGTCAGCGCGAATTGCGCGGTGGTGGTTGTCTGGTCGTAAGGCGCGACAACGTAGATGTTCCCTGCGCTGTCGACCGTCATCGCCGTCCCGCCGTTGGAGGCGCTGGTGTTGCCGTAGGAGTTGACGAGTTCTTTTCCGCTATAGGTCGGGCTGCTCCCGAACCTTGAGTCGAGGGTGAGCGGCTCGCTGATGGCGGTCCCTCCGCTGGGCGTCAAGGACGCCGTGGGCGTGTAGGTGTACGGCGTGGTCGGCGGACTATACGCATGGGTTGCGGCCTGCGGATTCGTAGGGCTGGCGACCGTACTGCTCGTCCCGTCACCATAATGAAACGTTTCGCTGCTCGCGGACGTGGTCCCGGTGGTGGTCCCTTCCACCACGTAATTGACGCCGGTGGTCGCGGTCGGCAATGCGCTGAGAGATCCAGAGAAGCTGAGCAACACGCGAGCCTCCAGCGGCTCGACCACAGCCGCGCAGGCCGCGGCGAGCCCATTTCGGCGGCGCGTTGGTGCTCGCACAACCTTTTTCCGAGACAATAGGCGAGAGAATATCGACATGCGATGCTCCTTTCGATGGCGAGGCGCTGCCTCAAACCATCATGGTTGACCTGGGTCGGTGTCGGATGTTAAAATCCCGTACCAAATGGAAATGTACGTGTCGACATAGGGGACGGCGGACCCGAAAAATAGCATTGGATCGAATAACTCGACGTGGCCATCGGCGAAACACACATTCGCCTTCCCGGAATGCCGGTCGCCCATGAGGGGCCTGGGGTTGGCGGGGAAGCTCTCGTCGTACGTCGCCAGTGCGTCGGCGATGTGGCGGGGGCGCCGCCCGTCGAAAACCAATACCTTGTGTTCCGGGTGGTTGATCCGGGAGAGATTGACGCCGGTCCAGAGAGCCATTTGCGGTGTGCCGGGGACGAATCCGGCGGTCAGGCCGCGCAACCTCAAATTCAGGCAATAACTGAAGTTCCGGGAATACGGGATTGATGGGTCAATGTCTCCCTGCTCATCGCCGACGGGTCGATCGGGCCCGTCAGACGGGCACAGAAAGATCGATTCGCGCGCGTCGATCCCAATCGGGAACTCGCGCCAAAGCTGGCCGTTGTCGTAGTCGAGCAACCCAGGGATCTCGGTAATCAATCCAAAGTATGGCTCCGTCTCGCCAACACCCCCCGCGATTGGCAAGATGCCCTTCATATCGTTGGCGTACATGACCATGGCGCAATAAATCTGACGTAAATTGGAGGCGCACTTCACCCGCCGCGCCTGCTCCGTCGCTTTTCCGATAATCGGAAGCAATATTGCGATAAGAACGGTGATGATGCCGATCACCACCAACAGCTCGACGAGCGTGAAACCCACCCAACGACATTTGCAGCGACGCATATCGGCTCCTTGCACCCAACGACCACGGAAAGCAAGGCGGGCGGGAATGGAAATGATTCGGAGCCCGTCGGTCGATAGAATCGTGCAAGTCTAGCAAACTTCACAGGGGTGTCGAGTGACAAATGCCGGCTAAAAAAACAGAAATCTTTGGCCAACCCGATTTGCGTGTTGGAGCCTCAAGCGGCGAGCCTTAGAAAAGTTGGGGCCTCGGGAAAAAGACGCATTGGTTTGGCTTCCTTCGCCGTGAAATCGAGATCATTTCCATCCTTGATTTCCTCTCAGCAACTCAGTGCCTCTGCGGTCGCTGCGCAGTCTTTCAAATGAATTGCGAGTCGCGCGGCCGCAGTGCCTAAAAATCGAATTGATCGATATTGTCCTTCGTGAAAGTAACTGGCTTACCCAGGATAATTTCCGAGCCTTGGATTTTCACTTTTCCGATTCGCCCGCCGTCCATTTCGGTAGCGCCGGTTTGCAGTTTCCCGGTCGCCACATCGTACGCCGCCAACACCGCCAAATAGCCGAGGTCCATCGTGTTCCATAGCACGATGTCGTCGGTAATTCCTTCGTGAACGTACTGCTTATTTTGGCTGGGCAGGCCCAGGCCGATCACCTTCACATCCTTGCGGCCCGATTGCTTCACCGCCTCGGCCGCGCCGGGGACGGCGGGGGAGCAGATCGACATGATCAGCTTTAGATCCGGGCGCGAGTTGAGCAGAACCGTCGCTTCCTGCTGGGCCTTGTCCTTCTGATCGTCGCAGGGGCGAATGTCGATGAGCCTGATATTCGGGTATTTATCCTTGAGCCGTAGCTTAATTTGCTTGACCCACTCATTCATGTTCGAGGCGTTGAGCGAGGCGGTGATGATCGCGAAATCGCCTTTGCCGCCCATGACTTTTGCGGCGTTGTCCATCAGGGCAAAGCCGATGCCCTGCGGCGTGGCCTGGTTCACGAAAAAGTCGCGCGCGTCGGGCTGGGTGTCGGCATCGAAGGTAATCACCTTGATCCCTTTTTGCCGGGCCCGGCGAAGCGCGGTTGCCAGGCCGTCGCGGTCTTCAACCGCGACCGCGATCACGTCCACGCCGCGATTGATCCAGGTATCGACGATGCGGCTTTGCTCGGCGGGGTTTGTATCGGTGGGGCCATCCCAGATGAGCCGCACGCCCAATTCCCGCGCGGCATCTTCCGCCCCTTTCTGGCAAGCCACAAAATACGCATTGCCCTTGCTCTTGGGCATCATGGCGATCGTGACTTGCTTCTTGCCGGGCGCATCGTCCCTGGCCGATGCGGGGGCACTGGCGGTTGGGCGCAGGGATTTCAGGACCAGATAGTTCCCAATGGTCACCATCAGCGCGGCGGCCAGGATCACCGTGCAAAGCGCCGCGAGTTGTGAGTTTCTCATTTGCAATTCCTCGGCATCAATCGACGAATCCGGCGGAGGCCGGCGTCGCGTCGGCCGCCAATCCAGCCCGATGGCAACCAATAGCAAAAGCCCCGTGAGGATGCCGGCCAATTCCCCGCCCAGGTATGGCGTAAGCCAGGCTGGGCGATCGGCCATGCGCAGTCCATTTTGCAGGATGATAATGGCGAACACCCCCAGGATCGACCCGACGATGCTTCCGCGTCCGCCAAAGATGGAGGTGCCGCCGAGTACGACGGCGGTGATCGCCCACAGTTCAAATCCGCTGCCGATGTCCGCCTTTGCGGTGTTGACGCGCGCCACGGCCACCGCCGCCGCCAGTCCCGCGCACAGGCCCGAGAGGATGTAGGTCAGCCCGACCCGCCGCGCCACCGGAATGCCGGTGTAGCGCGCTCCTTCGGAGGAGAAGCCAATTGCGCACAGCGCCCGCCCGATGATCGAGCGATGCAGCAGCAGCCAGAACGCGATGGCCGCCACCACCAGGAGAATCACCTGCACGGGAATTTTGCCGATATATCCGTTGCCCAGAAAAACGAATGAGCCGGGGAAGCCCGAAGGATTGTCCTGGCCATGTGCGATCGCCTCGGCCAACCCGCTGAACACCGAATAAGTACCCAGCGTGACGATCAATGGCGGGATGCGCAGCCGGGTGATCAACCCGGCATTCAGTGCGCCGGCCAGCGTCGCCATGAGCAGCATCGCCCCCGTCGCCCACCAGATGGGAACGCCGCCGTCGCGCCACATTTTCCCCAACACAACCGCTGACAATGACATCAATGAGCCGACCGACAGATCGATGCCACCAGTGACGATCACCGGCGTCATCGCCAGCGCCAGAAGTCCCAGCTCGACACAATTGCGGGTGATCTCGAAGAAATTCGCCCAGGATAGGAAGTTGCCGCCCAAAGCGGAAAAGGCCAGCAGTTCCAGAACCACCAGCCCTGCAAGAACCATCTGCTGTGCGGGCAAAACCGGCGTCGCACGCCGGGCTATCGCATGGATTTTGGAAGGGAAGAGGCTCATTTGAATCGTCTTGGTTCAACGCGAAAATCCGAAATCCGAAGCACGAAATCCGAAACAAATTCAAAAGAGGAAAGCGGAAAACTCAAAACGGGAGGACCAATAAATTATCGCGGCCTACCGTGAGGAGGGCGGCCCATGCCATTCCGTGTCATAGAGTTTTAGAGGTTCCTACTCGTAATCCGCGCCGTTCCTTATTGAATGATTTCCCATTTGTATTTTGGATTTGTTTCGGATTTCGTGCTTCGGATTTCGGATTTTGCCCCGTATCCTGCCGTAGACCCGTGTTTAATTCCCTCTCCTGCGCAATCCATCAGTAGCCACCGCCGCCAGAATGATCAGGCCCTGGATGGCCTTTTCCCATTGGGAGGGGACATTGAAGAAAACGAGTGCGGGCGCGATGGTGGCCAGGAGGGCGACGCCGATGAAGGTTCCCAGCAGGGTGGCGCGTCCGCCGGTGATGGCGGCGCCGCCGACCACCACCGCCGCGATGACGGTCAGTTCCCAGCCGGTGCCGATCTTGGGATCGACATCCGGCGAGCGGACGGCGTTCAGCAGCGCGGCCAGTCCAACCAGCGCGCCCATCAACATGAAAACCGCGAAGACCACCCGCCGGGGCCTGATGCCCGCCAGCCGCGCCGCTTCCGGGCTGGAGCCGACAGCGTAGACCATTCGTCCCGCGCTCAGCCAGCGCATGGCCCATGCGAATACTGTGAACACAACGCCCGAAATGGCCAACAGCATCCATTCGCCGGCCCGCTGGCTGAGGCCAAACCATTGAAACCCGTGCGGCAGGTCGTTCACGAATTGTCCTTGCCGCACCCACATCAGCGATTGGCGAAAGACCACGAGGGTGGCGAGCGTTACCACGATCGAAGGCAACCCCAGCCCCGCAATGAGCCCGCCGTTGATCGCGCCCAATGCCGCGCCGGCGAGAACCGTCAGCAAAGCCACGCAAGGCATCGGCAAACCCGCCTTGGCCAGCAACCCGGAAAGCACCGCGCACACCGCGAACATCGATCCGATGGAAATGTCGATCTGCCGGGCAAGAATCACCAGCGTCATTCCGATCGCCGCAAGCAAAATCGGCGCGGCATCAACCCAGGTCGTGAAAAACTGATGACGAAAGAATTGGGGCGTCCGGATCGCCAGGCAAGCCAGCAATAATACATAAGCAATCGCGACCGATATTTCACGGCCATAGCGAGAAAAAGATGAACGCGAAGGCGCCGGTGCGGCCGCGCTGGGGTTTGGATGGGCCAGCGCTGTCATATCGCAGCCCCCGCTTCGGCCGCATGGCCCAGGGCCAATTCCATCACGCGTTCCTGAGTGGCTTGCTCTCGTGACAGAACACCAACGATCCGCCGGTCGTGCATCACCGCGATGCGGTCGCTCATGCCCAGGACTTCAGGCAGTTCCGAGGAAATCATGATGATGGCCAGCCCGTGTCCGGCCAGCTCGCTCATGAGACGGTGAATCTCCGATTTGGCCCCCACGTCCACGCCTTGCGTGGGTTCGTCGAGAATGATCGCGCACGGCTCGGTCGCCAGCCAGCGGGCCAGCGCCACTTTTTGCTGGTTGCCGCCCGACAGGTTGCCGACCGGCGTATCGAGCGAGGGCGTTTTGATGTCGAATCGCCGGACGTAAGCGCCGGCGATTTCTCGCTCGCGCGAAAAATTGATGAAGCCGCGCCTGGAGATTTGTCGCAGGATGGCGAGCGTGGCGTTTGCATCCACCGGCATTTCCAGAATCACCCCATGCCCCCGGCGGTCTTCAGGAACATATGCGATGCCCAGCGCCGCCGCCCGCGCCGGGCTGTCCATCACAACCCGGCGGCCCTTGAGCAGAATTTCTCCCGCGTCGGCGGGCGTCAGACCAAAGAGCATCCGGGCCAGTTCCGTGCGTCCAGCGCCGACCAATCCCGCGATCCCCAGGATTTCACCGGCCCGCACGCTCAGACAAACATCGCGCACGCCGCTCGCCCGGCAGCCCAGGTTGCGCGCCTCCAGCACGACATTGCCCAACGCCGCGGCGACCTTTGGAAATATCGCCGCCAGATCGCGGCCCACCATCAGGCGGATGATTTCGCCCCGGGCAATCGCCGGCATCGCGTAAGTTCCGACGTATGTGCCGTCGCGCAGCACCGTCACTCGATCCGCTATTCTTGGCAATTCCTCCAGTCGATGCGAGATGTAAATCATCCCCACGCCCTGTTCCCGAAGTGCGCGAATCACTCGGAAGAGATTTTCCACTTCGCGTTCGCTGAGGGATGCCGTGGGCTCATCGAGCACCAGGATTTTCGCATCCGCCCCCAGCGCCGCGGCGATCTCCACGAGCTGCTGTTGCGGCATCGTCAGTTCGCGCACATGGGCGCCTGGCGAAATGGCCGCCCCCACGCGCGCCAGCAGTTCGGCCGCTTGCTGGTGGCGCGTCTTCCAGCCGATGGTCCGCCATGCGCCCCGCGTTTCCAAACGCAGGGCGATGTTCTCGGCAACCGTGAGGTCTGGAAACAACGCCGGTTGTTGATAAATCACCGCGATCCCCAAGGCGCGGGCGGCGGCGGGATTTATTTCGACGACGGGCTTGCCGCCCAATTCAAACGAGCCGGAGTCCGGGCGCTCAGCCCCCGCGATGACTTTAACCAGCGTCGATTTCCCCGTCCCGTTTTCCCCAATTAGCGCATGAACCTCGCCGGCTTGCAGGTCGAACGAGACGCCTTTGAGCGCCTGCACGCCGCCGAATGATTTGGTGATGCAAGTGAGCTTGAGCAGCACTCGATCATCGTACCGGCAATCGCTTTTGACAACAGGGGCGGGGAAGTGGTAGAGTCTTGGGCACACGAAGATCGCTGGATGAAATTCTCACCGTTGATTTGCGACAGGAAGGCGAAGCCATGAAGAATCTCACATTGATCGGCTTGTTGGTGGGTTCGATGCTGCTCACCACGGGCTGCGGCACTCCCGGATACTCGGCGCAGGATCGGGACCAGCGCATTGCCCGAGACATGAACTATGACGGCGGTCAGTTGGTCGATGATTTTGACCACGTCTTGCTCCTTCGGCCCGCCGGACATCTGACGGCCTGGAATGTGCAATAAGGCATCTTATTTCCCGGGCAATAAGCAAAGCGGACGATCCCCGCCCAACCAGGCCGGGGATCGCCCGCTTTTCCCATCGCCAGACGCGCAATATGCCGGCGACAACAAGTGTTATGTTCCAGACTGATGACCGGCAGCCATCAACTCCGGTTTGGCGGGATCACGATACCATCCTGAACTTCCCAGTCCTGGCGGCGGCAATGCCCGCATAGCGCAGGTGCTTCTGACGCGCGCCCTCCAGATGCTCGAGGTATTGCTTGAGCGCCGCCTCGTCGAACTGCGCGAGGAACTGCGTATGGGCGGTGCTGTTATAACGGCGGATGTCTTCGATGAGTTGACTCTTTGTCATACGGGGTTTAATTTCGGAATAAGTAGCCCCATAACTTGAAGAAAGCTGTGCCGCCGCAAGCGATTGTCGCAGTTCCAAAGTGCCATGTCCGATCTGCAACCCCAAACGCCCGTAAACGCCGCACCCGCGCAAGCCCGTTCGTCGGATACCGATGCGCTGGCGCATCTCCACAAGATGTCGGGCACCGGCAGTGCGTTCGGAACGACGGACTATGTGGCGATCAATCCCACGGCTATCGCGGCCCTCGCCCTTGGTTTGGCCAGCGCGCTGGCGCTGGCGTTGGGCCTGCTGCTGATCCTCCCGGTGGCAGGCATCGTGTGCGCGATCTTCGCGCTTATTCAAATTCACGGCAGCAATGGCACGCAGACGGGCCGGGCATTTGCCGTGGGCGGACTGCTGCTCTCATTGCTGTTGGGCGGTTCAGTGATCGCGCGGGAGGCATGGAAATGGAAGGATACGCGCACCGACACTCTGGCGTGCGCGGCGGTCATCACTCGATTGGGCCAGGATCTTCACGCCGAGCGCTATGACGAGATTTACGAAGACCTGTTTACCAGCGGCTTTCGCCACCGCGAAGACATCACTCGCCAATCAGTCCGCATGGGCCTGGCGTCCCTTCATTTCTCCCCGCCCTATGGACAAACACCCGCCGACCGCCGGTTCGGCCAGGTCGATTCCATGAATTGGAACGGCAAAATGGACTTCGAAACCGTCGGCGGCGCCGAGACCGGCGTGCGACTGGCTTACGCGATGGCGCTGGTGCATTTCCACGGCGTTTCCCCACCCAGCCGCCAAATCCTCCGGCTTTCCAACCGCGAGGGCGCGTGGAAAATCGACAACTGGGAACGCCTCTTCCCGGAACCCAAGAAGAAAAAAAACGGGGCGATTTAGGAAGAAAGAGATGAGTGATGAGTGAACCGTGACCGGAGCGCTCAGAGTCACGGTTCACTCATCATTTGTCATCCCCCCGTCACGGTTCACTCATCACTCATCATTTTTCGCGTTTTCAACCTTCGTTCCCAACTTCACAAACTTTTTATCGTCTTATTCATGGAGGATTTGAAAAGCCTGCCCGATCAACCAAGGAGTGGCACCATGATCAAGATCAAGAACATGTTCGACGCGGTCGAGGCTGGCGATGGAGAGCGGATGTGGACCGAGCCGATCGGGCTCACGCGTGACCTGTGCGAGTGGTGCAAGGTGGATCATGTCCTGCCGCACCTGGGCCCGCCCAAAAAGCTCTGGGAATGGTTCGACGAGCACCCCGACGGCTACGATTACTTCCGGGCCTGCTATCACGAATCCCTTGGCAAAGGGCCCTATCGCAAGGCGCTTCAGCAGCTCGCATGCGCGGCCATGCGGGAGGATTTTACTCTGCTGCATCAAGGCAACGACGCCGAACACAACACGGCGACCGCGCTCTACGAGTTCCTCTGCGAGCTGGAAGCGTATTGCCCGGATGAGGATAAATAGGCCGCCCCGTGCGGATCATCGGAACGCCGATTCCGCGACGGCACCCATTGGGAAGCCATCCATTTGAATCTTGCGCGCCAGCGCGCTTCGCGCAATTCGTAGGGTTCGCTTCAGCGAACGCGGTCTTGGGGGCGGCATCGCCAAACCGCGTTCGCTAAAGCGAACCCTACGAAAACGGACGACGGAACGATCCTCTCGCGGGCTTGGCGTGTTTACGAAAAGCAGCCCCGCGGCCGTCTATTGCCGCGAGGCTGTGTTTTTTCCAAAAAATTGAAATGGATTACTGAGCGCGCTTCACGGCAAGTTTCGTGGATTTACGCGCTCCCTGGCGAGACACGGCGCGATGCGATGTTGTTTTTCGACTTCGCAGCTTGCGGCTGTGCGAGAGCCGGCTTCGATGCGTGAGCTTGCGCGAGTGCGAGGTGAGGCGATGCGAGCGAGCGAGGCTGGATCGCGTGCGAGTCGCCTTCACCCGCTTCGCGTGACTACTGACCGCTCTCACGGGCGTGGCGACCGAAGTCGCGGACAGCGAAATCAGGCCCGGCGCCGCGCTGACATGGCTGGTGTGACGGGCCAATCCGACCGCCGGCACGCTCAGCGCCAAAGCGCCGGCGGCGATCCATTTCATAATTGTCTTGCTCAACATGAGGCAACTCCTTTGCCAATGACCGCCCGGCCTGCCGCGCGCCGCATCGAGGCAGCGTCGCCGCCGGGCTCTTCTGATTGCTCTTGCCGCACGGACATCCGGGCGGCGATATCCGATATATCGGACCAACCCATGCCCGCCGCTTGAGCAAAACACCGCTGGACCACCACGATCAGCGTTTGCAGCGATTCAATCCTCATGTATTTCACATTGCCTCCTTCCAAAGGGTCCAAAGAACTCCCACGATTTTGCCAGTGGCGAGCGTCGCGTGGCTTGGCTGCGTAAATGGAACATCGTGATTGTAGCGTCGCTCGCCGACGGCGCGCTTACAATGTGGCAAGAAGCGAGCGGCAAGGACGTTTGAGATGAAAGACGCAAATCCGAAGTTGGCGGATCGTCCGGCCTCAATGGGCGCGGCCTGCCCATACCCGGCATGGCATCCGCCGATGCCCGTGCAACTGACGGTGCTGCCCGAACACCCCTGTCCGTATTTGCCCGGCCGCGTGGCCCGAAGCCGGGCGCTGTGGGCGGAGCAGATATCCGGCCCGGCCTATCATGCGCTAATGGATGCGGGCTTTCGCCGCAGCGGCAAGCTGGTCTATCAACCGGTTTGCGCCGGATGTCGCCAGTGCCTGCCGATCCGGGTGCCGGTGAACGAGTTTCAGCCTGGAAAGTCACAACGCCGCTGCGCCCGGCGCAACAGTGATTTGACGGTGAGCGTGGGGCCGCCTGTCGCCACCGTGGATAAATGGCAATTATATCTTCGCTACATAACCGACTGGCACTCAGGCGAAACGGAAACCCGGGAGGGCTTCGAATCTTTCCTGTATGACTCCCCGGTGCCCACGCTTGAGTTTTCGTATCGGGATCAACAAGGGTGCCTTTTGGCCGTTGGAATTTGCGATGTGTGCCCCGAGGCGCTGAGCAGCGTCTACTTCTATTTTGACCCTGCACAGGCCCATCGCGGACTGGGCACATTTGGGGCACTGCATGAAATTGCGTTTGCCCAAAACCTGAAACTTCCGCACTATTATCTGGGATACTGGATCGACCGATGTAGCTCCATGCGATATAAGGCAGCATTCAAGCCCCACGAGATCCTCCATCCAGACAACGTGTGGCGGCAGGAACCGATGGGCAGCCAATAACCGGCGGCGGCAGGATTGTCATTATTATGCACCTGTCCCCGCCGCGCTCTGGCTGATAAAGTAAGGAGCGCCCAAGATGTTCAGTACCGCACCCATGCCCGCTCCATCCCCCCGAGTCTCGGACAAGAAATTGCGCATCTTGATCGTGGAAGACCATACCCCCACCCGGATGGCCATGAGCCGGCTGATTCGCCAGGCCGGAGCGGATGTCACTACCGCCCGCGACGGCGAGGAAGGCCTGGGCTATCTTCTGACGCAACGATTCGACGTGTTGCTGACGGACCTGCGCATGCCAAAGATGGACGGCTTCGAGCTGCTACAGCATTGTCAGGGTTTGCCCGAATCGCATCGACCGAGGCGCGTGATCGCAATCAGCGGCGAATACGAAGCCAACGTGCTTAACGGCCAGCCCGTCCCTGTTCAATTCCTCGCCAAGCCGTTCAACCTCGATCATCTTTTGGACATGCTCGGCGGCAAGCCAAACTAAATCCATCTTGCCAATTCGCGATACTCACATAACCGTCAGGATGTGACGGTGCGCGCAAGTATCTCGCACAAAGCGAATGAATGATTAACAATTCGGGAGAAAGTGGCTTCGCGCAATTCGTAGGGTTCGCTTCAGCGAACGCGGTCCTGGGCACGGCATCGCCATTCCGCGTTCGCTAAAGCGAACCCTACGAAAACGGACGACGGAGCGATCCTCCTCGCGGCTCGGTGGCTGAACCCCAGATCGCGAATTAAGTGGGAAGCGTATAAAGCCCGCACATTGCGCGCGGGCTTGCGCTGCGTTATGGTCTGGAATTCAGCGAATTAAGCGGCCGCGATCTCGACGAAGGCCGTAACGCTGTTCAGATCCCTGATGGACTGCGGCGTCATCTTCACGTTAGCGGCATCGCCACGCGCCAAGGCCGGATGGACTTTGTTGGGATACTTCGTCCAGATTCGTCCGCCGCGCCGTTTGGGCAGAGGCTTAAAGTTGCTCTCCCGCTTCGCGATAGGATCGGCGACCGCCTTGTCCTTCATGAATAACCGCTCGATTGTCTTGCGTGCCGATGCGCGGTTGATTGTCTTGCTGATGGTCACCCGAACCGTCTGGCCGGGCTTTGCGTCGATTGGCATTGCGTATTCTCCGAAATCTAAAGATGGACAAGTATACAAGCCCGGCATTGATTGGCAAGCCGTATGCGTTTCGACGGCCCTCGGGCGCAGGGCAATCGCATTTGAGAAGTTCGGCATATGTTAGGTATCGCCCGCGCGGTGGGGAGTGTATGTTGGTTTCGTCGTCGCGAAGCTTCGCAGCAAAAATTGAGCTTTCACCCACGAAAGGAGCTTG
>Ga0209483_1001905_pt1 | contig 15211 bp, 12 predicted proteins | sample NGEPerA_FD_184508 | JGI IMG/M metagenome (GOLD analysis project Ga0209483, IMG submission 184508) | Arctic peat soil microbial communities from the Barrow Environmental Observatory site, Barrow, Alaska, USA - NGEE PermafrostL2-A... | ecosystem: Environmental > Terrestrial > Soil > Wetlands >... | reverse complement strand
GAGAACTGGGCGAGCGCCAGCGAATAACCGACTATGGCCGTCGTGCCCACGATCTGGAAGACCTGCAGGTATTGCGCACCTGCCGGCAGGGCGCGGCAGCCGCCTAGACTTACCATGCCGCGCCCCCTGTGAATCTGGCAACTCTACATCAAGGTGCGTTGCGGTAGGCCTTGGCCTGTGAGGTACGATGGCGCCATCAGCCCTCGGGAGTTCGAAGTCATGATCAAGTTTTACTATAGCCCGGCGCCCAATCCTACCAAGGTCGCGCTGTTCCTCGAGGAAGCGGGACTGCCGTACCAGCTGGTTCCCGTCGATACGCGCAAGGGAGATCAGTTCAAGCCCGAGTTTCTGGCGCTCAATCCGAATGCTAAGGTACCGGTCATTGTGGACGGCGACGCGCGCGTATTCGACAGCAACGCCATCCTGTTGTATCTGGCGGAGAAGACCGGCCAGTTCTTGCCCGATGATCCGGCAAAAAGCCGCGGCGACTTACTGTCGTGGCTGATGTTCATCGCCTCCGGTATCGGTCCTTACTCGGGCCAGGCAGTGCACTTCAGACATCACGCGCCGAAAGGCATCGACTACGCGGTCGAACGCTACCTGTACGAAGCCAGGCGTCACTACGGCATTCTCGAGGCACAAGTCGCGGGCAAGCCGTATCTGCTGGGCACAAAGTACACCATCGTCGATATGGCGGCGTGGGGATGGGCGCGCGCGGTCCCCTTCGTGCTCGGCGAGGACGCCTGGAATTCGCTGCCGCAATTGAAGCGCTGGTTCGACACGGTCAACGCACGGCCAGCCGCGGTTCGCGCCGAAGCGCTGAAGAACAGGCACCTGTTCAAGGCCGAACTCGATGAGGAAGCCAGAGGACATCTGTTTCGGCACGCAAGGAGCGCGTGACCGATGCCGTTTTGCTGCCGCCGATGAGATACGCGTCACTGATTTCACGCCTCACACGAAATGATGTTAAATCCCGCTTGGCAAATCTCATGGAATGCGAAGACTGCACGTCATGGCTACCGAACTGCCCCCTGTTTTGCCGCTGCGGCTTATCGAGCGCCTTCGCGCCGAGGGTGTTGCGACACTCGAGGAATGGGTGGCGCTGGGCCGGCGCCGCCGGCAGATATTCGGCGTGACCAGGGCTGCGGTTGCGCAGCTTGATGCCCTCGCAAAAGAGACGTCGCGACCCAAAAGCTAGAAGTCTGCCGCGTTAGCGCATCAGCTCCAGCGGCTTTGGCAGCTGGGCGAGCAATTCCTCACTGAATTCAGCTGCGATGTGGAAGAACGCCATGCGCGCGACTTTATCGGAGCGATTCTCCCACGCGTGATCCGTGCCGCGCTGAACGACTACGTCGCCCTTGTTCAGCACCAATTCGGAGTCGTCGAGCACGAGAACGACTTCGCCCTCGATCACCACGACATAATCGAGCGTCCTTGTGCGGTGCATTACCGTGCGCTTGCCACCTTCCTGCGGCGGATAGATTTCGATGATGCGCAACAGATGGCCCGCGACGGGCATGATCGTGAAGCCACGCTCATTGGGTTCGTGTGCTTCCGTCGAGGTGAGCAATGGAACCGATCTGCTGGTATTCCAGATCTCATAGAAATCGGCGCCAATCGCGGGGCCAGTCATCTGATGATTCTGCGGGGGCGGGCCATCCGAGAGGACAATCGATTTGCCGCTGCCATCATGACCGGTGACTACTCGTCTCGGATGCCTGGAACGCGTCAATTGCATCTCCCCGGGCGCTGACTAACGAGCACGTTGCGCCGCGACTCGGGCCAGGATTTCGCGCAGGACATTCTCATCTATGGGCTTGACGAAGTGGTATTGGAATCCCGCCTCTTTCGCACGTACCTTGTCAGATTCCTGACCCCAACCAGTGATCGCCACCAACAGACGGCCATGAGAGGATGTGATCCTGAATGCTCTCGACGAGACTCCGATATCGCTCGGCGCGCACTGACGCTATCAATAACTCAATAAGAACTATAGCTTAAATGATGACGCGGAAAGCGAGCTGACTCAGGCGGCGGTAAAGCCGCCGTCCGCCATGACCACAGCGCCGGTCATGAAACTCGCCTGCGGTGACGCCAGGAAGACGATGACCTCCGCGATTTCCTCGGCTCTCGCCGAACGGCCGATCGGGTGGTGCGGCCCGAAGCTCTCAAGCAATGCGCGACTGTCCGGCACCGCATCTTCCAGAAAACCCGTTACTACGGCGCCGGGCGCAACCGCGTTGACGCGGATACCGCTTGCTGCGAATTCGACTGCCAGAGTCTTGGTGAGCTGAATAATGGCGCCCTTCGATGCCGCATAGGCCACCTGTCCAGCGATCCCGATTACGCCCGAAATAGAGGCGACGTTGACGATGCATCCCGAGCCGCGCTCGGTCATCACTCTCAGAGCCTCACGGCAATGTAGGAATGTGCCGCGCGCGTTGATCTCAAGAATTTCGTCCCACTGCGTGATCGACGTGTCGAGAGTTGGACGCTGGAGATGCCGGCCGGCATTGTTGACGAGAATATCGAGCGCCCCGAAATGAGTGAGCGCGGCGGAGACCGCGCGCTTGGCGGTCGCCTCCAGTCGCAGATCACCGCTGACGCATGCGATCCGGCCTGGCTCGGCGAGCGTCTCGACACCCGCCTTCAAATCTGCCGCGACTATCCGGCAGCCTTGCGCTAGCAGCTTCTCGACGGTGCAGCGGCCAATGTCGCCCGCTGCGCCGGTGACCAGAGCGACTTTGCCTTCGAGATCTCTGTTCGCCTGATGTGTCATGGCGACCCCGTAAAGCGCCAGGAGTTGCCATCGGAGACAATGTGACCAGCGGTCGGCTGCGGGAAATGGCTGCCGATGACGAGCAACGGTTTGTCCGCTGTCGCCTTGACGAAACGCGCGCGTTGCTGGGCGCCGAGTGCCCGATCCATGTCAAAGTTCACAAGCCAATCCGGGACTGCGATCTGAATCGGGCTGTGCATGATATCGCCGGTGATGATTGCTGCCTGCCCACGGGAGGAAATGCGCACGCTCACATGGCCCGGGGTGTGGCCAGGTGTCGGCTCAAGCCATACCTCCTGATTGATCCGGTGCTCCATCTCGATCAGATCCACGAGCCCCGCCTCAATGATGGGCATGATGCACTCTTCTACGTGCTGCAGATGGTGATAACCCTTGGTCCGGTAAAGCATCATCCAGTGTTCGTATTCGATTCGGCCAAAGAGATAACGCGCATTGGGGAACGTGGGAACCCAGCGATTATTCACTTTTTGCGCATTCCAGCCGACGTGGTCGAAGTGCAGGTGGGTGCACAAGACGGTATCGACATTGTCGGGTGTAACGCCGATGGCCTTCAGGTCATCCATGAAATCCGACTTCAAATGACAGAACACGTCATATTCGCGCTGTCGATCCCCGCCGATGCAGGTATCGACGACGATGTTGCGGCCACCTGCTTTGACGACGAATCCTTGAAAATTAATGAGCATGCGGCCGTCGGGCGTCGCGTAATGCGGTTGTAGCCACGGGTATTTCAGCAGCAGATCGGGCGTTGCATTCTCAAGCAGAACCTTGATGTCGTCGTTCAGGGCAATGACTTCGGGAATGCTGAAGATTTCGACGTCGCCAACCCGCCAGCGGCCTATGTTCTGAATGGCCATCACTTGACTCCTTCAGGAGGAAGAGCGAGTTGCATCGCCGGAGTCCAGAGTTGCCGGAGCCAGGCGCGGGCGACCCAATATATAGTCTGCCGCTCGCTCCGCCACCATGATCGTCGGCGCATTGATGTTACCGCCAACGATCGCCGGGAATACCGAAGCGTCGGCGACTCGAAGGCCGTCAATGCCCCGCACCCTGAGTTCAGAATCGACCACAGCGTCGGATCCGACGCCCATTTGGCAGGTGCCCACGGGATGATGCACCGTAGCGGCGGTCGAGCGTATGAACGACTCTACGTCGGCATCGCTCTCGACACCAGGTCCAGGAAGGTATTCGTGCGCACGGTATTTCGAAAACGGAGGCGTGCGAAGGATGCGGCGGCAAAGGCGGACTGCGCGCACCATCGGCTGCATGTCGGCCGGATGAGCGAGGAGCCTGGGATCGATGAGCGGCGCGGCCTCGGGATCGGCGCTCATGAGGCGAACGCTGCCCCGGCTGTTCGGATAGAGCAGCACTGGACTGATTGCGTACCCGTGGCCTCGCGGAATCCATTGGCCGAGCGGTGGAGGATTCGACGGTTGGAATACGAACTGGAAATCGGGCCGATCAAGGCCGGAAGAGGTTCTCAGGAAAGCGACCGACTCGAACACATTACTTGCCAGCGGCCCTGTGCGTGTAACGGCGTACTGGAGTGCAGTCCAGATGGCGCGCAGCGCCGTGCGCGCCGACAGGCCGTAAGTCACCGTACTATCGGTATGCACACGCACGGGTGAGGCCGGATGGTCGTGCAGGTTCCGGCCCACGCCCGGCAGATGCGCGACCGGAGCGATGCCGAATTCGGCGAGCTGCGCCGCGTCGCCCACTCCGGAACACAGCAGCAGATGTGGCGAGTGCAGCGCGCCGCTCGTCAGGATGATTTCACGCTTGGCTTCGATTCTGACGTTGCTGCCATCGTCCTGCGCAGCCTCGACAGCCACGGCGCGCCGCCCTTCGAAGAGAACACGGTGTACGCGCGTGTTCGCAAATACCGTGAGGTTCCTGCGTGCCAGCGCTGGTTGAAGATAAGCCGTGGCCGTGGAAACGCGCCGGCCATGGTGAATGGTACCCTGCCGCAACCCGACGCCTTCGGGATTCGGGCCGGTAAAATCTGTGCACAGCTGAAAGCCGAGGCCGTGCACCGCTTCAATGTAGGTGTGCGTCAGGCTATGCGGGCGCCGCACATAAGACACGTGCACAGGTCCCGCCCGCCCGTGATAGGCCGACGCGGGATAGTCCTCGTTATGTTCTGAGCGTGTGAAATAGGGCAGAACCTGCGCCCAACCCCAGTCCGGTAGCCCTTGCGTTGCCCAGTCTTGGTAATCACGCGGATGGCCGCGATGGTAGACCATGCCGTTCATCGAACCGCTGCCGCCCAGAAGCTTGCCCCGCGGCAGGGGAATGCAACGTTGTCTCAATGCGCCTTGAGGGACCGTGCAAAGACCCCAGTTGAATTCCCGATGTGCAATCACGGCCGCCACAGCAGCGGGAGTTGTGACAAAGTAATGCCGATTGGAACCACCCGCTTCGATGAGTGCCACACTCAGGCTCGGATCTTCGGACAGCCGAGCGGCCACTACACAGCCTGCCGTGCCAGCGCCCACGACGACAAAGTCGAAGCGACGCGACTCTTGATTAGAGCCCACCGCCATTCACCCCACCTCATTATTTCTTATACTATTCTCACACAAACTGGCGCGATGCAGGGGGCGTCTACATTGAGAATCAGCCAGACGTTTAGCGCGAAGACGCGCGATGTGCCGTTGACCGGCACCTTTGAACCGAATTATGAGCGGGTGGTCAATGCCTTCATGGCCAATTACCGCGAACAAGACGAAGTCGGTTCCGGCCTCAATATTGTCCGCGACGGAGAGAGCGTCGTCGACATCTGGGGTGGCTGGCGCGATGGCGCTCAAACGCGGGAATGGCAACGCGATACGCTGGTGTGCGTGATGTCGGTGTCGAAAGGCATCGCGGCGCTTGCTTTCAACATGCTGATCGACCGGGGTCTGGTTGATGTCGATTTGCCGGTCGCTCACTATTGGCCCGAGTTCGGGGAAAATGGCAAGCAGCATCTGCCGGTTCGCTATCTGCTCGACCATCGCTCGGGACTGCCTGTCATTACCGAGCCCCTGTGGCCAGGCGCGATCTTCGATCGGGAAGCCATGGTCAAGGCGCTTGCGGCTCAGGCACCGCTCTGGGAGCCGGGGACCACGGCGGCATATCAAGTGACGACTCAGGGCTACATGTTGGGTGAGATCATGCGACGCGTGACCGGCAAGTCTCTTCCGGCGTTCGTGCAGCAGGAGATAGCCGGCCCGCTCGATGCCGATTTCCTGCTGGGAGGCTTGAGCCTGCGCGATCAGTTGCGTTGCGCCGAGGTATTGCCCAATCTCGATGCCAAGCTGCTGGCGGCGAAGGAGGGAGAGAAAGAATCGCTTCGTGCCAGGACAATGCTTCAGTACCCTACCGAATCCTGGCCGATAGTGCTCAATTCGCAGCCGTGGCGCGAGAGCGAGATTGCGAGCGGCAACGGACACGGTACCGCCTGCGCTATCGCGCGCATCTATGGCGTCTTCGCCGGCGGCGGAGAAGCAATGGGCAGGCGCTTCATGAGGGCAGCCTCGATCGAGAACATGATCACGGAGCAGCATTATCGGATCGAAATAGTCCAGGATCGACATTACCATCAGGGTCTTGGCATTCTGCTCAATTCCCCCGATGCGGTGTATATGGGTCCCAATCCGCGCTCGTTCGGCCACCACGGCGTCGGCGGCTCGATCGGCTTCGCGGATCCGGACGCCCATATTGGCTTTTCCTACGTCGTGAACCGCTTTCACGCCGTGGGCACTAACGGCCCGCGCGCCAGGCGGTTGATCGACGCCTTGTACGAATCATTGTGAAAGCGCGGCGAGAGCGGCTCAAGCGCTCTTGGCGATTCGGATTGGCAGCCTGGCGGGCCCGTGTCCAATGGTGGTCATCCAAGGTTCCGGTTCTCCGGCCATTTCCAGGCGATCGATCTGACGCGCAATCTCAGTGAGCAGACTATGCGCCTCGAGCTGGGCGAACGCACGGCCGACGCAGGCGTGTACCCCGTATCCCCAGCCCACCTGCTTCCTAAGATCGCGGGATATCTGGTAACGGTCCGGATCAGGCCACGCACGCGGGTCGCGATTGGCCGCCGCAAACATAAGCCCCACCCGCTGGCCTGCAGGGACTTTGAATCCTTCGATGTCCACATCACGCATGCTGATCCGGCCCGCCATCCGCGATGGCGAGTCCCACCGCAAACTCTCATCGAAGGCATTTCGGACCAGCTGCGGATCGGCGCGCAGCTTCTGGTATTCGTCGGGAAACAGCGCAAACGCGCGCAGGGTGTTGGCGATGGTGAGCACCGTGGTATCGGCACCCGCTGCGAGCACGGTTTGCGCCAGCAGCTTCGCCTCATCCTGCGTGATCAATCCCTCATCCGCGAGCTGGTATATGGCCATGCCAATGCCCTCGGGGGCGAGATTCTCACGGTTACAGCACTGCCCAATCCAGGCCAGGACCGGTTCTATGTTCACCATGGCTTCACGAAACAGCTCGTTCTCCGGCCCTAACGTGGCCCACACCATATGGCTGAAACCATACATGTTCTCTCGGCCCTCCACCCTCATCCCGAAGGCATCGGGCAGGGCCTTGTAGACAAAACGCTGGCTGATATCCGCGACCGCATCGATCATCTGGCCCTCGCGCGCCAGCACATCGCGCACGATCGTGGCGGCATCGCGCTCGAACGACGCGCGCATGCGATCGATGAGGGCCGGCGATAGAACCTTGGCCATTGCCGCGCGCACATGCGTGTGCCGCGGCGGATCGTCGGTGAGGAGAATCTCTGGCCGCACCGATTTGGGATCGTGCCAGGGTCGAGAGGTCGAGGAGAAAGTCCTCCAGTCCGCGAGGCCTGAGGTCACGCTGGCATGCCGGGCAATCATCACCGTCCCGTCGTGCAGTCGCACGACCGGCGAGAATTCACGCAGGGCGTCATCGACCGCACGCGCGTGGCGCACTGACTCGCGGCTGAAGATGTCGACGGGATACAGAGGAATCGGGTCGCTCACGGCTTTGCCGCTTGCCCATCGATCTCCGCAAACGTCTCGCGGGCTATCCGGAAGCTATCGACCGCCGCGGGCACGCCGGCATAAATGGCGACTTGCAGGAAAATCTCGGCAATCTGCGGGCGCGAAAGTCCGTTGGTCAATGCGCCGCGTATGTGAGCTTTGAGTTCGTGTGGCCGATTGAGTGCGCTGATCATGGCGAGATTGAGCATGCTGCGCTGACCTCGATCGAGGCCTTCCCGCCCCCAGACCGCGCCCCAGCAATATTCGGTCACGAGTTCCTGCAACGGTCGATTGAAATCGTCCATCGACGCCAGGGCCTTCTGCACGTAGGCTTCCCCAAGCACTTCGGTGCGAATCTTCAGTCCCTTGGCAAATAATTCGCTGGTCATGGTCATCTCCCCTCGCAAGTGAATGGACACTGGTGCGAGCATACCGGAGAGGATTGTGAGTCAGCGACGGAACTTCAGCGAGACTCTCGAGAAGCGCTCGAACTCAGGCCGAATGCCTGAGCTCGAGGACGTGACGCGTCCGCTTTTACTAGAGCTTCAGGCGCAGAGTGACGTACCATTCGCGCGGATCGTTGTAGTATCCGCCCACCTCGCCGGCACCATAGTTCGGCGATCCGGCTGTGATGAAGCGATCATCGGTCAGATTGGTACCGCCGAATGCCAGGTCGTACATACCAGTCGGTGACACGTAGTGCACGGAAGCATCCAGCATGCGTGTTGCCGGGCGCCGCAACTCCGGCGTATTCAGCGAATCGTTAAACATCTCCGAGGTATAAGTGAATGCCGGAATGAAACGGAGTATGCCCTCGTTTGGCAACCGCAAATCGTACGCCGGATCGAAGGTTGCCTTCCACTTGGGTGTCTTCGGCAGCTTGGCATCGAGCTGACTGATTCCTACAGCCTCCACGGCGCAGCCGGTCAGGGCAGGCGAACCAGGGCAGACCGTCAGGCCACTACCCGGCAATGCAAACTGCGGAATATTGGCGGACGGGTTCACGGAGGTGTAGTACGCATCGATGTAGGCGGCGTTGAAATTGAGATGCAGTCCACCGCCCACGTTCGCCAATACCTCAAGCTCGGCACCCTTGATGTCGGCATTGCCGGCATTCGTATACACCGGCGAGATGCCTCGCTGAATGTTGAGCTGAATGCCGTCGTAGTTGGTGAAGTACACCGCCGCGTTGGCTTGGACGCGATGGTCGAACCACTGGGACTTCAGGCCCAGCTCATAGGTCTTGGAGTATTCAGGTGCGAAGCGCGCGGCCTCTGGACTCGTAATTCCGGCCGACAGACGAGTGGTCCAGCCGCCCTGCTTGAAGCCTTTGCTCCAGCTCGCGTACGCCATGATGTCGTCATTGAAGTGGAATTGTGCCCCGAGCGTGGGATCAAAGATGTGCCACGACTGGCTATCCGGGGTATTCGGGAAGTAGCGTAAGTACGGAGTTCCGGGCGTTGACGCGCTCGGGATGATCTGACTGAAAGGCGGAGCTCCTCCGCAAGAGTTCTGCCAGCAGAATGAGCCGAACGGGAACGAGTTGAGATCGCTCTGGCCGCCGATGAAGTCGGCGATCACGTCCGTATAGCGCCCGCCGGCGGTAAAGCTGATCTGCTTCGTGAGTGAATAATCGGCGTGCACGAAGGCTGCTATGTTCTTGTTGTCGACATTGTTCTGAACATCGTAGACGTACAACAGGCCTTCGAACGGCACGAAGTCATGCACGTAGCCGCCCTCGTTGAAGTAGTACAGGCCAGCGACGTAGTTGAGTTTGTCGTCGAAGGCCTTGCCGAGCAGTTGGAACTCCTGCGAAATCTGCCACTGATGCTGGGCGTCGGTGACGCTCTGGAACGTATCGCCGGGTACGCCATCCAGCGCGGTGCCGATCTTCCACGAGATCGTGCGGTACGCAGTAATCGACTTCAATGTCATCTGATCGCTGAGGTTGTAAACGCCGGTGAGCGCGCCGCCGTACACGTCGTAACGCGCGAAATCCGGCGCATCCCCCGCATAGGTAGTGTCGATATTGCCGGTATTAAACGACCCCGGAGCTCCCCACCAGAGCCGCGGCGAGCTCGAACCGAGATAGGGCACGCCGCCGGTATTGAGAGCGTTGAATGGGCCCACTGGCCCACCGACGTATCCTGCTCCCAGCAGTGGAGGAGAACCCACCGAACCGAGCGCGGAAACATGCCCCCGCGGCTGCGAGCACAGGCCCTGGAAGATAGGTGGTTGGGCGCTTGACGGCAACGTGGCAGCATTGTTGCTGATGCATGTGTTGTACAGGCTCGTGAACGTCGCGCCCGCGCCGTTGTAGGCGCCCAGGACCTGGTAGCCGAGTGCGGTCGTATCCTCGTGCGACCAATCCGCGCTTAATGTGACACTGAGCTTGTCGGAGGCATTCCATAGCAGCTTGCCGCGGATGACCTGCAGGCCATTGCCGCCGTAATTGTCGTTGGTCGCATAGGCGGACTGCGGATAGTCGTTCATCGAATCGAAGGTCAGGGGCATTTGGGCATAGGGCGAGTTCGAAGGGTAGGGGACGACCTTCATCCATCCGGTCTGCTCCTGCGACGAGACGCTGATGGTGGAGAGCAGCACTCCCTTGACGATCGGAATGTCCGCCGTGAATCCGAAATCGCGCCGGTCGAAACTGCCACCCGTCGCCTGGGCGATGAAACGCGCCTCGTCGCCGGGCGTGTGCGTGACGATGCTGATAGCGCCGCCGATGGTGTTGGCGCCGAACAGGGTTCCCTGCGGACCCTTGAGAATTTCCACCCGATCCACGTCCAGCAGGTTCTGGTTGGCACCGATAGTGCGCGCAAGAAATACGCCATCGACATAGACACCGACGCCTGGATTCAGGTTGAACGCGAAGTCATCCTGGCCGATGCCGCGGATAGACGCGGACAGCACCGATCGATCGCCGGAGAATGGCGCGCCCGCGTCCAGGTTGACGCCCGGAGTCAGATTGCCCAGGGCGTGTATGTCGACCAGATTGCGGCTCTGCATGGCGTCGGCAGTGAATGCCGTCACCGCAATCGGCACGTTCTGGATATTCTCTTCGCGGCGCTCGGCAGTGACCACGATTTCTTCGAGGCCACCGGACGTGTCAGCCGCCGCTGGTGAAGCAGGGGTCTCTTGCGCCTGAACGCTCAAAGCGGCCCCAAGCATCACCACGCACCCGCCACTGGCGATGGAGTGTTTGAACAGCGCGCTAAGGCGCGCCACGCGCGGAATGGATCGCGCACCGATTTCCAGGATCAATGTCATGTCATCCCCCTAGACCACCACATGCATCGCGGACGGCAATTTATCGCGGCTCGAGCGAGTACGCCCGCTACCCCCCAGGTGCTCCTCTTCTCGCAGCGCCGGTACAGAGTGGTACGCCTAAGTGCGTACGATTTTCATTGCTTGGGATCCCAAACGCTCAAAGTCAGTCTGGAAACCCCCCGCGCTCTGCTCACCGAAAGCAATCGACGGTTGCTCTAGTTGCCGCTGCTTTCCTTGAAGATTGCCCCCAGGTCAGGCTGCGTCCAGTACTTCGCCCACAGAACGATAATTGACACTCGGGATCCCGTCAAGAACAATGTTCCGCAATTCTGTGGCTTTTCGCTGCGCATGAATACTCAACAAACCAGCGCCTTGGTTCGTATCCGCGAAATGATCTTGCGCGGCCAGCTCACGCCTGGTCAGCGGCTGGCTGAGGCGCCACTGGCGGAGATGCTGGGCATGTCGCGTACGCCGGTACGTCAGGCAATTCCCGTGCTGGCCCGAGAGGGACTGCTGCAGGAACACGAGACTCGCGGCTATATGGTGCGCGGCTTCAGCACCGCCGACATTCTCGACGCGCTTGATGTCCGCGGAGCGCTCGAAGGGCTGGCGGCAAGGCGCGTCGCAGAGGCCGGAGCCTCGCGAACCTTGATTAGCGCGCTGCGTCAGGTGCTGAAGGACGGCGATCAGATTTTTGTCAAAGGCCATATCGCCGAGAGCGATGAGGCGCTCTATGCGGATATGAATGGGCGTCTGCATGGTCTCATCGTTGAAGAAGCGCATAGCCCGATGATCGGACAGGCTCTGGAGCGCATTTCGCACGTTGCCTTCGCGGCGCCCCAGGCGCTGGCGTTCGAAAAGTCCAGCCTCGACTACACCTACCGCCGACTCATGTATGCGCATCGACAACATCACTACATTGTCGACGCGCTCGAACGAGCGGAAAGTGCGCGCGTCGAGGCGCTCATGCGCGAGCATGTCAATCCGGTCAAGGAAAGCTTGAACCTGGAAATGCCGAAGACACACTGGCCCGTCACGGCGCCGATTTCATTCATTCGCTGAAAGCTATGAGCGCGACCACCCTGGAAGCCCAGTTGCAGGCCACGGGTGGCGCTGTGAAGTTGCTGCGCAATTCAAGCACCGGCCCGTATGTCTACCCGGTAGTGCGCAGCGAATATTCTAACTGGCGCGACGAGCAGCTTGCCTGGCAACGAACCTGCGTGCTGTTCAACCAGTCTTATCACATGACCGACATGTATATTGAGGGCCCGGATGCCCTCAAACTGCTCAGCAGTCTCGGCGTCAACAGCTTCGGCAACTTCGAGCGCAACAAAGCCAAGCAGTATGTCGTCTGCAACTACGACGGTTATGTGATCGGCGACGTCATATTGTTTTACCTCGATCACAACTATTTCAATCTAGTCGGCCGTCCGGCAGTGCACCACTGGGTGCAATACCACGGCGAGACGGGCCGCTACGATGTAACGTTCGAGAACGATGAACGTACCGCGGCGCGCAGCGGGCCCGTGGTCCGTAAGGCCTACCGCTTCCAGATTCAAGGACCCAATGCGCTCAAGGTCATCGCCAAGGTAATAGGCAAAAGGGCGCCGGATATCAAGTTCTTCCACATGGCAGAGCTGACCATTGCCGGACGTCGCGTAAGCGCTCTGCGTCATGGCATGGCAGGTCAGCCGGGCTTTGAGCTGTTTGGTCCGTGGGCCGATGGTGAGGAAGTCAGGCTGGCATTGATCTGGGCTGGAGCGGAATTCGGGCTCCGGCAGGTCGGTGCTCGCGCCTACTCCTCCAATACACTCGAATCCGGCTGGATCCCGTCGCCGCTGCCTGCTGTGTATACCGGCGAGAAACTGCGCAGCTATCGAGCGTGGCTGCCTGCCACCGCCTATGAGGCTGTCGGGTCTCTTGGAGGCAGCTATGTTTCGCAAAACATTGAGGACTATTACCTGACCCCTTACGACCTTGGTTACGGCCCGTTCGTCAGCTTCGATCATGATTTTGTCGGTCGCGAGGTGCTTGAGCGCATAGATCCGCGTTCCCGCCGGCAAAAGGTCACGCTGGCGCTCAACAGCGAGGACGTCACGCGGACATTTGGCACCATGTTCAAAAATCAGGAGCGAGCCAAGTATTTTGATTTTCCGTCTGCGGTGTATTCCACCTGGCCATACGACAAGGTAATGGCAGGCGGAAAAATTATTGGCATCTCGACCTGGTGTGGCTACAGCGCCAATGCCGGACGCATGCTGACGCTGGCGATGCTCGACCGCGCGTACTGCACACTGGGCAGGGAGGTGACTTTCGTGTGGGGCGAGGAAGACGGGGGCACTTCAAAGCCTGCCGTGGAGCGGCATGTGCAGACCGAGATTCGAGCCACCGTGAGTCCGGTGCCTTATGCCGAGGTGGCCCGCGCCAGCTACGCGCCTGGCTGGCGTACCGCACAGCGCTGAAGCGCGCTGGTCCTAGATCGCGCGCAGGCTCATTTGCCGCGCGATGTAATCGGCCTGGCGCAGCGCCAGCGCCACAATAGTCAGGGTCGGGTTCGCCGAGCTCGGAGTGCTCATCGCGCTGCCGTCCGATACGAACAGGTTCGCGACATCGTGCGCCTGGCCGTGGGCGTTGACCACGCCGTCGTCCGGTTCCCGGCTCATTCGCGCCGCACACATGTTGTGCGTGGCCGGTGTTTGTCGCGACATCACTACCTTGATCGCGCCAGCGGCCTCGAACAACGCCTTCGACTGCTGTTGACCATGGCGGCGCATCGCAGCGTTGTTCGGATGATCGTCGACATGGATGTTTGCGACTGGCAGACCGAACTGGTCCTTGACGTTCGGATTAAGCGTGATGCGGTTGGTCGAGCGCGGCAGATCCTCGCCATTGACGAAGATCCCGGCCATGCTGCGGTAGTGCTCCATGACGAACCCGAGCTCGCGTCCCCAGAGCGTCTGCGGGAAACCCGCAATAGCAATGCTCGGCAGGTCGAGTGCCGCCATCTCAAGATGGTAGCCGCCGGCGAAGCCGCGCTTCGGATCATGCCTGGTTTCGTCGAGGACCAGGCCCGCGAGCGTCGCGCCGCGCCAGAACTCGATCGGCTGGTCGAACACGCCCCAGACAAAACAGCCGGTGTGGTGGCAAAAATGGCGGCCGACCTGATCGCTGGAGTTCGCGAGCCCGTTGGGAAACTTCGCCGAATCCGACAGCAGCAGCAGTCGCGAGGTCTCGACGGCGTTGCAGGCCACGCAGATGACGCGTGCTTTCTGGCGTTGCTCGTTGCCCGCGGGATCGCGATACACAACAGCAGTCACCCGCCCATCCGCGCCGTGCTCGATACGCACCGCGCGGCACTCGGCACGCAGATCGAGATTGCCGGTTGCTTCGGCTCTTGGGATTTCGGTATACAGCGTGCTCCACTTGGCGCCGGTCTTGCACCCCTGGACGCAGAATCCCTGCTGGATGCACATGCCGCGAGCGTCGGCCGGTCGCGAATTGATTGCCATGTATCCCGTGTTGACCTGCTTGTAGCCGAGACGCTTGGCTCCGTAGTGGAATACCTTGAAGTGATTCGACGCCGGCAGACCAGGGTTGCCATTGCGGCGTGTGACCACCATGCGCTTTTCGGCGATCTGGTAGTAGTGCAGCAGCTCGTCGTAGTCCAGCGGCCAGTCGATCAGCGATGCGCCGTCGATTGCACCGTAGGTCGTGCGGCTGCTGACTTCCCAACGACTGGCGCGCAGCGCCATGCCCGTCCAGTGCACGGTCGTTCCGCCCACCGTCTTGGCAGTCCATGACGGCAAGGTCGGATAGTCCTCGACGACAGTTGTGGTCCCGGACTGCGTGCGGGGTTCGAGCCAGGTGAGCTGCCCGAAGGCCTCGCCGGGAACCTGCGAGAAGCTCGCCAGCGACTGACGCGCCCCCGCCTCCAGTAGTACCACCGGGATGCCCCGCCGCGTCAACTCGTGCGCAAGCGTTCCGCCACCGGCACCGGAGCCAATGATGACCACCGCGTTGGTATCGTCATGCGAAATGCTTGCCATGCCCTATCCCTTGGTGAGCCTGGTTTCCCAGTCAGCGCGAATTCGCGCCGAACAGCGGCCCGCTGTCCGCCAGTGGCACTTCGGGCAGCCAGCGC
>Ga0209483_1001903_pt1 | contig 15217 bp, 12 predicted proteins | sample NGEPerA_FD_184508 | JGI IMG/M metagenome (GOLD analysis project Ga0209483, IMG submission 184508) | Arctic peat soil microbial communities from the Barrow Environmental Observatory site, Barrow, Alaska, USA - NGEE PermafrostL2-A... | ecosystem: Environmental > Terrestrial > Soil > Wetlands >... | reverse complement strand
GGGTTGACATCGAATGAGACGCGATCATGAATTCGTTTTCCCTTGACGATTTCGGCCACGACCGCGAAATCCCGGTAGCCGGGGTTGGCGGAAGAACCCAGGTACGCCTGAAAAATCTCTCGCCCTGCGATTTCGCGTACTGGAACCACGTTTCCAGGGCTAGAGGGCATGGCTATGAGTGGCTCAAGTTGTGACAGGTCGATCTCCTCATGCATGTCGTAGCCGGCATCCCGGTCAGCTACCAGTTCCGTCCAGTCTGCTTCGCGTCCTTGCGCCTTCAAAAAACGGTGTACTTCTCCGTCGGAGGGGAAAACCGTAGCGGTCGCTCCCAGCTCCGCTCCCATGTTCGCGATCACGTGGCGATCCATCGCGGAGAGTCCAGTAAGGCCTGGGCCGTAATACTCAATGACACTGCCGATGCCGCCGCTAACATTATGCCGTCGCAGCATTTCAAGGATTACGTCCTTCGCGCTAACCCAGTCCGGGAGCGATCCCGCAAGTTTGACGCCCCACACTTTCGGCATCTTGACATGAAAGGGCTGTCCCGCCATGGCAAGCGCCACTTCGAGTCCGCCGGCGCCCATCGCCAGCATACCGATGGCCCCGGCGGCCGGCGTGTGGCTATCCGAGCCCAGCAGAGTTTTACCTGGCTTCCCAAATCGCTCCTGGTGTACGGGGTGGCTAACACCGTTACCGGCGGGACTAAACCAGACGCCGAAACGCCGGCAGGCGCTACGCAAAAAAAGGTGGTCGTCAGCGTTCTTAAAGTCCTCCTGGACCAGATTGTGATCCACATATTGGACCGAAACCTCGGTACGGACTCGATCCAGACCCATTGCTTCCAGCTCGAGCATCACCAGGGTGCCGGTGGCGTCCTGAGTCAGGGTTTGGTCAATGTGAACGCCGATTTCCCGGCCGGGTAGCATCGTCCCTTCAACCAGGTGGGAGCGAATCAATTTTTGTGTGACGTTCAAGCGCATGGATACTTCGTTATCTCAATCAAAGTTTCAACGGCACAACCGCCAATCTTACCCAGTCGCTGCCTCAGCTGCGGCCCGCCATTTCTCTTCGTGGTCCGGCCTGGCCCCCCACTCCTTTCGGACATTCTTACGATCCAGTATTGAGAGGACACGGCTGGGTTCTCCGAGATCGCTCCAGCCAAGGCCGGTACCGCGGAGTACGGCGAGTTGATCCGGCTGCACGGAAAGGACGTCCTCTGAAAAACTTGCGGCACGTACGGTCGAATAAAGGTCTCTTACTGCCGACGGTTCTGCGGTCGTGAATAGAGCTCGGCGAATGGAATCGAACGATTTGATCAGTTCGGGAAGCGTGTGCCGAAAAAGATTCATGAAGGCGTTAACGTGACCAATCATGACGAAGCTATTCCACAGACAACCGCGTTCCATCAAGGATGAAGCAAGCGTCTGGTGTGGTTTTTCCCAGAAACGGCTGACATGGTAAGCGGATCTTGATAGAGAGGTCTCGAGAGGGCGGCCACGCTCGATCCAACCGTACTCCACCTCCGGGGTTTCGGGCGTAACGCCTAGCAGGACCACAACCTCCGGCCCGAGTGAGGCAATGCTATATGCCGTATCGATTTGGTGGACGAAGGCCTCATCATCGGAAAAATAGTGATCCGAGGGAAAGAAGGCGGCAACGCCTTTAGGATCCATTTCGCGGAGCCGCATCAGACTGTAAAGAATCGCAGGTGCCGTTCCCCGATTGGAAGGCTGGATTAGGACGCTGGAGGATGGCATTCCGGCGACTTGATCGGCATAGAAAGGCTCGTGCGCTCTCGTCAGCATCAGTAAGGTCCGCCACCTCGGAACTAATCGCGAAACCCGCCGTCGAGTCTGCTCCAAGAGCGTTTCGTTGCCCACTACGGCACAAAATTGCTTAGGACGATCGTCGCCGGTAAGTTTTCGCGTCAACGGTAGCAACCGCTTACCGTCACCGCCTGCGAGAATCAGTCCCCAGCGATGATAGTGAGAATTCCTTCCGTGAACTTGTACTGGCTGTATCATTTGCATTCAGTACTCCCGGTATTTACGCAAAGCCCTAGCCGAAGGTCGCCGAAGTGCCTTCCGCTAATAGCCTCCGGTACATCCGCGTTTCGGATCAAGGAAGCGTGCAGACTCAGCCTAGAGCCCGATTGCCAAGCTTCAAACTATCACTAACAATGTCAAAATACCGTCAAGACTGCTCGGTCGAAAAAGGGAGACGCCATCTTGACGCGTGGATCATGTCTCTTGACAGCGTCTTGACTCTTCCTGATCTACACTCATCTTGGTTGGACGCGGCAGCGGCGTCTAATTCATGCCGAGGTCTCTACTTGTACGCCTAGGAGCGGCTGTTTTGCACAGGAAAGTACGGACGATCCATTATTTGAAGTATCGTCTGCCCGTGAGCCGATTTCTTAGCTTTTAATACGATCTTCAGGAGATGCAATGAGCGACCATGGGTCGGCCAACGCACGTGTCGCTTTCGGATGCCCAGGAATCCCACCGCGCTGGACTTCCAGTGCCAAGGAGGGAGTGGGCACTGCATATGCAACCGCTAGCCGCGTCTGGTTCACTTTATCGCACGGCATTTTGAACGAAATCTATTACCCCACGATCGATCGTCCACAGGTGCGCGATATGCAGTTTCTCATCACGGACGGGGAAACGTTCTTCCATGAAGAGAAGCGCGATCTCGAGAGTACGATTTCTAACATTGAGGAGCACACTCTTGGCTACCCCATCGAGAGCACTGACCGCGAACGGCGGAATCGGCTGGTTAAAGAGATCGTAACGGACCCTCATCAGCCGTGCGTGCTCAGTCATCTACGGGTTGAAGCGACGCTTACATGGATGAGTCGCTTGCGAATATACGCGTTGCTGGCACCCCATCTGGATGTCGGGGGATGGGGCAATTCCGTTCGACGGCTACAGGTAGCGGGCCATACGATTCTCCTCGCCTGGAAGAATGGGACCTACCTTGCCATGGATACGAACGTAGGATTCATCAAGGCATCTTGCGGGTACGTCGGCGCGTCCGACGGTTGGCAAGACCTGAAGAACCATCTGAAACTCGACTGGGACTATGAACCGGCCGAGGATGGCAATGTTGCGGTAGTCGGGCAAATTGACCTCCCGAAAGACTCGCAGTGCACACTTGGCCTGGCATTCGGTGATAGTGCTCACGCCGCGATTACGTCACTCTTCCAGTCGCTGAGTGTGCCCTTTGCGCAGCATCGTGAAAAGTATCTCCAGCAATGGCGCCGCGCCACTCGGGATATCGTGGACCTCAAGGATGGTTCGGGCGACGGCGGTCGCCTCTATTGCATTAGCCATAGCCTGCTACTCGCACATGAAGACAAAACTTTTGTTGGCGCGGTCATGGCCTCGGCGAGTATTCCTTGGGGAGAGGCCAAGGGGGACGAAGACCTCGGCGGCTATCACTTGGTATGGACGCGCGACATGGTTAACAGCGTGACGGCCCTGTTGGCATGCGGCGCCACTGGAACTGCACGCCGGGCACTAGTGTACCTAGCGTGCTCGCAACAGCCGGATGGAGGCTTCGCGCAAAACTTCTGGATTGATGGGACCCCCTATTGGCACAGCATTCAGCTTGATCAGGTTGCGTTTCCCATTATGCTCGCGTGGCGCCTGTGGAAGGCGGGTGAACTTGGCGATTTCGAGCCTTATCCAATGGTGAAGGCCGCTGCCGGGTTTCTCATCCGGCATGGGCCCGTCACCGAACAGGAGCGCTGGGAGGAAAATAGCGGGTATTCCCCGTCGACGCTTGCCGCCACCATCGCGGGTCTCGTCTGTGCGGCGGACTTCGCCAGAGGCCACGGCGACCACCGCATGGCGGTATTTATCGAAGAATACGCGGATTTCCTTGAGTCCCACATAGAGCGATGGACGGTTACGACGCAAGGCACGTTGGTACGGGGGCTCGCCAAACACTATATTCGAATCAATCCAGTCGACATCGATAACGCCGACCCGCTCGCAGATCCCAACTGTGGGGTTCTAACAATCCACAACCGGCCACCAGGCGAACGCATAGACTTTCCGGCGAAGGAAGTGGTCGATGCCGGATTTCTTGAACTGGTTCGCTACGGCATACGATCGCCTGGAGACACATTGGTCGAAGATTCGCTCCGTGTTGTGGACGCCGTCCTCAAGGTCGTTACTCCGTACGGTCCCTGCTGGCATCGCTACAATCACGACGGCTATGGCCTTCGTCCTGACGGAGGGCCCTTTCAGGGCTGGGGCAAAGGACGGCTCTGGCCCTTGCTGACAGGCGAGCGGGGTCACTATGAGTTCGCCGCTGGGAGGGATGTGAAGCCCTTTGTCCGGACGATGGAGGGATTCGCGTCCCGAGGAGGCCTGCTTCCTGAGCAAGTGTGGGACGAACGTGACCGCACTGGCCATAGTAGGCACTTCGGCCAGTGCGCTGGCGCGGCGATGCCCTTGATGTGGGCCCATGCCGAGTACATCAAATTACTCCGCTCCATCAGGGATGGCCAGGTGTTCGACCGCATCCCGATTGTGGCTGAGCGATACCTGAACAAACGGGGTCGAAGGGACCTGGAGGTTTGGAAGCCGACGCATCGTATGCGGACGATGGTGGCCGGCGACGTCCTGCGGATTCAGACTCAAGCAGCTTTCCTGCTGCATTGGACCTCCGCTGAATGGAAAACCTCCCAAAACAGCGTTTCGGTCGATACCGGCCTGGGGACCCACTTCGCCGATATCCGTGTGTCCAACCAGCAAAAGGCGCCCATGCGTTTTACGTTCTTCTGGACCGAAGCGCAACATTGGGAAGGCTGGGATTACGAAGTAGAGGTTCGAGCATGACCTCTAGTGCCTCGAACGCGCTCGAAACTACATGAGGAGAAAGACGAGATGCTGAACGTCGCCATCAATGGCTTGGGAAGAATAGGCAGAGCGACGCTGAAGATTGTGCTGGACAATCCCGCATTGCAGTTGGCCGCCGTTAACGACATGTTGACGGCGGATAATGTCGCCTATCTTTTGAAATTCGACACCGTGTACGGAAGATGGCCGAGGGAAGTCCATGCGCACAACGGCCTTCTAAAGATTGACTCCAAGGATTATCCCATTCTGAGCGAAAGAGATCCGGCCAAGTTGCCTTGGCGCGAAATGGGCGTTGATGTAGTGTTCGAGTGTACGGGCGCCTTTAGAGAGCGAGTCGATCTTGTAAAGCACATTGAGGCGGGAGCGTGCTTCGTCATCCTGTCCGCTCCCGCGAAAAGTGAGGATGTTCCCACCGTAATCCACGCGGTGAATCAGTTCCCGCAGACTCCCGCTCAGATTATTTCGTGCGCGAGTTGCACGACCAACTGCATCACTCCCGTTGTGGAGGTCATGGGCCGGCGCATCGGCATCAGGAAGGCCATCATGACGACGATCCATGCCTACACCTCTTCTCAAGCGATTGTCGATTCTGGAGGCAAGGATTATCGCCGCGGCCGGGCTGCGGCCGCCAACCTCATTCCCGCTTCCACGGGAGCGGCTCTTGCGACGACCCGTGCGCTACCGGAGTTAAAAGGAAAATTCGACGGCGTGGCCGTGCGAGTGCCAGTGGCCGTAGGATCCTTGGCTGACATTGTGGTCGTCACATCCCGCAACACCTCGGTAGAAGAGGTCAATCGAGTCTTTATCGAGGAGGCTGCCAGCGAGCGTTATCGCGATGTACTAGCCGTGACGAAAGAGCCCATCGTCTCATCCGACGTAATTCAGCAGGCTCACGCCTCCATCGTCGATCTGAGTCTGACCCAGGTTGTCGATCAAGATCTTGTCAAGGTCATGAGCTGGTATGACAATGAGTGGGGCTATGCGAACCAAATGGTTCGCGAGGCTCTCCAATTTTCCGCGCCGGATTCAAAGCCGTGATCACGCGAGCATACTCACGGCGAGTTGTGCGCGTGACCACGCGAGTCGAGGTGAGAGCTTGAGCCGCATCACCTTCTCTCTCGATCCAACACCGCCGTTCCGGCTCGATTTGACCGCGTGGGCGCTCCGTCGCCGGCCGCAGAACGAAGTCGATTTCTGGGACGGCGAGAGTTACAGGCGCGTTTTGGTTATTCGACGCAAGCCGGTGCTTGTGAGCGTCACGCAAACAGGAGGCGTGGATAGACCACGGCTTGAAGTGACCGCCATAGGCTCGCATGGAGACGCGAAAAACGCTCTCGTGCTCGCGCTGGAACGGCTACTCGGCTTGCGCATCGATCTGACGGCCTTCTACGCGCTTGCCGCAAAACAACGACGGCTGCACGAGCTTTCCACTCGGTTCCGCGGCGTGAAGCCGCCTCGGTTTCCAACAGTATGGGAAGGCATTGTGAACGGTGTCGCTTGCCAGCAACTGAGCCTGACGGTGGGCATTATTTTGCTCAACCGGCTTTCGTCCGCGTGCGGATTAGCGTTCACTGGCCGACATGGTGTTAGCTACGCGTTCCCGAGGCCGGAAGATCTTGCGGTGGCGGCCCCGGAAACAGTGCGATCGCTAGGGTTCAGCGGCGCCAAGACGCGTACGCTAATCGAATTAAGCCGTCAGATTTTCGAAAGAGGGCTGGATTTGGAATCGTTGGCGGATCTGGAGAATGACCAGGCGGTGGCCCGGTTGGTGGAACTACGCGGCGTGGGGCGCTGGACCGCCGAATACGCACTGCTCCGGGGAATGGGCCGGATCGACCTCTTCCCCGGCGACGACATCGGCGCCCGTAACAATCTTGAGCAGTGGATGCGCCTGCGAAAGCCTCTCGACTATGATCGTGTTGCGCATGTCCTCCGTAGATGGAAGCCATTTGGAGGACTGGTTTACTTTCACCTGCTGCTGGACCGCCTGGCGAAGGCTGGGTACATACAACCGAACACCGGCTCTTGTTCGTCACGCCCTGGGGTTGGTGAATCGGAAGCAACAGCAACTCACCGCATAGAGGAATCGAGATGATCAAATTAGAACGAGTTTATGACAAGAGGAGTTCCGCTGACGGAAAACATTACCTCGTCGAGAGGCTTTGGCCTCGGGGGGTTAAAAAGACCTCTTTACACCTCGATGGGTGGTTCAAAGATGCCGCGCCCAGTACCGAACTGAGAAAGTGGTTCAGTCACGACCCGGAGAAGTGGGAGGAGTTCCGTCGCAAGTATTTTGTCGAACTCGATCGCGCGCCCGGAACATGGGAGCCCATCCTTCAGGCCGCGCGTAAGAATACGGTGACTCTGCTGTACAGCTCGCACGACACCGAGCACAACAACGCTGTTGCCCTGAAGGAATACCTCGAGCAGAATAAAAGCAGAAGAGCCGCTTGGCCGGTTCACGCGTCTGTCATTCCCGACGCCCAGAAGCGGAAGTCCCGCGCGGAGCCACTACGATCATCTGTCGGTGGAAGGAAAGTCAAGTGATCCTCGAATATGGAACAGATCAACACGCTTCTCGACCGGAGCAGAGCACAAGATCAACCTGTTCTACCGGAGGAATTGACGATTCTTTACGGCGGAGATCTGCGCTTCCCGGCGCTTGACGATCGGCCCTATGTAATCGGCAACTTCGTCAGCACAATCGACGGAGTGGTCAGTTTCGAGATTCCCGGAGAGTCTGGCGGCGGCGATATCAGCGGGTTCAATGAAGCGGATCGCTTCATCATGGGACTGCTGCGGGCCTCGGTGGATGCGGTGATCGTGGGAGCCGGCACGCTTCGAGAAGTTGCTCCTGGACACCTGTGGTTGGCGGAATATGTGTACCCAGAGGCAAGCGAGCGCTATGCGCGATATCGCCAGAGGAAGCTTGACAAGCTAGTGCCACCTCTAAATGTGATTGTGAGCGGCAGCGGCGCGGTTGATCTCCAAAGGGCGGTATTCCACACCGGTGCCGTGAAAACACTCATCATTACTTCTCCTAAAGGCGGAGAACTGCTCGCAAAGAGCGGGGTGGCGTTAACGTCGGCTGAAGTGAGGGCAATCGAAGGTGAGGAAGGTAAAATCGCTCCTGCCTCAATTCTGAAGCTTCTCCGCGATGAATTCGGAGTGAAGATCCTGCTCCACGAAGGAGGTCCGACTCTATTCGGAGAGTTTTTAGTCCATGGCTGTGTCGACGAGCTTTTTCTAACCGTGGCTCCGCAGTTTGCCGGCCGGGACACAAAACGGCAACGCCCAGGCCTAGTCGCAGGCGCGGAGTTCCTTCCGCAGACAGCTCCTTGGCTGAAACTGTTGAGCGTGAAACAGAGCGCGAGCCATCTTTATCTTCGATACGATAATTCGCGGAACCGTGTGCGCTAGCGAACCTGTGTATATCGTCAGAGTGCCCCTGGCAGCGTCTTTGCGGAAGTCAGTTCTTTTGATTGAATCAATCGCGGAGCGGCCGCCCGCTCCTCCTCCGGACGGTTCATCAAAAAGGCGGCGGCCATCCTCCCCTGCCGTAACCACCAGACGCTGAAACTGCTACTCGACATGTCTCCGTGCTCTACGATTTCTTCCGCGCCCGAAGGATCTCCCCAAAACTCGTAGGAAAGATTGAAAACGTCAGAGAAAAAATAGGGGACATGAATGAACGGCTTACGTTCCCCTAACAGAGATCGAGCGCAGTGCTGGCCTTGCGAAACCGCATTGTCCCAATGCTCCGCGCGGCGATGTTTGTCGAACAGCACGTCATAGTAATTTGCCACATCGCCGGCCGCGAGGATATGAGGCTGAGAGGTTTCAAGGTATTCATTCACCACGACGCCGTCCTTTAGCACAATTCCGCTCTTGAGTAGTGGCTCGGTGATCGGAGTTACCCCAATGCCTGCTACGACCATATCGCAATCCAGAATATCGCCACTTTGGAGCACGGCTGATTTAACTGCGCCCGCGCCCTTCAGTTCCATTACCTTGGTGTTTTTGGCAAACCGTACGCCGCGCTCCGTATAGTATTTCTCGAAGAACGTGGACATAGTTGTACTGAAGAAGCGCTTCCAGATGCGGTCTTCGGGCAGCACCATTGTCGTCTCAATCCCCTTTTGCGCGAGCACAGAGGTCACTTCCATCGCAATGAACCCGCCTCCAATGACGACTGCCCGCTTCGCGCCTCCGGCCTTTTCACGAATACGTTTCGAGTCTTCAAGAGTGCGCAAATAGTAGACACCACGAAGATCGACCCCCGGAATGTTCAGTTTCCTCACCTGTGCGCCAGTCGCCACGATGAGCTTTTCGAATCCGATTTCCGCGCCAGAGCGTAGATGAATTGTCTTCCGGCCCGGATCCACGGAATCCACAACGCAGTCAAGTTGGACTTCGATTTCATGTTTGCGGTAGAAGTCGTCGGTGTTAATGAAGATGCTAGCTTCTGGGTCTTTCCCCGCGAGGAAACCCTTTGAGAGAGGCGGTCGCTCGTAAGGGATCGAACTATCGGCCGACACAATATGCAACTCGCCGGATTTGAGACCACCTTCGACCAGTTGTTTGGCCGCGTATCCGGCCACCATGCCCCCGCCAAGAATCAAGTATTTGGAAGTTTTCATTGGGCGATCACCTCTTCTTCTCTAGTTATCGTAGCTCTCCACATCTTGCCTGCCCAGTCCGGATAAACCAGGGCTGGGCTCTGTTGCAGCCTCCCAATGTTTAACCTACTGAGAAAGCTGTCTCGGTGCCGTCAAATTTAATCGGAGTCGAATCAGGAACGTGTCAAGAAGATTGCGAGGAGATAAGGAAACCATATGGTTTTAGGCCCCTAATCCGCAAGCCTGGACAGATATTGATATTACCTTGACGGCAGTGGTCCGTCTTTTGACGGAGTTTTGCCTTTTTTCCCCTTACACTTAGCTTGAGGTGAGTCGCGGAGGACAGAACAAGAAAGGAGCAGTAACATGGAACTGCCTCGGTCGAGCAACATACACGCACAAATTGCGATACGAGCTTATGACCGTTGGGAAAAACGAGGGCGTCCTATTGGTTCCCCTGAGGAGGACTGGGTTCATGCAGAAGAGGAGTTGCGTGTTCTGCTCGACGTGCAAAGACCTCCCTTCTCATCGATATCAATGGGAGCTGTGACAGGCTGAAGTTACCCAGCCGGGATACGCCAGGAAAAAGATGGCGCAAGAAAACGGTTGGCATACGACAGAATCGTGACGGCAACTGCTGAGCTGGAAGTTCTTTTGAAGGCCTGCCCGCTGAAATGAGGGACAAGGATCACTGCAGAGGCGATCACACAAGTGGCCCACGATTTTAAGGTGGGAGACCACGTTGAATGGAACTCGGAAGCAGGACGCGTCCGGGGAACGATCCAGAAAAAGCATTGCTCCCCAATCATATTCAAGGGCTACACGGTTCACGCTTCAAGGGAAGAGCCGCAGTATTTGATCAAGAGCGATAAGACTGACCACCTGGCGATGCATAAAGGTTCCGCTATCCAGAAGATTGCAAGAAACAAGAGCTGATCAATTGCCATACCAATCGGGCGGTCGCGTCAGATGTTCGGCAGCAGGTCGAAATACTCGTCGTCTTCGTTCTTGCCGCCTTCTCCTTTGCCAACCATCTTTTCCGACTCGATGAACTCGATACGCTCGATCCATTTGACCATCTTGTAGCCAAGCTGATTCTCCACTCGCAGCCGCAGGGGCGCCCCAAATAACTGTGGAAGCTGTCGCCCGTTCATGTGGGAGGCCAACAGGCATTGCGGCTTCAGCAGATTGTCCAGGCTTTGCGTGTCGTAATAGAGGCCGCCGTAAAGAGCTTCGCCAAAGGAGAAAAAGGCGACGACTCTCGCTTCCGGTGTTGGCCGTACCAATTCCATGAGTGTTTTCATGGGGACGCCGCCCCACTTCGCGATGCCGCTCCATCCCTGGATGCAATGATGCATAGTGACGTGTTCGGTCTCACCCAACTTCTCCAGGTCGGCTAAAGAAAGCTCAACCGGATTTGCGACCAAGCCTCCCACCTTGAGCCGGAACTCTTCGAAGCCGGTTTCCGCCAGGCGCTTCCAATCGTCCCGGATCGGCATTTTTCCATTGGGCCAGAAGTAAGGCGAGATGTCCTCCTCGGCATACTTCTGCCGCGGAGTCAGGCGATTCAACGTAAGCAGCTGCATCGGATAAGTTACGGACTTGAGCGCATGCTGCAATCCGCGCGGGTGATTCCATGACACGTAGTGCGCCACGATCCACGAGAGGACAACTACGCCTATTCCGACAAACCCCAGATACATGCCCAGATGCCTCTGATCATCCGTACCGAGCACAATATGGTTCATGTTCCGTGCGAATCCCGTCGCCACTATCAAAGTGACATGTACGATGATGAATCCAAAGAAGCTGAGCATGGTCAGGAAGTGGATTGATCTGGCCGATTGCCTCCCACCGAAGATGCGCGCGTACCACGGGAAGCGATTCACGATAGCCGGAGACATGGCGATCCCTGTAAGAATGGCCGAAGGGCCAAAGACAAAGACGACGGTGAAATAGGCAATCTGCTGCAATGCGTTGTAGCCATAAAATCCGTTCGGTTCTGCAGGCAGATGAAACGTCGCGTAGTGCACCCACGTGTTCCATGCCTGTAAGAGGACGAGCGGCGAAGTCGGCACGATACGCCGCCACTGCTCGGTATCGAAGAGCAGGATGACGAAGAGAATGCCGGTAATGATGAAGCCGTGAACGTCAATGAAATGCCAAACCCGCGCAATACCAATTGTGTGTCGGTAGCCCGGCGTCCCGACTAATGGCGAAATATAACGGGCATCGTCTTTCGCCGTCCAGATGCGATCGCGTGGAACTTCTAGCGGTGTAAGCCGGATCCATTCGCTCCCCGGCGTGCAGCCATCGTTGAAATACAGACGAGGATGATCCATCAGGATGGACAGACCGCTGCGAATCAGCATCGTTACAAAAAGGAAATTGAAGAAGTGGCAGTAACGCACCCAGACCGGAAACCCGTGCGGCCCAACGAAGTTGTCAGGATATATCTGAGGAACGGCTGGAATCTGAGGCAGGCCGGCCACGGCGACTTCGATCCAAGACGCCGCGATTACCGAGAGGATCGCGATACCGATTCCGATCAGGATGGAAGGTCGGATCCAAATACGAAATCGGCGATCCGGTGGATAGTGGACGGCTCTGTGTGCCGGATCGAACGAGATCATAATGCCTCAGCGAACATGCCGTAAAAAAGATCGCAACCGATATGGTGCCGAGCGCGAGTTGGCGAGTGGCCGTGTGTCTGCACTCGTTAGCTTATCGTAACGGCCGGTCGCAGGTGAGCCGGCGGCTGGAGCAAGGTCAGAGCCAGGTTCGCGGCGAACAAGCTAACTGCCACGAGTTCGATCACGGCGGAACACGGCAATAGATGCCAGCCGATCTGTACGTTCGCTTCATACGCCGGAATCTCAGCGGCGACGCGCAGAACGCATCCAATATTGAGCGCGGCGAGCGAAGCCAGCATCAGACGAGGACTGTATAGGATGCGTGCACCGCAGAAGGCAGGCAGAATCCTCTGGCCGATCGCGAAGACCATTGTCGAAAGGAACCCCACGGTGAGGGCGTGCCGCGACGCGCCCCAGACGCCGCCATTTACATCGCTCCAGGAGGCGCGAACGGACAACGCCGCCGCGACCAGCAACCACACGTATGCCAGGCGCACAAAGAACGGGAAGCTAGGGTGGACGCCCGTCGTCTTGGCGGGACGAGACGACGGTTCGGCGATGTGCAGGGCGAACACGGCGGCCAGAGCCGCAAACGGGAGCAGTGCCGCGAACCATGTGAGTCGGCCCGCGAATTCCGCGAGAATCGCGAACCAGGCGAGGGCAAGAGCGAGGAACAGGAAGCGCGGCCGTGGCGGGTCGAGTCCCAGGAACACGGGCAGCCACCGCGCGTTGAACCCCCATACGGCGGGAACCAGGAAGCCCCACGTCGCGAGCATCACCAGACGTTGGTCAGACACATGCGCGAGTGCGGGTCCCGAGTTGCCGATGGTGACCTGGATCGTCGCAGCGAGATTCAGCACCAGCGTCACTAGAAAACCCAGTGTCGAGGCCATCACCATCCACATCCACGGTTCGCGTTTACGCGGATTCGAGGCATCGGCGGCCGCCGACGCCGCCGCACGATGACGGGAGACCGTCCGAAAAAACATCAGGAATGCTGCGAGTTCCAATAGGGCAGAAACGGGAAGCAGAACTCTCCATTGCCATTCCACAACACCCGCAAACCAGCGCAACGTGATTCCCGCCGTCCACAGACCGTAGCAATACCACCCACGCCGAATGGCGAAGGCAGGCAAATTACCCATTTTGGTCAACGAATAGAATCCTATGCCCAGGATGAACGTCCCAATCCACCCGAAGATCTGCGCGTGTCCATGGGCTTGCAGAAAGGCTGGGGACAGAGTATCGAGCGCGCGGCGGTTGCTGATCGAGATCAGGTTCCAGACACCCAGAAATGTGCCCGGCAATAGCAGGAAGATGAGGCCGGTCAGGATATACGCAATTAACATGCGCTGCATCTTCGTTTCGCGCTTGACCGCAGCGTCCTGGCCTACGACCACCAGGTTAGCCAAGCCGATTCGACTCGTACTCAAGTTTCGTCTCGCCCTTATCGATTTTCCGTTGCATCCGCGCTATCGGATCGTCCGCCGTTTGCGCGTCGTGCTGAATGGCGGAATGACCCAGTTGAATGTAAAGCCGGTGGCGCGAGTCACAACCATCGGTCGAAACGTCATTGATTCTTCCTCCCAGGCATCTAGATTCAAGCTCCGATAAACGTGCTCGGCGATGCCTCTATATGCTCCACGCTATCGGAAAAACCGTCAATGAATGGTCAAGAGTGTTCATATCGAGGTCAATAGCGCGTCAAGGAGACTGCGAGGAGTGAGGAGTAAAGAAGGCAAGAACAGACTGCTCGAATAGAGCCTCTTCGTACTCCACTCAAAGTATTAGGGCAATGTCGCCCTCGTACACGGTGATCATGATCCGGTAGGCGAAAATCCCAGAGTCGCCGCCGAGGATCATCGATTACCTGCCGATCGGATCGTCACACAAAAGCGCAGCGGGATACTTTCCAGTAATTGTTTTGACAGCTTTTTGACCTCGCGAGGAAGGTTTTTGACCGCGCGTTGACGGCTTTCCCGATAGCGTGGAACATGTAGAGGGTCAAATGGCGCTAAAGACGACGGGTAGGCAATGGCCTTGGCTCTCATTGGCCGAGGGTCCGAAAGAGTAGCAAATTGACGCCGAGCTTGGAAAGGAGATGGAAATGGCCCCAGTAAACGTACAAAAAATTCAGGGCGCAAACCAATCGCACCCGCTGCTGCAGGAGATGAATGACCTTTTGAATAGTGTCCAGACGCGTGCGTTTGAATTGTTCGAGAGGCGCGGCGGTTCCGCTGGCAACGACGTTGGCGACTGGCTGCAGGCTGAGAGGGAAGTGTTCCACTTTCCCGAGATGGAACTCGCCGAAACCGAGGGAGAGTTTCAGCTTCAGCTTGCGTTGCCAGGATTCGACGCCCAAGACATTCGAGTCGCGGCACTTGCACAAGCCGTGATTGTCGAGGGGAAAGCTGCCCATCAACATCAGCATTCAAATGGGACTGTGCATTTGTGTGAATTCGGTGATCGTCGAGTGTTCCGCCTGGTCCCTCTTCCGAAGCCCGTGGACGTAGACCACGTCTCGGCAACGTTGGATAAGGGCCTGCTCGAAATTCGAGCTGCCAAAGCGGAGCAAAGGAAAGGCAAGAAAGCCGCAGCCTAGAGACTGCGCGGAGTTTTCTACTAAAAGGAGAAAAGATGAAAAGTCTGACTACGAAAAGCGTAACAACGATCGCGGTGGTTGTTTGTCTGATAGCTTTGGGATCGGCCTTGGCGCCACGGACGAACGCAGATACCTGGGACCGGCTTACAAAAGTGACGTTCAGCGGGCCCGTCGAGATTCCAGGCCAGATGCTGCCGGCAGGCACATACTGGTTCAAGTTGCTGGATTCTCCTTCCAATCGAAACATCGTCCAAATTTTTAACGAAGATCGGAATAAGGTACACGCGACCATACTTGCGATTCCGGACTACCGGCTGAAGCCCGCCGACAAGACCGTGATCACATTCGACGAGCGGGAAGCGAATTCGCCGCCGGCCGTAAAGGCGTGGTTCTATCCTGGCGACACCTACGGTCAGGAGTTCGTATATCCGAAGGCGCGCGCGGTGCGGCTCGCCGGGGTCGTCCATCAGCCCGTGCCGTCCATGCCTGCGA
>Ga0209483_1001902_pt1 | contig 15224 bp, 12 predicted proteins | sample NGEPerA_FD_184508 | JGI IMG/M metagenome (GOLD analysis project Ga0209483, IMG submission 184508) | Arctic peat soil microbial communities from the Barrow Environmental Observatory site, Barrow, Alaska, USA - NGEE PermafrostL2-A... | ecosystem: Environmental > Terrestrial > Soil > Wetlands >... | reverse complement strand
CTCGTGGTGTGCGCGATCAGGAGGCGGCGGTGATAGAGGTAGAGGATCGGGTCTTCGTCGAGCACGACCTTGGTCAGTTTTTCATAGATCGCCTTGCGCTGCGCCTGATCGGTGACGAGGCGGGCGTCGTCGAGCGCCTTGTCGGCGTCGGGATTGGACCAGGCGCTGTAGTTCTGCGGCGCATTGCTCTTCAGGAAGATATAGGAATTGCCGTCGGGATCGATGCGGCCGCTCCAGTTCAGAAAATAGGCCTGATATTCGCCGGCCTCGGCCTGCTTCAACGAGGTCGCGAATTCCGTGACCCTGATCTTCATGTCGAAGCCGGCCTCCGCCGCCATCGACTGGACCACCTGTGCGACCGCTTCGGTCTCGGCGCCCTTCGGCACCATGAAGTCGACGTTGACCGGCGGCGTGACGCCCGCCTCCTTCAACAATGCCTTGGCCTTGGCGACGTCACGCGGGTGTACCGGGAAGGCCTTCTGGTAGTACGGATGGTCGGGGCCGACCCATTGGTTGCCCGGCTGGGACTCGCCATTGAACACGACCTGATTGATGGCGTCACGATCGAGCGAGAGATCCAGCGCCTGCCGCACCTTGGCGGACTGGCTGAGCGCCCCCTTGGCCTTGTCCTTGCCGACGTTCAGCGTGATGCCCTGATATCCGAGCTCGATCGCGGTCGAGAGTTTGAGCTTCGGGTCCGCCTGCACCGCCTTGATGTCGGTCGCGAGCAAGCGCTCGATCAGGTCGAGCCCGCCGGACTTCAGGTTGGCGAGCCGGACGGTGGCATCGACCAGCGGCAGATAGACGATGCGATCGATATGGACGGCATCCTTGTTCCAGTAGTCGGCGAACTTCTCGAACACGATGCGGTCCTGCTGCACGCGTTCGACGAATTTGTAGGGGCCGGCGCAGACCGGATGCAGGCCGAACTTGTCGCCTTCCTCTTTCGCGGCCTTCGGCGAAACCATCATCCCGGAGCGGTCGGTGAGCTGGGCGATCAGTGGCGAGTAGGGTGTCTTCAGAACCAGCTTGACGGTGAGGGGATCGACGACGTCGACATGGTCGAGCGAGGCCAGTTCCGGCTTGCGGAACGAACCCTGCATGGTCAGGTGCCGCTCCAGCGAGAATTTCGCGGCCTCGGCGTTGAACGGCTCGCCGTCCTGGAATTTCACGCCCGGCCGCAGCTTGATGGTGACCTCCTTGCCGTCAGGCGAGGTTTCGTGCGACAGCGCGAGCTGCGGCACGATGTTGAGTTTCTCGTCGATATCGAACAGCTTGTCGCAGAAGGCGGCGAATACGATGCGGCCGACATAGGTGCGCGCCAGGCTCGGATCGAGAATATCGGGATCCTCGGCCAAGCCGATCCGTAGCGTGGTCTGGGCGCGGGCGCCCACACCGAGCGAGAGCAACAACGCCACAGCAATGGCCGCCAAACGCAGGATTTTCATCGGACTGGTCTCCCTAATAACGATTCTAGAGGATGGCGGGCGGCGTTGCCCCGACTATATCAACCCCGGCGTTGCCGGCTACTTCCGCTTGAGCGCTGAAAGCCGCGACCAATCGCTCCAGCGTCGGCGAGAAACCGCCATCGCTGGGGACGACGCCATCCGGCGGCGGCAGTTCCGCGGTGCGGTGACAGGCGGTCAGATGTCCATCGCCGACCAGTTCGGGCTGCTCGACGCGGCAGCGTTCGATCGCGTAAGGGCAGCGGGTGTGAAAGCGGCATCCCGACGGTGGATGGAGCGCGCTCGGCATCTCGCCCTGCAACAGGGCATGGCTGCGCTTGGCCCGCGGTTTCGCCACGGGGATCGCCGACAGCAGCGCGCGGCTGTAGGGATGACGGGGCTCGGCGAATAGCGCCTGCGTATCGGCGGTCTCGACGATGCCGCCGAGATTCATCACGGCGACGCGGTCGGCGATATGCTTGACCACCGCAAGATCGTGCGAGACGAAGATGTAGGCGAGCCCGAGCCGGTCCTGCAGGTCGCGCAGCAAATTAAGGATTTGCGAGCGGATCGAGACGTCGAGCGCCGAAACCGGTTCGTCGCAGATGATCAGCTTCGGTTCGACCGCGAGCGCACGCGCAATCGCGATGCGCTGGCGCTGGCCGCCGGAAAATTCATGCGGATAGCGGCGCGCAAAGCGCGGCTCCAGCCCCACCAGCCGCAGCAATTGCTCGACCCGCTCGCGGCGGCCCGAAGATGGCACGAGATCATGCAGCGCCAGCGGCTCGGTCAGGATCTGGCTCACCGTCATGCGCGGGTTGAGCGAGGCATAGGGGTCCTGGAAGATGATCTGCGCATCGCGCCGAAAGATGCGCAGCTCTTTGGCGTCGAGCGCGAGCAGGTCGCGGCCCTCGAAATGAATGCTGCCGGTGTCCGGTTCGATCAGCCGCAGAACCAGCCGGCTCACGGTCGACTTGCCGCAGCCGGATTCGCCGACCAGCCCCAGCGTCTTGCCGGCCTCGACGCGGAAGCTCACTCCGTCGACCGCTTTCACGAAGGCGGTCGGCCGCCCGAACACCGTCCGCTCGGCGACAAAATACTTTTTCAGATTTTCGACCTCGAGCAGGGCGGTCACGATACCAGCCTCTCCAGCGGCGCCTTGATGCAGCGCGACCAGTGCGAAGGGCTCACCGCCACGAACGGCGGGGGAGCGGCGACGCAGGGCTCGCTCGCAAACGGGCAGCGCGCGGCGAAGCGGCAGCCGGTCGGCGGCGCGGTCATGTTCGGCACCATCCCTTCGATGGTCGCAAGATGGTCGGCGCGCCGGTCGAGCCGTGGGATCGAGCCGAGCAGGCCGACGGTATAGGGATGCTGGGGCGAAGCGAACAAATCGTCGACCGGCGCGCGTTCGACGATCTCGCCGGCATACATCACCGCGACCTCGTCGCAGACTTCCGCGACCACGCCGAGATCGTGGGTGATCAGGATGATCGCGGCGCCACTTGCGGCCTTCAATTCGCGCATCAGGTCGAGGATCTGCGCCTGCAGGGTGACGTCGAGCGCGGTGGTCGGCTCGTCGGCGATCAACAGCCTGGGGTCGCAGGCCAGCGCAATCGCGATCATGACGCGCTGGCGCATGCCGCCGGACAGCTTGTGCGGGTAGTCGTCGATGCGTTTTTCCGGTGACGGGATATGGACGCGCCGGAGCAGCTCGATCGCGCGCTCCCGCGCCGCGCGCCGCGAACCGCCGCGATGGCGCAGGATGGTCTCGACGATCTGCTCGCCGATGGTGAAGCTCGGATTGAGCGAGGTCATTGGCTCCTGGAAGATCATCGCCAGCCGGTTGCCGCGCAGATCGCGCAGGGTTTCGTCGGGCACGTCAAGCAGGTCGAACCCGTCGAAGCGGATCGAGCCTTCGACCTCGGCCGAATGTTTCGACAGCAAACCCATGATGGCGAGCGAGGTCACGCTCTTGCCGCAGCCGGATTCGCCGACGAGGCCGAGCGTCGCGCCGTTGGCTACCGCAAGATCGACGCGGTCGACCGCATGCGTAACGCGGCCGTCGTCGCCGTGGAAGGTGACCCGAAGGCCCTCGATCTCGATCAGCGGAGTATCCGTCATTTTCCGTCCGCAATCGCCGCTTCGATCGAGGCGTCGATGATCTTGCGATCGGTGACGCCGGCCGGATTCTCGCGGGTCGGCAGGAATTTCCGGAAATGCACCCAGCGTTGGCGACTCACGGCTTCAAGGCGTTCGAGCTCTGCGAGCGGATCGGCGTGATCGTCGACGCGCAAATCGAGATCGGACCATTCCTCCTCGCCGTGAATCAGCAGCGCCGCCGACTGCTTGCCGCGTTTGTCGCCGCCGGCGGCTTCGCCCGCGCGCAACGCCGCGATCAGGCGTTGCGCGAACGGCAGGGCTCCGTTGGCGATATAGGCTCGCGCGGTGTCGTCAAGCACGCGTTCGCTCGCCAGCATGTTGCCGGCGATGGAAAAGCCGTGGCCCTCGATATGCCCGCACCAATCGACGCATTCGCTTCCCGTATGCGCGGCGATGCGGCCAGAAACATCCATGATGTGAAGCTGGCGGCTCTCCCGGCCAGCGTCGCCTGCGATCAAGGTAATGACGATGTCGCGTGGCTCGCGCCCTTCGCGCAACAACTTCACGCCGTCGATGCCGTAATAGGGATTGACCATCGCCTGGGTCGCGATGCCGCCGAGACCGGCGGCAATATGCGGCACCCGTGCGCCAACCGCGAAGAACCGCGTCGCAACGGCAATGCCGAACTGACCGGTGGAGCTATCGCGGGCGATGATCGACCAGGTCATCTCGTTCTTTCAAGCCGTCCAATACCCTTCAGCGCCCGGCCGCGTAGCCCTGCATGCCGCGGGCATTGGCGGCGGCGCGCCGGCGGCGGCCGAGCTTCGAGGCGGCGGTGAGGCGGCCTTCCGACCAGTCCGGCCCGGTTTCCACGATGTGGCCGCGTTTGGAGAGATTGTCGATCGTCGCCTTCGGCACACGGTTCTCGACCACCAGTACGCCGGGACGGGCCGTGCGTGGCCAGAACGAGATCGGGAAATGCTCGGAATGCCAGGCCGGCGCGTCGATCGCTTCCTGAAGATTCATGTTGGCATGAACGTGCCGCAGGAAGAATTGCGTGATCCATTGATCCTGCTGGTCGCCGCCGGGCGACCCCCAGCAGAGATAGGGCTCGCCGTCGCGCAGGGCCATGGTGGGCGAGAGCGTGGTGCGCGGGCGCTTGCCCGGCGCCAACGCCGCCGGATGATCTTCCTGGAGCCAGAACATCTGCATGCGGCTGCCGAGACAGAAACCGAGTTCGGGGATCACCGGCGAGGATTGCAGCCAGCCGCCCGACGGTGTTGCCGAGATCATATTCCCGGCACTATCGATGATGTCGAAATGCACGGTATCGCCGCGCACCTCGCCGAAGCGGCCGACGGTCGGCTCGCCTGCGCCCATGGCGCCTACCGCTTCGCGGTGGCCCTCCTGGCGCCGCAGTTTCACGACGGAACCGAAGCCTTCAACCGAGCCGGGAAGGAAATCGAGCGAGGCTTTCTCCGAGATCAGCTTGCGGCGCTCGTCATTATAGGCGTCCGACAATAGCGTCGTGATGGGGATTTCCGTGAATTTCGGATCGCCGTAGAATTTCTCGCGGTCGGCATAGGCAAGCTTCGCGCATTCAACCTGCAGATGGATGAATTCGGGCCCGGTCGGATCGAGCCCGTCGAGCCCGAATCCCTTGAGCAGCGCGAGCTGCTGCAGCATCACCGGACCCTGGCTCCAGACGCCGGCCTTGCACACGGTGTAGCGGCCATAGTCGTAGGTCAGCGGCGCTTCGACGGTCGGCTGCCAGCGCGCCATGTCGTCGGCGGAGAGCACGCCGCGGTGCGGCGAGCCGCTGACGTCCATGACCTCCTGCGTGCGGCAGAATTTGTCGATCTCCTCGGCCACGAAACCGTGCGACCACGCCTTGCGCGCCCGCTCGATCTGCGCGACACGATCGCTGCCGGCACTCTCGGCCTCTTTCAGGATGCGGGCATAGGTTGCCGACAGCTTCTTGTTGGTGAAGAGCGTGCCGGGTCTCGGCACTTCATTGTTCGGCAGATAGACCGCGGCCGACGTCGGCCAGTGTTTCCGGAACATTTGTTCGACAGTTGCGATGGTCGCCGAGACGCGCTCTACCAGCGGATAGCCGTCGCGGGCATAGGCGATGGCGGGTTCGAGCACATCGCGCAGGCGCAGCGTGCCGTAATCGCGCAGCAGCAGCATCCAGGACTCGAAGGTTCCGGGGACGCAGGCGGCCAATAGCCCGGTGCCGGGGACCATCTCGAGGCCTTCGTTGCGGTAATGCGCGATGGTGGCGCCCGCTGGCGCCGGGCCCTGGCCGCAGATCACCTCGGTGCGGCCGCGTTTGGTATCGTGCACGATGATCGGCACGTCGCCGCCGGGACCGTTGAGATGCGGTTCGACTACCTGCAGCGTGAATGCGGTGGCCGCGCCCGCATCGAAGGCGTTGCCGCCTTTTTCCAATGTGGCCATCCCGACCGCTGTCGCGATCCAGTGCGTCGAAGTCACGACGCCGAAGGTGCCTTCGATTTCAGGCCGTGTCGTGAAGGGGTCGGGATTGATGTTACTGGCCATGGCATTGGCTCCTTGTTTTGGCGGGCGCACTTGACCACAGCCGGGACGGCCTGCCAACCGGGCCGGAGCCACGCCTTGCTCCGATCCCCGTGATCATGCCGATACCGCGGCGTCCGCGGGCTGATTCACGGCATGGCAGGCGACGCCGTCGATCAGGGCAGGGGCCTGTTTGCGGCAGAGATCGAAGGCCAGCGGGCAGCGCGGGTTGAAAGCGCAGCCGGGCGGCGGATCGATCGGGTTGGGGATTTCGCCGCTGACCGGAATCCGCTGGCGACCGGACATCGCAAGATCAGGCACCGCGCCCAGCAGCATTTTTGTGTAGGGCATGCGGGGATTGTCGAACAGTTCACGCCCTTGCGCGATCTCGACGATGCGGCCGAGATACATCACGCCGATGCGGTTCGCCATGTGACGGACCACGGCGAGGTTGTGGCTGATGAACAGGTAGGTGAGGCCGAACTTGTCCTGCAGATCGCGCATCAGATTGAGGATCTGCGCCTGCACCGAGACGTCGAGCGCCGAGGTCGGCTCGTCGCAGACGATGAATTCGGCTTCGGAAGCAAGTGCGCGGGCAATTGCGATGCGCTGGCGCTGGCCGCCGGAAAATTCGTGCGGAAATTTCAGGCCGTCGTCGGCATGCAGCCCGACCAGATTCAACAATTCTCCGACACGGAAACGAATGTCGCGCTCGCCCTGGATCAGGTCGAAGGCGCGGATCGGTTCGGCGACGATGGCCTCGACCCGAAGCCGCGGGTTGAGGCTCGCATAGGGATCCTGGAAGATCATCTGGATGCGACGACGCAGCCGCTGGCGCGCCTGGATTTGCCTTGGATCGGTCATTGAAACGCCGTCGATGACAACCTCGCCCGAAGACGGCGGCAGCAGCCCCACCACCATGCGCGCCACTGTGGTCTTGCCGGAGCCGGATTCACCGACGAGGGCAAAGGTCTCGCCCTTCCTGATGTCGAAGGTCACGCCGTCGACGGCTTTCAGGAATTCCAGATGGCCGCCTTCGAGCACGCGGTTCAGCCACGGTTTTGAGACGTCGAACACGCGGCGGAGGTTATTCACGTCGATGAAGGGCGCCGGACTCATGCCGCGCTTTCCTTGGCGTTTTCCCTGGCGTCATCATACAGATGGCACGCGACGGCCTGCGTGCCGTGCCGGATCGGCTCCGGCCGCTCGATCCGGCAGCGGTCGAACGCGAACGCACAACGCGGGTTGAAGGCGCAACCCTGCGGGATCGCGGACAGCCGCGGCATCGAGCCGGGAATCTGTACCAGCCGCGCGGCCTCGCCCGACAGCGTCGGGATCGCACCCATCAATCCCTTGGCGTAGGGGTGCAGCGGGTTCTGAACCACATCCTGGACCGGGCCGATTTCAGCGATACGGCCGGAATACATCACCGCGACGCGGTCGGAGGTCTCCGCGATCACGCCCATGTCGTGGGTCACCAGCATGACAGCGGTACCGTGGTCGCGTCCGAGCCGCTTGATCAGGGTGATGATCTGGGCCTGCACGGAGACGTCGAGGGCGGTGGTCGGTTCATCGGCGATGATTAGTTCCGGTTCGGCGCAGATTGCGAGCGCGATGACGACGCGCTGGCGCATGCCGCCGGAGAATTCATGCGGATAGGCGTCGATGCGCTTTTCCGGCGCGGGAATGCCGACCTCGGCCAATAGATCAATGGCGCGCTTGCGCGCGGCCTGTTCCGACAGATTGAGATGGGTCCGGATGGTCTCGATCAGCTGGTCACCGATCCGGTACAAGGGATTGAGGCTCGTCAACGGGTCCTGGAAGATCATTCCGATCCGTTTGCCCCGGATGCGGCGCAGTTCTTCCGGCGACAGGTTGTCGATCCGCGTGCCCGAGAGCCAGATTTCTCCGCCGGCGATGCGGCCAGGCGGATCGATCAGGCCGATCACCGCAAGCCCGGTGACGGATTTGCCGGCGCCGGATTCTCCGACCACGCCGAGCACTTCGCCCTTCGCGATGTCGAAGGAAACCCCGTCGATGGCGCGCAGCGTCGCGCGGCGGGTGAGGAACTCCACCTGGAGGTTACGCACGGAAAGCACGGGTTCGGTCATGCGATCGAATACACGGGAGTTGGCGCGCCTCTCATCGGAGTTTCGGGTTGAGCGCATCGCGCAACCAGTCGCCGAGCAGGTTGATCGACAGGATCAGGCCCGCCAGCGCGAAGCCGGGGAAGGCGACGATCCACCATTCGCCGGAAAACAGGTAGTTGTTGCCGATCCGGATCAACGTGCCGAGCGAAGGCATGGTGTCGGGCATGCCGACGCCCAGGAACGACAACGTTGCCTCGGTGATGACGGCAAGCGCGAGATTGATGGTGGCGATCACGAGGATCGGTCCCATCGCATTGGGCAGCACGTGGCGCAGCATGATGACCGGTGCGGGAAGCCCGATCAATTGCGCGGCCGCCACATAATCCCGGTTCTTCTCGACCATCACCGAGCCGCGCACGGTGCGCGCATACTGCACCCAGAAACTCAGGCTGATCGCGAGCACCAATACCGCAAGCGTACTCATGGGGTCGAGGCGGTTGCCGAACAGCGACTTGGCGATGCCGTTGATGAGCAGTGCGATCAGGATGGCGGGGAAGGTGAGCTGCACGTCGGCGATGCGCATGATCAGGCCGTCGATGACGCCGCCAAAATAGCCGGCGATCAGGCCGAGGCCGATGCCGAGCGCGCCCGAGAACAGGACGCCGAGCACGCCGACCGCGAGCGAAATGCGCAGGCCGTAGAGGATGGCGGACAACACGTCGCGGCCCTGCTCGTCGGTGCCGAGCAGGAACGGGCTCTGGCCGTCGGCGGTCCACAACGGCGCGATCCGTGAATTCATCAGTTGTAACTGGGCCGGATCGAACGGGTTCTGCACCGAGATGACCGGAGCGAAGATCGCGGCCAGGAAAAACAGCGCGGCGACGACGCCGGCGACCATCGTGAGGCGGGAGCGGCGGAACGAATAGAACAGGTCGCTCTCGACGGCGCCCCTGAACCACCCCACCGCCGGCGCGGCGCGCGAGCGCTTGGCGCTCGGTTCGGTTTCATGTGGGACAACGGCGTCGGACATCGGGGGCTCGCGTTCAGGCCGGACGGCTGATGGTGGAGCGCAGGCGCGGATCGACCACGGTATAGAGGATATCGACTACCAGGTTGATGGTGACGAAGATCAGCGACACCATCAATAAATAGGCCGCCATGATCGGAATATCGACGCTCTGCACCGCCTGCACGAACAACAATCCCATACCCGGCCACTGGAATACGGTCTCGGTGATGATCGCAAATGCAATGACCGAGCCAAATTGCAGGCCCGTGACGGTGATCACGGGCACCAGCGTGTTCTTCAGCGCGTGGCCGAAATGGATCGCGCGTGTCGTCAAGCCGCGGGCGCGGGCAAAGCGGATATAGTCGGTGCGCAGCACCTCGAGCATTTCGGCCCGCACCAGCCGCATGATCAGGGTCATCTGGAACAGGCCGAGTGTGATCGCGGGCATGATCAGCGCCTTCAGGCCGGAAACCGTCAAGAGCCCGGTGGTCCACCAGCCGATCCGTACCACTTCGCCGCGACCGAACGAGGGCAGCCAGCCCAGCGTGACCGAGAACAGGTAGATCAAGAGGATGCCGATCAGGAAGGTCGGCAGCGAGATGCCGATCAGCGACACCGCCTGGAATATTTTCGCGAGCAGCGAGTCGCGCCGCAACGCCGAATAGACCCCCATCAGGATGCCGAACACCATCGCCAGGATCGTGGCGACGGTGGCAAGTTCCAGCGTCGCCGGCATGCGCTCCTTCAACAGGCTCGCGACCGGCTGGCGGAACTGGTAGGAAATGCCGAACTTGAACTGCATCGCGTTAGCAAAATAGCGCGCGAATTGCACCGGCACCGGATCGTCGAGGCCAAGAGACTTGCGCATCTCCTCGCGCTGCGCGTCCGGAGTGTCTTGGCCGACCATCTGACTGATCGGATCGCCGGCGAAACGGAACATCGAAAACGAGATGATCCCGACCGCGATCATGACGCCGATGGCCTGGATCGCCCGACGAAGAGTGAAAGCGAGCATGTGATCCTTTCACTTCTTTCTAAAACCTAGCCGACGCCGCTGTCTGCCGGAAGCGAAAAGTCCCGGGAGCACGAAGCTACCGGGACCTGGGATTACAGTCGTGCTATTCCTGTTTGGTCATCCAGTAGGGCATGACCGAGTTGTCGGCGCGTTGCACGACTTTCAGCTTATTCGACACCCCCCAGGCCAAAGCCTGCTGATGCAGCGGGATATAAGCATAATCCTTTGCCGCGATTTCGAAGGCCTGCTTGATCATCAGATCGCGCTTGGTCGTATCCGGCTCGACCAGGATCTTGTCAGCAAGTGCATCCATCGCCTTGTTGCAGTAGCCGCCGAGATTGGCCGTGCCGCGAGCAGATTTGGGATCGTCGCGGCAACCCATGACGTCGTACAGGACGTTTTGGGAGTCGAGGGTGCCCGGCGTCCAGCCCAGCAAGTAGAAAGAAGTCTGGAAACCGCCAGCTTTCAGCACCTTGGCGAAATACTGCGCCTTGGGTTGCGCCAAGAGGTTCACCTTGACGCCGATACGGGCCAACATGCCAACCACCGCCTGGCAGATTGCCGCATCATTGACGTAGCGGTCGTTTGGGCAATCCATCGTCAGTTCGAAGCCATCGGGATAGCCGGCTTCCGCGAGCAACTTCTTGGCACCATCGGGATCGAATTTCGGGCGAACGAAATCCTTCGAAAGTGGAAAGAGTTCCGGCGCGATCATCAGGGCCGAAGGCGTCGAAAGCCCGCGCATCACGCGGGTCTTGATCAGTTCGATATCGATCGCCTTGAAAAAGGCCTCGCGCACGCGAACGTCCTTGAACGGATTCTTGCCCTTGACGTTCGAGTACAGCAACTCGTCCCGGGTTTGGTCCATCCCGAGAAAGATGGTCCGCAGTTCAGGGCCCTGCAGTACCTTGGCGTTCGGACTCGCATTCACCCGCGCGATATCCTGGATCGGAACCGGCTCGATGATGTCAACTTCGCCGGAAAGCAGAGCTGCAACGCGCGTAGCGTCAGACCCGATCGGCGTGAAAATAATTTCCTTGAGATTGTGCTCCGGCTTGCGCCACCAATTCGGGTTTACCTTGAACACGGTTTTGACGCCGGGCTGATGGCTCTCGACCACGAAGGGACCGGTGCCGTTTTCGTGCAGCGAGGCATAGCTCGGCGAGGTTGCCGCCGCCGGCGTCGGCGCGACCACGTCGTGCTCCTCGCACCACTTCTTATCCATGATCCACCAGGTATCCCATTGCGAATCCAGGATAGGATTGGGTGAGGTCAGGATGAAATCCACGGTGTAGTCATCGATCTTGACGACCTTGGTATTGGCGTCAAGGCGGGTCTGCAGGTCCGAACCCTTGGCGCGAACGCGCTCTGCCGAGAAAACCACGTCGTCCGCGGTGAAGGGATCGCCGTTGTGGAATTTGACGCCCTTGCGCAGGTGGAAGCGCCATCGGGTCGGCTCCGGCGTTTCCCAGCTTTCCGCCAGCGCCGGAATGATCTTCAGATCCTTGCCGCGCGTGACCAGGCCTTCGTAGACCTGTGCGAGATGCGCGTGGGTGGTGGTCTCGTTGAGCGTGTAGGGATCGAGCGATTTGAGATCACCCTGGTTGGCGTAGCGTAGCGTCTGGCTCGAAGCCGGTGACATCGCAAAAGCGGCGATCGAGGCGATCGCCGCCGCAAACATGGTTTGACGTACCGACATTTGTTCAGTTTCTCCGCTGTACAGGTCAATTCCGGGTATATCGACCAGTTTGGTCAGATCCATGTTGCCAGAGTTTGGCCGCCGCGCAAGCGCGATTTGCCCCGAAAAGGCGGGGCGCGGTTTGCCTTGGCAGGCCGCAACAACTAGCGTTCGATGTAAGAAACGCAGGCAACTGCGTAACATTCAACTTTCGGAGCGCCGATGGCGGAACTCAAGGCAGACGTCCTCGTGTTGGGCGCGGGCATGGTCGGCGTCGGCGCTGCCCTGCACCTGCAGAAGCGAGGACGGGGCGTCATCCTGATCGACAAGCATGAACTTGCCGGCGAGGAGACCAGCTACGGCAATGGTGGGTTGATCGAATGCGGCTCGGTCTTTCCTTACATGTTTCCGCGCGATTTCCGGGAGATACTGGGATACGCGATGAACCGCGCGCCGCAGGTGCGCTACGCCGTCTCCGATTTGCCGGCCTTCCTGCCCTGGCTCGTGCGCTATTACCTCGCGTCCGCGCCCGAGCGAGCGCTTCGCGGCGCGTTGGCCGTGATGCCGCTGATCCGCGGCAGCCTGGCCGAACACGAGACACTGATCGCGGAGGCCGGTGTGCCCGAACTGATGCGGCGGAGCGGCTGGATCAAGATGTTTCGGAGCGAAGCAACGCTTGCGGGTGCGGTACGGGATTTTGAACGGGCCAGGCAATACGGGGTTCAAGCCGACGTTCTCGACGACAAGGCGATCAAACAACGCGAGCCGCATCTTTCCGGCGAATTCGCCGGCGCGGTCCATTTCACCGAGCCGGGATTCGTCCCCGATCCGGGCGGGCTCGCCAAAGCCTATGCCGCGCTGTTTCAGCGCAACGGCGGGCGCTTTGTGGTGGGCGATGCGCGGACCCTCGAACAGGACTCAGCGGGACGCTGGAGCGCCGCCACATCGGACGGCAGGGTCAGCGCGCGTGAGGCCGTGATAGCGCTCGGACCGTGGTCGGATCTCGTGACCGGCCCGCTCGGTTATTCGCTCCCGCTCAACGTCAAGCGCGGCTATCATTTGCATCTCAAGCCGCGCGGCAATGCCGTCCTCAATCATCCCGTGCTCGATACCGATCTCGGCTATTTGCTGGCGCCGATGAATCGCGGCATTCGTCTCACCACCGGCGTCGAGTTCGCCCGCCGCGACGCGCCGCCGACGCCGATCCAGTTGCAACGGGCGCTGCCGCGGGCGCATGCGCTGTTTCCACTGGGCGAGGCGATCGATGCGAAACCCTGGATGGGCGCGCGGCCGTGCCTTCCTGACATGCTGCCGGCGATCGGGCGGGCGCCGCGCCATAGCGGGCTGTGGTTCGATTTCGGCCACCACCATCATGGCCTGACGCTCGGCCCTGTAACCGGCCGGCTGCTCGCGGAGATGATGACCGGTGAGACGCCATTTGCCGATCCAACCCCGTTTTCGGTCGAGCGTTTTGGTTGACATATCCCGATATTGCAGGCCAGGGCACTGGCATTGTCCGATCGGGCCGCTTGCGTCATGCCGCCTGTCGCGGCGATACTGCCGCAAGCTGTGGGAAAGCAGTCAGGAGCCGACATGAAGATCAACGTCGAAATAGATTGCACGCCGCTCGAAGCGCGGCAGTTTTTCGGGCTTCCGGACGTGCAGCCTATGCAGACCGCTGTCATGGAAAACCTGCAGAAGCAGATGATGAGCAATATCGAAAAGGTCTCTCCGGAAGCGCTGATGCAGAGCTGGTTCACTTTCGATCCCAAGATCGCCGAACGGTTCCATGACATGTTCGTGACCATGGCTGGCCTCGGCGGGAGCCGGAGCAGCGACAAGAAACCCGGTGACAAGAAGTAGTCATGCCGCCTGACAGCAGCGACGCGCCGGCGGATCGGCTTCGGGCGCCGGGTATTCCGCTGTTGCTCGCCGAGGCGCGAGGGATTTTCGAATTCAACGCCAGCCTGCTGCTGTCGCCGCTGTTGATGCGGGCGCCGAGGGGCGACGGTCATCCGGTGCTGACATTGCCGGGGTTTCTGGCGAGCGACCTGTCGATGGCGCCGATGCGGCGATATCTCGGGGATCTCGGCTACGACGCCCATGCATGGCGGATGGGACGCAACACCGGCGGTCTTCTGCGCATGCGCGCCGCGTTGCGCGACCGGCTTGCCGAGATCTACCATTCGAGCGGCCGCAAGGTTTCGATCGTCGGATGGAGCCTTGGCGGCGTTTATGCGCGCGACCTGGCGCTGCATTCGCCGGAGATGGTGCGCTATGTCGTCACGCTGGGAAGCCCGTTCGCGAACGATGTGCGCGCAACCAATGCGACGCGGCTCTACGAGACACTGTCGGGCGAGGCGGTCGGTGATGACCCCGAACTGCAGAAGGCGATATCGGGCGACCTGCCGGTCCCGACTACCTCGATCTTTTCACGAACCGACGGCATCGTGAACTGGCGGACCTGTCTTGTGCGCCCCTCCGACACGGCCGAAAACATCGAGGTGCATCTGGCGAGCCATATCGGGCTCGGCGTCAACCCGGCGGCGCTTTGGGCGGTGGCGGATCGTCTGGCCCAGGACGAGGGCGGATTCGTCCAATTCGACCGATCGGGGCCCTTTGCCATTGCATATGCGCCCCCGGAAAATGCACAATCCTGATCTGGCGTTCTCCAGAGTGGGGGACCGTCTGAGTGCCGGAACGCCGCGCGTTCCGGATCGGGAGGTAACGATGAGTGACGCCAAAAAACTGTCCTCGATGGACGCGTCGTTTCTTTACCTGGAAACGCCGGAAATGCCGATGCATGTCGGCAGCATGGCGATCTTCCGATTGCCCAAGGATTACAAGGGCGACTTCTTCGAGGATTTCAAGGCGATGATCGCCTCGCGGCTGCATGTCGCGCCGATCCTCAAGGCCCGGCTCGAAAAGGCGCCGCTCGACATCGACCATCCCTCCTGGGTCGAGGACGACCAATTCGATATCGACCGCCATATCTTCCGCGGCTCTCTGCCTGCGCCGCACGACCGCGCCACGCTGGAGCGGATCGTCGGCTGGATGCATGCCAAGCTTCTCAACCGCGCCCGGCCGCTGTGGGAGTTCTATGTCTTCGAAGGCATGAAGGACAACGAGATCGGGCTCTATTCCAAGATGCACCACGCCTGCATCGACGGCGGCGCGGGGGCTGCGCTGACCAACATGATCTACGACGTGACGCCGGTGCCGCGGGTGATGGAGCCGCCAGCCGCGAAGAAGGTCGGGCAGGAGCCGCGCGACATCGCCGCCAATCTGGTCGATTCCTACCAGCAGCTCTGGACCAAGCCATTCGACGCACAGGCTGCTGCGAAGGGGC
>Ga0209483_1001899_pt1 | contig 15249 bp, 18 predicted proteins | sample NGEPerA_FD_184508 | JGI IMG/M metagenome (GOLD analysis project Ga0209483, IMG submission 184508) | Arctic peat soil microbial communities from the Barrow Environmental Observatory site, Barrow, Alaska, USA - NGEE PermafrostL2-A... | ecosystem: Environmental > Terrestrial > Soil > Wetlands >... | reverse complement strand
CCGAAACTCCGGCTTCTCAGGGGCTCAGGCGGCCAAGGCGCTCGCCTCCCTTGCGCACCTCGCCAACCCGAATGGGGAGGCCAGCGAGACGTCAGCCGGTTGAGCTGATGGGCGCGACGGGATCCACAGCCTGGCCGATACGGCCCAGAAGCGCTCATTGGAGGGGTTGCTCGCGAGCCCAAATCCCCGAGGCGCGCGCCGAGCCTTCGCCCGTCGCCGGCGATAGTACGCTATGGGATTGTGATTTCTGCATCGGAGTTTTGGGTTGGGGTGGTCCTGCCCGCCGTTGTCGTTTCAGGCACGCTGGTATGGCTCAGGGTGCCCCCTACTTGTGGCGTGGCTCGCTGCGTTCGCTCTGTTTTCGTCGATGGCCGGCCTCCAGATGTGGCTGGCGTCTCGACAGAGGGGGAGGAGAGGAGAAGCGTCGTCTACGACTCCATTGCCCCCAAATTAGCGCAGCCCTTTTTGGGCACCCCTTTGGCCTCGTGCGCGACCGCGCGGCTCTCCGACGTTCGCCGCCTCCTACCGACCTCGTCAGCGACCCCGCCGGCCCGCGTCTCGGGCTTGGCGCTTGTGCTGCTCCTCCAGGTAGCCGACGTGGTGGACCAGCTGCTCGATGGCCTGCCGTGCCTCGGCGGCCAGGCGGACGGTTTCGGGGTCAGCCACGGCGTCGGCGGCATGGGCGAGCTTGTCGGTGCGCCGGAGCAGGGAGCGGGCTTCGCGCAGCAGGGTGGCGACCGCTTTGGTGGTCCGCGCTGCGGCGAGCGGGTCGGCATCGGGCATGCCCCTGACTCTGACGCCATCGCCCACCAGTGCCCCGTACCAGCCGACGAAGCCCCGCAAGGCTCCCCGACGTAACCGGTCGGAAGCGGATGCCGTCGGCCTGTTCGGTGGCCGGGGGAACTGTGCCGAGTCCAAGCGGGTGAGGTGCTTCATCGCCGTCCCGCTCGAAGCGCCTGCGCTCGCCGGTGCTCAGCGACTGCTCGCGTCGCTCCGCGAGCAGGTGCCGGGTGTGCGCTGGGTGCATCCCGAGGCGCTGCACATCACTGTTCACTTCTTCGGCAACATCGCCGACGAACAGGTGGGCAGCGGTCTCCAGGCCGTCATGCCGGTTGCGGATGACACGCCACCGTTCCCGGCCGGGCTGGACGGGCTTGGAACCTTTCCGCCACGCGGTCGCACGCGCGTCCTCTGGCTCGGCGCTTCCAAGGAGATGCCGATGTTCACCGCTCTCGTACAGGGATGCCGTGCGGCGCTGAGAGGCGCCGGTTTCGAGGTGGACGAGCGCACGTTCCGCGCGCACTGCACGCTGGGACGTCCTCGCGAGCCCTGGCCGCAGGAGGGTCTTGATGCGTGGCGCGCAGCCGCCGCACGGCCCGTGCGGGTGGCGCCGTTCAAGGCGGCCCGCCTGGTGCTGTACGAATCCGTCAGCGCCCCGGGCGGCAATGTGTACACCGAGCGCGCCAGCTTTCCGTTCGGCGCCTCAGCGCTGGGCCGGCGCTGAGGTTTGACCCCAGTCGGCGCGCAGTAACCGCGGTAACGAGCGCCCGTTACGTGGAGCCGGATCCCTCTGGATCGCGGAGGGGCACGACAACCACGGTTACATCGGTCGCTGGAGCACCGCCGGCTCGCTGGTCGCCGAGCATCAGCTGCCGACGCACGCCTCGCGCGGCTCGACCCGGCGATCCCTCCCGCACAGCCTCCCGTCCCTAGAACGGGGATCGCGAGTACCATGACGCTCGGGATGCCCATGGTGTTGGCGGGAATCGCGCTGCTGTTTGGAACTGCGTACCGCCGGCAGACAGCGCGGGGCTGACCGCGAGTTCGGCGTTGTCTTCGTCGGCCGAGAGCGACGACGACCCTAGGAGCTCCAGTCCACCGGGCCGTTCCAGTGACCCTGCCACCACACCTCATCGAGGTGACCGCCGGCTCCCGACCGGGACCGCGGTTCCGGGCGCGATCCCGTCGCGGTGCCGTGCAACTGCATCTCCACTTCCGACTCTTGGAACGGAGGTTCGCCGGGAGCACTCCATCCCCCAGTGTGCGACGTCTGCGCCATTAGCGATAAAGCTTTCGGCAGGGTAGTTTCCCCGCCTGCTCGAGAACTCGACCCCTCGCTTTGGTGATCGACGTGGCACGAACGAGACCTGGGGACACGAGGGTCAAGGCACGGTGTTTGTCGGCGTTGTCGATGTAGCCAATGACGGCGAGCCCCTGGGTGCGACGTTCGACCTCCGTAGGCTCAGTGAAGGGCTGGTAGGTCTTGATCGTAGCGATAGCCTTGGCGGGCAGGATTGAACTCACGGCCTACGCCCCCTCTTCAGAGAGAGCATCCATTTCGTGTCGCTTCACACATCACACTGGCGAACAGATGTACGCTATACGGTGATGTTGGTTATGCTCGTCGGAGCGCGCCACCCATTTGTCGCGAGGCGGGTGCATCCTTGCCGACGTGGAAACGACGGCTAGCGGGGAACTCCCGAGTGGCCACTAGGGATTGTTCGGGCGAAGCCGAAGGCGGGGGGAGCGGGCCTTCGGTTGCTGAAGAGCGCGACCAGGCCGGCGACCAGCGCGACCAGGCCGGCGACGTCGTGGCCCTGCCCGGCGGCCAAGCCCTGCTGGCCGGGTCGCCCCTGGTCCGGATCGGGATTACCGAGGTCCTGCTGGTCGCGTTTCTCCTCACCGGCCGGCTGACGCTCGAATGAGGCGCACGATGCGTGTGGCTGGAGCCGGCTAATGAGATTGATGGGATCGACAACAATCGGGGCCCATAGACCCGGGCTGGACATGCCGGGACGGCTCTACATTCAGCGCTACGCACTCCTCGGAGCGGTGGCGTCGGGGATGGCTACAACAGCCGCCCTCGTCTACCTCGTCGCGACGCCCGCGCGACCGAATCGCCACCTCCTCGATGTTTGCCTGACCACCGCCATCCTCCTCTCCGTCCTCGTCGCCCTGTTCGTCGGGAGGGTCGCTGGCACCCGGTGGGAGAGGTTCTTCTTCTACGCCTGGTCGGCGGCCACCCTGTTGCTCATCTGCGTATCGGCGCAACTCGATGGCGGCGCAGGGAGCCCGCTGAGCTGGTTGCTCATCCTCCCGGTCGTCTACGCATCGATCAACTACCCGGTGACACAGACGACATTGGTGGCGCTTGCGGCGCTCACCGGCGCGTTAGGGCTCATGCTGACGGGCAACGCCTGGGGCGCCGAGGAGTGGTTCCGGGTCCTTTTCGTCGTCACCTTCGACGTCATGGCGGTCGCCTCGGCAGTCAACCGGCGGTCGTACGAGATCGCGGAGCGGCAGCTAACCATCGTGGCGACGCATGACGGACTGACGGGCTGCCTCAACAACGCTGCTTTCCACGACCGCTTGCAAGCTGAGGAGGCCCGTTCGCGCCGCACGGGGCGCCCATTCAGCCTGGCCATGAGCGACTGCGACGACTTCAAGAAATCAACGACAGCCGTGGGCATGAGGCAGGGGACGAGACGCTCCAAGCCATCGCTAACGCGTTGCAGCGCGGGGCGCGCACCATCGATGCCGTCGGCCGTATGGGAGGGGACGAGTTCGCCATCCTTACTCCCGGAGACTGCGAGCGCAGAGGCGGCGGCGATGGGACACCGCCTGCGCACTACGCTGCACCGCATGCCATCCGCGGTGCCGCTCACCCTCAGCTTCGGAGTGGCGACCTGGTTGGGCGGCAAGGACACGGCCACGGCTACGCTTCGACGCGCCGATGACGCGATGTACGAGGCGAAGCGCCTGGGCGGTGATCGCCTCGTCGTCTGGCAACAGATGCGGCCAGGGCTCCCGGCGGTGTGGCCGTCACCAGTTGACCTAGGACGCCCGAGGTGGTAGCCCTGTCCCCAGGGGATGCCGCGGGTGAGGGTGACGAGGACCCGCCAGCTCGAACTGGAACGGGCTCTGAGAGGTTTCGGGTGGAGTCAAGTAAGACCTTGTCGGCTCCATAGACCCGCCGGTGCTGTTCCCACACCCGTGCGACGTCGAGCTTGAGCGTCTCGTCCCTGATTGCTCGGGCCGAGGCGGGTCGGCTGGTGGCGGCGTAGTACGTCGCCGGGGCAAACTGCAGCACTCTGCAGATGGGCTCGATCCCGAATGGATCGCGCTGGGCGTCGATGAACGTGGTCATCTCGGTCGTCGACCGTCGAGCTCGGTCGCGAAGAAAAGCGACGCGCTCGCGCGTGGCCTCGTTGAGCCTCAGTCGTCGGACCAGGGCACCCCTGACTTTGCCACGGGACTGCCTTCCAGCATGCCGGGGTTGCGTGGTCCGCGGATCGCCGCCAGGAGCTCGCTGATATGTCCCGACTTCGAGACGTAGGCCTCTGCCCCGGCCGCGGTCATCACCTTGCGGATGAGGGCCTTGTCGAATGCAGAGAACGCAATGATGCGCACCTCGGGAGCCGCCGCCGTCATCTCATGCGCAGCCCGTTGGCCACCGCCGTCGGGCATGTTGACGTCGAGCACGACAACGTCGGGGTAGAGCCTGCGTACCATGCCGACGCCCTCGGTGACTCCGCTCGCTGCGCCGAGCAGCTTGAGGTCGGACTGGGCATCGATGACAAGACCCAAGGCGGCACGAACCTCCTCGCTGTCGTCAATGATGACGACCCCGAGCGGCTCTGCGTAGACAGTCATGACAGCGACTCTGAACGTTCCCGACGCCGCGGTTCTGCGCATGGGGGGTTCGTGACCGAACCGTCATGCGGCGGGTACCTCCGCTGCGGCCGCGACCTGGTGTGGCAGCCAGACCTCGACCGTGGTTCCCTGCCCCATGGCGCTGTCCAACCGCGCCCAGCCGCCCAGCGCCTCGGCCCGTTCGCGCATCGCGCTCAGGCCCACGTGCCCCTGAGGCGATCTGCCGTTGGCTTGTGGCGTGAATCCCGGCCCATCGTCGCTGACGCGAGCCGTGAATCCATCGCCCCCTCCACCGTGCAAGGTCACCGTCACCGTGGCCCCGGGAGCATGCTTGTACGCATTGGTGAGCGCCTCGCGCACGATGCGGTACAGGGTGGTGCCGACGATGACGGACGGGTCGGACTTCAGGTGATTCTCGAGCGTCACCACCAGTCCGACCTCATTGAACTCCGCGATCGATTGCTCCAGCGTCGCCTTGAGGCCCAGGTCGAGGATTTGCGGACGTAGGTCGGTCATAAGGCCGCGCATGCGCACGATCGCCCGATCGATGGCGGACTCGATCGTCGCCGCAGTCTCCGCATTCGCTCCGTTGCCGTCGGCAAGCAGAAACATGCGCATCTTGGCGCCAATCATCGATTGGAGCATGTCGTCGTGGATGATGTGGGCTATCCGCCGGCGCTCCTCCTCTTGGAGCGTGACGAGGCGGAGCAGCAGCTGCCGCCGCTCTTCGCCGGTCTGATGCAACTCCTCAAGACTCTCCGTGAGCGCATGAGTGCGTTCGCGCACCTTCTGATCGAGTTCGTCGTTCTTGCTCGCGATCTGACCGTTCAGCACATGGGTCTCGCGGAGGAAGAGGAACTGTCGGATGAGAACGACGGTGATGGCGAAGAGTAGGTCCCACACGAGCACGCGGCTGAGTGAGCCCATCTCAATCTCGGTCATGACAGCGAAGATGCCCGCCACGGCGACCGTCCAGTACGGCAGCAGCGACCTCCAGCGGGGCAACCTCTGGGCGGCGACGCCGGTATCGGCTGCGGACGCACTCGCACGGATCGCAGCGAGACCGATGAGCGCATACCCCAGCGTCCAGCCGAGGTCGGTGGGGTTGATCGAGCCGTAGTTCTGCACAGTGGTCAGATAGGCGAATGAGCTGTCGCCGACAGCGTTGAGCAGCATGCCGCCGGCGAGCAGGGCAAGTGGCAGGCGCTGCCCGATGCGCAGACGCGAGATGGTCAGCAAGACGATGGTCACCATGGCGATATCGCTCATCGGATAGGCGAGCCCGACCGCCTTCGAGAAGAGGTCGGTCGACGACGCCCCGTACACCGGACCGAGCACCAGGTCCCAGCTGATGAAGAGCAGCGCCGCAGCAATGAGCAGGCCGTCGAGCAGAGAGCGGAGGCGCGCTCCACTGGTGATCGTGCCACCGGGGAGCCGCAGCAGGCCGACGAACGCGAACGGCACCGCGGTGAGGTACCCCAGGTCGGGGTACGACGGGAAGAGGTCCGCAGGGTGCAGGTTGAGGACGACCTCCTGGTAGGTCCAAGCAACCTGGCCGAGGCCCCAGCACGCGGCAGAGATGCCGATGAGCCCCCACGCCTGTCTCGTGCGCCCCCGGCCGCGGGCGGCGGTGAGAAGACACGCGGCGGCGGCGGCAAGCGGTGTTAGGCACTCGGAGAAGTCGTCGAGAACCACCGCCGGCCGCTGCCCGGGGGCGGCGACCATGACAGCGAGGTTGATGGCCGCCAGGGTCATCACCCCGGCCACGAGCCACATGAAGGTGCGCTTGCGCATGGGTCTATGGCGAGTGTTCGACCCTCGGCGTGTCGCAGCATGGCGGCGATGAGACGGTTGCGTGACGATCGGGCGCAGTGGAGTGATCGGCGGAGAACACCGGGCCACGCCTCATCGGGATGCTTGCCTGCGAGCGTACAGCGCTACTTTCGGCGAAACTCGCGGTGGGCTATCGACCGAAGCGAGGCCATTCCGTATCGCCGTGGTTGGGGGTGGCAACGCTTGACCCCGTATCGCAACGTCACGTCGGCTACGACTTGCGTTGGCGGTCAATATCGGCCTTCCATCGACTCAGTCTCCATCCATTGGCCTCGAGGCCGCCTGCGCACAGCGGTTTTCACCAGAGTCATTCGCATTTCCCTCACCGGATTCTGATAATCACCCTGAGGCTGCCTCGCCGAAAAGGCACTTTCGCCCATCGGTGTGCCGATACGTCCGAAATTGCCCTGAAACCGCCTCCTTGAGGGGCTCTGCTCGCTGAGCAATGTCGGAGCGGTATCGGCAATCTCGATCAGCGTCGTAACGAGAACTGGTTCATCAGGACACTCCTGAGGGCCGATACTCTTGCTGATCAGGGTGATGTCGCTCGTCACAGTCCAGCCCCAAGGCTGACCCACCGCGGGATCGTGGATCAGGTCTGACGGACGGTGCCTGCCCTTTACGACCACATCCCACCATCTTTGATACGTGATGACTGAGCGCAAACGGAACTGACAACGTCAATAAAGCCAGCGCCCAAGGTATCACGGCTCACGCATTATCAGAACCGCTTTACTCCAAGGAGCTCCCTCGTGACAACCCAGCTAATGGCCCAGACAACCCAGCTAATGGCCCAGCCGAATCGCGATCTGCGCAACTGGCTTGCCGCCGCACTCTTCGTTATCGTGTTCAGCGTCTTTGTCGCAGTTCTGGTCAGTGGCGGACCAATATCACACGCGCCGGCACAGTACACGATTACATTTCACCCATCCCGGTAGGAGCCACATCTGGCAGACTGTGGCCAGGTGTATATCTATACATGCCCTCGCATCCGCGCCAATAACAATACCGCTCGTGTATGTTTAAGACGCGGCTGCTCGTGGAATCCTTTCTAATCGGCGGCTATGTGTTCCAGCGGAGCGGGACGACGTGGACCGAGCAGCAGGAACTGATCCCCAGCAGTGACGCCGGGGCTGTTGCTCTTAGCGGCGACGGAAACACTGCCTTGATTGCCGTACCGGGAGGCGTGTACCCATTCCACCGCAGCGGGACCACATGGACCGAGGAACAAGAGTGGACTGCGGTCGGAAACACCGTCGCCATCAGCAGCGATGGCCGCACCGCCTTGGCGGACGCAAGCGGCGCGGGGTTCCTTGGCGCAGTCGTCGTCTTTCAGTGGAACGGAATTTATTGGACCGAGCAGCAGGTGTTGACCGATAAGAATGCCTCGTTCGACGACAGTTTCATCGGGACTGGCCTTGCGCTGAGCAGCAACGGCAACGTCGCCTTCATCGGGGGTGAAAGTAACGACGGCAGCGGCCATGGTGCGGCCTTCTTGTTTACGCGGACCGCCGCACAGTGGACTCAACAGCAGAGCTTGTCTGCAGCGGCTGAGATTGACGGCGAAGCTACTTACACCGCCCTCAGTGGCGATGGCAGCGTGGCCATGGCCGCTGTGAGTGGCGCAGAGGACGCTTTCGGGACCGTCTACGTTTTCCACTGCAGCGCCACACAGTGCGTCCACCAGCAGGCAATCGCTGTGAAGAGCCAGCCGTACGGCTACGGAAACGGATTCGGGGGCTCTGTCTCGCTCAACAGCGCTGGCACCACGGCGGTGATCGGGACCGGCTATTCGTTCGATCCCATTAATGCGGCTTGGGTGTTCACATCGGGATAGGTAGCCTCTTGGTCGCGTCCGACCACACGCCGGGCAGCACAATCCCTTCCTGGAGACACCCCGGCAGCGCGCTGGGGGTGCCTCTCGTTGTGGCTGCTCAATCCCTCCAGTAGTCGTCAACGCACGCGCGGGCGGCTCAGGCGAGCAGCCCGCGGGCGACAGGTGTACCACACGCGGAGTTGGGGAAGCCAAACTCGAGTGCGATAGGTCTCGGCCACCATGGCGTGCAACTTTGTCCCATGAGGCTCCGGCTCGCGGCGCCACGGTGGCCTTGCGCGCCTGGGCCTGCGGCGCGGTGGGCAGTCCCTTCACGGCGAGAAGCGGGGGATAGATGCCCCGGGGCCAGGTCGTGGAGGATCTCCAGGGAGCGTTGCCCGATGCGCTGACGCGCTTCGCTTGCCCGATGCTCAGGGGCAACCGTAGGGGCATGGCACAGTTATCCGCATCACGACGACCAAGGGTCATATCGGGAGGTGCGAGTTGAACGCCTACTGGGCTGGAATCATCGGCACGGTGGTCGGCGCACTGATCGGCTTTGGCGGCACGTGGTTGAGTGGCTGGCAGCAGGCCAAGGTCGCCGCGCGGGAGCATCGGAGGGCCGCGTATGACCAGTTGCTGGTTGCGTTGCAGCGAGAGCGGCAGATCATCGAACGCACCCTGCCCTATGGAGCACCGGCCTAGAGCCGCCTCCGGTGTTCACAGATGAGGAGGCCGCTCTGATGCAGGCGAAGTTCGCAGGGAGCGCCTCAATGGCCGTGCGGGTCCTGTTCGCGAGCTGGATGCGCCTTCGGGCGCGGTTCTTTGGGCTCGCGCGCGAGTTGGCGGAAGCCCGGCGTGGGGTAGACACTGGCGGGCCGGCGCCCGACCAGGGCCAACTCGAGAAGGCGCGTCTGGAACTCATCGGCGATGCGCCTGGCCAGGCCCTGCTCGGGACTATCGAGGCTCAAGTGCGACAGGAACTTGGCCACGACGACTGAGCCGGCGGAATTGTCGAAGGTCAGGCGACACCCCTTGCATCTGGGTCGCTCGGGGGAACAGGAGCACGGTCCCGGCGCCGAAAAGCGTTATGCACCCGGTGCGGTAATCGCCATGACGCTCGTCGTCGCCCTCAGCGCTCGGCGGTTCGCGGCACGGAACGCCAACTCCTCGCGGGCAGTGAGGTGCGGGCCGGCTCGCTCGCCAGTGGATTGCCGTCCCAGCGTCCGAGGTACCCCGAGCACCGTTCGAACCAGCCGGGGCTGCGTCCGCGGCCCTGGAGCTCCCGGGGAACCTGGGGTCACGCTGGCCGCGCCGGTCTGGGATCCTTTGCTCCGAGCTGGCGCGTTCCCTGAGGCATGGCCGGAGGCGGCGCAGGCCGGCCGAGGAGATACCCCTGACCGAGGGGGACGCCGAGCTCCCGAAGCATGGCGAGCTCGGCGGCGTCCTCGATCCCCTCGGCGATGACCTCGCAGCCGATACGGCTCGCGAAGTGGCACATGCCTGCAGCCATGGCCTGGCGGGTGACGTCGCGGTCCACGTGGCGCACGAGGCTGACGTCGAGCTTGAGGTATCGGGGCGCGAGCTCGACGATGTGCTGCATGCTCGCGAAACCGGAGCCCGCGTCGTCGACCGCGAGGTCGACCCCGAACCCGGCCACCGCCTGGCGGAGCGCCGCATAGTCGTCGATGGGCGTGTGCTCGGTGACCTCGAGGACGAGCCGGCGCGGCCGATCGGCGAGGAGCGCGGCGAGATCGTTCGCCTGCAGGATCACGACCGGCGCGGCATTGAGGCTCAGCCAGGCGCCGGCCGGCAACGTCTCGGAGGCGTCGAGCGCAGCCGTGAGGCAGGCGAGCTCAAGTTCGAGCCCGAGTCCAGCCTGGTGCGCCTCGGCGATCATCCGGTCGGGTGGCGTGCCGTCGGTGAAGCGGGTCAGCGCCTCGAAGCCGACGGGCTCGCCCGACGCCAGGTCGACGATCGGCTGGAACACCGGGCGAAAGCCGTGCTCGGCGAGGACCTGCCCGATGTGCTCCCGGGCACGAACCTCACGGTGACCGGCCTCGATCTGGGCGCTCAGCAGGGCACTCGCGGTCGCCGCGAACTCGGAGACCACCGGGAGCCGGTCGACCAGATGGCGGACAAACGCCGGATCGCGCGTTGCCACGGTGACCACGCCGAGCAAGCCTTCCCCGTTACGGATCGGGGCGTAGGCCGCCGCCAGGAGACCGACCCTGGTCAACTCCTCGCGGAACGTGTAGTCGGACCGCTCCTGTAGCACGTCGGCCCACGGACCATTCGCTGCCCTCTCGTATAGGTACGCTGCGCGCAAAGCGGGGAGGGGTCGACCGGCGGCAAGCGGCATACCGTCGGCTCCGAGCACTGCGAGCGGCGTGGCTCGCTCGGGGCCGAGGAAGTTGATGACCGCCGCCGTGTCGATGCCGGGCAGGCTGAGGAGCTCCTCGCAGACCCCAGCCGCCGTCGCCTCGAGCGTCGGACCGGGCTCAAGCCGGGCCAGCGCAGCGCTCAACGCGGCGCGTTCGCTCTCGTATTTGTTGACCTGCGCCATGGCCCGCTGGACCTCGGTGATGTCCGCGATCGTCCCCAGCATCCGCGTCGGTCGCCCCGACCCGTCGACCTCCAGCGCACCGTGGCCGTGGACCCAGCGCTCCTCGCCGTTATCCGCGCGAATCACCCGGTACCGCCGGTCGAAGGCCGTGCCGGCGCCGAGCACCTCGTCGGTGAGGTACGCGACCATCGCGGCGCGGTCAGCCGGGGCAACCAGCGAAGCCCAGCCCTCGACCGACCGCTCGAACGTGGCTCCGATCCCGAGGATCGCGTCAAGGCCCGGTGAGCTCACCCACCGCCCGGACGCGATGTCGAGCGAGTACGAGCCGATGCGAGCGACGCGCTCGATCTCGTCGAGACCGAGCGCGGCTTCCGGAGCGCTGCCGCTGCGCGCCCTTGGCACAGTCGAGATCACACCAGATGGCCCAAGGCTTCGGTGGGCAAGGTGACTGGCAGACTTGATCGGCACGTGTCCTTCCAGGCGTCGGTGGCCGGTCCGGCGGCCTTGTGCAGGGCCGAGTGGTGCTCTGGGGCAGCGAGTCGAGCTTGGGACCCGGCGCGATCGTCCCACCACGTCGTGACCACTCCGTCGCCAAATAGATGAGACAACGTCGGCGCCAGGGCCGCCGTCGGCCGAGCATAGATGGCGATCGCAAGCGCGGATCTACCGCGCCAGCTTGTTACCGTCGCACCCTCGGCGATGACCAAGGTGTTCTCCGGCCGGTGTCGCCACTGTGGAGGGCCGGCGTACGGCGCGGCGTGGGGACGGGAATGGCAGCGCGCAGCGTGGTGCCCTCCCCGGGGGTCGAGACGATGCGCAGGGTGCCCCCCAGGGCATCGAGGCGGTCCTCGATGTTGGTGAGGCCGTTGCTGAGGGTGCGACCGGTGGGCCAGCAGCAGATATCAGGTCGCACGATCCTGCGTCACCATGGCGTACAACTTTCACACCAGAGGAGTGCGATCGGCGGCCGAAGGTTGCTTGTCGCTCTAGTCGGATCGCGGGCTTTCGCGAGTCGCGCGGATAGAGTTCGAGCCGGGCGAATTTGCTCCCCTTGGGTTGGCCATGCGACAAATTGACACGCCGGGTGGCTGGAGATTTGACTGGGCGGCGCAGCCTCAGCCGAGTGGTCGCCGGGCGGACATCGTGGGAGAATCGACGGCGCCATGCGTAGGTTTCTCCTCCCCCGTGGATCGGCACGAGCGCGGATGGGCACCGAGGGGTTGGAGGGCATCCGCGCCAGCTTCGCGGCGGTGGGGCTCCCAATCGACGATCTGTCCGACGAACAGATCGAGACTGGGTTGCTCGGAATGCAGGATGCCATCCGAAACTCCGGCTTCTCAGGGGCTCAGGCGGCCAAGGCGCTCGCCTCCCTTGCGCACCTCGCCAACCCGAATGGGGAGGCCAGCGAGACGTCAGCCGGTTGAGCTGATGGGCGCGACGGGATCGACAGCCTGGCCGATACGGCCCAGAAGCGCTCATTGGAGCGCCGGAGGCTCTGGTAGGGTCGCTGAGGGAAGCGATGGTCGCGGTAGCCAATATGGATTAGCACGTGCGCTGATCACACCTAGGCGCGCTAGCTTCCCCCTCGAGAAGCTGGGCGAGTATCAGCGCCTTCAGCCCACTTAAGTTTGGCGGTTGGCGGTGGGAAAGACGTAGGAAGAGCCGATCGCCTCCACCAGGTTCGGCTGTCTCACTCCAGAGATGCTCTTCAAGAAAAGGTCGTCAAATCCCACCCGATCGGTGCGAGGATGGGACGATACCCAAATCAGCCACGCTGAGGTGCACCATGCCTGATCGAAGGACAACGCGCCGAGCTTCGCTGCTGGTCGTGCTCGCAGCCGTGATCGCGGGTGTCTGGCCGGCCACGGCGTTTGCCGCCACACAGCCAAGGCTCGGGACGGCCCTCAACTTCGCGGTCCTGGCGGGACAGACGATCACGAACACTGGGCCCACCGTGATCACGGGCAATCTAGGATTGTCCCCAGGCACGGCCAGCTCTGTGACGGGCTTCCCTCCCGGCAGCGTCACCGGCACCCAGCACACCGCGGACGCCGTGGCGTTGCAGGCACAGAACGACCTGGTGACTGCATACACCGACGCAGCCACGTCCCCGACCACTTCGAACCTGACCGGCCAGAACCTGGGTGGCAAGAACTTGACCCCCGGCGTCTACTCGTTCAGCTCTTCGGCGCAGTTGACTGGGTCGCTCACCCTAAGCGGCAATGGCGTGTTCATCTTCCGGATCGGCAGCACGCTCACCACTGCGAGCAACTCGGTCGTGCTTCTCCGCAATGGCGCCCAGGCGTGCGCGGTGTACTGGCAGGTTGGCAGCTCGGCCACTCTCGGCTCCGCCACTCACTTTCAAGGTAACTTGATGGCGCTGACCAGTATCACGATGGTCACAGGCGCGAATATCCTCACGGGACGGGCCCTGGCTCGAAATGGCGCACTTACGTTGGACACCAACCGCATCACTCCACCAGCTGGTACGTGTACCACCACCTCGTCGGTGCCGGTGCCGGTGCCAGGGACTGGAGCCGGGTTCGTGCTCCCCGGCCTTGGCCTTGTGCTCATCGGTGGTCTGATCCTCACCGTCGGCCGCAGACGGGTCTTGCCAGAGAAGGGGCTATGAGACGGCGCAGGTCTGTTTCGCTCGGCTTCGTAGTGTGGCTTGTGATAGGCGTGATCGTGGCCGCCAACCATCACTACCTAGAGAACGTCACGACGATTGGCGCTGTGCTGTCAGCGTTTCTCGCGATCCTGCTCTGGCCGCTCATCCTTCTCGGCACTAAGATCACCATCAATATCTGAAGGTCTGCAGGTAAGGCGGGCAGATTTCAGGCGCGAGATACCGCGGTGCGTCCCGGTGCGGGCTAGCGCAGCACCCGGAGGGGTACATGGACGGGGTGCATCGGCACCCTGTGCGTCGAGTCTTGCCACTGGTAAGCGCTGACCGCATGCCGGACACTTGAGGTCGGGGCGCGATGCGGCGTACCTCGATCCGTCGTTCACGAAGGATCGCCTGAACGTCAGCGGCAGCAGAAGGCGGCTGCAAATGCCGCACTTCACCTCATCGCTCCACTGCGGGTGGTTGCTGCTCATAAGTCTCTATCAACACGTGCAAAGGCGAACCGGCACTGAAGCCGCTCATGGGATCTACCGTGGCGCTCGCTACCCAGCTTGATGGCCAAAGGCTAGAGACCGCGCGGGCCGTGTCTTCCTCTGGGTGCGCGTTCGTGATCTCGGGGAGGCGGACAGCAACCGCATTCCGGTGTAGGCCACCCTGCCGCCAGGAGCGGCCAACGTAGGACGCAGGGCAACACCGGCCCTCCATGGTGCCGGTAGGCTAAGGACCGGGAAGACCGATCAGTGACAGCCGTGCGCTCAGCCTGCCCTCACCAGCTTCGGACGTCGCTGGTGCATACCACCTACGCTGACAGGGCACGTTCACTGCACGGAGGTCAAGCACATGTCTACCGACGATGAGACGGTTGCGGACAAGTTTGAGGAGGCGGTCGGTGACCGGAGCGGAGACCAGGACATCGACGCCGAGGTCAGGCATCCGGGGACGGGCGAAGACATCAAGGATGCCGGCGAGAAGGTCCGGGACAAAGCCGAGCGGCTGCGAGAGAACATCGAGGTCGACTAGCTCAGCCGGTGTCGGCGAGCACAACCGCGTTGTCTGGCAATACCAGGCCATGATTGGCCGGGTGCCCAGGTACTCGGGGGACGACGTCCCTAGCGCTGCGTGCGCCTACCGCTCACGGAACAAAGTTGCACGCCTGGGTGGGCGGGGATCGGCTCACGGACACCAAACCCCTCAGACGTAGCTTTTACCCTCCGAAAGTGCTATACCGCCATTGGGTGGAAATCTCCGCCCGTATGTGGGAGGCAAAACGCCATGGGTCTGGGAGTCGGAATCCTTTTGATCGCGGTCGGCGCGATTCTCGCCTTTGCGGTCAGCGTCGACACCTCCGCCACGGGCGTCAATCTGCACACGATCGGCATCATCCTGCTCGTCGTCGGCGTCTTGGGTACCGTGCTGTCGATGTTCTTCTGGTCCTCGTGGGGAGGCTTCAGCCGTCGCCGGACCACAGTTGCTCCCGGCGGGACCACGACCACGACCATCGATCAGCCGTAATCACCACGACACATTCGTGGAAGCGGGCCGGCGACAAGCCGGCCCGCTGCTAGTGGTATCCGGGCTGCTCGGCCGCCCTGGACCCTCCGGTGCTTACCTCCGGCCGCGCGCGTAGAAGCCACCGCCGCCGAACAGAAGCAGCACGAAGGCCGGTCAGTCCCCCTTGATCTTCTCGCCGAGCTCCTCGGCTTTGTCCTTGACTTTCTCGCCGGCCTTCTTCACGTCACCGGCCACTTGCTGCTT
>Ga0209483_1001897_pt1 | contig 15262 bp, 8 predicted proteins | sample NGEPerA_FD_184508 | JGI IMG/M metagenome (GOLD analysis project Ga0209483, IMG submission 184508) | Arctic peat soil microbial communities from the Barrow Environmental Observatory site, Barrow, Alaska, USA - NGEE PermafrostL2-A... | ecosystem: Environmental > Terrestrial > Soil > Wetlands > Peat... | reverse complement strand
GGCGGGCGGTGATAAAGTCGCCGCGTGGAAGGCCCGCCGTTTTATGCCATGCGAAATATAGGTTTTCTTGTCCTTAGCCTTTGGCTGCTGCACGAGCCAATCACCACCAGGGCAACCACTTCCCCGACCAGCGAGTACTTTACCATTGAGGTGGTGGACGGAAAAACCGGACGCGGCGTCCCCCTGGTCGAACTGCGGACAGTCAATAAGATTGTTTATTGGACGGACAGCGCGGGCCTGGTGGCTTTCGATGAACCTGGATTGATGGACCGCGAGGTTTTTTTTTACGTCAGCAGCCCCGGTTATGAATATCCCATCGATGGTTTTGGGAATCGCGGCTTGAAGTTGAAACCCATTCATGGCGGAAGCACCACCGTCAAGATCAAGCGGATGAACATCGCCGAGCGGCTTTACCGAATCACCGGCCAGGGGATTTATCGGGACAGCGTCCTGGCCGGGCGTCCCACGCCCCTGAAGCATCCGGCGCTCGATGGCGAAGTGATGGGACAGGACACCGTGATTGCCGTCCCCTATCGCAGCAAAATTTACTGGTTCTGGGGAGATACTGATCGCGCCTCTTATGCCATTGGCAATTACAGTGGATCCGGCGCGACCTCCGATTTGCCCGGGCACGGCGGGCTGGATCCAAGCATCGGCGTGGACTTGAATTATTTTGTGGATGACACCGGTTTCTGCAAGCGGATATGCCCCCTGCCCGACTACGGCTTGCACTGGATCGACGGCCTTCTGACGGCGCCGGATGCGCAGGGTGTCGAACGCCTGCTGGCGCGCGTCGCGATTGTCACCAACGACATGCGGACGGTGGAAAGATACCTGATGCAATTCAACGACGCGAAGGAGATTTTCGAACCGGTGCGGCGTTGGGAGAATCACGACGCGGGAGAATCCGGCTGCCCCTTCCTCAGCCGCGAGGATGGAACCAATTTCTACTATCTTTCCCCGGATCTTCGTGTGCGGGACGACATGGAAAGCATTGCCGACTTAAGCCGTTATGAGGCGTTTTCATGCTTCGACGGCGACGGCAAATGGCAGGGGCGCAATACCAAAGTGGCTCGCAACGATAATGGGAGCGTCCGCGAAAGTTGGCGAAAAGGGGCCGACCCCCTGAAGCGCGGCCGCCTGAATAAACTCGTCGAGGCCGGAACTCTCCAGCGCGACGAAGCATGGTCCTCCATGAGGGATATTGAGACGGGCAAACGTTTCAGCCGTGGCGTGGAAACGACGTCATGGAACCAGTTTCGGCGGCGCTGGATTGCGCTGTTCGCCGACAAACCAGGGGAAGTCTGGTTTGCCGAAGCGGACACGCCGTTGGGTCCATGGGGCTACGCCCGGCGCGTTGTGACTCATGGCGACTATAATTTTTACAATCTCTCGCCACACCCGTTCTTTGACCAGGAGGATGGCCGTCTGGTTTATTTCGAAGGGACTTACGTCACTACCTTCTCGGGCGCCCGCGTCCCGACGCCACGCTACGATTATAACCAGATGATGTATCGGCTGGCCATGGATGATCCGCGACTTACGCTGCCGCTGGCCGTTTACCGCGTGCGCGACACCAACGGCCTGTCGCATCTTTGGCTTCGCGACCAGATTGAAGCAGCGTCGGCCTGGCCACAAGTCGAGGCGGTGGTTTGTTTTGCCCTGCCGCCGACCAGCCATGGGGCTGAACTTGTCCCTGTCTTCGCCAGTGAAGAAGGGGGCGCCAGGCTTTCGCTCACCCGCCCGGGCGCCGATACGGAACCTTTGTTTGTTGGACGGCCCCTCACGGATGGGTCGCGTGCCGGGCGCAAGGCAGGCAACGTCCTCGAAGGGTTTTGGGAAGCACATGCCCTCATGCCGTCCGGCGACGCGGCAGCGTTTTCATTTCGTCTTTCTTTGGAGGGCGAGGATGTCCGCGTTGAAAACTTCGGAGTGGAAGGAACGAGCCGCGGGAAGTTCCATGACGGCCGCCTGACGCTGACTGTGGAAACGGATCAAGCAAACTACGACTTGGAAGCGAAGTTGAACAACGGCTCCCTCGCTGGCACATGGCGCAAACGCGAGGACACCGACCATGGAACATGGTCCGCGACGCCCATGGAAACGAATTCAATGGCCGTTCTCCAAGAATACCGGCGGGCGGGCGACAACCACGTTGAATACTTTATTCAATCTCAAGCGCCACCCGGTTATCAACCCACGGGCCGCGAGCTTTGCAAAGTTTGGAAACCTGCCAACTCCGCAAGCGCCTTTAATTGGAAAGCTAAAGCGATTTCAACAGGGCAAGGGGGCGCCTCAACGCGGTAAAGCGTTCCGTCTCCCTTTCGTGCGGGTCCAACACTTCCAGCACGCCGCCCTTTTCCATAAGATTATTGATCAAGATATTCCAGAGGCCCTGGTCTTTGCCTTTCCCCAACCGCGTGATCGGCGAATAGACGTAAATAGGTGGTTCCCTGTTGACTCGGGGCGAAACTTAGGGTTCACTTGAACCGACAGACAAACGCAAGTGATCCGAGCATCAGAATGAAACAGTTTGCTCCATGGATGGGACTCCAACCAAGTCCCAAAGGATGGAATCGGGCCTGGCGCGTGTTGATAGGAATTTTTTCTCCCACCAAACGGACGAGCCATTATGAATACCAATAAAACGTCTGAACCCAGCGTGATCAAAACCCCCAAGCCCGGCTCCCGCCTGCCCGCCAACGGAAAAGGCGCCGAGGCCGCTGTCGCCGAAATTCCGGAAACCCAGCCTCTGGCCGCACTGGATGCGCGGCAGTTGTTGCGTGTTCTTCTCTGCGCGCGCGACGGAGATTTCTCCGTGCGTTTAGCGGCCGATATTCCGGGAATCGATGGGAAGATCGCGGACGTTTTTAACGAGATCATGCTGACCAACCAGCGCATGGCCGTGGAATTGGAGCGCATGAGCCGCGTCGTCGGCAAGGAGGGCAAAATCAGCAAGCGCGCCAACTTTGGCTCGCGGGGCGGCGCCTGGCGCGAGATGGAAACGTCCGTGAACACCCTCGTTTCCGACTTGGTGTGGCCCGTCAGCGAATTCACCCGCTCGATTGACGCCGTGGCCAAAGGCGACCTGACCCAGACGATGAGCCTCGAAGTCGAAGGCCGCCCGCTGGAGGGCGAGTTCCTGCGCAGCGCCAAGATCGTCAATACGATGATCGGCCAGTTGAATCTCTTTACCTCCGAAGTGACGCGCGTGGCCCGCGAAGTCGGCTCGGAAGGTAAATTGGGCGGCCAGGCCCAAGTCAAAAAAGCCAGCGGCGTCTGGAAGGAACTGACCGAGAGCGTCAACTCGATGGCCTCCAACCTCACCGCCCAAGTCCGCAACATTGCCGATGTCACCATCGCTGTGGCCAACGGCGACCTTTCCAAGAAAATCACCGTGGACGTGCGCGGCGAAATCCTGCAACTCAAAGAAGCCATCAATACCATGGTCGATCAACTGCGCTCCTTCGCCTCTGAAGTGACCCGCGTGGCGCGCGAAGTCGGCACGGACGGCAAGCTCGGAGGACAGGCCATCGTGCCCGGTGTGGCGGGAACCTGGAAAGACTTGACGGACTCAGTCAACTTCATGGCCAACAACCTGACCGCGCAAGTGCGCAACATTGCCGAAGTCGCGACCGCCATCGCCAAAGGAGACTTATCGAAGAAGATCACCGTCGATGTCAAAGGCGAAATTCTCGAACTTAAAAACACAGTCAATACAATGGTGGACCAATTGAACTCGTTCGCGTCGGAAGTAACCCGTGTGGCGCGCGAAGTGGGCACCGACGGCAAACTGGGCGGTCAAGCCATCGTGCCCGGCATCGCCGGCACTTGGAAGGACTTGACGGACAACGTCAATTCCATGGCCTCCAACCTCACCGGGCAGGTGCGAAATATTGCCGACGTAACCATTGCGGTCGCGCGCGGCGACCTTTCCAAGAAAATAACTGTGGACGTCCGTGGAGAAATTTTGCAACTCAAGGAAGCGATCAACACCATGGTCGATCAACTTCGGTCCTTCGCGGCGGAAGTGACTCGCGTGGCGCGCGAAGTGGGAACCGACGGTAAACTGGGCGGACAAGCCATCGTGCCCGGAGTCGCTGGAACGTGGAAAGACCTTACCGACTCGGTCAACATCATGGCCGGAAATCTCACCGCGCAAGTGCGCAATATTGCGGAAGTGGCCACCGCGATCGCCAAGGGTGACTTGTCGAAAAAAATAACGGTCGATGTCAAAGGCGAAATTCTCGAACTCAAAAACACCATTAACACGATGGTGGACCAATTGAACGCCTTCGCCTCGGAAGTGACGCGTGTCGCCCGCGAAGTGGGCACCGAAGGGAAACTCGGCGGCCAGGCGCAAGTGCCCGGTGTCGCCGGAACCTGGAAGGATTTGACCGACAACGTCAACTCCATGGCCTCCAACCTGACGGCGCAGGTGCGTAACATCGCCGACGTGACCATTGCCGTGGCCAACGGCGACCTTTCCAAGAAAATCACCGTGGACGTGCGCGGAGAAATTCTGCAACTCAAGGAAACGATCAACCTGATGGTCGAACAACTCCGTTCTTTTGCGGCGGAAGTAACCCGCGTGGCCCGCGAAGTCGGCACCGAAGGAAAGCTCGGCGGCCAGGCGCAAGTGCCCGGTGTCGCCGGAACGTGGAAGGATTTGACCGACAACGTCAATTCCATGGCCTCCAACCTGACGGCCCAGGTTCGTAACATCGCGGAAGTCACAACCGCTGTGGCGCGCGGCGACCTTTCCCGCAAAATCACCGTGGACGTCAAAGGCGAAATTCTGGAACTCAAGAACACCATTAACACCATGGTGGACCAATTGAACGCCTTCGCCTCGGAAGTGACTCGCGTGGCCCGCGAAGTCGGCACTGAAGGCAAGCTCGGTGGTCAAGCAGAAGTACCCGGAGTCGCCGGAACGTGGAAGGATTTGACCGACAACGTCAACTCCATGGCCTCCAACCTGACCGCCCAAGTCCGCAACATTGCCGACGTGACGATCGCGGTGGCCAACGGCGATCTTTCCAAGAAAATCACGGTGGATGTGAGCGGAGAAATTCTACAACTCAAGGAAGCGATCAACAAGATGGTGGAACAACTCCGGTCCTTCGCGGCCGAAGTGACTCGTGTCGCCCGCGAAGTCGGCACCGAAGGAAAGCTCGGCGGCCAGGCGCAAGTGCCCGGTGTCGCTGGAACCTGGAAGGATTTGACCGACAACGTCAATTCGATGGCCTCCAACCTTACCGCCCAAGTCCGCAACATTGCCGACGTGACGATCGCGGTGGCCAACGGCGACCTTTCCAAGAAAATCACGGTGGACGTGCGCGGAGAAATTTTGCAACTCAAGGAGGCCATCAACAAGATGGTCGATCAACTTCGGTCATTCGCTTCCGAAGTGACCCGCGTCGCCCGCGAAGTCGGCACCGAAGGAAAACTGGGCGGCCAAGCCGAAGTGCCCGGTGTGGCCGGCACATGGAAAGATCTCACAGACAACGTCAATTCGATGGCGGGCAATCTTACCGCGCAAGTCCGCAATATTGCCGAAGTGGCCACCGCCGTGGCCCGCGGCGACCTTTCCCGCAAAGTGACCGTCGATGTGAAAGGCGAAATTTTGGAATTGAAAAACACCATTAACACCATGGTGGACCAATTGAACGCTTTCGCCTCTGAAGTAACGCGTGTCGCCCGCGAAGTCGGCACCGAAGGAAAATTGGGAGGTCAAGCCCAAGTACCCGGTGTGGCCGGAACATGGAAGGATTTGACCGACAACGTCAACTCCATGGGCGGCAATCTGACTTCGCAAGTGCGCAACATCGCCGAAGTGGCCACCGCCATCGCCACTGGCGACTTGTCCAAAAAAATCACGGTGGACGTCAAGGGCGAAATTCTCGAACTCAAAAACACGGTCAACACCATGGTGGACCAATTAAATTCCTTTGCCTCCGAAGTAACTCGCGTCGCCCGCGAAGTGGGAACGGAAGGAAAACTCGGCGGTCAAGCCCAGGTATCCGGCGTGGCTGGGACTTGGAAAGGGTTGACGGACAACGTCAATTCGATGGCCTCCAATCTCACTGCCCAAGTTCGTAACATCGCCGAAGTCACAACCGCTGTGGCGCGCGGCGATCTTTCCCGCAAAATCACGGTGGACGTCAAAGGCGAAATTCTCGAACTCAAAAACACCATCAATACCATGGTGGACCAATTAAACTCCTTCGCTTCCGAAGTCACTCGCGTCGCGCGCGAAGTCGGCACCGAAGGAAAACTCGGCGGGCAGGCCCAAGTGCCTGGCGTCGCCGGAACCTGGAAAGATTTGACCGACAACGTCAATTCCATGGCGTCCAACCTCACCGCCCAAGTCCGCAACATCGCCGACGTCACCATTGCGGTGGCCAACGGCGACCTTTCCAAGAAGATCACGGTGGACGTGCGCGGAGAAATTTTACAACTCAAGGAAGCCATCAACACGATGGTCGATCAACTGCGTTCCTTCGCGGCCGAAGTCACTCGCGTGGCCCGCGAAGTCGGCACCGAAGGAAAACTGGGCGGCCAAGCCATCGTGCCCGGTGTCGCCGGAACTTGGAAAGATTTGACGGACTCCGTCAACGTCATGGCCGGAAACCTCACGGCGCAAGTGCGCAACATCGCGGAAGTGGCGACCGCCATCGCCAAAGGCGATTTGTCCAAAAAGATCACCGCCGACGTCAAAGGCGAAATTCTCGAACTCAAAAACACCATTAACGTCATGGTGGACCAACTCAACGCCTTCGCCGCCGAAGTCACCCGCGTGGCCCGCGAAGTCGGCACCGAGGGAAAGCTGGGCGGACAAGCGGCCGTTCCAGGGGTCGCTGGAACGTGGAAGGATTTAACGGACTCCGTCAACGTCATGGCGGCCAACCTGACCGACCAGGTGCGCGGCATCGTGAAAGTGGTCACGGCTGTGGCCAACGGAAACTTGAACCAGAAACTCACCGTGCAGGCCAAGGGTGAAATCGCCGCTCTGGCCGACACGATTAACAACATGACCGACACGCTGGCCATCTTCGCTGAGCAGGTCACGACGGTGGCCCGGGAAGTCGGCGTGGAAGGCCGCTTGGGCGGACAAGCCAACGTGCCCGGCGCCTCTGGAACCTGGAAGGATTTGACGGACAACGTCAACCTTCTCGCCGCCAACCTTACCACCCAGGTCCGCGCCATCGCTGAAGTCGGCACGGCGGTGACCAAGGGCGACTTGACGCGTTCCATTCAAGTCATCGCGCGGGGCGAAGTGGCGGAGTTGAAAGACAACATCAACGCCATGATCAGCAACTTGCGCGATACCACCCTGCGCAACACGGAGCAGGACTGGCTCAAGACCAACATCGCCAAATTCACCCGCATGTTGCAAGGGCAGCGCGACCTCCTCACAGTCGGACGCATGCTGCTTTCCGAACTCGCGCCGCTGGTCAACGCCCAACAAGGCGTCATGTATCAAATGGAGTCCCGCGACGAAGAGCAATATCTCAAGCTTCTGGCCGGCTACGCCCATCGCCGCCGCACCGCATCGGACGAAACCATCCATCCCGGCGACGGTCTGGTTGGGCAGTGCGCCATTGAAAAGAAAACGATTCTGCTCAGCGCCGTCCGCGATCACCAGATCGAAGTCACCTCCGGGTTGGTCGCGACCGCCCCGGCGAACATCGTCGTCCTTCCCGTGCTATTCGAAGGACAGACCAAGGCGGTCATCGAGTTGGGTTCCCTCAGCACCTTCACCCCGACGCACATGGCGTTCCTCGAGCAGTTGACCGGCAGCATCGGCATCATGCTCAACACCATCGAGGCCACCATGCGCACGGAACGGTTGCTGCAACAATCGCAGGAACTGGCCAGCGAATTGCAAACCCGCCAGATCGAATTGCAGCGCACCAACGAGGAACTGGCCGAAAAAGCCCGTCAACTGGCCGAGCAAAACGCCGAAGTCGAACGGAAAAATGCCGAAATTGAACAAGCCCGCCGCGCCGTCGAAGAAAAAGCATCCGAACTGGCGCTGACCTCGAAGTACAAATCCGAGTTCCTGGCCAACATGTCCCACGAGTTGCGCACGCCGCTCAACAGCATCCTGATCCTGGGCCAGCAACTGCTCGACAACCCGCAAGGCAACCTCAGCCCCAAGCAAGTCGAGTTCGCCAAGACGATTCACAGCGCGGGCACGGATTTGTTGAACCTGATCAGCGACATTCTGGACTTGTCCAAGATCGAATCTGGCACGGTGACCATCGAAGCGGAAGAAGTGACCTTTGCCTCGGTGCGCGACACGGTGGAGCGCAACTTCCGCCACGTTGCCGACACCCGGAACCTGGGCTTTGTCGTCACTCTTGATCCGCATCTATCCCGGCAACTCATCACGGACGCCAAGCGATTGCTGCAAATTCTCAAGAACCTCCTCTCCAACGCCTTTAAATTTACCACCCAGGGAAAGGTCACCTTCTCCGCGCGACTGGTGCAACAAGGCTGGTCGCAGGATCATCCCGTGCTTAAACGCGCGCCATCGGTCCTGGCCTTTGAAGTGATTGATACTGGCATTGGCATTCCGCCGGAAAAACAGAAAATTATTTTCGAGGCCTTTCAACAAGCCGACGCCGGCACCAGCCGCAAATACGGCGGCACTGGCTTGGGCCTGGCCATCAGCCGCGAACTGGCCAACCTGCTCGGTGGCGAAATTAGGTTGACCAGCGTGCTGGGCCAAGGGAGCACCTTCACCCTCTATCTCCCGCAAACCTATGCGGGACCGTCAGTGGCGCGCGGTTCAGAATCTGAGGCCCCTACCATCAAAGTCCTGCCCACCGCCAGCGCCGAAACCGTGCTGGATGATCGCGAAAATGTCCAGGAAGGCGATACCGTCCTGTTGATCGTCGAGGACGATCCGCATTATGCCCGGGTTTTACTGGGCCTGGCCCGGGACAAGGGATTCAAAGGGCTTGTCGCCATGCGCGGCAGTGTGGCGCTGGCCCTGGCCCGTGAATTCAAGCCGACCGCCATCAGTCTCGACATTTTCTTGCCGGATATGTTAGGTTGGACTGTGCTTAGCCATCTTAAACAGGATCCTTCCACGCGGCATATTCCTGTGCAGATCATTACGATGGAAGAAGAGCGCCAACACGGTTTGGAACGCGGCGCTTTCGCCTATCTGAACAAACCGGTCACGACCGAAGGATTGGAAGCGGCCCTGACCCGCATCCAACAGTTTACCAAGCCCCGCACCAAGCAATTGCTGGTCATTGATGATGATCCGACGGAATGCAGCAGCATCATCGAGCTGTTGGCGCACGAAGACGTTGAAATTACCAGCGTCGGCACCGGCGGGGAAGCATGGACCCTCATGCATGATCGCTCCTTTGATTGCGTCGTCCTCGATTTGCGATTGCCCGACATTTCTGGCTTCGATCTATTGGAAAAGATCGAGGAAGAACCGGCCCTGCGCGATCTGCCCATCGTGGTTTTCACCGGCAAAGATCTGAGCGAAGACGAGGAAACGCAACTCCGCAAAATCGCCAAGAGTATCATTATTAAAGGCGTTCAATCGCCCGAGCGGTTGCTGGACGAAACGGCTTTATTCCTCCATCGCGTCGTGACGAATCTGCCCGAGCAAAAGCAGCGCATGCTGGAGCGGCTCCATCACACCGACGAAGCGCTCGCGCAAAAGAAAGTGCTGGTCGTGGACGACGACGTGCGCAACATCTTCGCCTTGACCGGCCTTCTGGAACGTCACAGCATGCAAGTGCTTAGCGCATCCAACGGCCGCGAAGCCATCAACATGTTGGAGCAAACGCCAGATGTTTCGTTGGTTCTCATGGACATCATGATGCCCGAGATGGACGGCTACGAGACCATGCAAGTCATCCGAGGCAATCCTAAACACAAGCTTCTGCCCATGATTGCGCTCACGGCCAAAGCGATGAAAGGCGACCGCGAAAAATGCCTGGAAGCCGGCGCGTCCGACTACATCGCCAAGCCCGTCAACAGCGATCAATTGGTCTCGCTCATGCGAGTCTGGCTGCACCGTTGATTCGCAGACTGTTAATGTATGGAGCAAAAAATTCTAACCGCCAAGCCAGGTCGGCAGTCTGCCAATATCCCCAAAGAGATCGTCAATATCCTGTTGGTGGACGACCAACCCGGCAAACTGCTGGCCCACGAAGCGATTCTCTCCGAACTGGGACAGAGGATCATCAAGGCCCGCAACGGCGTCGAAGCGCTGGAGCAACTTTTGCGCAACGATTTCGCCGTCATCCTGCTCGATGTCAACATGCCCAATATGGATGGGTTTGAAACCGCCGCGCTCATTCGCCAGCGGCCTCGCTTTGAGCGCACTCCCATAATTTTCGTCACTGGCTACAACACGACCGACTTGGATCGCCTTAAAGGTTACGAACTCGGCGCGGTGGACTACATGTTTTTGCCCGTCGTGCCCCAAGTTCTCAAAGCCAAAGTCAGCGTCTTTGTGGAGTTGGCGCGCCAAACGCAAATCATCAAAACCCAGGCCGAAGACCTGGCCGCGAACAATCGCAATCAGGCGCAGCAATTGGAAGTCATCCAAAAACTGAACGAAGAACTGCGCGAAGCCAATTCCGAACTCGAGACTTTCTCTTATAGTGTCTCCCATGACCTGCGCGCGCCCCTCCGGTCTTTGACGGGCTATATCGACGTTCTCCTTGAAGATTACGGTTCTCGTCTCGACGCCGATGCCCACAATCATTTGCAAGCCCTCGACCGCGCCGCCAAGCGCATGGATTGCCTGACTCGCGACCTGCTGGCCTACGGCCGTGTGGCGCGTGAAACGGTCAAGTTGGAAGCCGTTCAACTCCAACACGTCATCGAAGAGGTCATTTCGTTGATAGGCTCGCAAGCGGCCAAGGCCAAGATCACCATCGAGCCTTGCCTGGCGGAAGTATTGGCCCATCGTTTCCTTCTCGAACAATGTCTCAGCAACCTTCTGAGCAACGCCACTAAATTTGTTCCTCCCGGCGTCGCCCCCGAAGTGCGCATCCGCACCGAAGTTCGCGCCAACCAAGTGCGCCTGTGGGTTGAAGACAACGGCATCGGCATCGATCCCACCTATCATCGCAAGATATTCAGCATCTTCGAGCGGGTCGGTGACATGCAAAAATATGAAGGCACCGGCATCGGCCTGGCCATCGTCAACCGAGCCGTGCAAAGAATGGGCGGTTTCTGTGGCGTCGAATCCGCCCCTGGCCAAGGCAGCCGCTTCTGGGTCGATCTCCCTGCCCCCGCAAAGCCTGCCGCCTGAGCGTCATCACCCCCCTATGAACCAACCAACCGGCGTGCCTATCATCCTTCTGGTCGAGGACTCGCCCGACGATGTCTTTTTCTTTCACCGCGCCGTGACTAAGAGTAAAGTTGCGGCCACGACCCACGTCGCCATCGACGGCGTCGAAGCCATCAATTACCTCCAAAACCAGGGACGCTTTGCCGATCGCGCCGCCTTCCCTCAGCCCGATATCATCTTCCTTGATCTGAAGCTTCCACATCTCAATGGCTTCGAAGTCCTGGAGTGGATTGGCCGACAGCCGCAACGCCCCGCCGCCCCCGTCATTATCCTGACTTCCTCAAGCGAGCCCGAAGACCGCGAACGAGCCGAGACACTAGGCGCCGCCCTATTTTTGACCAAGCCTCCCCTCCCCGAACAACTGAGCGAGATCCTGGGAAAAATTAATAAATGCTAATTGATAAATCAAAAACTCGCGAAGAGCACGGCGCGCTTTGCCTACGAATACGGTTATAACCAGATCTTTGCCGAGTAGCTGCTTTGGCGCACGGTTGAGCGCGCTCACACAGGCCATGCTTCAATGATGGAAACGTCTAACTCTTCTACTGCGACAATCTTGCCGACCCGAAAACTAGCGGCTTGAAGAAGCCGGGACCACTCGGACGCGCTACGCTCCTTCCCGCCCGTCACAGCCAGCATGTTCAGGTCACTCAGCAGGCGGCGTTGCAACTTGGAATCTGGCGCCGAAATGACTTCCGGCAAAATAAACTCGATGATGAGAAGGCATCCGTCCGAATTGACGGCCCCTCGACACTTCTGGAGAATGCCAAGCGCGGCGGGATCGTCATACCCGTGCAGGACATGTTTAAGAAGGTAAACATCCGCGCCCGTGAGAACCTCGTTTCGCAGGTCCGCGCCGACGAGCTCACATCTCCCCCCCAACCCATCCGCCTCGAAGCGGGGCTTGGCCGCTTCAATCGAAGCCGGTGCGTCCACTAATATCCCGTTCAGTTGAGGGTGACTCGATAAAATGGCGGAAATTAAAGCCCCTCCGCCGCCCCCTAAGTCTGCCACCACACGGCGGCTGCCGAAGTCCCACCGTTTGACAATAGGCGCATAACGTTCAACCGGCGCTGTTCCCATCACTTCCCGGAAGATTGCCCCTGCGTCTCCCGCAGTGGACCAACGCGAAACAATCCCCTCGTCCGCCATGATCCTGGCGGCGGTTCTCCCGCTTCGCACGCATTCCGTAAGGTGCGCCCAACTATCCGCCAGGAGATCGGCCCAGAAAACAACGCCAGCCCACGCGGAATTTGGCGCGTCCTTGCGCAATGGTTGTCCAAAGGGCGAGAGAACAAAGCGGCCGGGAGCCGATTCGGCTGTGATGCCCATGCTGGCCAGTGTTCTGAGAAGGCGATGCAGCGACTGAACATCCGCGCCGCAAGCCGCCGCCAGTTCTTCGACCGATCGCTCGGAATCGCCCAGCGCGTCTGCCACTCCCAGGCGGGCGGCCGCGCACAAAACGCGGCTGCGCGAATAAGCCATGGCCATCTCCACCAGTGCCGGGCTGGCCACCACATTGCCGATCTCATTCGATGCTGATTTCATGATCTGTCCCGCCGCACGAGCATAGCCTGCCAGAACCTCACCCAAACCGCAATGAGCGTCAGCAGATGCGAGGCAACTGTTCGCCGGAAAGCATGTCAACAACTCGATTGCCGCCCACCCGGGTCCGCATCGTGACAAACCCGGGGTGATCGGCGACGACCTCACCAATGATTGCGGCCTCTCGTCCGAGAGGATGACGGCGCATCGCCGCCAATACGCGGTCTGCGCCGGAGGGCGGCACGAACGCCAATACCTTGCCCTCATTGGCCACGTAGAGCGGGTCGAAACCAAGAATTTCACAGGCTCCCTTCACCTCTTCACTGATGGGAATCGCCGCTTCGTGGAGATAAATGCCCACCCGCGCCTGCTCCGCGATTTCACTGGCGGCGCTGGCGATGCCGCCGCGCGTCGGATCGCGCAGGACGTGAATATCCGGATGCGCGGTCAGCAATTCAGCAACGAGGCCATTCAACGGCGCGCAGTCGCTCTTGATTTCAGTTTCAAAATTCAGGCCCTCGCGCACGGACATGATGGCAATGCCGTGCATGGCCATTGGACCATTGATGATAATTTTGTCCCCGATTTGCGCGCGACCCGGATGAATTTGCACGCCCGGCTCGATCACGCCGATGCCGGAAGTGTTGATGAATATTTTGTCCCCTTTGCCGCGGTCCACCACTTTGGTGTCGCCAGTGACCAATAACACGCCTGCCTCAGCGGCGGCATTTTTCATTGACTGGACGATGCGCCAGAAATCGTCCATCGGCAGTCCTTCTTCGAGAATGAACGCAGCCGAAAGATAGAGAGGTTTTGCGCCACACATGGCGAGATCGTTGACGGTGCCGCAGATAGCCAGCTTGCCAATGTCGCCCCCTGGGAAGAAAATCGGATTGACTACAAAAGAGTCGGTGCTGAAGGCGAGCTTGGCGCCATGGATGGAAAGTATCGCCCCATCGTGCATGGCCTCCAGCAACTCGTTGCGGAATTGCGGGAGGACCATTTTCTGGATCAATTGATGCGATAGCTTGCCGCCGCTGCCGTGGGACAGCGCGATTTCCTTGTAGTCGGTAATCGGGATCGGACACGAACCGAGGTAGCCGGGCGCCGCGTCCTGGCCGTTGGCGGTTTCAGACGACATCTTCTTCTCCCAGCGCAATGTGGATCAGGTCCCACATGACATGCACCAGCGTGGCATGCACTTCCTGGATGCGATGAATGCTGTAGGAAGGGACGATGAAACTATAATCGACCAGCTCGGCCAGCCGTCCGCCATCCTTGCCGAGCCAGGCAATGGTCAGCATGCCGCGTGCGCGCGCGGCTTCCATGGCGTAAATCAAGTTGGCCGACTTTCCACTCGTGCTGACTGCGAGCGCCATGTCCTCGGGTTGTCCGAGAATGCGAAGTTGATTGACGAACACTTGCGAGTAATCCAAATCGTTGCCGATGGCCGTCATCGTGGCGATATCGGTCATCAACGGAATGACCGGGAAGGCCGCGCGCTTTTCGATGATGGGATGGGTAAACTCGACGCTAAAGTGCAGCGCGTCGCAGAGACTGCCGCCGTTGCCCATCACCAGCATTTTTCGGCCCCGCCTAAAGCGCTCCGCCATGTCTCTCGACACTTTCTCGATCTCCCCGGCGTACTTGGAAAAAAACTTCTCCTTCATCTCCATGCTTTCGCCGCACTTCCGCAAAATCTTCGCGCGAAAATCTTCGGTCGTAGCGGGAAGGGCGGAGGGCGCGGAAGAATTCATGCGGTGGCCGTCTCGGCGGATTCCGGTTTAGGCTGAATTTCCAGGTGCCGCCCGTAAGCATAATAGGCCGCGCAAGCGCCCTCGGCGGAAACCATCGTGGCGCCCAGCGGATGATCGGGCGTGCATTCTTTGCCGAAGGCAGGGCAGTTGTGCGGCTTCTTCACCCCGCGCAAAACCAAGCCGCTGATGCAATTGGCCGGTTCAGAGGTGTCAATGTCCTTGATTTCGAAGATGCGTTCCGCATCGTGCTCGCGAAAATCCCAGCGCAGTTTGTAACCGCTTTTTGGAATCGAACCGACGCCGCGCCACTTGCGGTCGCACACCTCGAAAACTTTATTGACTAAATCCTGCGCCATGCGGTTGCCCTCGCGCTTGACGACGCGCGGATATTGGTTTTCGACTTCCGCCCTGCCCTCCTCAAGCTGGCGCACAGCCATCAAGGTGCCTTGCAGCAAATCAATGGGTTCAAAGCCCGTAATGACAATGGGCACCCGGAAGCGCGCGGCCAGCGGCTCGTATTCGCGATAACCCATCACGGTGCAAACATGTCCCGGACCAAGGAAGCCCTGCACACGGTTGTTGGGCGATTGCAGAATGGAGGCAATCGACGGCGGCACCAAGA
>Ga0209483_1001896_pt1 | contig 15266 bp, 13 predicted proteins | sample NGEPerA_FD_184508 | JGI IMG/M metagenome (GOLD analysis project Ga0209483, IMG submission 184508) | Arctic peat soil microbial communities from the Barrow Environmental Observatory site, Barrow, Alaska, USA - NGEE PermafrostL2-A... | ecosystem: Environmental > Terrestrial > Soil > Wetlands >... | reverse complement strand
GGATGAACTGCTCGCGCCGGGCCGCCCGCTGTTGGCCGGCGTGAGCCGCAAATCTTTCCTTGGCCGCACGCTGGCGCCGCTCTACGGCAGCGAGGTTTCAGTTGAGGCGCGCGAAACCGCAAGCCTGGCCGCAATGACCGCCGCAATTCTTCACGGTGCTTCCATCGTCCGCGTTCATGCGGTTTTTCCGGCCGTTGAGGCGGCACGCATCGCCGACGCGATTGTCTCCGCCGGTACAACCCTGAGGGAACCGCCTGCCACCGAAGACTGAACTTGCTAGGCGCTCGATTCAGGCGATAGCGTTCGCCGCGGCGTGTGTCTGAGCGAACCGCACCAGAGCCCGCACATTTTCATGCGGCGTATCGCGCACGATCTCGCAACCCGCTGCCACAATCCACTGCGCGCCGGCCTGCTGCTGCAATGTTGCGAGAGCCTGCGTAATCGTCTCTCGCGTGCCGTCACGCAAATCTTTCACTGGATTCAGATTCCCCGCCAGCGTTTGCCGTGGTCCCGTCTTCGCGCGCGCCTCTTCCATCGGCACGGGAAAATCAATGTCGACCATCGCGCAACCCAGTGTGCCCATACCGTCGAGAATCCGCCGCGTATTTCCGCAGATGTGCAACCGCACTCTTCCACCCATTGAGTGAATCGCATCCACCAGCTTCTTCTCCCACGGCAAAACAAACTCCTTGTAAATGCGCGGCCCCACCAGCGAAGCAGCAGCGTCGCCGATGCCGATAATGTCAGCCCCGGCATTGATCTGCTCATCGGCAAAACGAATTGCCGTCTCCACCGCGAATCCGAAGAGCTCATGCACAAACTGCGGATCGTCGCCGAAGTCCAGCATCAGGCGATTGATGCCGCGCAGGTCGGCAGCTTCCGCACACGGACCCTCCACCCATCCCTCGACAAACAGCTCGTCTCCTGCGCGCTGCCGCAACAGCTCGATGCCGCGAATGCGATCTTCCATGCGTCCGCCCGAAAGCGGCTCCGGCTTTGTGCGACCCAGTGCCGACTTGTCCGCAAACAGCGCCTCTTCTTCGATGATGGCTGGTGGCTGGTCGTCGTACCACCGGACCTTTGCGCCCGCATCGGCAGCCTCGCGCGCAGGATCGGAGATAGTCGACACATAGTCGAAGCCGAACATTTCCGCCGTCTTGATCTGCGCGTCGACCATGATTTTGTGGTCGCGGGCATACTGGCCATACTTCACGCCCAGCACGTCCGCGGCAAACATCATCGTGATCGGCATGTTGGCGAGGTGGTCCGCCTTCTGCCCGTTCAGCACCGCAAGAATTCGTTCACGGCCCGTCATCGCGTGCGTATTCCTTCCTGAAACTGTGCTTTGTCTCAGCCACTTAAAGATGATTGGAATCTCGCCGTAGTATGGCACAAAGCCGAAAACCTTGATGCACACCCATCTGGAGCCGCGTCGTGCATCACCAGACAAATTAGAATAGATAGTGAGGATAAAGCCGAGGGAAAGCAGCGCGGCCGGAATCGACCACACATGAAAACAAGGTTCTCCTTCGGCAAGAACGGCATTGATGTTTCGGTTCCGGATGGCTTTGATTGCCGGGTGGTGCGAAGCCACACTGCCGAGCCGCTTGGTGATGTGGCAACAGCTTTGGCTGCCGCGCTCGATCACCCCATCGGCTGCGAGCCGCTCGCCGTACTAGCAGCGGGCAAGCGATCCGCCGCCATCTCCGTCTGCGACATTACGCGTCCCGCGCCGAACCCGGTAACGCTGCCGCCGCTACTGGCTCGCCTGCACGCCGCCGGAATTCCCGTCGAAGGCGTCACGATTCTTGTTGCTACTGGCCTGCATCGCGGAGCAACCGCAAAAGAGATCGACCTCATCGTTGGCCCCGACATCGCGAGAAAATATCGCGTCGTCAGTCATGATGCGCGCGATTTTGCAGGGCATCGCTCGTTGGGCGCAACCAAGCGAGGAACTCCGGTTTATATCGACGAGCGCTTCATAGCTGCCGATCTGCACATCACGCTTGGCTTCGTCGAGCAGCATCTGATGCTGGGCTTTTCCGGCGGCCGCAAATTGGTGGCTCCGGGCCTGGCCGCTCAGGAAACCATCAAGGTGATTCACTCGCCGCGCTTCATGCGCGAGCCGCTCGCCACCGAGGGATCGATCGTCGACAATCCGCTGCATGCCGAGTTGCTTGAAATTGCGCGCATGGCCCGCCACGACTTTATTCTGGATGTGACGCTGACGCAGGAACGCGAGATTTCGGGAGTCTTTGCGGGCGATCCGGTCAAGGCTCATGCGGCAGCCGTCGAGTTTCTTGAGGACACCTCGCTCGAAACATTGTCCGAGCCCGCCGATGCGGTAATCACCAGCGCCGCCGGATATCCGCTGGACTTGACCTTCTACCAGACCGTCAAGGGCATCACCGCCGCGCAGCACATCGCCAAGCCGGGCGGCAGAATTCTTGTCCTCGGCGAGTGCGCGGAAGGGATGGGCTCCCCCGAGTTTGCTCACCGCATGCGCACGCTCACTGGATTTCAGAATTTCCTCGATGAGATTCGAGAGACCCCTGTTGAAGTGGATCAGTGGCAGTTGGAAAAGCTGGCGCTGGTTGGCGTGAATCAGGAGCTGTTCTTCTACACGCCGGGCGTATCGAAGGCGCAACTCGGCTGCCTTGGCGCGCAAACATTCAGCGATCTCGATCAAGCCGTTGCCGCCCTGCTGCACGGTCTTCCAACCAGCGCGCGAGTCGTCCTGGTGCCCGACGGCCCCTACACATATGCGCGTGCAGTGCCTGCCTACGCCTAAGCCCGCAACAGAAGGATGTCTCCAATTCCTGAAAATCGATCATCGTGCTATCCCACCCTTGCGACAAAAACAAAAACGTCGCAAGGATGGGGCACCCGCAGGTTTCGATTTCGGAGACCACGCTTCAGATGCTGATGTCCGCCTTGAAGCGCGGCCACAGCGGACGCATCGATCCGTGATCGACCGTCGGCTCTCCGTCGCACTCGATCTCAATCACCGTTGCCGGTTGATCGGGCGCCTTCAGCGGCAACCCCGTTAGCCGCAGCGTGAACTCATCCTGCGTAAACTCCACCTTCTGCCCCGTCTTGAGCAGCCGCGCAGACAAGACCTTCGGCTTGAGCCCGCCGATTGCGATGACTGCTTCCGGCTGATAAAAGGTGAGCCACTCCGCCGCCGGCGTGTGTCCGGGCCAGAAGTGCTGATGGAGATACAACGTGTTGCCGCGGCGCGTAAAGTTCCCGCTTACATTGGCGCCCAGTTGCCCGCGGTCCGTTCCGTAGATGGCCTTGCCATTGGTGTCCATCCACTTGCCCACCGACTCCAGCACGGCCAGCGTGTCAGGCGGAATCGACCCATCCGGCTCCGGCCCGATGTTCAGCAGGTAATTGCCGCCGCCGCGTGCGCATGTAGCCAGGTTGTCCACGATCACCTTCGGTGTCTTCCACGCATCGTCGTAGCGATTGAAGCCCCAGCTATCGTTCAATGTCATGCAGGTCTCCCACGAGCGTCCAACCTCCGAGGCCTGGATGTGCTGCTCCGGCGTTGAGAAATCGCCTTGCAGACCGTTGCGGTTGTTCACGATGATGTCGGGCTGCAGCTCGAAGACCATCTCGTTCATCCGCTCCGATTCCCATCCTTCCGCTGTCAGCGGCCACGAAACGTCGTACCACAACACATCGATCTTTCCGTAGTTGGTGAGCAGTTCGCGGATCAGCCCGTGCGTGTACTCGACAAAACGCTTGCGTGCATCTTCGTCCGTCTTGCACTTGGCGCCGTCGGGATGGTGCCAGTCCATGAGCGAGTAGTAGAAGCCCACGCGCAGCCCCTCGGCCCGCGCAGCTTCAACGTACTCCTTCACCAGGTCGCGCCCCGGGCCTTGCTTCACGGCGTTGTAATCGGTCAGCTTCGAGTCCCAGTGGCAGAATCCCTCGTGATGCTTGGTGGTCATCACCATATACTTTTGCCCGGCACGCTTTGCCAGCCGTGCCCAGTCGCGCGCTGCATTCGGCTTGGGATGGAAATGCTTAGCCAGAATCTCGTACTGCGGAATCGGAATCCCTTCGTATTCCTTGACCCACTCGTGCTGCCCGATCACGCTATAAAGCCCCCAATGAATGAACATGCCGAACTTGGCCTCATGCCACCACTTCATTCGCTCTTCGCGCGTAGCCGCCTGCTTCTGGGCGGCGGCCGAACTTGCAGCCTGACCGCTGGGGCTCGGCAATCCCAATCCTTCTGACTTTGTGGCTGCCAGCGCCATTGCTCCCGCTGCGCCAAACTGCTTCAGGAACGACCGTCTCGTACTCTCATTCCAATCCATGATTCCTCCCTGTTTCTCGCGATGACGCGCAGCCAAATCCGTTTTCGTAAACGTTAACGAAAAACGGTCAAAATGACGTCGAGTCAATATACCAGACAGGGGGCATCTGTCGCCTGCAGGCTGTACAGGGAGGTGCGGCAGCTTGAGAATAGCGCGAAGGCGTAGCGTTCTTATTGCTTTTCCGACGCCAGGTACACAACCACCCCGCCCAGTAGCGCAAGTGTTGCAGCGGCGGGAATCAGCACCATGGGAGTCAGCAACGAATTCCAGCCGGAACCGAAGAGGGCGAAAGGCCAGAGCGTGTCGAACCACTGGGAGTCGAGATGCAGCGTCGCATTCTGCGGAAGCTGCTCGAGCCAAGAGAGCCAGGCAAAGCCATGGCGCGCCCGCCATACAACGAATACAACCGCGAGCAGCAGATTTACTGCCAGCGCAAAGATCTGTGCGCCCAGTATCGGCCTGCCGATGCGCTCCACTGCTTCATTGCGTCGGCGGAGTTGCGCCCGCCACCACAGCACGCCGGGAGAACCCAACTTCGCGGTGCCTGCGGCCTCAATGCGCGCCTTCTGGAACGCCGCGGTCACCAACACCAGTTCGCCGCAGGAGCGGCAGTCGTTGACATGTGCGCGCAGCTCCGGCGCTGTCTCCGCGGCGACTGGCCAATGGCCGCGCTCCACCAGTTCCTTCACTTCCTTCTCGCGTGGGCACGGTCGCAGCATCATAGCGCCCTCCCGCGTTGTTCTTCACCAAGCAGCCGCGCAATCTTGCGCCGCGCCCTGAAGAGCAACAATCGGATGCTCGCGCTGCCCAGGCCCATGACCTCGGCAATCTCGTTGTGGGAGTAGCCTTCCGCGTGAGCCAGCCAAAGCAGTTGGCGGTCCCTGGGACGCATCTGTGCCAGGGCCGGACCCAGCATCATTTGCGATTCGGCTTGAGCTGCATCGCCGCACCGCGCAAAGAAGCTTTCAGGAACGTCTTCAATCGGTGTCGTCCGCGGGCGCCGCCAATGATCGCGCAACAGGTTGGTCGCGATTCGGAACAGGTAGCGCCGCGCCGCAACCTCGCCTTCTTCGCGCAAGGTCGCGCACAGGAAGCGTACGTAACTCTCCTGCATCAGGTCTTCGGCCAGCGCCGGGTCTCCCGAGGTTCGCGCAAGGTATGCCCACAGCGAGCGCGCCGACCGCTCATAAAAACCCGCAAACGCCTCATCATCCATAGGCCGCACGGCTGCCCGCGACGCGTCCAGATGCGCGTCGCGGGCAAAGACGTTCGGAATGACGGATTCCCAGGACATTCGTTTCCTCGCCACAGCCGGGTCCTTGCCGGCTCACTGCCTGTCCCGCGGCCCGTTTGCCGCCGATGGGTTATCGGGAATCAGGCCCAGACGCCCGGCCAATATCCACGTAATCCCTGCTGACAGGATAAATCCAATTCCGGGCATCAGCACCACTGTCCCCAGTACAAGCATGGGAACATCCATATCCGGTCCGGCATGCCTGAGGAAGAGCAATCCCACGCCTAGCAGCACCAGCACCACGCCAATCTGCAACGGCCAAAGCACCCGCGCCACAGCGTTCGGCATCCGCTGCTCCGGCTCAATGCCTACCGGAATCGGCGCCGCCTCAAGGAAGCGCCTGCCTGCCTCAGTGCCCATATAAGCCGCAATCTCCTGAGTCGAGCTGAACTTTTCAATCAGCCTCCCGTGCACCTCGCTTTGCAGTTTGAAGATGCGTGCCCACCGGCGGTTTTCAATGATTTGGCGAATCACCCAGACGAGGGCGCCGAGAAAGCAGGCAAAGGCAGCCAAGGCAGAAAGAGGTTCCATGATTCGCTCAGCGTTGGTGCTCTCGTACTGCGGTTGCGACATCTCCGGCCAGATCGCGCGCTCAAGCGCCTGGTCGCGGCGTCCGCCTTTCGACTCAAGGTGCGTAAACAGGTAGTACTCGGGATTGCGCGCAACCTCCGGATGAGCGACGAGGAACTGGGCCAGCTGCGGATTGTTGCGGCTCACATACTCCTGATCGGACAGCAGCGACGGGTCGCGGGCCACCACCTGGGTCAGCGTTGGGCTGGTCCGAAGCAGTTGTATCAGCTGTTCCTGCGTGGCGGCCAGTTCCTGGTCGCTGATGGGCGCGGCAGTTACAGGTTGCGTCTTTGCCGCGGGCCCAGTCTGCGCTGTCGCAGAAATCGCCCCTCGTCCAGCAACAAGAAATACCGGCCCCGCAATTGCGCAAAAGGCCCATGCCAGAATCTGATTACGCTTGTGCATTTCAGTCTCCCCCTCGTTCAAACTTGCTGAAAGAAGCTTCAAATGCCTCTTCTGCTCATACAACGAACCAGCAGGAGTCTGGTTAACATCGGATACAAAATTCGGGCGAGTTCGAAGAGTACTCGGTTATGATGGCTCGTTCCGGCTATTCAGGCTTTTCATGTCTGGCGTTGTTTTGCCGCGGTCGCAGGGATCGACGAATCAACCGGACGAGGAGCCAACCATGTCGCTGAGCGAACGTTCCGCATCCGCCTCACGCGTAATTCCGGTGGTGCGCGTCCTGGGATTCTGCATTTATGTTGCGGCGTTCTTTCTGCCCGCGTGCAGGGAACCGGCCACAATGGGAGCACGCACTCCTGATATCTACAAGGGATGGTTCTGCGCCTGGGTGACTTTGATCAACACTTTCAGCCGCGACGTCTGGCACTCCAAGGATTTCCTTGCCATTCTTAGCGGCTGGATCAATCCGCTCATTCTGCTCTACCTGGTGCTTCTCATCGGTCGCAACCTCGTGTGGCCGCGCCGCATTGTGGCCACGGCTGTAGTGGCGTTCATGGTTGCCACCTGGATCTATTTCGCGCTTATGCCCCTCGTTCCGCTGGTGGGCCACGTCCTGTGGATCGTCGGAGCCCTCATGATTCTTGCGGGTGAAGTGCTTGGGCGCGGACCGGCAGCGGCCCAGTAGACACACGTCTGCGTCGTCGCTCGATTAAAGTGATTTCAGTGCTGTAGTGTGGGTGTCCCACTCCTGCCACGTCTGTGCTCTCGTGGCAAAGGCGGAATGCGAGGCAATTGCGCTAGTCGGATGGGAGCGCAGACTCGTTTTTAGTGATGATGTCCCCAGCCGCCGTGGCTGCTGGAGTGACCGCCGCCTCCACCGCCATGCTTCCCGCCGCCTGAATTCTTGGGCGGTTTGGGGCTGCTAAAGTGCGGTGCGCTGAACGAATGCGAAGAGCCGTGGCCGCCGCCAAACAGGTGGAAACCGCCCGAGTGCTGCGATTTTCCGGAATATCCATCGAACCCTCTGCCTGGCTGTCCGGAGTAGGCTCGTTGCCCATAATCGCCGCGCTGAAGGGTCGATTGTGCTCCGCGCCAGTTCTGCTGCGGGCTGCCGTAAACGCTGCCCGGTCTGCCGCCATAAGCCTGATCTGTCCGTCCATAGAAGCCGGAGCCATAGCCCGCCCGCGCATACGATTGCGGTGCGTAGGATCGCGGTGCGTAAGATTGCTGCCACCGCCCCGGCATTGTCGCCTCGGGCCGCTGAATCGGGGGGTTGTTGCCTAGGCCGCGCCAGGCGCGGCGGACGTTGCTGCCATATTCATTCCCGTAGCGATTGTCGTTGCGATTCTCAAATCCAGTTCCGTACCCGTTTCCATATCCGGGCCGCACGGAATAGCCTCGTCCTGCGCCTTCCTCTGGACGACTTCCCCGATAGTCTCTATTTCCCCCATAGTTGTCGGGATAGCGGCCGGACTGCCGGTTGAATTCCCGATCTCTTTCTTGTCCGCCGGCTCCGTTGTATCCGTAGTAGCCATTGCCTTGCCAGCCGTAGTTGCCTCGGGGCTGGTTGATTTGGCCCTGGTCATAGCCTTGCTGCTGCCACGTGTCCCCGGCCCACGCCCCACCTCCGGGCACTGACCCGCCAGGGGAACCCCACCGGGCCACCGAGGTGCTCTGCGAGGAGTAGTTTGAGTGGTTGAAGAGTATGGAGTTGCTTAGCCAATCGAGGGCCCAGCTCACCCAGCCAAAACCCGTGTGGCTGAAGGCTGCCGTCGCAATCTGCGTCCCAAATCGCACCGGCGCAGAGCCGGCAAGCGACTCCAGCGATCCAAGCAGCGAAAAGCCCGGATAGGGCGAGACTCGGTCTCCGTAAACGTTCCAAGGGTTGTATTCCGGTACAGACACCTGTTCCGGATTCACCGGGGCCACTTCGATATTGCCCCGGTCGTATGTCACCGCTTCCTGGGGAGTGTTCTGGAGATTACCGGCAGCCTGTGCGCGCTGGCGCATCACCTGCGCCGTCTGAAGCACATCCTGCGGCTGGTTGTAATAGGCATTGCCCAGATCGGTGGTCCATGCAAGATCCTGGTCCATCTGCGCCAGCACCTGCGGAAACGCCGTAAGCGCCTTCACGCTGGGATCCCAGTTTTGCGCGTCCGCTCCAGCCGCAATCTGCTCGGGCGAGGCATTGCCCTGTGTTTGCAGCCACTGGCTAGCCACCGCTACCTGCGCCGGATAGGTAGCCGCGGCCAGCACCTGTGCCATCAGCGCGTCGGGATAGAGCGCGATCGGCGCCAGCAACTGCTCAAGTTGCTCCGCCGTGAACGATTGGGCAGGCCCCTGTGCCTGCTCGAACCCCTGCTCCGGCGATCCGGGGCCGGCGTCCGCATAGTACTGCCCGGCATAAGGTTGTTGCGCGAGGGGCTGCTGTGCGTACGGTTGCTGCGCATAGGGTTGTTGCGCGTAAGGCTGTGGTTGGGCGTAACCGGGCTGCCCATACCCCTGCTGTTGATTCGGCGCGTATTGGCCGTTGTAGGGCGCGTTCTGCGGGTACTGGTTCTGCGTCGGGTACTGATTCTGCGGATACTGGCCGTATTGCGGCGATCCCTGCCACGGCTGCTGCTGCGCCAGCAGCTTCACCTGCGCAAGCGGCAACAGGAGGAGCGCCGTCGCGAGTGCGGTCAGACGCCAAAACGCCTGTGTCCGGCCACCGGTGGGGGCGCTGTTTGGAGAAATGTGACCAGGTTTGCCGACGCGCAAGCGGGACAACCAGGCGATGTGCGCTGCGAACAGGTAGGTCTGGGGTCTCACGTTTCCTCCCGATCTTCCCCACAAGACCACCCCGAGGCGAAACTCTCTGTCCCGGCGCCGGAGAGCGGATGATAGGTTTAGACCCGGTAATCAGCCATTAGTTGTGGAGCGGTTGTCAGATACCCCGCTGGAGACCGCAAACGCTTCGTTTGAAAGGGCAAATCCCGCTCCGTTGCATGCCTCCCCTCCGGCTGACCCGGACTCCTGCGCGTTCGTAAGGCGACCCGCCATCGCCCTCCACAGCCCGATAACCTATCCCGGGGTTTATCATCGAAAATGGTGCGGACGGAGGCCGTCTGCGCCATCATCTTGCAGCCTCGGTGCTTTGCGCGCCGGCATTTTTTGAGCGACGCAAGCACCGCGATCTTTCTCAAAAACAAAAGCTGCGGCACAGAATTCGAGGATTGGAAGGACATGCGAGCAAAGACGGCTGTAGTACTGGGCGCTCAGTGGGGCGACGAGGGCAAGGGCAAGATCGTAGACGTGCTCAGCGAGCGGTTTTCCGCGGTAGCGCGCTACGCAGGCGGACATAACGCGGGTCATACCGTCATCATCGGCGGCCAGAAGTTCGTGCTGCAACTGATCCCCTGCGGCGTGCTTCGTCCGGGATGCAAGGGGATCATCGGCAACGGCGTGGTTCTTGATCCGCTGGCCTTCCTCAAGGAAGTGGCGCGTCTTCGCGAACTGGGCGTGGGTGTCGACGAGCAATTGTTTGTATCCAACCGCACCCAGGTTATCCTGCCTTATCACCGCATGATTGAGCTGGCCGCCGAAAGCGCGCCGGGACGCCAGAAGATCGGCACCACCAGCCGCGGCATCGGCCCTGCCTACGAAGACAAGATGGCCCGCAGCGGCCTCCGCGTTGTAGACCTGCTGCACCCCTCGCTGCTTAAAACGCACATTGAAGCCGCATGCGCTGAAAAGAACGCCATCGCCCATGCCCTGTTCGGCACCGACCCTCTCGATCCCGCCAAGATGTACGAGGAATACGCGGCAGCGGCCGAGCAGGTGCGTCCCTTTGTGGCCGACACCGGCCGAATGCTCAACAACATCCTCGCCAAGGGCGGCAGCATCATGTTCGAGGGCGCGCAGGGAACCATGCTCGACATCGACCACGGCACCTATCCGTTCGTCACCTCGTCCTCGGCAACGGCCGGCGGCGCGGCCACAGGAACCGGTGTGGGACCAACCGCCATTGGCACGGTGATCTCCGTGACCAAGGCCTACGTGACACGCGTCGGCGGCGGCCCCTTCCCCACTGAAATTCACGACGCTTCAGGTGAAGAGCTGCGCAAGCGGGGCAACGAGTACGGCGCTGTCACCGGACGCCCTCGTCGCTGTGGATGGCTCGATATACCGCTGCTTCGCTACTCGAACCAGGTCAATGGCGCAGAGTGGCTGGTAATCACCAAGCTCGATGTGCTCGACGAACTGGCCGAGATTCCCATCTGCATAGGCTACGAAATCAACGGAAAGGTCACCGACGAAATTCCCGCCGACGTGCAAGGCCTCGAGCAAATCAAGCCGGTGTACACCACGCTCAAGGGATGGCGTCAATCCACCGAGGGCATTACAGATTTCGAAAAGCTCCCCAAGGCCGCCCAGGAGTATCTCCGCTTTCAGGAGCGCGAAAGCGGTGCCCGCATCGGCATGGTTTCCACAGGTCCGGACCGCGGCCAGACCATGGTGTTGCCCGACTTTGCTGCTGCGCTCGACAGTATTCACAAGTAGACTGAAAGAACGAAGGTAGACTTAAAGAACGCGTTGGGGCGACACACCTCAGGCGAAGAGGAATATTTTCCTATGGTCAGCTTTGTTGTTCGCTTCACATTTATCCCAGAAGACCGCGCTGAAATCGCAGAAGCCTTGCGGTTGTTGGCCGCTGAATCCCGCCGCGAGCCGGGCTGCGTCACTTATATACCGCATCACGTCGAGGGCGATCCCGACACCATCGTTATTTACGAGCAATACCAGGACGAAAAGGCCCTGGCCGCGCACCGGGATTCGGCACACTTCAAGAAGTACGCCGTGGGCGGACTCTTCCAGAAGATGAAAGAACGCAACCGCGAAAATCTCATTGCTCTCGTTTGAGCGGCCACTGAGTCCAATGTGCGGAAGCCCCGATTCGGGAAGCAGTCGTGCTTCGCGGGATTTCCAATTGGTATGGCCAGCGTCATTTCCTGAGTGGCATTGACCAGCAGACCGTTTCGGGACTACTATCCGATACGCTTATGTCGGGTGACATTACCAACCTCTCCGTTCGCCTTCCCGGTCCGATGCCCCGGCGACTCGCGCTTCTACGCATCGTCGCTGCTGCTCTCTTTCTTGCCTTTTGCGGCAATCTCCTCTATGCCGGTCAAACCAAGCCGAAGAAGCACGATACTCGCCACGAGATCGACCAGCTTGAAGAGGCTTGGCGCAATGCAATACTCAAGTCAGACACCCCGGCCATGAGCGCGCTGCTGGCCGACGACTTCATAGCCATCACCGCATCCGGAACTCTGCATACCAAGGAAGAGACCCTGGCTAACCTCCGGAACCGCCGGGTCCACGTCACCGCTCTCAATGTCTCCGACCGCAAAGTGCGTTTCTACGGAAGCACGGCGCTGGTCACTTCGCTTGCCGAAGTGGAGGGAGCCACTGCCGACGGAGACGTCTCCGGAAGCTTTCGCTACACTCGCGTCTATGTTCGCGATGCGCAGGGCAAGTGGAGGATCGTAAGCTTTGAGGCCAGCCGGACTCGACCGCCCGGCACACGCCGGTCGCAAAATAAAGATATGACTTCGAAGTAATCGTGACTACAGTAACCGGGTTTTTGACAATTAGTTATGTATTGCCAGGCCTTCAAAGTGCTTCACTCTTGGGCGCTTCAATTCCTCTCTGCTATAACGTCGGTAGCTGATGTGCCTTCGCACGATCGTCTTTGTAGTCAGAAAACATCCGTGAGTAATTCGTGATTTGCTGATCGTTGCAATTGAAGTGACAACCCGGAATCCTCTGACGAGGCCGCGGATTTTTGAGTAGCGCGCGTTCCCCTAGCGCTAGCGAGCTGAATCAACCGGTGGGATTGTTCCAACCTGTCAATCAGGCACGATGGCAGATGGATCGGAACTGGGGTCGACCAGATGAAACCCACACACTTAACAGCGCTCAGATTCTTCGCGCTTTTGCTTCTCCTGCCCGGCCTGGCGGGACTGATCGCTTCTGCCATGATGTCAACGCACTATCTGGAAGCCATGCCGAGAGTGCCGGTCATGGTCGAAGGACGCATCGTCCCGCGCGAAATCCACGGAACCGTCATCTATCAGACGCCTGTCGAAAATCGCAGACTCAACCAGATTGAGTTCTCGTCAGTCGGAGTATTTGTGGTTGGCCTCGGACTGTGTCTGATCTACCTCGAAAAATGGGGTAGTTTGCAGCAACGTGCCGGTGATGAAAGAGAAGGCGAGCTCGCCGAGAATCACGGCTAGAGCGGTTTCACAATTGCTGTACCCTGAAGCCACTGACGTCCAGTGGCATTTTCCTTAAGAAAATGCCGCCGCGCACGATGCCAGAAAGGGCACGAGAATTGTGGAACCGCTCTAGAAACGCTGCGGAAAAGACCCGTCAAAGCAGAGACTCTCAAAGGCGTCGAGTCCAGGCACGACGTGAACATCTGCCATCGCTCCGCAAAGAGCAATCCCGGCATAACCGCTCCCCTACAATAAACAGATGCCTGAATTGCCTGAAGTGGAGACGATTGCCCGCGGCGTCCACGAGCGCGTGCGCGGCGACCGCATCGTTCACGTATGGTTCGGCGGGCATCGGGAACCTTTCAAAACACCTGCGGCCAGGCAGGCCACTGGCCTTGAAGGACGCGTGTTGCTGGCGGTACATCGAACTGGAAAGCACATCGTCTGCGAGTTGGGCTCTACAGAGCACCCCTCAAGCGGGTCTTCTGCCGCCCGGAAGGCTAGGGAAGGCGCACTCCCCTCAAACTCACCCGAAGCACAATGGATTGTCCATCTCGGCATGACCGGGCGCCTGCTCGTAACCACTCCCGAAGCTCCCATGGCCGCCCATACTCATGCGCGCCTGAGCCTTGCAAGCGGCCGGGAACTGCGCTTTGTGGACCCGCGCCGCTTTGGCCGTCTCGAGTTCCGCGATCTGGACCGCGGCGCCTCCTTTACCGCAGCCGGCGCGGAGCCGCTCACCATTGCTCTGGAGCAGTTTGCCGCCCTGTTTCGCGGCCGGCGTCTGGCCATCAAGGCCGCCCTGCTAAACCAGACCTTGCTGTCAGGCGTGGGGAACATCTACGCAGACGAGAGCCTCTTTCACGCAGGCATTCGTCCGCGCCGGAGTTCGGGCCGCCTCACCAGGGCTGAACTTGAACGGCTGAGGCTCGCTCTGTGCCAGGTGTTGGAGCACGCCATCCGGCTGGGTGGTTCTTCCGTCTCCGACTACGTGGATGCTGAGGGAATGCGAGGTTTTTTTCAGCTCGAGCACTGCGTCTACATGCGCACCGGGCTGCCCTGCCTGCACTGCAAAACCCCCATCCGCCGCATCCTGCTGGCCGGACGCGGAACCCATTTCTGCCCAAAATGTCAGCGCTGAAAACAGGCTCCTATGGTTTTCTGAATTATTCGCCTCTTCGGCTTCCAGAATCCAGACAATTGGAATCGAAGATTTCAAGCAAATCGTTGAAAACAAACGGCGTCTCAAACGGTCCCACAATTGCTACTTGATAGGTGCCAGTGATGTACCGGCTGCCTCGGAGGATTGGACAGCCAAAGAACAGCGGACGCCCGGCAAGAGCAACCGCCAAAGAAGCGGCCCTCAAAAAGGGATGAACCGGTCGGAGATGTCTGCAGTAGGTACGGTGGAAAAACCCGCCGGCCACAGTATTCTGGGAGGCCAGTGGCAACGCAGGACCCCAAAACGCCGCTCCGATTGGAGCGGCGTTTTGTGCGTTTAGCCCCTTTCCGTTGATCGTGCAAGGTGCTGCGCGCCCCATTCCGGTAGCGCTTTTGTTTCTTGTGGCCGAGGTTGGAAATGCGTGCTCGCTCGCATTCCCCAGCGCCGCTCCCACTAAAGTCGCACTTGCCAGCCGTAACGCTTCGCTGTAATATCGGAGTTGCCTATCAAGCGGCTGACGCGGGCCACCCGGATTCGGGTAGAGCAAGCTCGCCGCCGAGCAGGAAAAACGCCGGCCAGTTCAATTCATACTTAGCTGTACGCGGCAAAAGCTCGCATAGGAAGGGCATTACCTGAGAAAAGCACAGGCCGTAACGTACCAATCCTGACCAACGGATGGAGCCAATGCAAAGCTCCTGCGTATTCCACGGCTACAGCATTTTCCAGAGAGTTTAAAGTGTAGGGCCAAGGAAGCTGAACCAGTGCGGCTTGTTGAATCACAGACCCCTCAGCAAAAGAATTCGGTTCATGGGTGGTGAAAGCAGCGGCTTCAGGAAGTTCGCCGCGTGCTTTGCGGTATCTGCTCAAAGATGTTTGGGACGTAGGGAATTTTATTGCAGTTCGCGTCGAAGACCCCGCTCCCGGCAACCTGCTTCGTGCCTTGCATTCGTATCGCCGGCGAACGCTGCGTCGTTTGTCCACGCTGGACAAGGTGCAGCAAGAAAAGCCCGGCATGTGTTGGAAAGTAGCTGAACCTCTAAACCCGATGACTCAAATAGCAAAGTTCCAGGAAGTATACGCATGACGACAGAACTAACCCAGCCCCAACCTGAAACGGGGCCCGCACCTGACAACGGTCAGATGCCGTCGCAAGGGCATCGCCGCCGCCGCCGCCGCCGTAAGAACAAATCCAGCCAGCCAGGCGCGCCGCAGGCCCAGCAGCCCCAAATGCAACAACCGCC
>Ga0209483_1001895_pt1 | contig 15267 bp, 12 predicted proteins | sample NGEPerA_FD_184508 | JGI IMG/M metagenome (GOLD analysis project Ga0209483, IMG submission 184508) | Arctic peat soil microbial communities from the Barrow Environmental Observatory site, Barrow, Alaska, USA - NGEE PermafrostL2-A... | ecosystem: Environmental > Terrestrial > Soil > Wetlands >... | reverse complement strand
CGTGATGCCTGTTCAGCGACTCCCGGATCCGTCCAAGCGCGGAAGTCTGGTGGGGGTGAAGCGTAACGTTGCCGATCCGGCGCCCGTGTGGTTCATCTCCAAGTAGCGCGCGCGCGATCGTTGCCATGACAGTGGCGGGCGGAACGGTCATCGCGACCAACGCCGGCGCAGTCTCAATCGTCCTGGCGAGCATCCGTCCACAAAAGGAGCGGGTAGACGTCGTCGACGGTCAATTTGTAGGCACAGAGCACAGCTTCTCGGAGTTCGTCCGCGGACGGGATATTCCCGTCCCTGGCACGAGCCGCCATTCGCGCGAGTAGCATCCGTGCGCGTGGCCAATCGACTGGCACCGGCAATCTCGCGATCGTCCAGCCCAGATACCGATGGTATCCGCCTCGCGCCGGCTCTGCCAGAGCCGCGAGGGGTATAGAGAGAAGAGGTCTCCAGGCTTCCGCTCGGGGTAGTTTGACACTATGCTAGCCCTCCCCCCTCAATTGTGATAGCATAACCGTTACCATCAACAGTTGATCTCGCCAGAGACCGTAGTCGGTTGCGTTTAAAAACCTGAGCGCCCCTCCATGCCGAAGTTCGTCGCTTTTCTACGTAACAACTTTCTTGCGATCGTTTTAGCGATACTACCAGCGCTCGGGATTTGGTACTTTCTTCAACGCGTACATGCGGGTTTGACAGTCGAAGTTACTTCAGATATTCCAATCCTTAACATCGATAGTACATTTTTCGATTCACTGGATGTACGCTATAAGGGTACGCGGATTGCTACGCTGCGCTCTGTGGCACTTAAAATCAGCAATTCCGGAAATAGGCCGATATTGCGCGTCGACTTCGACGCTCCGATAACTCTGCGGGTTCCTGGCCAAATCCTTGGGACGCCCCAAATTGAACATCGCAGCCCTCCGGATCTCGGTGTGGTTGTTAAGGAAATGGGACCGAACACCATAACCATTCTACCACTCCTACTGAATCCCGGAGACTACTTCTCCTTTCGCCTTCTCGTCGCCGACGTGGGCGGAAGCGACACACCTATCTACAGATCAGGACGGGTCGTAGGGGTGAAGCAAATCAATTTCGTTAGAGCTACGCCGGGTACGGACTACGGTTGGCCATTTTCAGATTTTCACTCGATCCTTGGCGTTCTGTCCACAGTGTTCGTCGCAGCATCCCTTCGCGTTGTAACTCAGGCAGTAAGCGTTGAGAAACTAATTAACAGTGCGCGTCGTACTCGCCAAATTACCGCAGGCGGTTTGCGGAATGTTCAAGAGCAAGGCGAAGTCAGATCTCTTGCTGCACGATTAGGGATCGCCCAACATGACTACAAGAGCAATCTTCTAGTTCTTCGTCTAAAGATTGAGAATCAGCTGCGCGACCTAGCCCGTTCGAGGGGTCTATCCGATAGGGAGCAACTTGCGTCGCTACCGCGCCTCGCTGACTCGTTGCATCGTAGAGGAGTCCTACCTATCGCTACGGCACGGCTAATACGCGCCGTCGCTGTACCCATGAATCGGGAACTACATGAGCTTGATTCGTACCTCTCGCCCGAGGAGTTCGAGGCATTGCAGACGGTCGCGCTCGATATCGTCGTGTCGTTGCAGCGCCTGAGCGACCCTGCCGCATGATTCAGTCAAGTAAAGCGGGCGTGATGAATCAATGTGCACACCTTACGTCGAACCGTGCTTTGCTACTTAACTGTCGTATTCCACGATAACCGCCAACATGTTCTAGCCGCTAATCACCTTCATCAATGATCAGTCGTCAAACCGCGCGCGCGCTGTCCGATGTGATGGAGAGTTCCTTTTATTCATATCACTCGGGAGGTCACTCGGGAGTGCGGTCGCTAAGCTATCGCTCCCCGGATACAACTCGTCTTTATGATTTCCTTTATGACCGCGGCTACGAGGCTTGGTTTGCTAATCTTGCGAGAAATATTCCGTGGGCTCGCGACACGCGTGGGCTAAAGGATTTCTTTCTAAAGCTTCATACTGGAGAAACGCTTCAGTCAGCGACGCCGACATGGACGTGGGACCAGCGTGCAGCGCTCGGCCAGCGGATGCTCACTGACCTCGCGCGCGACCTTTTGGCACGGTGGGCCATGAATCCCGAGCAGTACGGGGTCGGCAACCTCGGCGAACTCACGAGGACCCTTAAAGGAGCGCTGGAGTTGGACGGGTACGTCTGGGATGGGTCACGATTGATTCAGACAGAAGCTGACGCACTCGACGTCAGTGAAGAGAGTGGCGTTGTACAAACTTTGTATAACGATATCGGCCTCGACGATGAAGAGCTAACGTTTCACCATCTCCGGCTCGCTGAGGAACATTACATAGCTGAGAAGTGGGACGACTCCATCGGGAACTCGCGTAAATTCTTGGAGTCCGTTTTACGACAGATCGCTGCGAGATACGCACGAAGCAAGGGAACCACTTTGGACGCTACGATGCTTACTAAGCCAGTAAGAGTTCGCGACTACCTAAAGGCAGAAGGCCTTCTTGAAGAGAAGGAAAAGTTCGCTGTGGCCGCTGTCTACGGATTACTAAGTGAAACCGGAGGCCACCCATACGTTGCCCAGCAGGACCAAGCCCGACTGATGCGTCATCTAGCCGTCACGTTTTCCCAGTTTGGGCTTTTGCGACTTCGAGGCGCCCTTGCGACGTGCGCTTAGGTTTGGGCAGAATCAGCGGCGTAGGCGGTGGTGAAGTCTAAGGGCCGTGTATTCACACGGCGATGACTTACCTGATCTCAGATTGCGCGCTGCTCGCTCACTTAGTCCCGTGATCTCAGCAACCTCTGCGCTCGTCATTTTCGCGAGCTTGGGACGTATCACCATTGCCCACCAGTCATAGACCGGATCTTCGAACTCGGTGACGATCTCGTCCCAGTCGTGAACCAGCCCTTTCCGGACGTCTTCAAGCCGGTTGGATTCTTTCCCAACCAGCACGATCTGGCCCGCGCGAACAAGCCGCCGTTGTAGCAGTCCGCGCGTTGTCCGGATGCAGACGCGGCCATCGCATTGTCCAAGCGGCAATCGCGCATAAACGCCGACAGTGAGACACGAACGCGTGGTTGCGTTGCGAGCCGACGCGATTACTGTGGCTGCTAGCCGTTTTCTCGGACTCGACCTCGACCGCATTCATGCTGAACGACTTGCGGAGGGCGGAAGCATCGATCTCGCGATTAATCGACTTGCGGAAAGGCTCGCAGTTAAGCGGTCTGCGCCCGGCCTACCCTCAGACGCTAAGGTGCAACAACGTCTTGCGATTGCGGAAGTGGCCTCGCAACTTGCCGACGCAATTAGCAATTCCGCCCAAGAACTTCTTGCAAGGAACCTAATTTCAAGCGAGGTTGAGGCGAACCGTCTTGCGACCCGAACCGCCGCGAATTCACAGCAGTTGGCTGACCTGGTCGCGGAATTAGAGCGGTCCGAGCCAGCGCGACGGGCGTTCTTGCGCGCTGTGAATCGACAATTCAGCATCCAAGCGTCGCGGTTGCGGAACAGCCTCGCGCACGACGAGCTTGAAGACGCATTGGCAAGCCTGAGCAATTTGTACGTGGGTGCTCTCGATCTGAGAAAAGACCGTACCTCCCCATAGTCAAGGTCGCGGGATTAGGCGCATAAGAGCGCGGGAGGCGACGGACACGTCTGCACCCGGACAACGCGCGGACTGCTACGACGGCGGAATATTCGAGCGGGTCGGATCGTTCTGGTTGGCAAAGAATCCAACCGGCTTGAGGACGTGCGAAAAGGGCTGGTTCACGACTGGGATGACATCGTCGCGGAGTTCAGCGACCCGGCTTACGACTGGTGGGCAAAAATTATGGGGCCCAAGCTTGCAACAATGACGACGGCAGAGGTCACAGTCGCAACGGGCTTGGGTGAGCGAGCGGTGCGTAACTTACGCGCAGGAAGGCCGGTTCCGAGCGGCGCGACGCTGAAGAAAGTAAAGCTGCTGTTCAGGAGGGCGTTCGTCGAAGAACCAGATCACCCTTCTGGACCTTAAATGAGGTACCCAATTCGTCGACCCAGTTACCGGCTGAGTACATATTGTTAGCCAAGAATGAGGTGTTGGACTTCCAACGACGGTAGCTAACAGCAAAATTACCGACGCCTTGGTGAACGTGTTTTAGGACGGCAGCGGCAATCCACGTCTCCAGCGCCACCTCTCTGTTCAGACTTGGTACAAAAACAGATCGCCCCAATCGAACAACGGTATAATCCTCGTCCAGCGCTGGGGCATCGCCATTAAGATCAGCGAAAAAACTAGTTCCGTCTGAGTGTGCTTGTATGATCGGGTAGCTTCGCGCGTCGGTTTGCTGTGCGGCTAGCTCTTGAGTGATGTAGTCCGCAGTCTCCGGATTAGCGATTGAATCACGGAACTGCCGACAATTGGGACGGCGTGCGCGCACGCGATGTAGGGCGCCCTGGAGCAACACCCGCATCGATGGTGGGACATCTTCAAGAAGCGAATCGACCGACGGAGACCGTGTAGCGACTGCGACAGCGATCAGCGGCTTGCGTTCAATTTCCGAATAAACCAGCTTACCAGTGAAGAGTAGATAGAGCGTCGCGGCCAAGGAGTACATGTCGTCGGCGGCGTCAAACTGGTCGCCGGATAGAAATTGCGGTGACGAGAATCTCACACTGCCGATAAATTCACGAACCGAGGTATGAAGACTGTGCTCGTCATTTCCCGTCAACTCGGCGACGCCGATATCCATCAAAACTGGCTCGCCCGATTCGCGAACCATCACGTTATCTGGTTTGATGTCTCGATGGTAAAGGCCGGCCGCGTGGAGCGCTTCGAGGCCGTCTATTAGGCCAGTGCCGATTACTAGTATGCGCTCCCAAGGTATGGGCTTGAGTTGCTTATCGAACCAAGCCTGAAGGGTCGCTCCATCTACCCATTCCAGTATTAGAAGGACACGCCCCAATGACCCGTCGTGGAGCGGTTCTTCTATGAGGGCATAAGTACGGACAAGGTTTGCGTGTCGCAGTCTCGCGCCAGCAGTTGCTTCTTGCCGGATTCTATCTAATTGATTCGGTGCGTCGAGAATCTCCTGCGAATACTGCTTTACAGCAACGAACTCGCCGACACTCGGCATCCCTTCAGCCGCACGGACAACCTTGCACTTGTGCACCACGGCAGATCCGCCACGTCCTATCGCAGCAGCTACCAGCTCAAGTCCGGCCTTCGAGAGAATATCATCTAAGGTTTCGTTTGCCATAGGTGGGGGGGCATATGTTCGCGTTGATTGGTGCTGCCTATCACGTTCGGTTCATTAGCCTAGAAAGTGCCGTGGTCAGTTGCGCGTGGTCTTTCAGAGCCGCCGACGCCTTCTCCGCAAGTTCCTGAAGTACAATTCGGATGCTCGTCGCTAACTGCAAGCATTCTTCATCCGATTTTGCGTGTAGGCCTTCGCTAAGCGCGGAGTGAAGTAACGTGAGGGGATTGTGCCCTTCGATTAGCAGTGTTTCAGGTATTACCCCCTTAGCCGAGGCCACAGCTTTAGAAAACTGTGTCTCTTGTTTCGCGGCTTTTAGGGTGTCAATTACTTCATCTCCGGATTTGACTCGCTCAGCAACGCGAATAATTTCGTCCAACAATCGATCCTTTTGATTCTCTACCACGCGCCGGTAATACGCATATGCTCCAACGCCTAAACCTTGACTCTCAGACCGGCGACCTTTGAGAAAGACATCACGGTCGGGACCGATTAGAGATACCAACCGCGGCGGTGTGTATGGGCCGAACGCCGGGAACTCTCCAAGTTTCAATACATTTCCCGCAAAACCGGTGGTTGCGGAGGCGAAAATGGGAAAGACCTTCGATGACCGGCCGCAGTTCTTACAGCGGTAGTCGAGGAACAGGCGCAACGATTGCCCGACGAACCCGTTCCGTGAGCCTATGTAAGAGTAGAATCGCTCTCCGCCGCAGCCATCATCGTCGCAGTGAAGCCTGATATCTGGCGTCGAAAGCTGTCGGCTACCCTCGGATCCCCGTCTTAAGTCGACAACTTGCCGCCACGTGTTTGGCGGTACATGTTCGAGGAACTCGGCAAATGTGAGCTGCTGATCGCTCACCTCAACATCGGCCAATTCTGCTTCAGGCACTTAGTCTCCGCGACTAAAACTCGGGGCTGCGACACTCTTGCTCTCGTGTTCTAATATACGCCGTTTTCCGGCACCGCAATAAAAGCACCGCAGGGCTGGACTCGATAGCGAACAACTCAGCTACGTCGAGCGGCGGAAGCGTCTCACGGCTCTGTCTCTATACCCGCCAGAGCCGCGAGGGGTATAGAGAGAAAGGGTGCCGGCGCTTTCGCACGTGACGTTCGGAAAACGCTCGCTGCTTACTGGTTTCTCTTAGTAACGTCGGATCCCCCCTCGCATCGAATGGCCGCCACCGCCCTTGATATGGCGCCTAGTGGCGCTGTGGCTCGCCATACCACAGATTGATGCCAACGTTGCTGGTAACGGTATCCGATGCACCTTGCGCCCAGTATCCGATGCTCATGTTGCATTACACAAATCTCTGACCGCGGGCGCCGGTGCTAACTATGCCAATCCGTTACGCGCTTCGCCACAAAACCGAGCGCTTTTTGGGGGGGAGTGGGGTCGACCACACCCCGGATCGCATTAAGTACTTGCGCCCCGTGTGCAGGCCGATGAGCGTACAAACAACAGGGTTCCAGACATCATGAGTAAGTCGCGACAGGACTTTGCAAAGCATACCGCAGGAGCCCAGCTGGATACCATCGCCCCAGAGCCGCTTTTCCCTCCAAGTAGCATTATCTCTCTTGATCTCTTTGACGCTAAGACGGTCGCGACCGTCCAAGCCGCTATTGGGAGTCGAGCCGGGAAACGGACTATCAAATGCTGCGTGCGCGCCAAGGACGTGAGCGCGAAACCAGAAGAGATTGTACGCCAACTCTGGCTACACCACCTGCAACGTCATTACGGCTACCCGACGAACAGGATGGCCGTAGAGTACCCTATCACTTTCGGTCGCGACACATCGAAGCGAGCTGATATCGTGATTTTTGACGCTGACCGGCCGTCGGTACCCTATGCGATCGTAGAAGTCAAGCAACCAACGGCCAAAGGGGGCAAAGAGCAGCTAAAGAGCTACACTCACGCAACGGGCGCGCCTTTGGCGCTGTGGAGCGACGGCGCACAAGCAATAACATGGCATCGCAAGAATCCGAACTACTTCGTCGAAATACCCGATCTGCCGACGGCAAGCCAAAGCATTGAGGACATAGTCAATCAGCCTTGGACAATAAGGACGCTCATAGAAAAAGAACGGCAGCGCGAATCGGAGGGACTGAATAGTCGTTCGCTACGACAGCTGGTCGAAGACCTCGAAGATGAAGTGCTAGCAAACGCAGGCGTAGACGTCTTTGAAGAAGTCTTCAAGTTGATTTTCACCAAACTTTACGACGAACTTGCGTGTCACCGCGGGAGCTACAAATTCCTCCGGTTCCGTAACCACAATACTGCGGCCCAGCTCCGAACAGCAATCCAGTCCTTATTTGATGAAGCAAAGAAGGAATGGACAGGGGTGTTCGCCGCGGATGATCGTATAAAACTTACACCCGATCATTTGCAAGTCTGTATTGGCTCGTTGGAAGAGCGAAAACTGTTTAATTCGAACCTGGACGTCATTGATGACGCTTTCGAATACTTGGTTAGCAAGTCGTCCAAGGGGGAAAAAGGACAATATTTCACGCCGCGTTGGGTGATTGACATGTGTGTGAAGATGCTGAATCCAACAGAACACGAGACCCTCATTGACACGGCGTGCGGTTCGGCCGGCTTCACAGTGCATTCGATCTTTCACGTTTGGAAACGGATCCTGCAATCTGAAGGCCGACCAATCTCGCATCTTTTCACAATGGAAGAGAAGCCTCGCCGTTGCTACGATTATGTAAAGAATAAGGTGTTTGCAATCGACTTCGACGAAAAGAGCGTGCGTGTTGCGCGCTGCCTAAACTTGATCGCTGGCGACGGACAAACGAACGTGCTGCAGTTGAACACTCTCGACTGGCGGAAGTGGGACGAGACGACACGGCAAGAGGAGTGGCAAGACACGTATCACGAAGGATGGAAACGTCTTAGGGCGCTGCGTACACATAAGAATGACTACCGTTCGTTCAACTTCGACATCGTCATGGCGAACCCGCCGTTCGCGGGCGACATAAAGCAATCAGACTTACTTGCGCCGTACGAGCTGGCCCACAAGCAAGCTGCCGACGGGACCTCAGCGCAACTCGAAGCATCGGTTGGACGAGATCTCCTCTTTATCGAACGCAATCTGGATTTTCTACGGCCTGGCGGCCGGATGGGTGTCGTACTACCGCAAGGGAGGTTCAACAATGCGAGTGATCAGCGATTGCGTGAATTTCTTGCGGAGCGGTGCCGAATTCTTGCCGTAGTGGGCTTGCATCCGAATACTTTCAAACCTCACACTGGAACGAAGACAAGCGTCCTGTTTGTTCAGAAATGGAACGACGATCCCACTCTTGGGCCGCTCTGTCCTATTAGAGAGGACTATAGCGTGTTCTTCGCTACACAACGACTGGAGAGTAAGGACACTCGCGGCGATAAGATCATCGCCAAGTCTAGCAATGGCGCGCTGTTGCGCGACACACATGGACATTGGATTGTCCAGCATGACTTGTTCAGCCATGATGGGCTGACGGAGGAAGGAATCGCTGAGGCGTTCGCGCAATTCGCTGCGCACGAAGGACTGAGCTTTCACATATGACGTCCACCATCACTTACGAACTCCCGCCAACGTTGGATGTCTCGATATTGAACATGCGTGACATTCGGCGTGACAACGCCAAATTTCGATTGGATGATGGCTATTTTGCGCGACTGCCGGTGGCTACCCAACACCTTATTGACAATCTTCCGCACGTGTCGCTAGGGTCAATCTGCTCCACGTTCCGCAAGGGGATATTTGATATCAAGGCGAGCTCCTACGCACAGAGCGGCGTGCCGTTCCTTCGTATTGGCAACCTACGGAATGGCCTTATCGACCCAACCGGTTTAGCATTCATCACGCCGGAGCGACACCGGCAAGAAGCAGTGACGGCGCTGCGTTTTGGCGATATCGTGTTGTCGAAGACGGCCTACGCAGCTGCGGCTCTAGTGACGGTACCAGAGTGTAATGTCAGTCAAGACATTATAGCCGTTCGCTTGTCTACCACGACAACTCGACGATTTTGGCCCGGCTTCGTTGTCGCGTACCTCAACTCGCGGTACGGGTGCGCATTGTTGCACCGTCAGTTCCAAGGAAACGTACAAGCGCATCTCTCGTTACCGGACGCTCGGAAGATTCCAGTCCCGTTGTTCAGTGGTCCATTCCAGGAATGCGTTCACGACCTACTCCTTGAAGCACACCGTCTGGAGAACAGCGCGGAGAGCCATGAGCTCGACGCACGTAACGCGGTTCCTCAAGCTGTTGGATTAGAGCGATGGACGCCCCCGCTGGCTGCTACGTACACGAAGCGCTGGAGTACCGTGCAGGCTGCTGGTCGATTCGACGCTGAGTACTTCGCACCGGCGGCTGGCGCGTCCGAAATAGCTCTGCAAGGGGCTGGCGCTCTTGGGTTCTTCGTATTAGCAGACCTCATCACAACGTTGACCAACGGGCACACCCCACTTCGTCACGACCTGCGTACTGGCGAAGTGCCGTTTCTCTGTGCCGAGCATGTCAGTGATTTTGAGTGCAACTTCGCAAGCGCCAAGCATATCCGTCTAACGCAGCATACGACCGAGTTAGCGCGAACGGCGCTGCGGTCCGGGGACGTGCTTTTATCGATTAAGGGCCGGATCGGAAACGTCGCGATCGTTGAAGACTTGACCGGTCCTGTTAACATCAATCAAGACGTCGCACTACTGCGTTTAAATAATCTCCTTCCTAAGTGGTGGACGGTTGCGTTTCTAAACAGTTTCCTCGGGAAGCTTCAGATTCAGCAGTTAAGCACGGGAGGGATCAATCCGTTTCTTGGCCTTGCGAACGTACGTAAGCTTCGCATCCCATATTTCGAGGCCGCGTTAATGCAGCTGGCTGCCGACGGGGCTCGTGTAAGTGTTCATGCGGCGCGAGAGAGTCGACAGAATGCGGAAAGGTTGTTATCCGCTTCGTTCCGCGCGGTTGAGATTGCGATTGAAAGCGGAGAAGCTGCCGGGTTGTTGTTTGCCAAATCTGCTTCTCGTTAACTCTTATGCCTAATACGTTCATAGAGCATCGTGACAGGTGGATGTCACTTTCGGAAGTCGATTACCTTGGTCAGTTCGTGAAGGCATGGCTCGCCTTTAACGCCTGGTACCGAAGTGCATACACCGAACCTCGAGACCGGATAATTATCGAGGAGTTCAAATGGCAGCCAAATCCGGTCGCGAATAAGCTGAGACCACTGCTAAGCGCTATCGAAAGTGAAGAATCCCAGCAATTCAGAAGTGACATCGGGCTTCTTCACCATCGGCTGCAAAACTATGAAATTCACACCGGCAAGGGCAGCGAGAAAGAACGAATCAGTTTAGAGAATATTTATCTAAGGAATCTGCCGCCCTGCCGCAAGCAGAGTGAGAGCTACGGATACAAGTTTGTTGTCGAACGTGTTGGAACTGGCCACGTAACGGTAAACGTGACAAATCGGACGGGCGCCATCGTCCTTAGTGTGAACCAAACGAAGCACTCGATTATTGATCTCGAAGCTGATACAGGATACGCGGTGCTGAGCACAAATCAACAGGGTTTCCTCCGGGCGCTGTACCGCGAGGCTAGCCCTCGGCAGTTCGCAAATTTGACGGTTGGATCGGATCCTGCCATCAAATGCGGTTCGTTTGATTTTCGTTGCACAGCGGGCGCGCTATTCGCGGGGACTGTTGAAGCTGTGTACATGATGCGCTGCACGCTCTTTCATGGCGAGCTGATGCCGACACGTGAGGCCAACGCTTGTTACGAGCCGGCATACTATCTCATCAGAAGATTTCTTCATGCAATTGCCTGAGTCGGCACTCGCGTTTTCTTTGCCGTCGAGCCGCAGGGTGCGGTACACGGTCACGTGGCACGTGTAGCGCCCTGCCAGCTGGCCGACAGCCGAATATAGTGGCTCGGGGCCTCATATTATTCGAAAGGCCGCCGCACAGGATGTGAGAGCGCGCGTGGCCCTGTTCGTCGCGGAACTTGAGGGTCTCGGTAAGTAGTAAATTCAAGTCGCTCATCGGCCCCTTGATACGAGTACCGCCAGTGAAACTTGTCCTCCCGTGCGTATTCCGCTAGGACTTGTCGGTACCCACGGAAGAACGCCGGCCACCGCTTCCAAATAAGCATGTACCCAGAATACGGTCGCTTGCGGCTATGAGCTTTAGCGACACGCGGCCAGCTGTATCAAATCCCTGCGGCTCGTCGGAAGGCCCCCGAGTGCCGCGGATGTGGTACTTGCTTTCCGCTCCGGACACTCTTGCACATTGACGCAGAGAGGCCACTCGCCGCTACGAGCGAGGCCACGCTCACGTCTCGTATCTTGCGCCAGATCTCCTTCGTAAAAGCCTGAGAGTTGGGCGTCACCGGGTTTGCCGTTCAGCAGGGATTAAAACCCGTTGCACTTGCCGAGAAATTGACGATTGATCCGGAGAACGAGGATTTCTTTCGGGTCATTATTGAGCAGAGGAAACGCCTCCAGAGCGATAAGAAGAATCCGGGGAATGCCGTAGTGGCTCAGGCACTCAAGATTCTCGCCAATTCGGGCAGTTAAGGAATTAGCGCTGAGTTCAACGCTGGGGAACTCAAGGAGGGCGAGGAAGCCTCGGGGATGGTATACGGAGGATTCGAAGGCTTCAAACACAAAGTGCATTCGCCGGAAACAGCTGGTGAATTCAGTTGTCCACCATTCGCCGCACTAATCACCGGCGCTGCCCGCCTTATGCTCGCACTGCTAGAGCGGACCGTGACAGATGCTGGTGGCACGTACGGTTTCTGCGACACGGACTCGATGTCCATTGTCGCCACCGAAGTCGGCGGGTTAATGACGCCAGTAGACACGACCGAAGACCAGCTTCCAGTAAATGCGCTGCCGGTCGCCGTGGTTCAGGGAATTGTCGAGCGTTTCGAGAGCCTTAACCCGTACACCAAGGACGCCGTTCCGGGCTCGATTCTGGCGATCAAGTCGGTGAGTGTGGGCGGAGATAACCAAATCGACCCGGTCCAGCTCCTGGCGATTTCGGCCAAACGGTACACGTTCTATCGCCTCAGGCCGGGCGGCGAGGTCGAGATCATCGAACCCTCCGAGCACGGCTTGGGACATCTACTCAATCCTTACGGTCCGGGGACGCATGGTCTGACCGATGAGCAAGATGACGAAGACAAGGCGAAGCCATGGATAACGGAGGTCTGGGAGTTCGTTGTACGCCGAACCCTCGGACTCCCGGTTAAACGGCTAAGCTTTGCGGATCTCCCAGCCGTAACGCGGACGTCGATTACGACGCCACACGTAATGCGTGGCTTTAGCGGGAAGGATTGGGGCGACTCAATGGACGGCGAGATACGTCCGGCGACCTTTCTGTTAACCGTCGGAGTCGCCCGATTCGGCCACCCGGTCGGCGGCGATCGCATGCGAAAAAGCGTACTCAGATCGTCGCGGGGCTAGTCGGGAAAATCGAAGTTTGTCTGTGAGCGACGTCGTTCTACGCTCTTTGTTGCTTTCTTCCACAGTTCCAGTGCCGCAGCGGCCTTGCTGTAAAAGACGAGGTTGTAAAGCAACACCTTCTTGCCGCTGATATACACTGGCTCTGAAACGGGACCCGCGTAGCCGATGCGCTGCATTGCCTCAGCAAACTTCCCCAGCCCGAAGCGGAGTGCTTTTCCATCGTTCCGAAACTCGTCTCGCCATGTTGGGCAATCGATTAGGTCCTCGATGCGCGTCGAAGTTGGATCGTCGAGATATCGGGCAATGTTCCTACGAAAGTCTGCGCCGGTCATCAGTAGCACCAAGAAGTCGATCCGAAGGTGGCTGAGCGCGCGAATCGTTGAGAAGCGCAGCGAAGTGTCGAACGGATCGATAAAGCAGAACGACAGGAGGCCGTTGTTACGGGTATACGGTGGCAGAGCGCTTAGGACGTCAGACGCACCCTCGTTGACGTCTCGGCATAGCACTGTCACATTCGCATGTGGCGCGGCAATTCTGCAACGCGCTTTGAGCGCATCCGCGCATGCTTCATTGTTGTCTACGTAGATGTAGTGCGTGAAAGGGTTGGCCTGTCGAAGAACAGAGATAGCGGAGGTCTCAACAATCTCGTTCGTACTATCTATTCTGGCCCGGCCAGCCCCAGAATACAGCCCGATATAGCAAAGCTGCGGCCACTTGTTGCGCATCGAGGACGTAAACATCTCGGCGTAACGATTGTGAAGCCGGATCTTTTCTAGAGAGTGCGGCCTGATCGTAGGAAGATACAAGCCATCGTCTTCAACGACCGGCGGATCACTACTACGTGTGGCTTCGCGACCGGCCAAGGGAGTTCCTCTTTGGTGATTGCGGATACTGACTCCAAGTGCGTCGATCCAAAGTGCGGCCGCCGGCTTTTGGGGTACGGCCACCCACTTGCTTGAAGAAGAAGGGAACGCCAGCGGCTACGCAGTCGTCGCGAATCACTCTTACCCAGTCTAGGTCGAGCGGGCGGTGAGCAACCCCGCTCTCGCCACCAACGATTACCCAGTGAATCCCATCCAGTTTGAGGCGTAGTGGGGCTATTAGCGGTTCGCACGACAGGAAGCGGACGCTCGCTTTAACCCGGCGAACGTGGTCAGCGCGATAAGCAACTTGCTGACTCTCGATGGAAGTACCGAGCCAGATGTGAGGAGGCACGATCCCGTCGGAGAACAGCGCGCTGTGTCGCCGGACAAAACGCTCCAGTCGCGACGGACGTTTAGTGAGTATTTGATAGATGTGCTGGTTGGCTCGGAGCATGACCTCGAACACTTCCCTGATGAACTCTTCTGGAACATCAGCGTGAAAGAGGTCTCCCATGCTATTCACAAAGACTCGCTGTGAGCCCGGCCACGTAAGAGGCTCCTTCAATCTCTCACGCCAGAGGCGAACAGCGAAGGGATCGCGTCGGTTTTCCGCCGTGTTATGTACGGGCTCACCCTTCAGGTAGTGGTTGTACAACAGCCGGTGAGCGAGCGTTAGCGCGTAACAGTTATCGCACCCCGCGCTCACCTGTGTGCAGCCGGTGACTGGGTTCCACGTGAGGTTCGTCCACTCGATACCCGTCCTATTGCTCATAGAGCGAATATAGGTCGAAGTAAGCGGTACGCTACCGTGAACCATCTCCGGGAAATCCGGTGAGCGGAGCAGGATCGACATCGCCACGTCGGCCCAACCTGTTTCCCACAGTCACTCAATGCGCCCTTACTCCGCGAAGGAAAGGCAAATCTAATACGATAAGGCTCGATTGGTACACGATCCCTCGGGTGGCGCGCGTGAACCAAGTCTTGCGCACGGGTGAGGCTCATCGGGAGCCTACGCTGTTTGGTTCAAGGGACTGAGGCACCGTCAGGATTTTACAGCGGACATTTCCGACGACATACGCATGCATCCGCCTGAGTGGGTTCCCCCCTGTGCCCCCACGCTTCTTTGCCGCTCACGAGCGCAATGCGGGGCGACCACATGTACCGCCACGAGTGTTTGTCCGTAGGTGCGTACTCGCGTATAACGTGACGCGCACCACGAAAGAACTCCGGCCATTCCATCCAGACTAAGCACATACCGACAGTTTATGCTCGCCCGTGTCAGTCGAGAGAAGCTATTCCGTGGTGGGCTCACCCATTTGTTGCAGGTCTGTAGGCGTAGCAGCAACCTCCGCTAGGGTAGAGGTTTTTGGGGGTTGCGAAGACTCCATATTGACTATGTCGAAGCCGCCGGTCCGGGCGACACTTGCGAAGTGTGTTGGATAGGTGAACGCAGGCAATCCACCACGAACGATTGACGCGCGTTGTTGCCGAAGTGAACGGAGATCGGCCCGCAACTTGAGCAGCCTGTCTCGCGATACGGCACTTGCAACATGCCGATGATTGAACAAGTCCGCCGCTCGGACGGAGTTGAGGATCTCCCTTCGTTCGCTACTCGCTCGTGTAATCGCGCGGTCCAGCGCTGCGATTCCGCGTTCGCGTTCAGCGAAGTCCAGTCGCTTGCCAAGTGCGACTTTGCGGCGGCCAGTTGCGCGCGCGTATCGATGATGCA
>Ga0209483_1001894_pt1 | contig 15277 bp, 15 predicted proteins | sample NGEPerA_FD_184508 | JGI IMG/M metagenome (GOLD analysis project Ga0209483, IMG submission 184508) | Arctic peat soil microbial communities from the Barrow Environmental Observatory site, Barrow, Alaska, USA - NGEE PermafrostL2-A... | ecosystem: Environmental > Terrestrial > Soil > Wetlands >... | reverse complement strand
ATAGAAGCCCACGGCGAGAGGGTTCTCGCCCGGCGCCGCGGCGTGCGCTATTTGCGGGTTTTCAAGCGGCTTCGCGCGTCCGCTCGGCGGGCTCCCCGCCGCGCGCGGGGAAAAACGCCCCGCCGCCGATCGCCCGGTCGAAGCTCGACCAGCGCCTGCCGGGGGCGAGCTCCTTCTCGAGGCGATCGAAGCTCCCGAGGCGCCCGCCGAGGTTGTCGACCATGTGCACGAGCGTCGCCTCGCGCGTGCAGGGAACCACCGGGCTGCCGTGCTCGAGCGCGCCGTGGTGGGAGAGGATGATGTGCCCGACCGCCTGGGCGAGCTCGGGTGGGAAGCCCTCGATCTCCTCGATCGCGCGGCGGATGCGGTAGTAGCCGAGCGCGATCTCCCCGTGCAGCCGGCCGGCGTCGGTGAGGTCGATGACGCTCCCGTCGGTGTAGGCCTCGAGCTTGCCGATGTCGTGGAGGAGCGCCCCGGTGACGGCGACGTCGCGGTCGATCCCGGGGAAGGTGGCGCTGATCGCGCTCACCGCCTGGGCGACGCCGAGGCAGTGCTCGAGCAGGCCGTGGCGGTAGGCCTGGTGGTAGTACTTCGCCGCGGGGGCCACCTTGAAGCCGGCCCACAGCTCGGAGTCCTCGCCGAAGACGCGATCGAGGAGGATCCGCAGGTGGGGCTCCTGGATCGTGGCGAGCAGCTCGCGGACGTCGTCCTCCATCTGCTCGACCCCGCGGGTGGGCCCGTCGAGGAGATCCTCGGGCGAGAAGCTGCCGGGTAGGGGCTCCTGGAGGCCGCGGAGGTTGATCTGGGGGCCGAAGCGTGGATGCACGGTGTAGCGCCCGCGGACGTGCACCGGGGCGCCGGGCCGGAGGAGCTCCTCGCTGCCCTCCAGCTCCTCCCACACCATCGAGACGACGGCGCCGGTGCGATCGCCGAGCTGCAGGCGCAGATACTCGCCGCCGTCGCGCCGCTGACGGCGCTCGGCCTCGCGGACCAGCAGCACCTGGTCGATCTCCATACCGTCGCTGAACTCGTTGACGAGCATGGCCGAAGGTATAGAGACGAGCGCGGACGGCAGCGCCCCGAGAATCCCAGATGCCCATGTTTCCTAGGAAACGTCCTCGTACCGGATGGACAATAGGAACCTCGCAAGTTTGCCTTTTGGTACCTATACGTACCTTCATGTCATCCCTAGTCTTGTTTGGTGTAAGAACAAGTTTTACATGGAGTCATTCCACAGTCGGATAACCCCCAGGAGAACGTGAGAAGAGCAATGGCGACAGACACGAACATCAGAGTGGTCAGCTGGAACGTGAATGGCATCCGCGCCCGCTGGCCGCGCCTGGAGGAGCTCCTGAGAGAGCAGCAGCCCGATGTGGTCTGCCTGCAGGAGACGCGCTGTCCCGACAACCGTTTCCCCTACGGGAAGCTGCGGGACCTCGGCTACGAGTCCCAGCACAGCCCCGGGAACAGCAGCGGCGGCGTCGCGATCCTGGTCCGCGCGGACCACGCGGTCGACTGTCGTAACGGCGCGCTCGACCGCGACCATAAGCTGGCGGAGGGCCGCTGGCTGCAGGTGACGGTCGACGGCCTGGAGATCAGCTCCGTGTACGTGCCCGCCGGCTCGCTGGACGAGGAGACGGACACGCAGGGTAAGCTCGCGTTCCTCGAGGCGATCGCCCGCCATCTCTACGACGAGCAGTCCCGCCCGCGGCTGATCACCGGCGACTTCAACGTGGCGCCGACCGACCAGGACGTGTACGAGCCGGGTTGGCTTGACAGCTGCAACCACACGGGCGCGGCGGAGCGGAAGAGCGTCGAGGAGATCATCGCTGAGGGCGAACTAGTCGATGTCTACCGCCGGCTGCACCCGGAAGACCGCGGCTACACCTGCTGGGACCAGCGCGAAGGTCACTACGCCCGCGACTACGGCCTCCGCATCGACCTCGCCCTCGCGAGCGAGCACCTGACGCCGTACGTGACGCGCTGCGACGTCAACCACACCTATCGCCAGGGGAAGAAGCCTTCCAACCACGCCCCGCTGGAGATCGAGCTCGGAGCGGTGGCGGCGTAGCGCCCGGCACTTCAACCCCGCGGACTCCGGGCGATGGGGGTCGTCTGTACAGAGGGAGAGCCCGCGGGGGTTGAAGTGGTGCTATCTCTGAGGCATGGCGGAGAGCGTCGAGGGCCAGTCCGAGGAGGGCAGCGCGGACCCCGGGGGCAGCGCGGACCCCGGGGGCAACGCAGCCGTGATCGGGAGCGCGGGGACGGTCGCGAGCGCGGGCGTCGTCGGGAGCGCGGGGACGGTGAGTCGTCGGGCGGCGGCCGCGTCGATCCCGCGCTGTACCTCGGCGCCTTGGCCGCCGTCGGCGCTTGACCGGAACCGCAGGCACCGCTAGGATACAGAGACGAATCGGAGAAACCATGGCAGAGACATCGCGTAAAACCGTGACCATCGCCAAGCGGCGCTTCGAGCTGCGGCGAGACCGCATCGAGAGGGCCCTGAGAGAGACCCTGCCCGAGCCGATCACCAGCCACTACGTGGTGATCGGCCGGCGGCGCTACCCGCCCAAGCAGGCGATCGGCCTCGTCACCGGACTCGACCGGGCGGACTTCACCACTCATCAGGCCCGGCGGATCTTGACGGGATTGGGTTTCCCAGCCGGCCGACGCTCGCGACCACCCAGTCCCGAGCCGGTCGCGCACCCCGCGAGGCGTGGAGCGCAGGCGATGCGGACCCGGCCGACCGCCGAGACCCTGGAGCCGTTCGTCGGCCAGTGGGTCGCGACGAAGGAGGGGGAGGTGCTCGTGGCCGCACCGGAGCCGAGCGCGGTCGTGGGCTGGCTGGCGGAGCACCGCCGGCAGGCGGACAGCATGTTCCGTGTGCCGAGCGATGAGCTCGAGGCCGGCGGCTTGACGCCTTGGTGAAACACCCGTTTCAGGCCCTCCCCGGCCAGGCCGGCCGCGCCCGTCCGGTCATCGACCTCGTCGTCGAAGGACTCGAGCTCGCGCCGCAGGCCTGCCTGCTGGACACGGGGGCGAGCGAGGTGCGCATGGGCCGGCATGTCGCCGATCTGGCGGGCATCGACCTCAGCTCCGCGATCCACACCGAGATCGTCGTAGGCGGCCTGCAAACGAGTTGCCTGAGCGCAAGCGTCCAGCTGGAGCTGCGCGAGAAAAACGAGCGCCACGCGTGGACCCCGACCGTCTACTTCTGCGATCCCTGGCCCTGGGCCTTCGGACTGCTCGGACTCGGCGGTCTCGGCCCCTTCGTCGTGACACTGAACACCTACCGGGAATGGCTTGAGTTTCGCCCCCTCAACCTATGATCGGGACTCGCCGGTCACAAGTGCTATCTCTGCCCACCATGGCATCTCCACCCTTTCGCCTCTCCATCCTCGACCAGTCTCCCGTCTCCGAGGGGTCCTCGGGCGCGCAGGCGCTGCAGAACACGATCGACCTGGCGCGCCTCGCGGATCGGCTCGGGTACCACCGCTACTGGGTGGCCGAGCACCACGGCGGCCCGATGCTCGCCGGGCCCAGTCCCGAGGCGCTGATCGGGCCGATCGCCGCCGCGACCACCCGCATCCGCGTAGGCAGCGGCGGGGTGATGCTCCCCCACTACTCACCCTTCAAGGTCGCCGAGACCTTCAGCCTGCTCGCCGGTCTCTTCCCCGGCCGCATCGACCTCGCGCTCGGGCGCGCCGCGGGCACCGATCCCCTCACCACCTTCGCGCTCCAGCGCGATCGACGCCAGGGCTCCCCGGATGACTTCCCCCAGCAGCTCGAGGAGCTGCTCGGGTATCTCAACGACCGGCTGCCCCCGGACCATCCCTTCGCGCGCCTCGCCAAGACGCTACCCGGCCGTCCCGAGCTGCCCGAGCCGTGGCTGCTCGGCTCCTCCCAGCAGAGCGCGATCTGGGCCGCCGAGCTGGGACTGCCCTACGCGTTCGCCGACTTCATCAACCCCAAGGGCGCCGAGATCACCGCGCTCTACCGCGAGCGCTTCGCCGAACACGAACACTCAGGCGTGAAGCCCCGCGTCGCCGTGGCCGCGTGGGTGATCTGCGCCGACTCCGACGAGGAGGCCCTGCGGCTCGCCGCGAGCGGACGCATGACCTTCACGCTCCTCCGCCGCGGGCAACTGATCGCCGTGCCGCCACCCGATCAGGCGGTCGAGTTCCTCGCCGCCGACGACCGCTCGGGGCAGCCGCAATCGGAGCGGCGTGCCATCGTCGGCTCACCCGCCACGGTCCGCGCGGAGCTGGAGGACGTCGTCGCTCGCTACGGAGCGGAGGAGGCGATCGTGGTGAGCATCACCTATGACCACCAGGCGCGGCGGCATTCGTATGAGTTGCTGGCCGAGGCCTTCGAGCTGTGATGGGCGATGACGCGATCAGGCGCATGACCCTCCACGGTCATAGCGTCGCCTATCGACAGGCCGGCAGCGGACCCGTGGTTGTGCTCGTCCACGGGATCACCTCGAGCTCGGCGACCTGGGAGCGGGTGATTCCCGACCTGGCCCGCCGCTTCACGGTGATCGCTCCGGATCTCGCCGGTCATGGTGAGTCGGACAAGCCCAAGGGGGACTATTCGCTGGGCGCCCACGCGAGCACCGTGCGCGATCTGCTTCGTGCCCTCGGGCATGAACGCGCGACCTTCGTTGGACATTCTCTTGGGGGAGGCATCGCGTTGCAGCTCTCCTATCAATTCCCCGAGCGCTGCGAGCGGCTTGTGCTCGTCGACAGCGGCGGCCTCGGCCGTGAGGTGAGCCTGTTGCTGCGGGCTGCCACGCTCCCCGGCTCCGAGCTCGTCCTCCCATTTCTCGCGGCCACGCGACTGCTTGACGCCGGAGCGCTCGCGGGAAATCTGCTGGGCCGGTTGGGCCTGCGCGTTCCGACCGACCTTGAGGAGATCGCCCGCGGACACTCGACGCTGAGTGACAGCGAGGCGCGCGCGGCTTTTGTCCACACGCTTCGCTCTGTCGTGGAGCCCGGCGGACAGCGGGTTGACGCCTCAAACCGGCTCTATCTGGCCCAGCACATCCCGTTCCTCTTGATCTGGGGCGAGCGCGACTCGATCATCCCGGTCTCCCACGGACGCGCGGCCCACGAACAGGTGCCCGGCAGCCGCCTGGAGGTCTTCGCGCACTCCGGCCACTTTCCGCAGCTCGACGAGCCCGAGCGATTCCTGGACGTGCTGGTCGACTTCATCGACTCGACCGACCCGGCCGCCCTTGACATGGACGGCTTGCGTCAGCGGCATACATCCAGCTGAGCCGCTCGTAGCTGCTACAGAGGTGCTACAATCGTCGCATGGCGACTGAAGTTCCCTCCAGAGAGCTGCGCAACAACACGGCCGACCTGCTGCGTCGAGTGGGAGCCGGCGAGCAGATCGTGGTGACCACGCGTGGAAGGCCCGTAGCCACGCTCGTACCCTTCGAGCGTGGCCGGAGGAGTTGGATCTCACGCAAAGAGCTCGTCCGGCGCCTCGCCCTCGTCCAGGCAGACCCGGGTCTGCGCGACGATCTCGCTCGACTCGCCGGCGAAACGACAGATGAGCTCGGACCGATTGCGTGACAGAGGAAATCGGCGATGCCGGCGACTCAGAGACGCTCGGACAAACACAAACACCGACACGCGGTCTGCTGGATACGAGCGTGTTCATCGCGCTTGAGACCGGGCGCTCCATTCAAAGCGACCTCCTGCCCGAAGAGTCGGCCATATCCGCTGTCACCGTCGGCGAGCTGCAAGCTGGTGTCCTGGCGGCAAGCGACACTGACGTGCGCGCCCGCAGGCTGGCAACGCTGGAGACGCTCAGCGATATCGAGGTCCTCGCAGTCAACGAGACCGTGGCAGCTTCATGGGCCTTGTTGCGCGTGCATCTCGCCGAGTCCGGTCGCCGGCTGAACGTGAACGATCTCTGGATAGCCGCGACGGCGCTCGCGCACCAGATACCCGTCATCACCCAAGACGACGATTTCGGCCCGGTCGACGGCGTCGGTGGCCTTCAGGTCATCCAGATGTAGCCCAAGCCTCGAGCGGCCCTACGGCTCCAAGCGGTCCGGCTGACCGAGCCCGGCGATGCGATGCAAAGGCCTTTGTAGCATTAGATGAAGTAATGATATTATCATTGCATCATGAGTCGTCTTACCGTTTATCGCACTCCCAGCTTGGACCCGATCGAGACGGAGGTCCTCCGCCTCATCGACGGACTTCGTGAGGATCTCCGCCACCGGGTCGCACAGCCCCGGCGTTGGTTCGGAACGCTTCGGCGGATGACCTTCGCCCGTGCGGTTCAAGGCTCGAACAGCATCGAGGGCTATAACGCCAGCCTCGACGATGTAGCCGCCGCGGTCGAGGGAGAACCGACGCTGGACGCCACCCTGGAGACCCAGTTCGCCCTCGCCGGCTACAGAGACGCGATGACCTACGTCCTGCAAGTGGCCGAAGACGAGAACGCCGAGATCGACGCAGGCATGATCAAGGCTCTGCATTTCATGATGCTCAAGCACGACCTCTCCAAGGGTCCCGGACGCTGGCGTCCGGGCGATATCGGCGTCAGAAACGACGCGAACGGCAAGGTCGTCTACGAGGGGCCCGACGCTGAGAAGGTGGGAGAGCTGGTCAATTCGATGCTGGACGCGCTCCGCCGGGACAACGCTCCCACGCTGGTCCGAGCGGCGATGGCGCATCTCAACCTCGTGATGATCCATCCCTTCCGCGATGGAAACGGACGCATGGCCAGGTGCCTACAGACGCTCGTGATTGCGCGCGATCGAATCGACGCCCCGGTTTTCTCGAGTGTCGAGGAGTACCTCGGACGCAATACCCAGGCCTACTACGACGTCCTCGCCGAGATCGGGCAAGCCGGCTGGCACCCCGAGAACGACTCGCGTCCCTGGATCAGATTCATGCTGACCGCACACTACCGGCAGGCAAAGACCCACCTGCGACGCATCGAGGAGATCGAGCGCCTCTACTCCGAGTGTTCTGAACTGGCGGCTCAACACAAACTCCCGGACCGATGCGCGGCCGGTCTTTCGGACATCGCGCTCGGTCTTCGACTACGCCGCAACTCCTACCTATCGGTCGTAGCGTCCTCAACAGGCGAGGATATATCTGAGCTGACCGCAACGCGGGATCTTCAAGCCATGATGAGAGCCGGCCTGCTGGTACCACGGGGCGAGACCCGCGGGCGCTACTACGTCGGTTCACCGTCGATCCTCGAGGTGCGAGCCGCAATTCGCGCGCGCAGACCCCCGCGAGACGAGCATGACCCGTTTGTCGTGGCAGAGCGAGAGCTTCAACTCTCCCTCGACACGGACTGACCAGATCCGCACGCGAAGCGCAGCCTACGGCTCCAAGCGGTTCGGACCGCGGTAGAGGAACGTCACCTCGCGGACGTTCTCCTGGTTGAGCAGCTGCATCAACAACCGCGTCAACCCGAAGCCGAAGCCGCCGTGCGGGGGCGCGCCGTAGCGGAAGAAGTCGAGGTAGTACTGGATCGGACCCGTCTCGACTCGCTTCTCGCTCGCCTGCTCGAGCAGCCGCTCGTAGCGATGCTCGCGCTGGGCGCCGGTCGTCAGCTCAATGCCCTTCCACAGCAGGTCGAAGCTCTTCGTCACAGTCGGACGATCCTCGTAGCGCATGTGGTAGAAGGGGCGCACCGACGTCGGGTAGTCCGTCACGAACACGAACTCGTGGCCGTACCTCTCCTTCACGATCGCGCTCAACGCGCGCTCGCTCGGGGGGTCCAGGTCGTGCTCGGGGCCCGGCGCCTGGTGGCCCGCCTCGCGCAGCAAATCCTTCGCCTCCTCCAGCGTCACCCGCGGGAAGGGCACCGCCGGCACGATCAACTCAGTCGCGAACGTCGCCTCGATCGCCTCGCCGTGCTCCTCCTTCACCGCGCCCAGCACATGCGCGAGCCACGCCTCCTCGAAGGCCATCACGTCCTCGTGCGAGTCGATCCACGACAGCTCCACGTCGACGCTCGTGAACTCCGTGTCGTGGCGTGAGGTGAACGACGGGTTCGCGCGAAACACGGGCCCGATCTCGAACACCTTCCCGAAGCCCGCCGCCATCGCCATCTGCTTGTAGAACTGCGGCGATTGCGCCAGATACGCCGTCCGCTCGAAGTACTCCACCTTGAACAGCTCCGCGCCCGACTCGCTCGCCGAGCCCATCATCTTCGGCGTGTGGATCTCGGTGAAGCCCTCGCCTCGCCAGAACTCTCGCATCGCGTGCTCGACCGTCGTCTGCACCTCGAAGATCAGCCGCCTGTCGGGCCGCCTCAGGTCCAGGTAGCGCCAGTCGATGCGCTTGTCCAGGGCCGAGTCCTCCGCGATCGGCAGCTCCCCCTCCGCCGGGGAATCGACGGTCAGGCCCTCGAGCCGCAACTCCAGGCCGCCCAACTTCACCCGCTCGTCGGCGACCACAGTTCCCGTCACGCTCACGGCCGACTCGGCGGTGAGGCTCGAGACCTGCTCGTTCAGTGCAGTCGGCGGGTCCTCCTTGCCGAGCACCACCTGGGCCTGCCCCGATTCGTCGCGGACGACGAGGAACTGCACCCGCTTCTGGTCGCGCACGACCTGCACCCAACCACGAATGCTCACCCGCTCGTCGACGTGCGAGAGCAGCTCGTCTATCCGGGTGCGCGTCACGTTCGGCACCCTATCCCACGGCGGGCGAGCGCAGCTTCCGGTCGCGGCTACCCATCTCGGGGTCGCGTGACGATGATCTGAAGCGATGCGATCAGGAGCACCGCGACCGTCACCACCCGATCCGCGACGGCGGAAGTCACCCGCGCCGCGTCTACGTGGGGCAGCCCAGCGTCCAGCTCTTCAGGCCGCTCGTCGACTTCGGGGTGCGGCCGGTGAACTTGAGCGCAAGCTTGTTGTAGACACGCAAGCCCGCCTTGCAGTTGCGCTGGCTGCCGGCCGTCACCGTCACCGGGTAGCTCACGTCTTTGCCCTGCGCGCAGTTCGGTTCGCACGTGTTCATAACCAGCGTGCCGCGCGCCTGGGCGCTCGCGCCCCCGAAGCTCGACCAGCTGAGCCCTTTCAGGACCGTATTCCCGTCTCCGCAGGTGAGCGTCAGCGACTTCGGACGGCTGCTCGCCGTGTTGCAGTTGGTGATCTTCACGGGCGAAGCCGCGGAGGCAGCCATCGCGCCCGAGGCGAGGATGACGGCGGCGAGCGTTCCGCTCGCGAGGAAGTGTCGCTTAGGAATGTGCATCGCATGATCATCCCATAGGCCGGGCACGGACCCGACCGCTATGAGATCGGGGCCACTTCTACTCCGCGATCTCCTCCGCCAACTCGATCTCCACGACGAACTCCTCGGCCTCGAGTAGAAGGTTCTCCAAATTCCGAGATGTCCAATGCCCGTCTGTATCTTGTCGATAATGCGTCTGAGCGCTACCATGTTTGTATGACACCCGCGTACGCCGAAGAGGCCATCCACATACACGACACAGGCCATCTCTCCGACCGCGAGATCGGGCGTGCCACCGGAGCGGCGGCGAGCACCGTGCGCGAGTGGCTTGCACGCCGCAGCGCCCCTAGCGGAGTACGCGCGGAACGACTGGCCGAGCTCTCATCGCTCGTCGAACGCCTCGCAAGGGTGATACGCCCCACCTACATCCCCGTCTGGTTGAACAAGCCCGTGCCCGCCCTCGATGACGACAAGCCGATCGATCGCATCGCCTCAGGCGACTATCGGTCGGTCGCCCGTCTCATTTCAGGCATCGAGGACCCAGGCGCGATCTGACGTGACGCTCGGTGTCACGGCGATCGCCGTACGCGGTCGCTGGATCAAGCACACCTACCCAGGCTCAGCGCCCCTACCTGAGCGTGAGCCACGGCCGGACAACCGCTGGCAACGCGGCGACATAGTCGACGCCCTCTACCTCGCCGACACCGAGGAGACCGCTTGGGCAGAGTGGTACCGCCACCTCGCCGAGCGCATGATCCCCCCGCTCGCGCAGATGCCACGCGAGCTATGGACCTGGCAGGTGGATGTAAAAGTCGCTGACCTCTCCACTCCAGAGCATCTCGCCGAAGTCGGCCTTGGGGTGCCCATCCCCGGCCGCCACTCGTGGGATACCTACCAAGGCATCGGTGAGCAGCTATCTACCGAAGGTTGGGCCGGATTGCTCGCACCAAGTGCAGCTCGTCCGGACGGCAGGATCCTCTGCCTATTCCGCGACGAGCACGGTGTAGACGGAGCTAAGCCGCTCCCTCCGCCACGCCACATCGCCGAACCACCGCCGCCGCCCACCGGACTGCGAACGTAGCGATAAGCCGGAGATAGGGATTAGGCCCAAAGCGGCGCAAACCCGGAGCCCTACCTCATCGTCCAAGACCTCTACTCCACGATCTCCTCCGCCAGCTCGATCTCCACGGCGAACTCCTCGGCCTCACACTGCTCCAGCTGTTCGATCGAGCCCGCCTCCAGCAGGTCGCCCTCCCCCAGCTCCAGCGCGCGCAGTCGCTCCGGGGTGTCGTGGACGACCACCCGCCTGACCGGCGCGCGCATCTTCCGGCGCGCCTGCGACTTCGCCTTGCGCACCTCCCGCAGCACATCCGCCGCCAGCGACAGCGCGATGTCCTGGGAATGTCCGTCGCCGCTATCCGAGTCCAGGTCCGCGCCTCCCGCGGCGGCCTTCAGCTCCGCGGCATCCGGCCACGGGGCGCGGTGGACCGAGCCCTCCTGCCACCACGACCACACCTCCTCGGCGACGAACGGGAGGAACGGCGCGAACAGGCGCTGGAAAGTCGACAGCGAGATGCGCAGCGCACGGCTCACCGAGGCCGCGGCGTCGGGCGCGGGGTCGTAGCGGCGGCCCTTCACGAGCTCCAGATAGAAGTCGCAGAACCACCAGAAGAATGTCTCCGTGCGCTCCAATGCGCGCGCGTAGTCGTAGTCGTCAAAGCTCCGCGTCGCATCCTCCACCACCGCCGTCAGGCGCGCGATCATCGCGCGGTCGAGCGGATGTGAGAGCTCGCCCTCTGCCGGCAGGTCGGCGAGCGCGAACTTCGACGCGTTCAGGAGCTTCACCGCCAGTCGCCTGCCCACCTTCATCTGCTGGGGATCGAACGTCGTGTCCGTGCCCGGGCGGCCGCTCGCCGCCCAGTAGCGCACCGCGTCCGCGCCGTGCTCCTCCAGCAGGTGCATCGGCGTGACCACGTTCCCCTTCGACTTCGACATCTTCTTCCGGTCCGGGTCGAGCACCCAGCCGGAGATCGCGGCGCTTCGCCACGGCAGCTTCCCCTCGTCGAGGTGCGAGCGCAGGATTGTCGAGAACAGCCAGGTCCTGATGATGTCGTGCGCCTGCGGGCGAACGTCCATCGGGAAGACCTTCGCGAACAGCGACTCGCCTGCCTGTGCCCCTTGGAGTGCGCCCTCCTGGGTGTCCTCCTCCGCCTGCCCCGCGATCTGCGGCGTCAGCGAGGAGGTCGCCCACGTGTCCATCACATCCGGATCGCCCGCGAAGCCGTTCGGCGCTCCGCGCTGCTCCGGCAGGAAGCCGTCGGGCACGTCCGTCGAGGGGTCGACCGGGAGCTGCTCCTCACGCGCGGGAATCGGGCGGTCATGCAACACCGCTCCGCTCTCGTCGAGCGGGTACCACACGGGAAACGGCACGCCGAAGAAGCGCTGGCGGCTGATGCACCAGTCGCCCGTCAGGCCGTTCACCCAGTCCTCGAACCTTGCTCTCATGTAGGGCGGGTGCCACTCCAGCTCCCGTCCGCGCGCGAGCAGCTCCTCGCGATGCTCAATCGTGCGGATGAACCACTGGCGGCTCGTCACGATCTCCACCGGGCGCTCACCCTTCTCGAAGAACTTCACCGCCCGCGTCACCGGCGTCGGCTCGCCCACCAGCTCGCCCGACTCCTCCAGCAGCTCCACGATCCGTTTGCGCGCCTGGTTGATGCTCCGGCCGCGCAGCTCCTCATAGCTCCCGCGCGCGCCCTCGAGATCCTCCGACTCCCAGCCGGGCGCCCCCCAGGGGACGTCCGCGAGGCGGCCGTCGGGGGCCAGCACCGAGCGCACCGGCAGCCCCAGCTCGCGCCACCACACCACGTCGGTCAGATCGCCGAAGGTGCACACCATCACCAGACCCGTCCCCTTATCCGGCTCGACCAGCGGATGAGTCAGCACGGGCACGCGCGTCCCGAACAGCGGCGTCAACACCTCCCTGCCCACCAGCCCCTTCTGGCGCTCGTCGTCGGGGTGGGCAAGCAGCGCCACGCACGCGGGGATCAGCTCCGGGCGCGTCGTCTCGATCAGCGCCTCCGCGGCGGGCGCGTCGGATTGGCTCCGGGCGCCATTCGGAGAGTTCGCGCCGCTCGCCTCGCCGTCGGGGGCCAGGGAGAAGCGCACGCGGTGCATCGCGCCCTGGCGCTCGCGGTCCTCGAGCTCGGCCTGGGCGACCGCGGTCTGGAAGTCCACGTCCCACAGCGTCGGCGCCTCCAACTGGTAGGCGCCGCCGCGCTCGAGCAGTCCCAGGAACGAGCGCTGGGAGATGCGCCGGGCGAGGGGACCGATCGTCGTGTAGGTCATCGACCAGTCCACCGACAGCCCCAGCGTGCGCCACAGCGCCTCGAAGACCTGCTCGTCGCTCTCGGTCAGCCGCAGGCACAGCTCGACGAAGTTCGGCCGCGACACCGACACCGGCTCCTTTGCCGATGGCTCCCGCGGCGGGGTGAAAGCCGGGTCGTAGGGAACCGATGGATCGCAGCGCACGCCGAAGTGGTTCTGCACGCGGCGCTCCGTCGGCAGGCCGTTGTCGTCCCAGCCCATCGGGTAGAAGACGGCCTTGCCGCGCATCCGCTGATAGCGCGCCACCGCATCCGTGTGCGTGTAGGAGAAGACATGCCCCACATGCAGCGAGCCGCTGACCGTCGGCGGCGGTGTGTCGATCGAGAAGACCTGCTCGCGTGGAGCATCCCGATCGAAGCGATAGACGCCCTCGCGCTCCCACTCCGCGCTCCACTTCCCCTCGAGCCCGTCAAGCGTCGGGCGCTCCGGGACGGTCGCGCTTGTGTCGGTCTCGGATCTCTGCGGCGGCGGCAAGCCATGGATCGTATCCGCACGGGAGAGGCACTCAGGCGCTCAGCGCAAGCCCCTGCGCCGCACGCTCGTCGCGTTCGGCGGTGTGCGACGGGCAGTAGACGCCGCGCACGCGACCATCCTGCTGGCCGTAGCCGAGCCACACCTCACCGCGCCAGGCGAAGTGAAAGAAGCGCCCATCATCTGCACCGCCCTGCTTACGCTCGACACCCCAGGCGACAGTTGCCACGTCGGAGGGAACGCTCGACCGGCAGGAGCAGCCGTCGGAGAGATATCCGCTCGAGACGCATCGCAGCGGGCGATCCGGCGCGTCCGCCCGCGAGCTTCGCCAGCGACCCCTCCCCAAGAGCACACCCGGCGGCGTGCCACGGTGGATAGACCGCACGGTTGTCAAGCGCTCTGCTCGATTGCCATCCATGTCACGCCTCCTTGCGCTCTGCCCCAAAAGGGACACGATTTGTCGCTCTGAGCTCCCTAAACGGGCAGTTCATGTCGTTCTTTTCGGACGACACGGGCAAAATAGATCGTCGATCGTCGAGATCTGGACAACCGTCTGATGCGTAAGCCCTAAGCTCCTTGAGCGACGCTTCTCCGAGCGCCGGAACGACTGGAGGAACGATGGCCACGTCCGAGTCGCCCGCAGAGGGTTCCACAGCAGCAGCGCAGTTGCCGAGCTGGACGTTCGAGCCCGGCCACACCGAGGCGGGCTTTCGCGCGCGCCACATGATGGTCACCTGGGTACACGGCCTGTTCAAGGACGTACACGGCAAGCTCTACCTCGATTGGGAGGATCCGCTGCGGGCGACCTTCGCCGGGGAGATCGACGCCACGAAGATCTGGACGGGGGAGCCCGAACGTGACGCCCACCTGACGAGCGCCGACTTCTTCGACGTCGAGCAGCACCCGAAGATCGTCTTCGCGGGAGGATTTACCGAGCGCATCGGCGACACCGACTTCAAGGCCGTGGCCGACCTCACCATTCGCGGGACGACTCGCAAGGTGAGCATGGACGTCTCCTACCAGGGCCAGTGGAAGACGCCGTTCTGGGTGGGCGAGGAGAACAAGGGCGAGCTGACCCGGATCGGCTTCGAGGCGAAGACCCGCGTCAACCGCCACGACTTCGGCGTCTCCTGGCAGGACAAGATCCCCGGCGGGGGCGTCGTCGTCAGCAACGAGATCGAGATCACGCTCGACATCGAGGCGATCCTCGACGCCGATCTACTGACCACCGGTGCGATCGAGTACTACCGCGCCGACAACCCCGCGTAGCGATCAGACTTTCCCTCTGCAGGACCGGCTGCTCGGCCTGACCGGGCGCGTGCCGTAGGGCGCGAGCCGTAGGCCGCGGGGCGCAACTCGCCAACTTCCAGGGGGTTTCGGTAGTGATGCGGGTGTATGGCAACCACGTTCCTTCCAGCGTCGAGGACGCCGTGCTCGTGCGACGCATGCAGGCCGGCGACGAGGGTGCCTTCGAGGCGATCTTCAAGCGCCACCACGCGCCGCTGCTCTCCTACTGCCGGCACATGCTCGGTAACCGGGACGAGGGCGAGGACGCGCTCCAGCAGACATTCATCAAATCCCACCAGGCGCTGCTCGGCGGGACCGCTCCGCGCGAGCTGCGGCCGTGGATGTACGCGATCGCACGCAACTGCTGCCTGTCGGCGATCGCGGCCCGACGACCCACCGCGCCGCTGGAGGCCCACACGCCCACGCTCGCGGGACTGTCCGAGGAGGTCCACCAGCGCGAGGATCTGCGCGAGCTGGTGGCGGGCATCGGGCGCCTGCCTGAGGACCAGCGCAGCGCGCTCCTGCTGGCCGAGCTCGATGACCTCAACCACGAGGCGATCGCCGCGATCGTGGGGTGTCCGGTGAGCAAGGTCAAAGCGCTCATCTACCAGGCGCGCAGCGCCTTGATCGCCGACCGCGACGCGCGTAACGCCTCCTGCCAGGACATCCGCGAACAGCTCTCTGTCGCCCATGGCGGCGAGCTTCGCCGTGGGCCACTGCGCCGGCATCTGAAGCTGTGTGTCGGCTGCCGCGACTTCCAGCTTGCGGTCAACGCCCAGCGCCAGTCGTTTGGGGCCCTCCTGCCGGTGCTTCCCAGCGCGGGACTGGCAGCCGCGATCCTCGGCCACGGCGCGGCGCATGCCGCCGGCGCGGCCGGCCTCGGAGGAGCGGGCGCAGGACTCGCGCCCGCTCCTCCGAGG
>Ga0209483_1001893_pt1 | contig 15283 bp, 12 predicted proteins | sample NGEPerA_FD_184508 | JGI IMG/M metagenome (GOLD analysis project Ga0209483, IMG submission 184508) | Arctic peat soil microbial communities from the Barrow Environmental Observatory site, Barrow, Alaska, USA - NGEE PermafrostL2-A... | ecosystem: Environmental > Terrestrial > Soil > Wetlands >... | reverse complement strand
GCACAGCATATGGGTGCACCAAACGTTGGAAAGCTTGTTTTTCAACTGACCAGGACTCCTGAGGTTGCGGTCGGGAACTTCCGCGACCGGATTTTCTCCTGTGAGAATTAAACTCTTCTCTGTGTCGTGGCTGTTCAAAATGGCTCACTTTGCCGGCCGATCATCTCAGAAGCCGAATCTACAGCGGCGCGAGCAACTCTCCATTGTCGGCGTTCAGCACGGACGCCTTCATGATGTTGCAGGCGGCAAACAGGTGTAGGTGGCCTGGGTGCACTGAGACGGAGATCCGATTCCGGGCGGATTACCGGCAATGCGGAAATTACCATTGAGTAAACAACTTCGTGCACTGTTGATCGAACAGTAATTTCCGCATTGGCGATCCTACCAGAACGAGCGATTGAGTGGTCGAAACAGCGTCCTGAACTACGCCATCGCAGGATTCAGATCATTTGTACGGGTTACGGAGAGGACGGTGATATCGTCTTCCTGGCCGAAGGCTTGTGCTGCCTGGGCAATGGCTTCGGCGGGCTGGGTGCTGAGAGATGCACTGCGTTCAAAGCCGAAGAGCGCGCCGGCCTTGTCGCGGGCCTCAATTACGCCGTCGGTGAGAAGAGTGAGTTGCTGCTCGGGGGACAGTTGGAAGGTAGATTCGACGTAGATTGTATCGGCGGAAATTCCCAGAGGAAGACCACTCTCGAGCTGCAGTTCTCTTCCATCAACGTAAGGCGCAATGTGGCCCGCGTTGGCGATGGTGAGCACGCCGTCAGCGTCGGCGCGGAGGACCAGACAGGTGTAGTGAAGCCGCCGTGGCTGCGGGCGAGCATACGCTGGTTCATGGCGGCCAGGATTTCTCCGGGGCTGCGTGTGTAGTGTGCCAGTGTGCGCACCGTCCCCACCAACAGCGAGACCGTCATCGCGGCGGGCATGCCTTTGCCGCTGACATCGCCGACGATCACAAGCGCTCCGCCGGAGCCCAAATCGTTCTTGATTGGCAGCACCTGGAAAAAGTCGCCGCCCACTTCCCCAAAGGGCTTGTACACGGATTGAATGATGAATCCCGGGATGGTTGGTGTCTCTTCAGGAATCAGAACCTGCTGGACGGCGCGGCCGGCGGCAAGTTCGGCGGCCATGCGCTGCTTGTCGCGGCGTTCGCGGATCAGGTCGTGAACCAGAATGGTAAGCGTGACCATTCCCAGCAGGGCAAGTGTGGTGGTTGTGTACTGCCATTGCCAGCCGCCGATGGAGACAAAGTACCTCATGCCCGTCTGGTGCTGGAAATAGCTGGAGAGAGTGAGACGCACGAACCAATAAAACAGGAACGCGGCGGCAACCATTCTGTCACGCGAGCTTCTGCGTCGCAGACCCTGGACAATCAGAGCGGCGAGCGGTACTTCGGATATGATTATCGGCCATTCGTTGGTAAAGGATAACTTCGGAAACCACACCCCGACGCTGACAAAGAGATAGATCGGCCAGAACAGCAACGTCCAGCGGCGATGCGGGACCTGCATTGCCTCGCCCGCTGTTGCGACAAGCATACCCGCCGCGATGGCTCTCAGAGACCAGTACAGGGTCTGGTCTCCGAAGTAATTGATTAACTCGCCCACGCCAACAATTGAGAAAAAGATGCCCAGGCTGCGAAACGCTCGAAAATCAGGCGCGGCGCGCCAGAGCGCTAGATATGCTGCGGCAAGGCAGCACATCAGCACGGCGATAACGAGGTCTGGTGTCTGCTGCAACTGCTGAACAAGCGGCACCGGCGGAAACAGCCGATCGATCAGCGGCAGTCGGGCACCAAGAAGGAGACCGGCCGTCATGCGGGGAAGCATCCATGAATCATACGCCGCGAGTATCTTACGTGCCACTGGAGAACTGTTCCCGAGCGTTATGCCCGGATCACCGGCTACCCGGAGATTGCTGAGGTTTCGGCAAGGCAGGTTGACGGTTTATCGAGCCCGCTCCGGGCAAGAAAACGCCCCCGAAGGATAACTTCTCTTCGGAGGCCCTTGTGCTTATATAAGAACAAGATAAAGAGGGGGACCAGTAGCCGACGCTGGAGGTCGGTAGCATGCGACTACTGGCGATCCCTGCACTAACGAAGCTAGCCGCGGCTTCCCCTTTCCACTGCTGCCTCGTGTCGCCCGGCTCTAAGAGGGTCTTCGTACTCACCCTCTGAACCTTGTTGACAATCGAAGTTTCTCTCAAACGGAAATCCTAGTCCGTGACGGCCGTCACAGTACTATGTGCAGTTGTTCAAGCCAGCTTTCCAGCTCAGATTAGGCGCTTCCCCGTTTCGCAGTCTGGTCAATCTAATACGCTTTGCGCGGCCAGGGACACATTGACAAACCCTGCCTCTCGCTCGACAATCGGAGATTCAACTCCCTCCGAGGTAAGGACCCTCCCGTGACTGCATTGCTCACGACCAACCTAGGTGCTACGCCGCTGCTTGGGCGCGGCAAGGTGCGCGATCTCTACGAGGTCGGCGACGCGTTGCTCATGGTCGCTACGGACCGCATTTCTGCCTTCGATCATGTGCTCGGCACCGGTATTCCGGGCAAAGGCAAAATTCTCACCCAGATTTCCCTGTTCTGGTTCGACCTGCTCAAGGATTTGGTGCCCAACCACCTGATTACCGCCAAGGTGAGCGAATTCCCCGCCTCCCTGCAGCCCTTTGCCGATCAGTTGGAAGGCCGCTCCATGCTAGTCAGGCGCGCCAACATGTTCCCGGTTGAGTGCGTCGCCCGGGGCTACCTGGCCGGCTCGGGATGGAAAGAGTACAAGAGCGCCGGAACCGTCTGTGGCATCGCTCTTCCTGCCGGGCTGCTGGATGGCTCGCGCCTGCCAGAGCCGGCGTTTACACCCGCCACCAAGAGCCAGGACGGGGCCCACGACGAGAACATCTCCTTCGCCCAAACAGAGAAGTTGTTGGGCAACGCCGATGCCGCTGAGCTCCGCCGCCTGACTCTGGCACTTTATGGCAAGGCGCTTAACCACGCCACTTCCTGCGGCCTGATTCTTGCCGACACAAAATTTGAGTTTGGCAGAACGCAAGAAGGAATTATTCTGGCCGATGAGGTTTTGACGCCTGACTCCTCGCGTTTCTGGGAAGCTTCGGCCTGGAAACCAGGCGGCGCGCAGGCATCCTTCGACAAACAGTTCGTGCGCGACTATCTTGAATCAATCAATTGGAACAAGCAGGCCCCTGCGCCAAGCCTGCCCGCCGATGTGGCGGAGCGGACACAGGCCAAGTATCTTGAGGCATTCCGCCGCTTGACGGGGCGCGAACTGAGTCTGTAACAGAAGTGCGGAGTGCGGTATGACGTGGGTAGATTGGGCAATCGTAATCGTGTTGGTGATTTCGGTGCTGGGAGGACTCTCCCAGGGCTTCCTCCGCGCTGTCTGCTCGCTCTGCGGCCTGATCTTCGGCCTCATCGTCGCCGCATGGCACTATGCCCGCGTCGCCGCCCTCCTGCTGCCCGTTGTGCGCATCGAGGCAGTTGCCGATGCTATCGGATTCCTGCTCATCGCGCTGCTGGTGATGGCGGTTGCAAATATTATTGGCGCGGTGATTTCAAAGACGGTGCACCGCTTGGGATTGGGTTGCCTTGACCGGCTCGCCGGCGGCGTTTTCGGATTTCTGCAGGGCGCGCTGCTGATCACGATTGGCATCCTGGTGGTCCTCGCCTTCTTTCCAAAGGCCCAATCGCTGGCCGATGCCAGGCTGCCGAAGTTGTTTTTCGGAGTCTGTCATCTCAGTACGCACGTGACTCCCGCGGATCTCAGCGACCGTGTGCACCACGGTCTGCTCCTCATGGAAGAACATGCTCCCGAATGGTTGCATCCGCCGGCCGGCTAAGTTTGATATAAACAATGACGCGGCGGAAAAAGAAAAGATCAAGTTGGTGTAGATTCAAGAGGTGGACGTGAAACGAGAACTCGACAGCCTGGTTACCCAAATGCACTCCAGCGGCATTCCCTACGAGGAGGCCGTGCGCGAGTTTAAAAAACAATACCTGCGCGAAGTCCTGGTGGCACATCGGGGCAACCAGTGCAAGGCGGCCGAAGAGCTGGGAATGCACCGCAATACGCTGAGCCGTGCCATGGCAGAACTCGGTCTGGACCTGGCCGAGGTGCGCACCGGGCTCAAGCGTCCGGTCCGCAGCGAACGTCCTGTATTCAGCGCCTTCCGCCAGGGCTACCGTTAGAGCAATCGCCACGGCCGTCAGCGCAGCTTGAACAATCATGCCGACAACTCCACCGAGCCAGGAAGCGCGCGTTGCCATCGAGCCGGGTTTTGCCTGGGATGCGCAGGATGCCTATCTGTTCGACATAGATGGCACGCTACTCCGCAGCCGTGACCGTATCCACTTCAACTCCTTCGCCTCCAGCGTTCAAAGAGTAACGGGCTTTGAAATCACGCTGGCTGGTATCCTGCTTCACGGCAGCACCGACACCGCCATTCTCCGCGAAGCCTGCCAACAGGCTGGCATCCCCGCCGAAATCATGGAACAGCGCACCGAGGCCATCCTGGAAGCGATGCGCCATGCCGTTGCCGAACAACGCAACGAGATGGACCTCTATCGCATGCCAGGTGTGGAGAAGGTGCTTGAATACCTGGCCGGGAAAGGCGCGCTGCTGGGCGTGGCCACCGGAAACCTTGAAGCCATCGGCTGGATCAAGATCGAGCAGGCAGGTTTGCGCGAGTGGTTCCGCTTTGGCGGCTTCAGCGATCACTTCTCCATCCGCTCGGAACTCATCGGCCAGGCAGCAAACAAGGCAAGAGAAATGGCCGGCAAGGGCGCCGGCATCTGCGTAGTCGGCGACACGCCGCGCGACATTGAAGCCGCCCGCGCCAACTTCTTATCGGTGATTGCCGTCGCCACCGGCAATTACAGTTTCGACGAGTTGCACAAACTTCAGCCTGAGGTCTGCGCCTCCTCGCTGGCCGACCTGCTCACGCTAACGCGGACCGCATCGTGATCGCGCAACGCTCCAAGGCGTGCTCATTGGCGGCAGCCGTCCTGGCGCTGGTTGCATGCCTGTCGCAAGCCCAGACTCCAAACCCGCCAACTGCCGCCCAGACCACCCAGCCTGCCCCCACTCAGTCCAGCGATGCAAGACAGCCACGCAACGGCGACCGCCGCCGCGCAGCCAAGCTATACCTTGCAGCCAGCAAGCTCTTCATGGACGAGCGCTTTGAAGAAGCGATCCAGAGCTACGAACAGGCTGCGAAACTCGACCCCACCAATCCGAATTATCGACTGGCAGCCGACGTCGCCCGTAGCCACGCGGTAACGGCCCTGATTCAATCCGCGGCTAAAGCCCGACTGCGCGGCGATGCGGATGCCGCCCGCGCCGCCCTGACCCACGCGCTGGAGTTGGACCCCAAAAGCATTGAAGCTACCCAGCACCTGTACGAACTGGGCGACGACTCCATCCGTAGCCAGTCAAGGCCCCTGTACGAACAGACTGCAGGCAATGCCGGCGGAGCGGTGCCGCTTGCGCCAGTGGCCGGACCGCACAGCTTCCACCTCCGTACCGACCAGCACCAGGCCATCCAGGAGGTCTTCAGAGCCTATGGCATCGCGGCCACGACGGATGACAGCATCCAACCCACCAGAACCCGCCTCGACATCGACGATGCAAGTTTCGAACAAGCCACGCGCGCCCTGGCCCTTCTGACCAAAAGCTTCTACGTTCCAATCGATGCGCACCGCGTTCTGGTGGCGCGCGACACCACTGCAAATCGCCAGCAGTTCTCCCGTCAGGAGATGGAGACCGTCTATCTCTCCGGCCTCAATGCGGCCGAGATGACCGAGGTCACCAATCTCGCCAAGCAGGTCTTCAATGTGCAGCAGGCGGTGCCGGAGCCCTCCGCAAGCACCATCACCCTCCGCGCTCCCCCTGCTACTTTGAAGGCGTTTAACTCCACCATCCATCAACTGATTGACGGACACAGCCAGGTGCTGCTCGACGTACGCCTGATTCAGATCGCACACATTAGCGGGCGCAACACCGGCATCCAGCCGCCGCAGAGCTTTTCAGCGTTCAACGTCTATGCCGCGGAACAATCCATCCTGAACGCGAATCAGGCTCTCGTCCAGCAGATTATCTCCTCGGGCCTTGCCGCCCCCGGCGATACGCTGACGATCCTGGGCATTCTGCTCGCCTCCGGCCAGGTATCGAGTTCGCTGTTCTCAAATGGAATCGCTCTTTTTGGCGGCGGGATCACGCAATCCGCGCTGTCCCCCAGCGGAGCAACGGCGCACTTCAACCTCAACTCCTCTGACTCGCGCCAGCTCGACCAGATTCAGTTGCGCCTCGGCGATGGCGAAGCGGGGACCATTAAGTCGGGCGAGCGTTATCCCATCCAGACCTCGTCTTTTTCGAGCTTGTCGGCCAGTGTCCCCAATATTCCGGGCCTGACCGGCGCTGGAGCCTCTGGCGGCCTGTCTTCACTGCTCTCGTCGCTTGAGGGTGCTGTGCCTTCGGTTCCGCAGGTGGAGTATCAGGACCTGGGACTTACCGTGAAGACAACCGCCAACGTGATGCGCAACAACGATGTCGCGCTCACCGTCGACATGAAGATCACTGCGCTCTCCGGCGGGTCAATCAACGGTAATCCGATTATCAACAACCGTGCCTACTCCGGGGTAGTGACCATTAAACAGGGAGAAGCAGTCGTTGTGGCCAGCCAATTGGACAAATCAGAGAGCCGCAACATCAGCGGAACTCCGGGAATCAGCGAGATTCCGGGCCTGAACAACCTGACTGATAAAGATGTGCAGAGGAATTACGCCACGTTGCTGATCATCATCACGCCCCACGTGATTCGCGGCACACAAGCCAGCGGCCACTCGCCGATGATGCGCGTGGAAAAGAGCGCTGCGGCACAGTAGACCGGTCCACTGTTCGGGAAACAAGAGAGGGCCGGTTGAGGGTCGTGGTTTCCCACCCTTCGCTAGAAAAAAGCGAAGGATGGGGCACCCACTTCATTGGTGGGTCAAGGGTGGGGCCACCCGCCCCCATCCTTTCCGCCCGTTTCTGCAGAAAGGGTGGGATAGCACGAATCTCGACCGAGGGGGTTTTCTGATCCGTGATCCCTGCCGGCTCCTACAGAGTGATCCCGTCCAGCTTGGCCTGGTACGTGATGATCTTCTTCAAGGTCTCGTACGGGGCGTTCGCGGGAACCTCGCGGCCATTGATCACCAGCGTCGGCACCTGGCCAATACCGAGATCGCTTGCCAGCTTGGTCGATGCATCCACGTCCGCCTTGGTCTCCGGAGTCGCGGCGCAGGCCGCAACCTTGACCGGATCCAGTCCAGCCTTGGTAACAGCGCTGTTCAGCGTCAGTGTGGCGCCATCAGCCGTCGCCAAACCATCCTGGCCCTCAAACACAACCGAAGCAAACGAGAAGAATGCTGTGCTGCCCCCCAGCTTGGACACGCATACGCCATAAGAAGCGGCTGTCACAGCCTGGGGATGGAGCGAGGGAATCGGATCGTTTTCATAGACAACACGGGCCTTGGGAAAATCTACCAGCAGCTTGTCCATATTGGCCTGTGCCTCTTTGCAATGCGGGCACTGGAAATCCGCGAACTCGACCAATTCCAGATCCTTGCCCGCCGCACCGCGATAAGGTCCGTTCGCCTTCTGCTGCATCTGGGCACGATAGTCGGCAAATGGCGTTGCCCCAAAGGCCACGATCTGGTCGCCGGTAATGATGTGTTTCCCATCGGGAAGAGCAAAGAAATCAAGCGCCGAGGGCTTTTCCTTGCCGGTCTTGTCGCCGACAAAAACAATCACTTTGCTGATCCCGTCAACCGGGGTCTTCAGAATGGCCTGCACCTGCCATATACGAGCTTCCTCGTAGCCCCAGCTGGCATTGAGGAAGGCATTGACGGTCTCCTTGGTGGGCAGTGAAGCAGTAAAGTATTGCGGATCAGGCTTTGGAAACGCAGGTGCGGCTACTGGAGCCGGAGCGGCTGGCGTTTGCGCCGGCGCTGCCGGAACTTGTGTCTGCGCTGAAGCCTTCATCAGGAACAGGGACATTGCGACCAGCACCGCTGCGCTGGCAAATCGGACGGACGGACGAATCAAGCTATTTCTCCTTATTTCGCGGGAATCTTCCCAGATTCTAGCTTATACCCCGACATCGACCCTTGGCTTATACCCCGACATCGGCGGCTATACCTGCACCTTGACGGCGATGGGGAACCTGCGCCCCATTCCAAACGATTTACGCGTAACCTTCAGCACCGGGGCGGCCTGCTGGCGTTTGTACTCCGACCGCTCTACCAGCCGCACCACCTGTTGGACGAGCGTAAGCGGAAATCCGTTTTGTTCGGAAATCCGCTCAGGCGTCTCGTAGCGCTCCACGTAAGCTTCCAAAATCGGGTCCAGCACCTCGTAAGGAGGCAGCGAATCGGTGTCCTTCTGGTCCGGGCGCAACTCTGCGGAGGGCGGCTTTTCCAGGATCTGCAACGGAATCACTTCCCCGGCCCGGTTAAGCCAGTGGCACACCGCATACACCCGCGTCTTCACCAGGTCCCCTATCACCGCCAGCGCGCCCACCATATCCCCGTAAAGCGTGCAGTATCCTACTGCCATCTCCGATTTGTTGCCGGTGGTGAGCACCAGCGCCGAGAACTTGTTTGAGAGCGCCATCAGTAGCGCTCCGCGAATCCGCGACTGAATGTTTTCCTCCGTTGTATCCGGCTTCGTTCCAGCAAACTGCGGCTCCAGCGCGCGCGTAAACTCGCTGAAAAGGCCGCTGATTCCAATCACTTCAAACCGAATGCCCAAATTGGCCGCTAGCTGCCGGCTGTCGTCGATCGACCCCGCCGACGAATAGGGGCTGGGCATGCCCACGCAAATCACGTTCTCCGCGCCCAGTGCGTCTTTGGCGATAGCAGCAACCAGCGCGGAGTCGATGCCGCCGCTGAGCCCCACCAGGACCTTCCTGAAGCCGCACTTGCGCACGTAATCCCGCGTTCCCAGTACCAGCGCCCGGTAGGCTGCCTCGGTATCGTCTTCCTCAGGGACAGGTATAGGCGGCGCATCGAACGGATCGAGCACCACCATGTCCTCCTCGAACGAGGCCGCCTGCGCAATCAATTCTCCCCGCGCATTCAGGGCCAGCGAAGAGCCGTCGAAGATGAGGCTGTCGTTGCCGCCCACCTGGTTTGACATCAGCACCGGAATGCCGTCCCGCCGCGCAATCGCCGCCAGCATCTCGCGCCGGATAGCGCGCTTCGAATGCCAGAACGGCGACGAAGAAAGATTGATGTGCACAGCAGGATTCTGGCGCATCAGTTCTTCCACCGGATCCACCGTGTAAAGCCTGCGCGGCCAGAAGTTCTTGTCGTTCCACGCGTCTTCGCAAATGGTAATTGCAAGCCGGATGCCGTCCAACTCCACCACCTGCTGCGGGCGCGACGGCGCAAAATACCGCTGCTCATCGAACACGTCGTAAAAAGGCAGCAGACGCTTGTTCTGTTCCAGCAGCAGCCGGCCACCATCCAGTAGAACAGCGGCATTCACCGCCGGCTTGCCGCTGTCGCCGCCTGCCGGCAGCGCCACGCCGGCCAGCACCGCGGTTGACATCCCACCCGTAGCCGCAGCCAGTTCATCGACAGCCGAGCGGCAGCGGGCCAGAAAGCTTGGTTTTTCAAGGAAATCGGCGGGAGGATACCCGCAAATCGCGAGCTCTGAAAACACGGTAAGACGGGCGCCCAAAGCGGCAGCGCGCCTACTTGCAGCGACGATCTTTTCCAGGTTTCCAGTAAAATCCCCGACCGTCGGGTCGATCTGGGCCAATGCGATCTTCACACTTCCAGTTTACAGCGGCAAACAAATGGGCCGCCTCATTCGGAGGCGGCCCATTCTTTTCTTCAATGACTTATCGATTGCCTACGTGCCCGTCCCGGCAAAAACCACGCCGATCGTCCTCACGATAATATTGAAATCCAACCAGAAGCTCCAGTTATCGATGTAAGTCACATCCAGCGAAACATAGCTGTCGAACGATGGATCCTGGCGCCCCTGCACCTGCCACAGCCCGGTGATCCCAGGCGTGACATCGAGCCGCCGCAGGTGACTCAGCTTATACTCCTTCACCTCGCTGGCAATCGGTGGACGCGGACCCACTATGCTCATTTCGCCCTTCAACACATTGAAGAACTGCGGTATTTCATCCAGCGAATACTTGCGCAGGAAGTGGCCCAGCCTCGTGATCCGAGGATCGTTTGAGATCTTGAACAGCACGCCATCGCGCTCGTTCATGTGCATCACGTCGGCGCGGCGCGTTTCCGCATCCCGCACCATCGTCCGAAATTTGATGCAACCGAATACACGGCCCTTCTTGCCGATTCGCTCTGACCGGTACAGAGCCGGCCCCGGCGAATCCATCTTCACGGCGATCGCGATGATCAGAAGCAGCGGCACAAACAAGATCAGCAAAAGAGCGGAGAACACAATATCGAATGCGCGCTTGAACAGCAACCCAATCTCGGGCACATGGCCGCAATGCAGCGGAATTGTCGGAAACTGCCCAATGAACTCAATCGGGCTGTTCCAGGGCAATCCGTTGTACATGTCGGGTACGATGCGCAGATCCACCCCGTGGACTTGAGCCTGCTCGAGCACGTTCTGCACCAGTTCGCGGTCGCACGGCGAGGTAACGAATATCTCGTCTACAAACAGTGTGCGCGCGCGCTGGAATAGAGTGTCGAGCGAGCCCACTACGTCGGCTGATGCCGAGGAAACGCGCGAACTCGATCCGGGAAAGTCGACGAATCCTTTAAACGTATAGCCAAGATGCCGGATGCTCTCCAGGTGGTGGCGCAAAGCATGCGCTTCTGGCCCGGTACCGAGGATCAGCACATTGCGAGTGCCCACGCCGCGATTGTAGCGGCTAAAGAGCAGGACCCGGTGCACAAGCCTGCGCAGGCCAAGCGAGATAGCTACAAGTCCCACGGTGATCAATATGATGCTGCGCGGTATGTCATCTGCACGAAGCACGTAGAGCGCGCCTGTTAACAGCAAGCCCGAGGTGAAGCAGGCCTGTATGCTAAGCCTCTGCTCATGCAAAATGCCGGTCGACCGCGTCGGAGAATAAAGATGTAACCGCCTACTGGTGATCATCAGCGCTATCGCAAACCCGCACAAAAGCGTCACCAGAATCCACACCGAGCGGCCATGCAGCAGAGTGCCGTCCCACAGGCCCCGCACCCCGTCGCCTTCATCCGTATGTGACTTATATATCGTGGCTAAAGTCGCTGCACCAGCAATTGAAATTACATCCATCACCATCCAGAGCTTTGCCGTGCCCCGCACTCCGCGCGCGGGTTCTCCCGCCACGCCTCCCTCCCATTCGTGGGAAGAAGCCATAGTAGCGGATAGTCTTTGCCAGAATTCCGAAGTCGCCATTCGCGTCCGCAGGCCTCAAGTGTTCAAAAACTATGGGATAGGACAGGGATCAATTCCCTGCTCAAGATTAGCAATGTACTGAAAATCGCTTGCGTCAGTCGCTATAACTGATTGGATGTCGTTTTTTTGACAATGGATTGCCATTTCAATGCAACCCGCTCCAAAACTTTTTTCTGGGCCCTGTCGTTCCGGTTTTACCAAGGTGCAACTCACACTCCGCGTCGCGTTATGCGTTCACCGCGTATCGCAGCCGGGAGTCCGGCGTTAACGGCCAGCAGAAATCAGACAGCGGCAGCATCCGAATACGATTACTTGACGTATAAAAGGGAACAGCTCTTACCGTGCCTCAAAAAAAGGAAACCGAGGACGGAGTTTACTGACAATACGGCAATTATAACAAACCATTACCCGCGCTCTTTCAACGGGCCCTCCGCAGGTGCTCCCCTGCGGCTTGACTTCGACCATCATCGGGAAGTGCTGACACGATAAGAATCACCTGATCGCAATGTGATCGCAAGGGAATTCGTCTACAACTTTAGTTACATGTTGATTACTCCGTAACTAAGAAGGCAACAAATAGGCGTCGAGAGTTAAAAACTGTTGAATGTTCGGATCTTTCGAAGCAAGGAACCCGTTCAACGGTCCAAAATAGCTTGCACGGCCCTGGTGGAGGAAAAGCACACTGTCCGCAAGCCGCTCGGCAAAGCGCATGTCATGGGTCACCACGATGCTTGTAAATCCAAGCTGCATCTTGAGCCGCTGGATCAAGTTGCCCAAACGGCGAGCAATGATGGGGTCCACCATCGTCGTAGGCTCGTCATACAGTACAACATCGGGCTGCGCTGCCAGGGCGCGCGCAATAGCGACGGCGCGCTTGCGTCCTGTAGACAGGCTGGCAGGCAAGCTGTCCGCCACGTCTTCTGCGCCCACCATACCGATCAACCGCTCCACAATATGAACTACCTGGTCCTCAGCCAGTCCGCCGCGCTCACGCAGTGCAAAAGCGACATTCTCCCGCACGCTCATCGAATCAAACAGGGCTCCATTCTGGAAGACCATCGTAACTCGCTTTCGAATCGCGTTCATCCCCTCTTCGTCGAGGCCCGTGATCTCCTGGTCCTCAACGCGAATCGACCCTGAGTCCGGCTTCAAGAAACCCATCAGCAGCCGCAGTGCCACCGATTTGCCCACGCCGCTGCGGCCAAGAATGCATAGCGTCTGGCCTCGTTCCACCTCAAAGCTCACGTCCTCCAGAACAGGCCGGCCATCGAACGCGATACTTACATGACTGAACGAGATGAAAGGCTCGCCCGCAGGAGCTGCGGGCTTTCCCCCATTAGGGGCCGCCGGTTCAACAACAGCCTCAGGGAACTCCGGAATGGACGAAGGATCCAACATCGCATTGCATTTAGCTTACGCGACAAATCCTGCCCGGTGCGCCTCGACACGGCGCAAGTCGTCAGCGGAATTGACATTGAAAAACCAGCGGGCCGCCGGCAGTCCCTCTGGATGCGCGACCTGCCCGGCCTGAACCAGCAACTCGGTCGCAATGACGCTCACCTGCTGACCGAGGCCGGCCGCGGCGGACTTGAACGCTGCAAAGCACCCACCGCGCCCTGCGCCAAGTTCAGATTGCAGCAGCGACAGAACCGCCCGGTCCAAAACAGCAGGAAACGTCTGGGTAAACCCCGCGACCGAGGGAAGCGTCACGGCCCCACCCGTAATCTCCGCATGTTCCAGCAGATATCGAACCAGTGACGCAGGAATCAGCGGCGCATCCACGGACACAAATACCGCCCAGCGCGCCGCACTCGAAGCCAACGCCGAGCAGATGCCGCTTAACGGCCCCAGCCCGGCTTCGCGATCTTCAATCACCGGTGCAAACGCTCTCAGAGTCGAGCGCGCGCCGGCGATCGATGCGGTCAAACCCGCCCCGCACAGAATTCCAAGCGCATGCGCCACCAGCGGCTGCCCGCGAAACTCGACCAGCGCTTTGTCCCTGCCCATGCGGCTTGATAGTCCCCCGGCGAGCACAAAACCCGCGGCGTCCGCCTCCGGCTTTCGCTCGTCCAGTGGTCTGCTCAGCTTCCCGCCTCCTCCAGAAACCGAATCAGCGATTCGATTCCCAGCGAGAAGTTCTTCAGGTGAAACTTCTCGTTAGGCGCATGCAGGTTATCGTCAGGCAATCCGAAGCCCATCATCACGCTCGGCAACCCCAGGTGGCGGTCAAAGTCGCCCACAATCGGGATCGACCCGCCCGAGCGGATGAACACTGTGTCCTTGCCCCACACCTCGTGCAGCGCCCGCGTAGCCGCCTGGATATATTTGTTGTTCACCGGAATCAGGCACGGATCGCCCGAGTGAATCAGCCTTACCTCCACATCCACGCCATCCGGAGCAATCTTCTCCACGTAGCTCTTGTAGAGTGCAAAGGCCTTGGTCGGCGTCATACCGGGAACCAGCCGCATTGAAACCTTGGCCGTAGCCTTCGCAGGAATCACCGTCTTGGCGCCCGCCCCAACAAAGCCCCCGGGAATCCCGTGCACATCCACCGTCGGCCGCGCCCAGGTCCGCTCCAGCACGCTATACCCCTTCTCCCCCACCAGTTGCTTCGAGCCCACTTCCTTGGCGCGATACTCTTCCTCGTCGAACGGCAGGCTCTTCCACGCTGCCAGCTCTTCCGGGCTCGGCGGAATAATGTCGTCGTAGAAACCAGGAATAAGAATGTGCCCGTTTTCGTCCTTCAGCTTGGCCAGAATCTGCGCCAGCGAGACGAATGAGTTGGGTGCCGCGCCGCCGTACATGCCGGAGTGCAGATCGCTGCGCGCGCTGCGCACCTCAAGCTCCGTGTAGATCATGCCCCGCAGTCCCACGCACAAGGTCGGCAGTCCAGGCGCAAACAGCTCAGTATCGGAGACCAGCGCGAAATCCGCTTTCAACTCCGGCGGCTTCGAAGCCACAAAGCTCGCAATTCCCTCTCCGCCCACTTCTTCTTCGCCTTCCAGAAGCACACGCACGTTCAACGGCAGCTTGCCGGTCGCGGCGAGCAGCGACTCCAGCGCCTTCACCTGCGCCACCACCTGTCCCTTGTCATCAACAGCGCCGCGCGCATAGATGTTGCCATCCCGCTCCGTCGGCTCAAATGGCGGCGAAAGCCACTCTTCCAGCGGATCGGGCGGCTGCACATCGTAATGCCCGTACACCAGCACCGTCGGCTTGCCTGCAGCATTCAGCCAGTCGGCATAGACCAGCGGGTGACCCGCAGTCTCAATCAGCCGCACATGCTCCATGCCAATGCGTTTCAGTTCCGCCGCCAACACCTCGGCGGCTTTACGGCAGTCACCCTTGTGCTCGGGCAAAGTAGAAATCGAGGGAATGCGCAGCAGCGCCTTCAACTCATCAAGAAAACGAGGGTAGTTCTGGCGTGCAAAATCAACCGCAGACGAAGACATAGGAAATGCTCCCTTCCAAATCAGACAGAAGAGAGTATAGACCGGGGCACCCCAACGCCGCTGTGCAATCCAACGGAGGGAATTGCCTGAAAAGTCGAGTGTCCGCCCAAAAAGCCACCCACCCATCCAGGCTCAACTCCGAAGGTGGTAGCCTACCAGCGCGTTGAACACGACAACGTCAACGTACTCTGTATGGGCGCCTGGATCATCGGACCCAAGCTCGCCGAAGACGTTGTGAAAACCTATCTCAACGCCCGGTTTGCCAGCGAAGATCCAGACTTGAGGCGTCGCGTAGAAAAGCTCCAGGAGATGGATAAGAAGTAAGCACCGCACTCCAGGATTCGCACGTTCGCTCACTCGCAACCTGCGCCACCACTTCTCAGGCAGCCGCCATCCCTCAC
>Ga0209483_1001890_pt1 | contig 15300 bp, 16 predicted proteins | sample NGEPerA_FD_184508 | JGI IMG/M metagenome (GOLD analysis project Ga0209483, IMG submission 184508) | Arctic peat soil microbial communities from the Barrow Environmental Observatory site, Barrow, Alaska, USA - NGEE PermafrostL2-A... | ecosystem: Environmental > Terrestrial > Soil > Wetlands >... | reverse complement strand
ACACAAGTACAGAGGTCATGTGAGTCATGCAGGGCGTTTGCATGACCACAATGACCAAATTGCAAAACAGGAGATTCGACCATGAACGATTCAGAACGCAAGCAGCAGCGACTTGAAACGGCCAGGGCATTCCTCATTGCCATGATGGGGCCGGATGGCGGATGGCTGGCCGGCTATGAGCAGATGGACAACGCGATCGCGCTGGCGGACAAACTGATGGCTGAACTGGATCGAACGCCGGTCGGCGCGAACACCCCCGCCGGGCTGGTCATTCGGGATGATCCACCTTACCGGAACTGACGCCGCACAACTGGCCCGCCCTCCAGCTTTCACCCGCGCCAGAATATTCTAAATAACCTATCGCTAGGATATGTTCAGAAGGTACTGGCAATGGGGGCGATTCTGAGACGTGCAAAGCCTTGGATGCCCCCGACGTAGGGTTGGAGTGAGCCGACGCGGGAAATGGGCAAATGCGGCCCGGCGGGACGCCCTGTAGGGGGGGTAGGGGTAAAAAGTCTAGGATCGAAGGTCTCGCGAGACCGTCGCCCCGCCTCACGCGCGCGGACGCGAAATGAAACACAGGCTATGCAAAAAAAATTTTGCTGCGCGAATGTTTAGCGGACAAGCGACAGCGAACGACTTTAAGGGTGATGAAGCGTAGCCAACCAGCAAGCAGCGAAATTTCGCGGCTGTTCACGATCAGGGAGGTTTCCGAAGCGACACAGCTTTCCGAGGGCACGCTTCGCGCTGCGGTTCGGCGGGGTGATCTTCGCGCCGTGAAGCTCGCCCGCGCCGTTCGATTCGAGGCCGAAGCCGTCAACGATTTTCTGCAACGCCATGAGACGAAGGGCAAGGCAGCATGAACCAGCAATTTGAAACCCGATACTTTAAATCCGTCGGCAGCGAGCTTCGCGTACTCCCCACCAGCAATGGCCAGCCAGCCAAGTTCACGGGCAGGGCCGCGGCGTTCAACAGCCCGTCTGATGATCTTGGCGGATTCAAGGAGATCATCGCGCCCGGCGCCTTCCGCGATTCGCTGAGTAAGAACGGCGATATCCGCGCGCTGGTCGGCCACGATCCCGACCGGCTGATGGGCCGCACTTCCAGCGGCACGCTCCGGCTGACCGAAACCCTCGATGGCCTTCATTTCGAGAACGATATCCCCGACACCAGCTACGCGAGAGACTTGGTTGAGCTCGCGCGGCGCGGTGACATCAAGGGCATGTCTTTCGGCTTTCGAGTACCGAAGGGCGGGGACGCCTGGGCAAAAGGCAGCGATGGCCGCGCCGTCCGCACGTTGAAATCCGTTGACCTGGGCGAGATCAGCTATGTCGCCAACCCGGCCTACGGCAGCACGGGATTCAGTCAGCGGGACGTCTACCACGTGGACGACGAAACCCGAGAGGCGGCGCGGCGCTGCGTGGCCGGCAGTCGGCCAGCGTACGAGCGGTGCCAACGGATGCTGGCCCTGATGGAATTGCAGTCGCGGGCGGCGTGAGCGGGCGCGGCGTTAAATAAAAACACCCGGCCCGCGTGGGCCGAATTAACAATCGAGCAGGAACAACAGATTATGGAATACTTCAGCGGATTTTCGCGGGCCGATCTTGAAAAGTATAGCCTTCAGCGGGCGATTCGCTCGCTGGCGCAAAAGCGCCCACTGGAGGGGATCGAGAGGGACGTCAGTCGCGAGTTGGCCAAGCGAAGTGGTAAGCCCACCGCCGGCATCCATATCCCGTTGACCATCCCCACCGGCCCGGATTTGGAGCGGCGTGCCCTCGATCTAACCACCGGCGCCGGTGCCGTGGCGACCACCGTCGATCCGGCGCGGTTTATCGACGCCTTGAGGTCGCGGACGGTCTGCCTTGCCGCCGGCGCCACGATCATCACCGGGCTTGTCGGCAATTTGCAGTTGCCTCGAGAATCGGTAATCGCCACGCCCGCCTGGGACGCCGATTCAGCCGCGCCGGCTTCAGAGCAAAATGCCACCCTGGACGATGTGCTGATGGAGCCGCATTCGTGCTCGATCTTCAGTGACCTGTCGCGGAAGTTTTGGTTGCAGTCAAGCTTGAGCGCCGAGACGTTCGTGAAGAACGATCTTGCCCGCGGCCTGGGCGTGGCGCTCGACGCCGCCGCCCTCAACGGCCTTGGCACCGGCAATCAGCCGGTGGGCATCCTCCAAAACGGCGCGATCCAATCCAACCCGATCGGAACAAATGGCGGCGTCCCGACCTACGCGCAGATTCTTGCCCTCGAAACGGGAGTGGCCATCGGGAACGCGGACGCCGGCTCGCTGGCGTATGTCACCAGCCCCAAGGTTCGCGGCCTGCTGAAAACGATTCCCAAAGTGACCGGCGGCGCGGTTGCCGAGCCGGTGTGGCGCTCACAACCACTGGCCAGCGGCGGGAGCCTCGATTACTGCGATGGCCGAAATGCTTTCGTCACAAACTCGATTCCCTCGAATTTGACAAAAGGCACCGGCACGAACCTCAGCGCGATCATCTTCGGTGCGTGGCAGGATTTGGTCATTTCGGTATGGGGGGAATCTGTGGAAGTGCTGATCGACCCCTACACCTTCAGCAGCAGCGGCAGTGTGCGAATCGTGGCCAAGTTGGAATGTGACATTGCCGTCCGGCATGTGGAATCCTTCCACGTTATTTCCGATTTGGACGTCTCTTCGCAACCGACTTCGTAGTCGGCAGCGGGGGCGCGATTCCCTGTTCGTTCGTCACAGTAAAACTTTTTGGTAGCAACAGCATGATAAACGTAACTCAAATCCGCGAAGTCATGGAGAAGAAAACCAGCCCCGAGCAGGCCAAGGAATTCGACCGTATCGACGCGCTCGTCAAGGAAGCCGCCGGGCAGGGTCGGCGATTTGTGGACGTTCCTTTCCCAACTGCCACCGACAGACGCACCATCCACGACCTGGCCAGCCGGTTGAACGGCTACGGCTACGAGGCGGCGATCACCGAAAGATTGTCGCTGTTCCTTTCGTGGTGAGCGCCGGCAGCGCGATCAGCCAGTAACTTTTCCACCGAGCACCGCCAGCAATGAATCGACTCGACACAAATTCTCTCGACTCCACCATCGCGAACGACTGGTGGGAAATTCCGCCATCCGATGCCGCATGCGCAGCGCTGCCGGGCTGGGCCACCCCACTCATCGGCCAGGGCTTCTTCCGCGTGGGCCCGGCCAAGCTGCTGGAACTGTGCGGGCCGAAAGCGGCCCGCCATTTTGAAGCAGTACTCATCCAAGCCGACCCCGACGCCGCAAAAATGTACCTTGGCCCCGGCCTAAATGTAGGCGTGTCACAGACAATGGTGTTGCTCGACAAGCTGGCCGGCAAGGGCGGGTTCACTGTCGAAATGGTCGAGGAAATTAAGGCTTTGGGCCAAACGACACGCTGGCTGTTTGGTGCGCCGGTGTCCGCAGCCGATGTCAAAGCCAGCCGGTTGCGCGTTCGCGGCCGGCGCCGATGATTCTGTCCATGCCCCGTTCGGCCCGCCACCGTTTTTTCGGGCGGTGGCGGGTTTTTCTTTTCCTTTGGGGCCGCATATGCCGGACGCGACGGAGATCAACCCAAGCACATTGGCCGGCTACAGGCCGATGGAGCGATTTCTTGCAGAGCGTGGCGTTGATCTGATTGAGGATGGCCGGCTCAGATGCAAAGTCTGCGGCTTCACCTGGGACAGGCCGACCGATCGCGCCAAGAGCCGTAGCAGGCGGCTGGCCAGGTGGTTATGCCCCGGCGGATGCACGAAGGTATTCATTGCGGGCCGCAACGCCACCACGACACGAACATGATCGACTTCGCGTGTGGCAACGCTATCCTTTCGCCCGCCGACATCGAGCAGCAGCTTGCCGCCAAGCCGCACCTGCAAGGCGACCGCCGACTGACACTCAAGCAGGCTCGTACGGCCACGCGAGACGGCCGCCAGCGCCAGGACGCCGCCGCCGCCATCGGCGTGTTGCCGGGCGCGGGCGAAAGTCTGCATCTGATCATCGGCGGGAAATTCGCCTTGTGGGATTTGGTGCCCGCCATGATCCGGCTTGCCGGCAGCGCGATCCAGCGACTTCACATCGCCACGTTGGGATTCAGCAAAAAAAATATCGACTCGCTTTGCGCGCTGCTGGACGCCGGCCAAATCGGAACCGCCCGGCTGCTGGCATCGCTCTACTTCGCCAAGACCAGCGGCCCGATCTTCGATCATGCCGAACAGCAACTCGGCCAGCGGGCAGGCCGCGCCAGTTTTCTCGCGCTCCGCACACACGCCAAAATCCTGCTGATGCAGATGCAGGATGGCGGGACGTTCACCGTCGAATCATCCGCCAATCTGCGAAGCTGCAAAAACATCGAGCAAATTTGCATAAGCGCCGATCCAAGCCTCTGCCAGTTTCACGCCACTTGGATCGACGAGCTTTTCACGACCGCCCGGGCGGGAGCCAAACCCAAATGAGCCGCAACCAGAAAACCGCCATCGTGAAGATTGCCCCGTTGGACGAAGTCGGCCAGGCCGTGTTTGATTGGATCGTCGCCGGCCACACCCAAACGGACATTGCCGAAGCGGTAAAAGCCAAGTGGCCCGCCACCGAAGCGCGGCCCGCGATCATCACGGCGCTCCAAAAGTTGGCCGAAGCCGGGACGCCGGATCGGGCGCTTGCAAGGGGATGGTGTATCGAAGCGGCGAAATTGCTCTACAGAAAAGCCACCGATTCGGGCGACCATGGCGCGGCGGTGAAGGCCGTGAAGCTCGTGGATGAACTGGCGCGGACGGCAAACGCGGGACAGCGCTGTTGAGGTTCGCCGGCACGCCAGGACGCACGCCAGCGACGTTTGACCACCGGGCCATGCCCAAGGGTAGGTGAGCGATTCAGACGCCGCAAAAAGCACAGCCGCACGCACTGGCCGGCCAGTGGGGCGAGGTTTGAGCATGAACACATTTCTTCACGCGATTCTCCGCGATATCGAGGGGCGATACCATTTCCAAAAACTTGAGGTTCGGGCCGACGCCGGCGAACTCGTGATCGAGCCGCGCGGAGATCGGCTGCGCGTCTCCGGCACGCACGAGATCACGGGACTCGGCCCACGCGACGGAACCTACGTTGAGCTCGAGGGCGGATCGGCCTATGGGGTGATCATTCAAATCGAGACGGCCCGGCGCCTGGGGCTGGCGATTGAGCATTGAAGATCATTAAGACGCCATCGCATTCACACCAAGCCGGGGCGCGCGGCTAAGCCGACAGGATTGTTTAAACGGTTCGCCAGGGTCGGGGCGGGGCGCTACCGCCCCCTCTTTTGCTGTTGACACAGTTTGACACAATAACTGACACTGAAACCACCCGCCGAACCCGCGACGTTCACCCGGCTGGCTGTGCAAGAATCCGACAATAAATCTGACACAATTCTGACACTGTAACCCCCCGTAGGACACTCAAAAACCGCTATCACTTGCGAACGTCTGCGAATGGCGGTATAGTCAGAAATCGTTGTTTTGCGGCTAATTTCGATGGTTTTCACAAAACGGTTGCTTCGATTGCCAACGTGAATGTCGTCGGTTCGACCCCGATCACCCGCTTTTGGAAAGGCCCGGCGCCGAAAGGCGCCGGGCCTTTTCTGTTTGTGGCCGAGATGCTTCAGGGCGCGGGGCCTCTCATCGTTTTCGGATGGGGCTTAGTCGCGACCGCCGCGCGGGGGAGCGGCGGCTTCTTGGGGTTTATCCCGTCACTCAATGGGGCCGATACATGCTCTAACGGTGGCGCGACGGCCTGGCCAATTTCTGCCGACGATGGGGACGGTGCGCCTTTGGGTTGCGCCGGCGATGGCGTTCGTGGCCGGGGGGATGGACCGGGGGTATCAGACGGATTTTTGGCATCACCTGGCGCGCGGGCGGGAAATCGTCGGGCAGGGGGGAATCGTCGATGCCGATCTGTTCACGTTCACGCTTTCGGGTCATTTGCTGCGTGACAACAACTGGCTTTCGCAGGTGATGTATTATCGGCTGTTTGCCTGGGGTGGGCTGGCCGGCGTCCAATTGGCAAATGCCCTTTTGCTGGCGGCGGCGATGGCCGTGCTCGTTCGGCTTTGCCGGCGGGCCTCGGGGTCCGGGCCGGCGGCCAGCGCGGCGGGGGTGATCGTTTTCCTGGGGATCTGGCAACTTCTGCTCATTCGGCCGCAGACGTTGTCGCTATTGTTGTTCGGGCTGATTTATTCCGTGTTAAGCGAAGCCGATGCCTCCCGGGCGGGGATATGCGGCGATCAACACGGTCCATTTTCCAGCGAAATCGAGTGGCGCCACGTATCACGGGCGTCTCGCCCGTGCCTATGGCATGGACCTAAAAGTTGCGATTCTTCCAGACTCGAACGCAACGCGCACGGGCGGGACGCCCGTGATACGGCAGCGGGCATTGGCGCGCGTGCCGACCAAATCGTCGAAGCTCAATCCGCTCCCGCGGCAATCGCCGTGGGATCTCACTTCGCCCGATGGAGATTCCTTGTAATTGTCCCGCTTCTGACGGCGCTGTGGGCCAATCTGCACGGCGGATTTCCAATCGGTCTCGTGCTCATTGGCGCGTTTACTGCCGGGGCGATTGTGGAATGGCGAATGCAAACCCGGCGCGACAATCCTTCGATTGCTTGGTCGGCTGACGCCTTTCCCTGGCCGCTTGCGCTGTGCTTCGCGGCCAGTATTGCCGCGACGTTGCTGAATCCGTATGGGTGGCGGGTCTATCAATACGTCGGATCCATCACTTCAACCGCGGCGGGCCGGCATATCGAGGAATGGCTGCCGCCCACGCTACATTCCGGGGTCGGCCTCATGTTCTGGGCTTCGGTGCCTGTGTTGGCGGGATTATTCCTGATCGCCCGTCGGCGGCCGACGATTCGCCAAATGGTGATGATCCTCTGCTTTCTGCCGCTGGCGTGCCGGTCGGTGCGGATGGTGGCGTGGTGGTTTCTGGCGATGGCGCCGATCATCGCAACGCTGCTGCGAGCCACTTTCCCCTCCCCTGGTACTCCGGGGGAGGGGAAAGTGGGGGTCGACGGTGTTGAGACAAGAGGACGGACCCCCACCCCAACCCTCTCCCGGGGTATCGGTAGAGGGAGCGGAGCCGCGCCAGCGCAACAGAAATTGGAATACGACGGCGGCAGCTTTTCCTTACGGCCGGCCCGTCCCTCATTTGCCGGCGGCTCACTGGCGGCGGTTTTATTGGCGATTTGTGTGCTGAGCCTGCCGCAAATGGGCCGATATAACCCACTGTTCGGGAGCGTGCGCTCGGCGAATCGGATGGAAGATAATTTGCGGCGGGTTTCGCGCGTGTTGAATGGCGCACCGGCGGATGGCCGGGTCTTCAGCCGGCTGGAATGGGGCGAATACCTTGATTGGTCGCTGGGGCCATGCCATCGGGTTTTCATGGACGGACGAATAGAGGCGTATTCCGACGGGCATTGGCAGGAATATTGCACAGTCACTTCAGCCGCGACTGGCTGGCAAGACGTTTTGGACCGCTATCAAGTGAATTGGCTGCTCCTCGACTCGACCTATCACCACCGACTATTGCGAGCCGTGCGCTACAGCGCGCGATGGAAACAGGCAGCGGCCAGCGGCCCCGCGATTCTCTTTGCCCGACACATTGAGCTTGCTCAACCCATTAGGCCGCACACAAATTCTCCATTTGCACAAAAAGGGTGTTGGCAATTTCGTGAAGATTATTCTAATCTAGCGGACAGTCGATATACTACTGGTAGCGGAAGCCCGAATACAGTGCCCAACCTGTCGGGGTATCAGCTTTCGGGATCGCTTGGCTCGCCCGGACGGGAGTGTGGAACATTTCCCGTACCGCAAGGCCGATACGGGTGCGATGCCGCACCCCGGCCGATTCGGCGGGGACATTGGAGGAAACCGTCACTTTTATGGACGAAGACCCCTTCTCGGGTTATGGCCTCCGCTCGGTGGAACTCGCCGACCGGGCCGTGCTTGACCCCTATTTCTCGTCCCTCCGCGCCCCCCTGTCCGACTACACCTTCTCCCAACTCTACACCTGGCGGAACAGCCTCCGCATCCTCTGGAAGCAAATCGAAGGGCATCTGTGCGTTTTCGCCAACGGCACCGGCGACCTGACGCTGCTCATGCCTCCCATTGGCGACACCCATTCCGACAAAGCCATGCGCGAAGCCTTCGAGTTGATGGATGCCTACAACGTTCACAATCAGGTTCCCGACCGCACCCGCGTCGAATATGCCAGCGAGGAACTGCTCGCCCGCTTCGACCGGGCCACTCTGCAAGTGCAGCCGATGGGCGCGGATTACGTTTACGATGTCCGCGCCATGATCGACTTGGCCGGCGGCGACCTTGCCAGCAAGCGGCAGGCGAAAAACCGCTTCCTGCGAAACTATTCAAATCGCGTCGAGCCGTACCGCGCGGCGATTCACCAGGCCGATTGCATCAAATTGCTCGACCAGTGGAAGGATCATCAGGACGGCCAGCATGTGCGAGAACCGACCGCCAACGCCATCAAGCGCGCCCGCGAATCCATCGCCACCAAGCTATGCCTGGAATCGGCGCATGTGCTGGGTCTGGAAGGAATGGTGGTGTACGTGCAGGAACCTTCATCCGACTGGTCCCTCAAGGCCTTCACCTTTGGCGAGCCGCTGGGCGATTGCCAGAGCAGCATCACAATCGAAAAAACGGACCTCACAACCAAGGGTCTGGCCCAGTTCATCTTCAGCGAGTTCTGCCGGCAAAATTGGTCGGACCGGCCGCTGGTGAACGTCGGCGATGACTGGGGACTGGAATCGCTCGCCTGGACCAAGCAAAGCTATCGGCCCGTGCAGTTGCTAAAGAAATACGTCCTTCGGCGCGAACGAACCGCGATGGTGGTAGCAGCGTGATCTGTAAGAAGTGGGGCGCTTGCGCGAAAGCCGCCAAAAATCCGAAATCCGAACCACGAAATCCGAAACAAATTCAAACGAAGAAAATTCAAAGGCTCAAAACCGCGTTTCCGTTTTGGATTTTCCGCTTTATCTTCCATTTGGATTTGTTTCGGATTTCGACATTCGGATTTCGGATTTTTGGCGTCACTTGGGTTCCCGCATCAGTTCCCCAACGACTCCCTCATTCCGCGCCACTCACTGCTTCAGTAGCCGTCTGCAATCCTTCCGCGACCGGTTGCGGCAGAATCCCCTGGCGCACATAAATCGGGCGGATATGTTTGCGCAGCCTTGGCAAAAAAGCAGCGTAGGTGAACGCCGCGACAAGCACGGCTGAGCCGGACCATAGCAACGTGATCGATGCGCCTCTCACGCCGCCGCCCAGATACTTGGCGGAGATGCCGGCGATCAGGTTGCCCCAGGGCGCCATCCCGACGAACGCCATCGCGAAAAAGCTCATGACGCGCCCGCGCATGCGGTCTGCGGTGAGCGTTTGCAGAAGCGTGTTGGTGGAGGCGAAGCTGATGAGCATCCCAAACCCGGCGGCGGGCACGATCAGCAGCGAAAGCCACAGATGCCGCGACAAAGCGAAGGCGATGATCGCCCCGCCAAATACGCCCGCCGCTATGGCGATAAGCCGGCCCAGGCCCAGCACTGATTTTCGCGACGCCAGGTAGAGCGCGCCGATGAGCGCGCCGAGGCCCGAGGCGCCCATGAGGAAGCCGAGCATTTCGTCGCTGTTTCCCACGCCGCCAAATTCGCGGGCGAAGATCGGCATCAGGATCGAAAGGGCCGGCATGCCGGTCAGGCTCAGCAGCGCCATGAGGATCAGCAGCACCCGGATCGGCGCCGAGGCCCAGATGTATGCCAGCCCCTCGCGCAGATCATGCATCACGCTCATGGCGATTTCACGCGGCGGGCGCGGCTTGACGTTCATCATCAGCAATGCCGCGATCACCGCGACGTAGCTGCTGCCATCGATGAAAAAACAAAGCGCCGGGCCGACGTAGTGGATCAGCAGTCCGCCGATGGCCGGCCCCACCAGGCGCGCCGCGTGAACCATCGTGGAATTGAGCGCAATCGCGTTGGCCAGGTCCTCGCGCCGGTCCACCATCTCCACAAGAAACGCCTGCCGGCCCGGCATATCAAACGCGTTGATAAACCCCTGGCACGCGGCCAGGCAAATCAGCGCGGTCACCACCGCATCCCCGTTTTCCCCATGCGCCCCCAGCATCATCGCGGCAATGCCCAATCCAAATGATTGCAGCATCGAAAGCGACTGAGTGATGACCAGCATCCGCTGCCGATTCCATCGGTCCACCCACACGCCTCCGAACGGCGCCAGCAGGAACATCGGAATCTGCCCGGCAAACCCCGCCACTCCCAGCAGCAGCGCGCTGCCGGTGATGTGATACACCAGCCAGACGATCGCCACCTGAGTCAGAAACGTGCCGACCAGGGAGATGCTCTGCCCGCCGAAAAACAGCCGATAATTGCGATGCGAAAATGCCCGCGCAAATAGCGAGAACCGTCCGCGCCGGGGGCCAACGTGTTCGGGCGGGGGTGAATCGGATTGAATTGCCGGTGCATCCATCTTCGCGGCGAATCATAGGGGACGGGGGAGGAATGAAAAGCGGGTGCTATGGAGTTCACGCGCGATGCCGCCTTGGCGTGAAAGGCTGGCTCTCACATGAGGGAAATTGTAGGGTCCGCTTCAGCGGACGCGGTTTGCGGCCCACGGTGCAAGAGCCGCGTTCGCTGAAGCGAACCCTACGAGGGAGAATCCAATTCTCTCAGCAGTTGAACGGGATCGAGAACGCGTAGAAATGGGAACCGCGACTGAAATTCTCGGCCTTCGCTCCGGGCGGTGTCAGCCAACATGAGGAGGTGACGGTCACGGCTCACGATGAGCTGCGCGCCGACTTTAACCGCGAGGTTCACATAGTGGGAATCATCCGGATCATATGGATGCCGATATACCTCCGGCACGTCGGACGCAAGCATCGAAAACGACATGACGGCGCGCGCCATCTCGTCGGTCTGTTCGGCAGTGATACCGTATTTGGCCGGCGTCTTGAAGTGAATTTCGCGAATTTCAGCGATCACATAAGTGGAAGCAAGAAGTGAATTTGCCCCTCCCGCGCCTTCTGCACGCAGCAGCCTGCCCAGGGCAATCGCATTTAGGCCAGTAGTGCCTGAATAAGGCTTTCCCGATTCCATCCGCACATTTGCTGCTTGAGTCGAATGCCGACGTTGAGGTTCTTTCCGTTCGCTTTTTTGGGCTGCCAGCGTTTGAGCTTGTTCAGCGCGATTCGCCGCAGACGCGAAAAGTTCTCGGCTCCGTTGTCCATCCGCAGACGGCATGCATCTTCATTCATGGCGACATCCAGGCACCAGCGCAGTCCGTTTTCCACGCCCCAGTGGCTTCGAACGCCATCGCCGATCAATTGAGCATTCGTGCCGTCGTGGCTGCTGATGAAGTATCGCCGTTCGGTGCTCACCTTGCCGCTCATGTCGCCAAATTCCTGCCGCGTGCATTCCACCGCCGCCACGCTGGCCAGCCCCGGCCACAGGTCCAAAATGTCCCGGCCCAGCCATTTGACTTCACGGGTCACCCACACCCGCCGTGTCTCGACGCGGCCGTGGCCATCGTCGGTTTCCTCCGTGAAAGAGTGCTGCATGTCCTTGAATGACTCGATGATCGCTCCATCCAGCAGCCCCTTCACCTTTTCGTGAAGCGTCGGCTGGTTCTCCTTCACTGCCAGAATGTAGTGGGCGTTTTGCCCCATGATCTGGGCGGCGATGTCCCGCTGACAACCCATGGCGTCAATCGTCACGGTTGCTCCCGCCAGTTGTAGCATGGCCAGCAATTTGGGAATGGCGGTGATCTCGTTGCTCTTGCAATCGGTCGCCAGTTGACCCAGAACCAGTTGGTTCTTCGATACGAACGCGCTGACCAGATGCACCGGCGTCTTGCTCCACGCCCGCTTCCAGCTTCGGCGAAGCGTCTTGCCATCCACCGCGACGAACAATCCGGCGGCATTCTTGACCAAGGCCGTTGTCCAGTTCATGAAGCATCGCTCGAAGCCCAGCGGATCGATCATGCCAAAGACGCGGTTGAACGTGTCGTGCGACGGGATTCCATGCGGCAGTTCCAGAAACGTCTGGAGCCATGGAAGATTGCCATGTCCCCAGACTTCAACTGCCGCCCATCCCTGAGCGCCACACAGCACGGCAAGAATCGCCACCGTCAGCACATCGCACAGCGGGTGACGAGCGTTGGCCGAACGTGGATCGGCAATGCTTCGGAAATAGCGCAGCAAACCCTCGGTCGCTTGGGCGTCCATGCGCAAGCTCCTTTCATGGGTGAAAGCTTAATTTTTGCTGCGGAGCTTCGCGACGACGCAACCAACATACACTCCCCTGCGCGCGGTCGCTACCTAACAAGCGCCGAACTGTTCAAATGCGATTGCCGTGAGGTTGCACGGGGCGCTTGGCTGCTTTCCTTGACAGACCCGCGCCCCCTCTTTAACGTACCGCTCTTTCCCGACCGGCGGACGACCCGACCGGCGGGGATTTTGTCGATTTGTGCTGCGGGCTGCTTTTATGCCGGGGCTGGCGAGTGCCGGCCCCGATCCATTTGGCGCAAAGGAGTTAGAATTCATGCTTCCCGTCCAGAAACACAGCAAATCCCGCAAGCGCAAGCGCCGCTCGCATCATGCCCTCAAGCCGATCCATTACGTTCGTTGTCCGCAGTGCGGCAGCAGCAAATTGCCGCACTGCGCCTGCGATAATTGTGGATATGTGAATCCGAAGTTGGCGCTTCAGATGGACGCCGAGCCGGCCTAGGCGCCGCCGCCCACACGGAGGATTTCTCGTGCGCGCTGCGGTGGACGTGATGGGAGGGGACAAGGCACCGGCTGCCATCCTCATGGGATGCTGGGAAGCCGCGCCCCTGCTGGATGCCGGCGATGTTGTGTTTCTGGTCGGGGACGAATCGGTCAGCCGCAATGGCTTGGCCACCAGCGGACTGCCCAGCGAGCAAAAATCATTTTACAAAATCATCCCAACCACGCAGGTGGTCGAGATGGATGATTCGCCGGTGGAGGCGATCCGCAACAAGCCCGACAGCTCGATAGCCGTCATGTGCAAGATGGCCTCCAGGGGTGAGGCGGATGTGGTGATTTCCGCCGGCAATACCGGCGCGTGCGTTGCCGCCGCGCAGTTGCGCATGCGGACGCTGCCGGGCGTGAGCCGACCGGGCATCGCGGTGCTGCTGCCGACGTTTTATGGGCCGGTGGTGATATGCGATGTGGGAGCCAATATCTCTCCCCAACCCCGGCACCTCCAACAATACGGCATCATGGCCAGCGCGTACGCCCATGCCGTTTGCGGCATCGAGTCGCCGCGCGTCGGGCTGCTTTCCATCGGCGAGGAAGACGCCAAGGGCACGCAGATCATCAAGTCCGCCCGCAAGCTGATGCGCGATGAGCCGCAGATCAATTTTGTCGGCAACGTGGAAGGCCGCGATCTGTTCAAGGGCGTGATTGATGTTGTGATCTGCGACGGGTTCGTCGGCAACACCATCCTGAAATTCACCGAAGGTCTTTCCGAAGGGCTGTTTCAGACCATCATGGCCGAGCTGGAAGCCGATGCCCCGCAGTTGCTCGAGCAGTTCAAGCCGGTGATGCAGAAAATCTACCAGCGTCACGATTGGCAGGAGTACGGCGGCGCGCCGCTGCTGGGCGTGGGCGGCTACTGCCTGATCTGCCACGGCCGCTCCGACAGCCGCGCCATCAAAAACGCCATCCGGGTCGGCAAACAATTAGCGACGAGCGGCGTGAATGAAAAAATCGTCGAGCAGATCGCCAAGAGCATACCCGGCGGCGAAGAGTAGCCGGGGGAAAACGAATATGATGCGTCGCCGCCGGAATTCCGAAATCCCAATGTCGAATTCCGAATGAAGGATGCAGGACGGGCTGCGAAATGAAGTGGCGCCGCCGGAAATCCGAATGTCGAATTCCGAATAAAGGCGGAGAACTGCGTTGCAAATGACGAACGACAATTGCGAATCTCGCGTCACTTGTTAATTTGAGTTTTGAAGTTTGAATTTGTTTCGGATTTCGGGGATTCGGAATTCGGATTTGATCCAGTGCGGTAAAGTATAACCCAAGCAATGTCCACTTTTTCGGCCATCATCGCGGGAACCGGCAGCAGCGTGCCCGAGGCTCGGCTTACCAATGCCGATCTGTCGAAGATGGTGGACACCAACGACGAATGGATCGTGCAGCGCACGGGCATCCGCGAGCGGCGGATCGCCGGGGCCGGGGAATCGACCGCGACGCTGGCCACCGCCGCCGCCCGCAAGGCGCTGCAGGCTGCCGGGCTTGAGCCGACCGACCTGGATCTGATCATCTGCGGCACGATCTCCGGCGAGATGGTTTTCCCCTCGACCGCCTGCTTCGTCGCCGCCGCGTTGGGCCTGCATTCCACGCCGGCGTTTGACGTGGCCGCCGCCTGCAGCGGCTTCCTCTACACGCTGGCGACCGGGGCCGCGTTCATCAAGTCCGGCATGTACCGCAATGTGCTGGTCCTAGGCGCCGAAACCCTCAGCCGAATCACCGACTACACCGATCGCGGAAGCTGCATTTTATTTGGCGACGGCGCCGGCGCGGTCGTTTTGCGGCGCGACTCGGACCCGCGCCGCGGCCTGCTGTACAGCAGCCTGCATGCCGATGGCAACGGCTGGGAAATGCTCTGCTGCAAGCCCGGCAGCCGACATCCCATCAACGACGCCCTTCTCTCCGAACGCAATCAATACATGAAGATCAAGGGCCGCGAGGTCTACAAATTCGCGGTGCAGCGATTCGAGGAACTGATCGAGGACGCCCTGCGAAAGTGCGAACTGAAGGCCGACAATGTGAAACTGATCGTCCCGCACCAGGTGAACCAGCGCATCATCGACTCGGCCATGCACAAGCTGGGGCTTGGCATGGACAAGGCCTTCGTCAACATCGACAAATACGGCAACACCTCCGCCGCCTCGATCCCGATGGCGCTGGACGAAGCCGTGCGCGGCGGCAGGGCCGGGCCAGGCGACGTGGTGATCATGGTCGCCTTCGGCGCGGGCCTCACCTGGGCCAACGCCGTGGTGCGGTTGTGAGTTTTAGTGGCACGGGCGGCCCGCCCGTGTCTTGCGGGTTTCACGCCCCGCAGCGGAAGAAGAAGATTAACCACGAAGACACGAAGACACTCAGCGTGGCCTCGCTGCGCTTCGGCCACAACCAAATGTAGGAATACAAAGGCGCTGGCCTTTTCGATAAAGTGAGTTTGGATAAAAAACCACTCACCGAAAGGACAGCGCCATGGATTCGTTT
>Ga0209483_1001887_pt1 | contig 15317 bp, 15 predicted proteins | sample NGEPerA_FD_184508 | JGI IMG/M metagenome (GOLD analysis project Ga0209483, IMG submission 184508) | Arctic peat soil microbial communities from the Barrow Environmental Observatory site, Barrow, Alaska, USA - NGEE PermafrostL2-A... | ecosystem: Environmental > Terrestrial > Soil > Wetlands >... | reverse complement strand
GGCGAGCACCGACTGGATCCTCAGTCATCGCCGATGAAGCGTCAAGGCGGCAGCGGGCAACCGCATCAGAGCGTCCTGGTGGGATCAAAGTGACCCACTACCGAGTAGCGTCTCATTGCTCCAAGGAGGAGTGCGAGAGCGGCCGAATCGGCACGACTGGAAATCGTGTGTCCTGCAAGGGACCGTGGGTTCGAATCCCACCTCCTCCGCCGCGTACTGCCCTCCCGGCATCGCTCGGAGAGATTTCTCTGCTGCGGACGCGACGCCGTTGACTGTCTCACCACGATCACCCCGCGCCGCGCGGCGAGCGCCTTGGCGATAGCCAGTCCTGCGCTCAGCTGGAGAGATTCAGCGCCGAATGCCCGTGTGGCAGCCGCTTGTTGGACGCACCCACTTGACCGTGCGCTAGTCGGTCGCGTAGAGCTCGCCGCTCGCTGAGAGTTGTACGCCGATTGACGGAAGCGGGAGCGGCGCTGGACCCGATATCACGGCGCCCGTCGAAGCGTTGTAGATCGACCCGTGGCAGGGGCAAACGAATCTCGTAGCTGACTGGTCGAAGCCGACGGTGCAGCCAGCATGGGTACAGATCGCGGAGAACGCAACGAAGTCGCCGGCGCTCTTGTGGACGCAGTAGGCCGGTATGCCCTGGGCCTGACAAGTGAATGCGAGCACGCCGCCGATTGGGATCGCCGAGGCGAGTCCGATTTCGGTTCCCGAAGGTGCAGCGGTCGTAGGGGTGCCCTCGGTGGGTCTAGAAGTCGAAGTGTCGGGGGAGGAGGTGCTCGTGGTCGTGGTGGCTGAACTGGCTGTGGCGGAGGACTTCGAGAAATGCGAGCCGAGCACGTTGTCCACGGCCCCGAGCGTGAGGGCGAAAGCTCCGAGCCCGCCCGCCACGCTTGTCCTTCGGAGCGCGGTTCGGCGATCGATGGCGCTATCGCCCACACGAGCGGCCGATGTCCCAACGCGCGCGAGCACCGCATCGAGGGAGAATTCGCCGGAGCCGCCGAGGAGAAACGGTGTCCAGGCGAATAGGAACACGATGTCAGCGCCGTAGTAGTACGGACTGTCGTGAAAGCTGACGGTGAGAAAGAACGAGAGCGAAAGCAGCGCTCCGCCGGTTCCGGCGACTCTCCCGAAAAGGCCGACCAGCGTTCCGAGACCGACAGCAAGTTCGCCGAAGGCGACGAGTAGCGCGACGAGTACCGGCGCATGGAGAGCCGGTCGAAGGGCGCCGTGAAGCGGGCTCGTCAAGATCGCGCCGCGCACCTGTGCGGCAAATGACGCGGGCGCGCTGGTCTTGAAGAAATCGGGGTTCGAGAGTTTCTCGAGACCGGCGAACGTGAAGGTGATGCCGAGGAAACCGCGGAGCAGTAACAGCGTCCCACCTGGTGTTTTGAGTACCGCCGTAGCCCGCGACCGCATCGTGTCGTTTTCACCTACTGCAGGCATCGGACTGTCCTTGTTGCGATTCGAGGGGGGACAAGAAGAGGGTGTGTACGAAGCGACGGTAGCGTGCGAAGCGCCCCAAATCAGGTCGAACGGCGAGGAGAGACCGATCCATCAGGAGCTTCAGCTGCAAGCCGAAGAGAAGTTGCCGCTGCGAGTCGTCGTCGTAATTGGCGCACTCAGCGGCTTCGCTCCGCTCTCGATTGACATGTACCTCCCTGGACTGCCGGCGCTGCAACGACACTTCGGTTCGTCGGCGTCGGCCGCGCAGCTAACTCTCACCGCATGCCTTGTCGGGCTCGCGCTTGGCCAGGTTGTCATCGGGCCGTTGAGCGATCGAGTCGGACGCCTGCGTCCGATGCTGGTCGGCGTCGGGTTGTACGTGATCGCTTCGTTCGCTTGCGCAGTCGCGACGTCGCTATGGCTCTTTACGACGCTCCGCTTCGTACAAGGCGCCGCCGGCGCGGCGGGGATCGTGATCTCGAGGGCGATGGTGCGAGACCTGCGTTCGGGAGCCGAAGCGGTACGTCTTTTTTCGATGTTGCAGATCGTGAATGGATTCTTTCCCGCAGTCGCCCCGGTTCTCGGCGCCCAACTTCTTCGGGTAGGAAGTTGGCGGCTCATCTTCGTCGTGCTCGGGCTGGCCGGAGTGGTGCTCTTCGTAGCCGGCGCATTGCTCCTCAGCGAGACTCACCCGGTCACGGCGCGCAGCACCGGTGGGCTGAAAGCCACCGTCGAGTCGTTCGTGGTGCTCGCTAAGGACACCTCGTTCATGGGCTACGCGCTGGTCGCTGGCTTCGTGATCGGCGCTATGTTCGCCTACATCTCCGGCGGCTCGTTTGTCATCGAGAACATCTTTCACCTCTCACCGCAGGTCTTCTCCTTGATATTCGCGGCGAATGCCGCGGGGATCGTCGCAGCGAGTCAGATCAGCTCCGTGGCCGCCGCGCGGCTCGGTCCGGCGCGGCTGCTGTCGTCGGGCGTGTGGGCCTCTGGAGTTGGTGCCGCGGGTCTAGTCGTCTCGGTGACAGCGCATTTCGGGCTCGCCGGAGTACTACCGTCGTTGTTCGTAGCCGTCTCGGCAGTTGGCGTCGTGATGCCATCGGCGACCGCGTTGGCGATGGCGGAGTATCCCCACATCGCCGGCAGCGCGAGCGGACTCCTCGGCGTACTCCAGTTCCTGATCGGCGCGGCGTGCGCGCCACTAGTTGGTGCCTTCGGCACGACGAGTGCACTTCCGATGGCAGTCGTGATCGCCGCTCTCGCGTTTTTGGCGCTCCTTACCCGTTCCGGTGTGGCACTTTCGATGCGGGCGACCAACGCGGCATTGAAGGGTTAGTCGTGGACAAAAGAGTGGTGGAGGAACCGTGGACGACGTAGCGGCGATGCGGGTAGCGCTCGCAGAAGCAGAGCTGTCACCGCTGATGGGTGACGTTCCAGTTGGAGCAGTTGTGCTGTGTGGAGACGAGGTCGTAGCGCAGGCTCACAATGAGCGCGAGCTCCGATCCGACCCGACCGCGCATGCCGAGATCCTTGCGATTCGCGCCGCCACGGCATCGTTTGGTCGTTTCGAGCTTGGGGACTGCGTGCTCGTCGTGACGCTCGAGCCATGCGCGATGTGCGCGGGAGCGCTGCTTGTAGCCGGCCTCGGGCGGCTCGTATTCGCGGCATTCGATCCGAAGGCCGGTGCATGCGGTTCGCGTTACAACCTTCTCGCCGATCCCCGCATGGGTCGCGAGATTGCGACCTCCGGTGGGGTGTTGGAGCAGGAAGCATCGGGGCAGCTCAGCGCGTTCTTTGCATCGCTTCGTAGTCGGAGCCCCCGCGACCTGCCCGGTCCTGGAATCTGAGCGAGACGCGTCAACTACCTTTGCGGGCGGAGGAGTGCGAGAGCGGCCGAATCGGACGGTCTCGAAAACCGTTGACCTGCAAGGGTCCGTGGGTTCAAATCCCACCTCCTCCGCGTGAAGGGCCGGCCCGGCATCACGTCGGGCCGAGCCCTCCGCCCGCGGCGATACCGGGACGGCCTGGCCAGGTCCCCTCTGTTTAGGGCGCGGCCGTTTGTGACCGGCGAGGGAGACTCCTCGCCTCGTTGGCTCAACGGGTCGTCGCCAGCCGCTATCGGGCGAACGGGTCGTGACCTGCTCTAGATGATCGCGGGTAGCCTGCCCGAAAGCGCCTGATCCGATGGCGCGCGCAGATGGGGGATCGTCATGACAGAAGGACATCGCAGCGCCGTTGAGACGCTGGCTGCGTCCCACTCGAACCTGAAGGAGGTCGTCGCGGCAGCGGGCGCGGTGACAGATCCCTCCTACTGCTCGGACTGGGCGATCGCGCAGGTGCTGTCGCACCTTGGAAGCGGCGCCGAGATCGGGCTGCTCAACTTGAACGCAGCACTCGCTGGTGGACCTCCGCCAGATCGCGAGCGATATGTCGAGATTTGGGACGTGTGGAACGCGAAGAGCCCGGAGGCACAAGCGAGCGACTCGCTGCTATCTGATGCTGCCTACATCGCTAAGTGGGAGAGCCTTGACGACACCGAGCTTGATGCGTTGCGGGTGCCGATGATGGGTCGTGAGCTCGATGCGTCGGGCTACATCGCGATGCGCCTGTTCGAGCATGCGGTGCACACGTGGGACATCGCGGTGATGAACGACCCCGCTGCGGTCGTCTTCCCACCGGCGACTGCGCTACTTGTTGGACGCGTTCCCGATCGGATCGGACGGTCCGCTCATGGTGCCAAGCCGGCCGCAGCGCCGGTTCGCCTCGAGGTGAGAACGGTCGAGCCAGATCAGCGCTTCGCGCTTTCGATCGAGCCGGAGGCGGTGACGATCGATGACGGATCCGCGGCCGACGGAAGCGTGGCGATCCCAGGCGAAGCGCTCCTCCGCCTGATTTCGGGCCGATTGGATCCGGCGCACACCCCCGCCAACGTGAGTGTCGACGGTGCCGTCAGTTTGGACGAGCTTCGAACGCTTTTCGACCAGAGCTGAGCGACTGGCGCGTTAGGCCGTAGCCGGGAGCGCGAGCACGACCTTGACGTCGTTGTCGCCGTGCACGAATGCGGTGGCGAACTCCTCGAGCGGGACGCTTCTCGTGATGAGTCCGTCGAGCCAGCTCTGGTCGGCCTTGGCGAGCGCCGCTGCAGCGGCCTCGTAGTGGCGCCGATTCGCGTTCACCGAGCCGATGACCGCCTTGTTTTCGAGCACCATCTCCCGAGCGAGCGCGCCGAGATCGAAGGTGAGGTTGGAACCGATCGGCGAGACGCCGGCGAGGCAGGTGACGCCGCCGTTGGCCGTCTTCTCGATGGCTTGTGGGATGAGGCTCGGAACCCCTGTGCATTCGAGGACGATGTCGGCGTCGGCGAGGTCCGTGATCGACCCTGCGTGGTAGGTAGCACCGAGTGACGCTACGAGACCGGGCTTTGGTCCGTCTTCGACGCGGTCGACGACCGTGATTTCGAACCCAAGCTGCCTTCCGATCATGGCCGCGAGCAGGCCGATCGGCCCTGCGCCAAGGACGGTCACGCTCGCAGGCTCCCAGATCGCGCGGTGCCCGGCCGCGAGTGTCTGTTCCCAGGCCTTGGCGACGATGGTCGTCGGCTCCATCAGCACACCACGGTGCGAGAGGCTGGCGTCGACAGCTAGCAGCGCGTCGGTGCCCGCGCGGTATCGCTCTCGCATGAAGCCGTGCAGCGACTTGATGCCGTGCTCGGTGTACTCGCCGTTGCGGCAGGCATCCCATTCGCCCTTGGCGCACGCGTAGCAGGGCACAGGATCTGGACGGCGAACGATGCCAACGACGAGATCACCCGCGTGCAAGGTCCCGCCGCTCGGTGCTTCGAGGACGCGGCCGATGGACTCATGGCCGAGAACCAGCCGCTCTTCGCCAGGTGGGCTCCAGCCGTAGTCTCCGGCGATGATCTCGAGGTCCGTGCCGCAGATCCCGACCGCGATCGTCTCGACAAGTACGTCGCCATCCGCGACGTTCGGCTCAGCCATTTCGTCGATGCGGGCGGACTTGGCGGTGAGTGGCAGGACGGTAAGTGCCTTCATTAGGTCTCTCTCTTCTCTTGGACCGGGCTCTGATCGTGGATCTCGATCCCGAGATACCGAAATCGCCTAGTGGGCATCCCGGTGGCGCCAGCGAGCTTCGCGCTTTAGCCGGGCATTTCTATGTCGGACCTTCGGCGGAGAGTCGACTGCTTTGCCCTCCGCGCGGGCGCGGTGAGTCTGCTCGCTGACGTCTTGCCAATGCGACGGGTCCGAGAGGCTCACCGCGGAGTTGACGAGCGAGATGTGTGAGAACGCCTGGGGAAAGTTGCCAACCTGGCGCTTGGTTACGTGGTCGTACTCTTCGGAAAGGAGTCCGACGTCATTTCGAAGCGCCAGGAGCTTCTCGAAGAGCTCGACTGCTTCGTCGTGACGGCCGATCATCTCAAGGTTGTCGACCATCCAGAACGAGCAGGCGAGGAAGGCACCTTCTCGCCCGACCAGACCATCGGTAGCACTCGCGTTCTCCGCGTCGTATCGGAGGATGAACCCGTCGCGCGAGAGGTTGTTTTGGATCGCGTCGACCGTCCCGACGACCCGGGGGTCTTTTGGTGGCAAGAAGCCGACGAGTGGGACCATAAGGACGCTGGCGTCGAGGGCGTCCGAGCCGTAGTACTGCGTGAAGGTATTTCGCTCCTTGTCGAAGCCCTTCTCGAGGACCTCGGCCTTGATCTCGTCTCGGATCGACCTCCAGCGCTCGACTGGTCCTTCGAAACCGAACTCCTCGACGTCTTTCACCGCTCGGTCCATTGCCACCCACGCCATCACCTTGGAGTGCGTGAAGTGACGCCGCGGGCCGCGTACCTCCCAAATACCGTCGTCGGGTTCACGCCAACCGGTTTCAAGAAAGTCGAGCAGCATCAGTTCGAGCTGCCACGAGGGGCCGAGGTCCATGCCGAAACGACGGGACTCATGGAGTGCGCCAATCACTTCGCCATAGACGTCGAGCTGGTACTGCGTTGAGGCCTGATTGCCGATCCGAACGGGTTTGGCCCCTTCGTAGCCGCCGAGCCACTCGATCTCGGCCTCAATGAGTGATCGCTCGCCAGCGGCGCCGTACATGATCTGCAACTTCGACGGCTCGCCAGCGACGGCGCGAAGCAACCAGTCTCGCCACGAAAGCGCTTCTTCGTGAAACCCCGCCGCGTTGAGCGCCGCCAGCGTGAGCGTCGCATCTCTAAGCCAGCAGTATCGGTAGTCCCAGTTCCGGGAGCCCCCAAGCGTCTCTGGAAGCGACGTGGTTACCGCGGCGACGATCCCGCCTGTTGGCGCGTAGGTCATCGCCTTGAGGGTGATGGCACTGCGGACGACCGCATCTCGCCACGGCCCCTCCTTGCAGGTCGTGAGCGCCGACCAGTCCGTCCACCAGCGCGTCGTCTCCGCTATCGAGTAGCCAACGTCGACAGGGTGCGGCGGTGCGGTGTGCGAGGGGTAGTACGACAGCACAAATGGAGTTTGCTGGCCTGCTTCGATGGAGAACTCAGCTACCGAGCTCAGATCTTCGCCGCGGGTGTGGACCGGGCTCCAAAGCGAGAGGGCGTCAGGCCCTGCTACGAAGAGCAGCAGCCCGTTTTGTTGCCACACCCACGGAACGATGTCGCCATAGCCAAAGCGGACGACGAGGTCCATCCGCATATCGACCCGTCCAGAGACGCCTTCCACCATCCGCATGATCTGCGGTGAAGGGGTGTTGACCGGCATGCAGTCGGTTACTCGAACGACGCCGGTGGAGGTGGTGAACTCGGTCTGTAAGACCAGCGTGTCGTGGACGTACTGCCGCGACGAGGAGAGCATCGGCGCCCCAGATCCCGCGCTGTCGCTCTCTTTTGGCGCAATCCGCCAAAAGCCGTCACCCTCGTCGCCGACGAGCGCCGCGAAACTCGCAGCTGAATCGAAGCGTGGCGCACAGAACCAGTCGATTGAACCGTCGCGCCCAACCAACGCCGCGGTCGTAGTGTCACCGATGATTGCGTAGTCCTCGATTCGAAGCGCCATAGCCCAATCATGACGTGTTTCGCGTCGCGAAAGGACTCAAGAGCGGCATTCGTGGACCGCGTTCACATCGCCTAGCTGCGCACTCGAGTTGTTTCTCTCTCGGATGCACTTCGCCTGCTCGACGATGACGTCTAGCTGTGCGGCCGACTACTTGAGGGGCACGATCCCGAGATCCTCGTAGGTCAGCAGCGGAATGTAGCGCACCGAACGCTCGGCGAAGGATGCCCTCGCTGCTTCCCCGCGATCGAGCAGAGTGACTGCCGCCGCTACCGTGGCGCCACTTTCGAGGACGACGTCGAGTGCTTCGAGAACCGACCTGCCGGTGGATACCGTGTCCTCGAAGACCACTGCGGTTGCGCCCTTGGAAAGGTGTGCCCCCTCGACACGGTTTTTCGCGCCGTGGTCCTTTTCGGCTTTTCGAACCGAATACCAGCTCTTGTCGCCGAGCATGGCGACGGCGTGCGCGACGGGATCGGCACCCATGGTCATCCCGCCGATGGTGCTGAATTCGACCTCGGACTCGGCAAGCGTCGCGAGAACCGCTTCTGCAGCCAATGCCAGGTCCGCACCGTTCGCGACCGCGCGCCGCATGTCCACGTAGTCGAGGCTCGTGCCGCCAGAGGAGAGTGTGAATGGCTCGGCGGCCCTGGTGTACCCGCGAAGCCGGACGACCTCCAACAAGACCGCACGGAGCTCAGCGGCGGAGATGTCGCTCAGGTCGCTCATGACTGTGCTTACTCTACAACCAGGTGCCGTTCGGAGCAGGTGGCTCGGAGCGGCTTCCCGGGATCGTCTAGAAGCGGTCATTGAAGCGGTACCCAACGCCTCGGATCGTCGAGATGTGAATCTGTTCGTCGGGGCTCCGCTCGATACGGGCGCGCAGTCGACCGACGATCGTCGCCACGATGCGGGGGTCGCCGTCGTAGTCGAAGCCCCAGATGCGATTCAACAGGTCGTCGCGAGAGATGACCTTCCCGGGATGTTCGAGGAGCTCACGCAGCACCTGGAACTCCCGAAGTGGGAGTTGTACCTGAACTGACCGGACGAAGACTTCGTGGCGAGCTGCATCGAGTACGACGTCGCCGACTCTAAGGACGTGGTCGCCCTCCTCGGAGATCTGGCCGGGTGAGGTTCCATCGTCGATCGCCGCGATCCGACGTCGGCGCATAATCGCACCGATGCGCGCCACGAGTTCTCGGATCCGGTACGGCTTGGCGACGTAGTCATCCGCGCCTACCTCGATGCCCACGACGACGTCGAGCTCCTCAGAACGTGCGCTGACCATGATGATCGGAGTCGTGAATCCCCGAAGCCGTAGCTCCTTGCAGACGTCGAGTCCAGAGATGCCTGGCAGCATCACGTCGAGAAGAATGACGTCGGGCCGAAGCGAAAGTGCGGCTGACACGGCGTCGCGCCCGTCCGAGACAGCGCTGACAGCGAAGTTCTCCCGCTCGAGTCCGATGGTGAGAGCGAGGACGTGCGACTCGTCGTCCTCTACAACAAGGACCTTCAAGAGATTTGGTTGGTACTCGCGGCTGACGAGGGTCGAACTATCGGTCGCGCTCTCGCTCATCTGGCCTCCGGCTGCATCCTTACCGGCGGGAGTGAAGGCCTGATATGTCCGCGGTGAACACAAGCTGACGATGCGGCGAACTTTTGGTTGAGCGGCGAAGCGGTGGATTTCAGCCCAACATCGGAGACTTCTCGGCCGAGGGCGAACGGTAGGCTCGTGTCATGCCTGGAGTTGTTGCGGGACCGCGCAAGCTCTTTGAGCGTCTTTTCGGCGAAACTGGCGGTGCCGACCTTGATCATGCTGCGCCGGTGCACCATCGCGACCTGCGCGGCGGCGGATTCCGGGCAGCGATCTTTGGTGTCAGCGACGGGCTGGTCTCAAATGTCTCACTGGTGCTTGGAATCGCGGGCGCCCATCCGACCACCGGCGTCATTCGCCTCGCGGGACTCGCGGGCCTGATGGGCGGCGCATTTTCGATGGCGGCAGGTGAGTACGTCTCGATGCGCGGCCAGCAAGAGGCGCTCGAGCGCGAACTCGACCTCGAACGAATCGAGCTGCGCAACCATCCTGATGCTGAGCAGCGCGAGCTCGAGCTGATCTACTTACAGCGCGGCGTTTCGCCCGAGGTCGCACACCGAGTCGTCGTCGAGCTGATGGCCTCTCCGGAGTCGGCGCTCTCGACGCACGCGAGAGAGGAACTGGGCATCGACCCGTCGGCACTCGGCTCTCCGATCCAGGCGTCGATCGCTTCTTTTGTGACCTTCGCGATCGGTGCGTTCATTCCACTCGCGCCATTTCTGTCGGGTTCGAGCAGGTCGACGGCCGTGCTGGTCTCGATAGCGCTTGCAGGTCTCGCTGCCTTGACAGTGGGAGTGGTGCTCGCGCACTTCACCGGTCGCTCGAGGCTGTACTCATCGTTTCGATCGCTTGGTATCTGCGCAGCGGCCGGCGGTGTCACGTATCTCGTCGGCTCGCTCATCGGCGTTGCGGCGAACTAGTTGATGACAAAGTCCGCGCAGGTACAGGTTCTGTCCGTCATCCGACACGCCGAGGCGGGTGATCGGGAGCGCTTCGTCGGCGACGACTCGCTCCGGCCACTCACTCGTCAGGGAAGGAGGCAGTCGAACGCGCTCGCCAAGCGGCTGAGCGATTTCACGCTCGATCTAATCACGAGCCCCTACCTCCGGTGCGTCGAGACGATCTCGCCAACTTCGGCCCGGCTCCGCCGGGCGATGATGCTTGCGAGCTGGTTGGTCGAAGGCGAGCCCGCAGATGAGGCGCTTTACCAGCTGGTCGAGCTCACCGGCGAGATCGGCGGCCTTGTGGCATGCACCCATCAAGACGTGATGGTTGGCATGGTCGACGTCGCGCTCACTGCTGGAGCCATTCCCTCGTCCGAGCCAAACTTTGAAAAGGCGGCTACCGCGGAGTTAACGATTGTGAGCGGCAAGGTGGTCGCGGTCTCGTTCGTCGCGCCGCCCAAGATCTAAGGTCGCGGCGTGCCAGACCAACCGGGAGCACTGGCTCTCTTCGGCGGAGTCGCCTGGGCGCGCGATGGCGGAATTGCGGGCGAACTCGTCAAGATCTCCGGCGGCGACGTGGTCGTCCTTCCTACTGCGGCAGCCTATGAGGGCCCTTCGTCAGCGGTGGCGAGGCTCGCCGGCGAACTTGGCGCCGTGGGTGCGAGCGTCCGGCCCGTGCTGGTCCTGACGAGGCGGGATGCAGGTCTTGCCGAGTATGCCGACGTCGTACGCGATGCCCGACTGATCTGCCTCGTCGGTGGCTCACCGCTGCATTTGATGTCGGTGATGAAAGACTCACTCGTCTTTGCTGCGCTGGTGTCGGCCTGGCGAAGCGGAGCGACGATCATCGGGGCAGAGGGCGGCGCGAGCGTCTTGTCCGATCCGATGGTCGACCCCCGTGGCGGCGCGCTGACCGTTGGCCTCGGACTCGTGCGCGACATGTCTGTATATACCGGCTACCGCGGTGAGCTCGATGCCAGCCTCGAGCGCACGCTCGCGCTCGCAACGCTCGACTGTCCAGTCGTCGCGATTGGTCAAGACGGTGGCGTGGTCAGAGAGCCCGATGGCATCTGGCGTTCGGAGGGCTCGGTTACCGTCTTCGAAGGTGCCAAGATCTCCGATTTGGCCGCCCTTGCTGGAAAGCCGCTCGGCTAGCCACATCTGGTGGCCTGCTGGGCTCACAGGTCCGCGTCGCGAGGGCGCGCGGCCTTAGTCGGACTCGGTGATCGTGACGCTGACGATTTCGACGCGCTCGCGCGGCGCACCCGAGGATGTGCCTGCTTTCTCGAGGGCTGGGATGACCTCGAGGCCGCTCACTGCTTTGCCAAAGAGTGCGTAAAGCGGTGGGAGTTGGACACCTGATTGGCCGGAGATGATGAAGAACTGGCTGCCGTTGGTGTTCGGTCCGGCGTTCGCCATCGCCAGGGAGCCGATCTCGTACCTGCCGGCCTTCGGCAGTTCGTCGCCGAAGCGGTAGCCGGGTCCGCCGGTGCCGTTCCCCGTAGGGTCACCGCCTTGGATGACGAAGCCCGGGATGATCCGGTGGAACGCGACGCCGTCGAAGTAGTGGTAGCGGGCGAGGAAGACAAAGTTGTTGGCGGTCTTCGGCGCGCCGATCGGGTCGAGCGCGAATGTGATCGAGCCCTTGGACGTTTCCATGAGGGCGGTGTAGCGCTTCGCAGGGTCGATGCACATTGGCGGCTCCTCGTCGAAGTGCTGCGTCTTCGGGGCAGATCCGTCTGCTGGTGGGCACTCCTCTGGCATCGCTTCCTACTTTCGGTAGTTGTTACGCGCTGATCTGTTGGACCGTTACGGAGATCATGTGGTGGGTGACCTTTGGTGGCACGCCGCCGTCGGCGGCGACGCTGTTGCCGTCAGCGGCGATCTTCTCGACGACATTCATGCCGCTCGTCACCTGCCCTAACACGGTGTAGCTGTCGGCGAGATTGCTCGCACCGCCTGGTACGACGATGAAGAACTGACTGCTATCGGTTGACAACTCGCTGTTGCTGTTGGCGAGCGCCACGTCGCCGGTCGCGTAGCAGTCACCCTTGGCGACGCACGAGGCCGGCGGTTTGTTCCCAGTGAAGCTGTAGCCGGGGCCACCCGCTCCGGTTCCTGTCGGGTCGCCGCCTTGGACAATGAAGTTAGGGATGACGCGCTGGAAGATGATCCCGTTATAGAAGTGGTAGCGGGCGAGGAAGACAAAGTTGTTGACTGCGGCTGGCGACGAGGCGGTCGTCATGTGGATGACGAAGGTCCCGACGTCGGTGACGACGGTGGCGTTAAACACCGAGTTCGCTGCGACACAGACCGGCGGTGCCGTGGTGAACGCGATCACCCGCTTCGCCGCGCCAGCCGCGGTAGCTGGAGGACAGACCGGAGCGATCGCCGTCTTCGAGACCGGCAGTGTGGTCGCGGTTGTGGTCGTCACCGCCGCTGTGGTCGTCGTGGACTTGGCGGCCGTCGGCTTTTTGGACCCTCCGCTAGAGAGGAGGGCGACCAGGGCGATGATGACGCCGATCGCGATTACGAGGGTGACTGACCGTCGGGTGTTGCGTGCCCGCCGGTTGTGCCGCTCCTGGACGGCAAGCTTTTGATCTCGAAGGGCGCGCTGGCGGGCCCGCTTTTCGCTCGGCATGGACCGCGAAGTTAGCCCAGACCGCAGAGTAGGTTGTGGCCGTGCCGCTCGCTGTGCAGAAGTTCGGAGGCAGCTCTGTCGCTGACGCCGACCGAATCCGAGCAGTCGCCGATCACATCGCGAGAACGCGACGCTCCGGCGACGAAGTGGTGGTCGTGGTCTCTGCTATGGGCAAGACCACCGATGATCTCATTCGACTGAGTAGCGACGTCAGCTCGGTTCATCCAGGTCGTGAGCTCGACATGTTGCTGACGTCGGGAGAGCGCATCTCGATGGCGCTAGTCGCGATGGCACTCGCCGACCTCGGTGTCGCGTCAGCGTCTTTTACTGGATCGCAGGCAGGCATCATCACCGACACTGCGCACACCAAGGCCCGGATCCTCGAGATCCGGCCAGCGCGCCTGATCGAAGCGCTGGCGTCCGGCATCGTCCCGATCGTCGCCGGGTTTCAGGGCGTCTCGATCGAGCGCGACGTCACCACGCTCGGCAGGGGCGGGTCGGACACGACGGCGGTCGCGCTCGCAGCGGCGCTTGGTGCAGTGCGCTGCGAGATCTACACCGATGTGCCGGGCGTGTTCTCCGCCGACCCCCGCGTCGTACCAAACGCACGTCGCCTCGCCTCGATCTCGTTCGACGAGATGTTGGAGATCGCAGCTACCGGCGGCAAGGTGCTCGCACTTCGATCCGTGGAGTTCGCGGCGAATCATCACGTACGGCTACACGTCAGGTCCAGTTTCACGTGGGAGACCGGAACCTGGGTCACTGAGGAGGATCAGAACATGGAGCAGCCGATCGTTTCTACGGTGACGAGCGATACCTCGGAGGTGAAGTTGACGATCACGCGCGTGCCGGACCACCCAGGTATCGCTGCATCACTGTTTCGTGGCCTCGCCGAGGAGCTCGTCAACGTCGACATGATCGTGCAGAACACCTCCCATGACGGCACGACGGACATCTCCTTCACGGTGCCAAAGCACGAGCTCGCAGCAGCTACCAGGGTGACCCAGGCACTTAGCGGCTCACTTGGTGCCGAGAGCGTCTCGATTGACGAGAACGTCGCTCAGGTCTCGGTGGTAGGTGCGGGGATGAAGACGAATCCAGGGGTCACCGCGACGATGTTCGAGGCGCTCGCCCGTGAGGGGATCAACATCGAGATGATCTCCACCTCACCGATCCGTATCTCCTGCATGGTCGCGGCCGATCGGGCAGACGACGCCGTTCGAAGCCTGCACAGCGCGTTCGAGCTGGACAAGGGCTAGCTGTTTCTGGCTCGTGGGGTCGAGTTTTCGGCCCTTTGACCAGGTCGATGTTGCTGACCTCGGAGGCAGTAGCTAGTCCCAGTCGAGGAAAACTCGCGCTCGACGAATAGACTGCGCTGCATGAACATCGGGATTTTTGGTGCTACCGGCCAGGTGGGCTCGGTCGTGCGGTCGATCCTCCTCGAGCGGGGGTTTCCGATAACGACGGCTCGCTTCTTCGCCTCTGCTCGCTCGGCAGGCACGACGATTGCCTTTGCCGGAGATGAGGTGCCCGTCGAGGACTTGGCGACCGCTTCCTTCGAGGGACTCGACATCGCGATCTTCAGCTGTGGGAAGTACGCCTCGCGGGAGTTTGCGCCACGGGTTGCAGCTGCGGGCGCAATCGTCATCGACAACTCCTCTGCCTGGCGTATGGACCCTGACGTCCCACTCGTCGTGCCCGAGGTGAACGAGGAGGCCTTACGCGATATCCCGAAGGGAATCGTCGCGAATCCGAACTGCACCACAATGGTCGCGATGCCGGTCCTCAAGCCGCTCCACGATCGAGGGCAGCTCCTCAGCGCCCGGGTAGCCACCTACCAAGCGGTCTCCGGAGCCGGGTTGGCCGGCGTCGACGAACTCGATGAGCAGGCACGTTCGGTTTCGAACGACGCGGCGGGCCTGACATTTCGAAGCGACGCAGTTGCGTTTCCGGCGCACTCGGTCTTCCCTGCCTCGATCGCCTTCAACGTCATTCCGCTCGTTGGTGCCTTGCTCAGCGACGGCTCCGAGGAGACCGACGAGGAGCGGAAGTTTCGAGACGAGAGCCGCAAGATCTTGAGCATTCCCGATCTGCTCGTCGATACGATCTGCGTGCGGGTTCCGGTCTACACCGGGCACTCGCTCGCGATCTCCGCTCGATTCGCGTCCCAGATCTCCCCTGAGGGCGCTCGCGCACTGCTTCGTGACGCTCCAGGCGTAATGCTCGCGGAGATTCCAACGCCGATCGACGTCACCGGAACCGACAAATCGATCGTCGGGCGAATCCGCCAGGACGCGATCGACGACCACACGCTTAGCCTGTTCGTCTGCGGTGACAACCTCCGCAAGGGCGCCGCGCTGAACACCGTACAGATCGCCGAGTCCCTGATCGCACTCCGGTCAAAGATCAAGGTCTGAGCGCGACCTAGTCGCGAGCTCGTTAGTACGCCCTCGCGAACACCACCCGTGTCGGAAACATCGATGCGGATCCACAGACGATGCAGTTGCCGGTCTCTGCCACAACGTCGAACGGGATCACCCGTGGCGTCGCGGTGGTGTCGTCTTTGATCTTTTGCTCACATGCTTCATCCCCGCAGAAGTGTGCGAGCGCGAAACCCTGCGCTACCGCGGCAGTGAACTCCTCGTAGC
>Ga0209483_1001886_pt1 | contig 15327 bp, 16 predicted proteins | sample NGEPerA_FD_184508 | JGI IMG/M metagenome (GOLD analysis project Ga0209483, IMG submission 184508) | Arctic peat soil microbial communities from the Barrow Environmental Observatory site, Barrow, Alaska, USA - NGEE PermafrostL2-A... | ecosystem: Environmental > Terrestrial > Soil > Wetlands >... | reverse complement strand
GCGATTCTTGATTCTGAAACTCCGACATATCGAAGCGGAATAATTGTCCCGGCCCGAAAATCTGGTTTGTCGTCACGATGACCGTTTCCGTTTTGCCGACGCCCGTCGGGCCGAGCAGCAGAAAACTTCCGCGCGGACGGCCCGGTTTCGTCAGGCCAAGTTCGCCGCGTTGCACCGCTGAGGCAATGCGCGGCAGCACTTGGGACTGGCCGCGGATTTCGTGTGGCAACAGCGTGTTCAGTTTCTGGAGCTTGTTAAGTTTGTTCGTGTCTATGGTTTTATTCATCCCCCACTTCTAGCAGGAATCCTTTTTTAAGATGTGTGCCACGCACGCCAACCATTTTTTTACTTCTGGCAAAGTGCGCGTGTGATGCAGCGAACAAGTCGCTGCGCCAGTAAATAAAAAACAAAACAACGCGTATGAAGATCATCAAACACATCCATCCGAAAATCCGTTCGCGGCTGCCGTCGCTCCTCGTCGCCGCCGCCGTCCTCGCCCTCAACACCATCCCGGCGTGGGCGCAGTCCACCACGTTCAGTTCCACCGATCTCAAGACCGGCATCAGCAATAGCCTCGCCGTAATCATGATGTTCGGTTTCGTGCTCGGCATTTCGTGCGTCATCTACGGCGGCTTCGCCATCCGGCGTGGCGACGTTGACCAGGGCAAGATGTCCATCATTGGCGGCGCGATCATCGCGGCTGCTCCGGCGGTCATTTTCGCTTTCTTCAAAATCTTCGGCCTCGACTCCAACAGCGCCGTCGGCGTCGGCACTTTCTGACAAGTCGAAGCCTTGACCCAACCCCCAACCGCCCACGAGCATGAAATCCGAACTCCGCTTCACCGATACCAACGCCGCGTCCGATTCCAAAGGCCGCACCTGGGGTCTCGAAGGCGGCTTGTTCTGGTGGCTCGTGGGCGGTGTCGGCGTGGCCATCACCGTGTTCTTCGTCCTGCTCGTGATGATGAATACCTCCTTGTTGACGGCCTTCCTCGTCGCGCTTGTGCCGGTCGGCATCTGCCTCGCCTACATCTTCGGATTCCGGCAGGGCAAGCCGCCCGGCTACGACCGCGATTGTTTTGAACATTGGTTTTCTGGCGGCGGTTTCGCCCCCGAAGTTCAAACCATCTACTCATTCAAACATCCATTGGTGGAGGCCAGACCATGAATGCCGGCGCATTGAATCATCTCGAATTGCGGCGGCGGACGTTGCTCGGACAGCTTCAAACCGCCGATGTCAATCTGCGCTCCGGGTTGCACCAGCACGGCATGGACGCCATCGTCCGCGCCCATCTGGAACGGGCACTCGCCCACATCCGCGAGGCTTACATCGCGGTCAACGAGCAAAACAAAATCCGCACCGTTCAGGAACTGGCCGACCAACTCACGCGCATTGAACAAATGCAGGCCGACCTGCGCGCCGAACAAAAGCCCGCTGACGAATCCTCAACCTCAATCCATGTCTGACCTATGTTTGAACGCGCTCCCAACGGTTTTTTTGTCCGCAATCTGATTGTCTTCAATCTGCTCCGGCGCGGTGGTTTCGTGGCGAAGGGGTTTGTCTTTGAAGCGCCCGACCTCACCAACAGCCAGGTCGCCGACCTCAACGATTTTCAGGATCAACTCTGTCTCCTGCTCGCCTCGCTTCACGAGAACCAGCGGCTGCAAGTGCAATACTTCTGCGATTCCGATTACAAGGGGGAATTGCTGCGCTACCAACAGGAGACGGAGAAGTTTTCCAATGTCTGGACCATACGCACCCGCAACGAACGCTTCGCGCGCTACTGGCAGGCCATGTCCGAACGCAAACTCCGCCGTCAGCGCGTCATTTTCTACATCTCGCGCTCGCTGGAGAACGTGCCGAAATCATTTCAGTCCGCCGCCGCCCGGCGCGATTACTACAACACGCTGCTCGACCAGCTCGAAACCGAGTTTGACCACGTCCATCGGCTCTTGCTGGAAATCTTCGGCTCTGGCGGTGCGCGCATCCTGCCCATGACCGACCTCGATCATTTCCGGCATTACAAACGGTTTCTCAATCCGTCGCTCAACGACCGTTTTGATTACGACCCGGCGGAAGGTTTTGAACCCGAACTTTCGATTCAGGAAAACTGCTGGCACAGCGAAGGCAACGGCCAGTCCGACTTTGGCTTCTTCCTCGATGGCCATTATCACTCGATCATTGTGCTGACCCGCTGGCCGCGCACGACGTATCCCGGCATCATCCAGCGCCTCACCAATCTGCGGCTGCTCGATTACACCGTCACCGTGAATGTTGATCCGCTCCCGATTTCACAGGAAATCCACAAGGAGGAAAAGGAGCACGACCGCGTGGCCGGTGACTACGCCAGCGAAAAGAAAATCTCCCTGCTCACGGTCATGGAAAAGAAGCAGAAGAAAATCCACGCGCTCATGCAGGGACAAACCATTCCGTTCCGCGCCATGTTCGCCATCCGCGTGTGGGACAAGTCCCGCGACGGCCTCAACGCCAAGGCCGGGGCCATCAAGAACGCCATCAACTCGATGAACGCGGCGCAATACTTCGAGAGCAACCTGCCCAGCACCTCGAAGAGCCTTTTCTTCCAGACCTGGCCGGGCTGGACCTGGGGACGTTATGAACATCGCAAACTTTATTCCGAACACCGTTTCCTGGCTGACATGCTGCCGGTGTCCAGCACCTTCACCGGGCATCTGGCAACTGCCGAGGCAATTTACGACGGGCCGCAGGATAATCTCATCGGCATCGAAACTTTTTCCGGCTCGAAAGATAATCTGTCACCACAACACGCGGTGCTTTTGGGAATGTCGGGCGCGGGCAAGTCCGTGACCGTTTGCGACCTGCTCTCACAGACCGAAGGTTATTTTGGTTACACCGTCATCATCGAAGAAGGACTGTCCTATGGCATCTATACCGCGACCGTCGAGGAGGGTGCGCGGCCCATCATCATTCATCCCGACGGCGACCTGACCATCAATTATCTCGACACGAAGGGACTGCCGCTCACGCCCGACCATTTGTCGGCGGCGACCGCGCTCGTGGCGCGGATGATTGGCACAAGCTCGCAGGAAGACAAACAGATGCTCCGGCAGGCGCAGATTGCCAAATATCTGAACCTGCTTTACGAGGATGCGTTTCAGGACTGGCAGAAGAAACGCCACGACCAGTTGCTCGACATCGCCCGGCACGCGATGGCGTTGCAGAATTTTCGCGCCGAAAAAATGCCGCCCGGTGCGACGACCCTCGAAACTTTTGCGGACTTCCGCGACTGGAAAGCAGCCCACCCGGCCGAAGCGGAGGAGTATCAGCGCCAATTCGAGGAACCGGCGGTGTTGAAATTCCTGAAAGACCCCCGAACCAGCAAGGAAGTCCGCAACCTCGCCTTTGCCCACTTTACACCGGACGAGTTCCCGACGCACCGGATGCTTCAGGAGTTGATGATGCTCGACCCGATGGGCGGCGAACGCGACCAGATCATGGAAATCGCCACGCTGATTCTGCCGTGGTGTCGCGACGGCAACTACGGCTGCCTGTTCGACGGCACGAGCAACCTCTCGCTCACCGGCAAAATCGCCCACTTCGAGTTGGGGTATATCCCGGAGTCCGCGAAAGAACTGAAAGCGGCGGCGGGCTTCCTCATCACGAACCACGCGCGCAAGCACATCATGACGCTGCCGCGCGCCATTCGGAAACGGAACATCTACGAGGAAGTCGCCCGCTTCCTCGACATTCCCGGCGGGCAGGAAATTGTCCAGGAGAGTTACGCCCAGCTTCGCAAGTTCAATTGCTGGAACATCTCCATCGTCCAGCAATATGCGCGCTTCAAACAGTCGCGCATCCGCTCCGCCGTGTTCGGCAACTCGCGCCAGTTTTTTATCATGCGCCAGAACGACCGCGCTGATCTGGATGACATGGGCAAGGACATCGCGCTGCCCGAAGTGACGCAGCACGCCATCATGAACTATCCGCTGCCCGACCATCAAACCGGCCAGAAGTATTCGCCGTTCACCTATCTGCACACCGACGCGACGCGCAACCTCTGCGGCACGGTCCACAACGTCGCTTCGCCGGAGATGCTCTATTGCAGTTCGTCCAGCGGTGAACATTTCGACAAACGCGCCCGCGAACTTCGCAAAAGTCCCAACATCGTCGAGGGCATCATCGCCCACGCCAATCCACCCAAATAAACAAAATCAAAACACTTATGAAAAAATTACTTCGCTTCATTCCTCTTGCCTGTGTCGTGTGCCTGTTCACGGGCTGCGCCGCCGTCACCCGACCCGTCACGGATGTGGCGTTGGGGGCAGGCGGCGCGGCTCTCGGCGGTGAACTGTCCCACAACAATCCGATGGCCATCGCGGGCGGTGCGGCGGGCGGCGTTTTGATTGGTGAAGGTCTTCACTATGCCAACAGCAAACAGAACGACCAGTCTTACCAGACCGGCTACGACAAGGGCCGTAGCGATGCCGTCAAACAGCAATACTGGCTCTACGTTTCAATGCAGCAGGCCAGGGCGGGCGACGAAGGCCGGGTCCGGCTTTATGAAGTGCATCTGCCGGAGCAGACCATTGATGGCGTGATTTTCAAACCCACCACCCAATTTCTCCGCATCGAGGGAGGCGGAGCCTCCACCCAATAACAAACAAAAAAAGAGAAAGGAAAAAACATGAAAAAAATACTCATCATAACCGCAATCGCCCTGCCGCTGGCGTTCTCCGCCCGCGCACAGTGGATCGTCTATGACCCCGTCAGCAACATTCAGCAGATTCTGGATGAGGCCGAAAACATCGCCGAATACGTTGACATGGTTGACAACCAGGTGCAGCAAATCGAGACGCTCGACAACCAGTTGAGCGAGTTCAAAAACTATGAGTCACTGTTCGGTAATCCGTCCCAAGTGGTGCTTTCGATGGTGCCCAACCTCGACTCGGACTTGCAGAGCCTTGAACCGATCCAGAACCTCGGAAGCCTGGTCGCCAATGCCAGCGGTAATACTGCGCTGACCTTCAACGATTCGGGCATCTACGCCACGGTGGGTGTCAGTTTTCAGACGCCCGGAGGCCAGACCATCCAACGGCCCGCCAACCAATACGAACCGTTTGCGGCCATCATCAACACGGCCAGCAATTATGTCAGCGTGGCTGACAATGCGGCGCAACGGCGCGCAACCATCAAGGATGAAATCGCGCAGACCACCCAGCAGCTACAAAACGCCACAACCGATGCCGAGGTTCAAAAACTGCACGGCGTCCTTACGAGTCTGAACGGCGACCTTGCCAGCACGGATGACGAGGTGAATCAGGCCGCGTCCGCAGCGATGGTGCAGGACATCCAGAACCGTAACGACCAGCAGAAACAAATCGTGGCGTTGACCGAGCAGCAGAACGCCGAGTTCGAGGAATCCGTCAGCAATTACTCGGCGAAGTTCCAGTTGCTTGACGCGCCGACCGTGTTCCCAACGCCGTAACCACCATCCCATAACCTTCAATCCCTTCATTCATCATGGCCACGTTCGACAGCATCTTCCCCACATTTCTCGCCAAATGTGGCGAACTCCACACGTTGCTGTTGAGCGTGGCCTTCGCGCTTTTCGTTATCGGCGTCATCGTCACTGTGCAGCAGCGTTCGTCGCACAAATCCATTCTGAATCTGCTGCTGCGTTTGCTGTTGCTCACCTCGCTCCTCGTGTTCCTGCCAGCGTGGGGAAACACCCTTCAAAATTTGCTGCAAACTTCCATCCTCTCCGGCTTGGGAGTTGACCCGGCCAACGTCTATCAGCAGTTCAATCAACTGCTCATCATCAAACGTGATCCAGCCACTACTTCATCCTGGTGGAACGTGATGTCGCAGCTTCACAATTTTACCACCGACCTGATCATCTCCGCCGTTCTCTGGCTCGTCGGCCAGTTCGCTTCGCTGATGATGTTTTGGGCTTACATTTTTCAGACAATCATCCTCAATCTCGGCTACGCGCTTTCGCCGTTGCTCATCGGCTTCATGGCGATCCCCGCGCTGAAACACACCGGCAACCGCTACCTGATGAATCTTGTCGGTGTGCTGCTCTGGCCGCTGGGTTGGGCGCTCGCCGCGCTCGTGACGCAGGGCATTCTCGATTTCATGACCGACCCCAGCTTTGAATATATTGATCCGACATCCACGCTGCCCGATTTGCAAAAAACCATCGGCGTCGCCGTCGTCGGCTTCTGGATTATTTTCAGCACCGTCGCCGCGCCCGTCATCATTCAAAATGTCATCGCGCACGGCATCCAGCCCGGAGGCGCGTTGCTCGCTGGCGGAATTAGCAGTGCGCTCCAAACCGCCGCCACGACTGCGGGCGCTGCCGCGACCGCTTCCAGCACCGGAATTCCTGCCGTCACCGCTGGCGCGGCGGGCGTGGCCGCGCTGTTAAGCACCATGTCGTCCGCCGCCAACATGGGCAGCGCGGGCGCAATCATCATCGCCGGTTCCGGCCTGCCGCCGCGCTCCGCTCGCGGTCGGCCCGGTGACGACATCACCGGCAACAAGGCCGTCCGCGAACTCATCGCCAAATCCAAACCTAATTATTACTGACCTATGGACACCCCCACATTACGAACCACCGAAACTAAAAGCGCCGATGCCACCAAGACGCCGCCGCGCCGCTTCGATCTGACCCGACTTTTGACCCAGCGTGACCGGCTGCCATGGTTCTGGTTCTTCTTCACCGTCGCCGTGTTGCTGCTCTCGGCGATGGACCGTTACCACATCGTCTCCCAATTCAAACAGCGCGAGCGCGTCGTCATCATTGACCCCGCCGGAACGTATTACTTGAGTCCGCTGCTCCAGTTTTCGGAGGCCAAGGATTTGCACATCCAACAGGCCGAACTCGCCACGATGGCGTTCCTCGAACGCAATCCAAAAGACTTCGACAATGCTGATTTGCTCAAATTGATGTTCCTCAAACCCGCGTTGGCGAAGGCGCAGGATGAGCGCGTCAAAGAGATGGCCGAATTTCGCGCCAAGCAGTTGCACCAGAAAGCTGAGATTGCCCGCATTGACATTCTGGCGACGCGCGACAACGAGGTGCTGGCCGCTGTCACCGGCCAGATCATTCGCAGCGGCATCTTTCAAGACAAGGCGTTCACCGAGGCGTTTCCGTTCACGCTCCGGCTGCGCCTGGTTCGCAACCCAAACATGGCCTTGAACGGACGCTTCCCCACCGCCGTGGGCGACTTCAAATATGAAATCAATCACTAATATATTATTGCTCACCGTCACGGTGCTCGCTGCCAATGTTGCATTGGCGCAACCCACCAAGGAAATCGTAAAAGATTTTCTGGATGAAAACGTATTGATTGTTGTGCCGGTTGCTACCAACCGCGTCACCACGATCAGTTTCCCCAGCGCCATCACCGCCATTGACGGTGCCGGCATCACGGTGGACGGAAAAACGCCGGGCCTGTTTCAACTGGCCCATACCAAAGGTTCGGCGTTTCTTTCCGTGCGCGCCCTGTTCCCAAAGGCATCGGCGAATCTCAACATCCGCTGGAACGACCATACCTACGTTTTTGAACTGACCGAAAGCGGCCAGCCGGTGTTGTCGCTCAACCTGGTAGCCATGCCGACGCCGGAGGAGGAAGGCGTCGGCCATGCGCCCGAAGTCAGCCCGCTAAAACTGCTGGCGCTGCTCGACAAGGCCAAGGCGTTTCCGTTGCTCAAAGCGCAGCAACCCGAAAGTGTGGCCGACGTGGACTTCACCACTTACGACGGCAAGCCGCTGGTCAGCGATTTCAACGACTACGAAATCCAGATCGAAGAAACATTCCGTTTCAATGCCGAGGACACGTTGGTTTTTCGACTCGCCATCACCAACAAGATTGACGCGCCCCTGATTTATCAGCCGGACAGTTTCGCGCTTCGTGCCGGCAACCGGCTTTATCCGCAGTCCATCAGTGACGCCGACGGCACGGTGCCACCCAAAGGCCGGAGCATTGTTTATTTCGCCGTCAGCGGCACGCCGGACGGCGGGCGCAACGAATTGTCTTTGCGAAATGCCTTCACGGTTTTGTTGACGCGACTTTCCCCACTGCCGCCCGTCGTCACTGTCACCAATGCTCCGAGCGTCCATCCCATCCGTCCACCCAAAGGCTGATATGAAACCACGCGATTTTCTCAATTTTTTCAAAACCAAGACCGGCAAGCTCGTTGCCTTTATCGCGCTGTTCGCCGCCGCACTGGTCATTTTCAGTGTCGTGCGCAAACACCATCCGTCCACCGATGATGCGGTCAGCGTCACGGCTCTGGCCACCAACGTCACGGACAAGCCCCAGGTGGTGCAGTCCGTCACGCGGCCAATGCAGGTTTATTATCCGCCGCAGCCGCCCAAGCCGGAGCCAACGCCGTCGCCGTCATCGTCGCAGTCTGCTTTTCCGAAACCCTCTCCGTTGCCAGTGGTTCCCCCGAACCAAGTTCCAACGCTCTCGCCCATCAGTTTGTTTGCCGACAGTTCAGCGGGAGTTCCGCCAGCCAAAAAGTTGAGCGGGGTATTTGCACCGTTCGGACGGTTGATTCCATGCGAGACAGTCATCACGGTGGATTCGTCCTCCATCCAGACTCCCATCGTCGGTCTCGTCACCGAGAATGTTTATTTCAAGGGCAGACTGGTGATTCCCGCTGGCACGGAGATTCATGGGACGGCACAGACCGACCATCAACGTGAACGCATCGCCAGCGGCAATAATTGGACGTTCATCTGGCAGAACGGAATGGAAATGCAGATCAAGGCCATCGCCCTTGACCGCGAGTTTGATGACGAAACCAACCAGTCCGGCTGGGCCATCACCGACGGCAGCGCCGGTCTGCGTGGCGAAGTCATCAAGTCCGACAATTTCGCCGACATCAAACTGTTTGCCGCGACGTTCCTGTCCGGCGCGGCTGGCGCGTTGACGGAAAAACAGCAGACCATTTTCGGCCCCGTCAACAGTCCCACGCTCAACAACGCGCCCTTTGCAGGCGCGCAGGCCATGCTTCAGACCTACGCCCAGCAAATTCTCGATTCGATTCAAAAGAATGGTTTCTACGTCCGCGTTCCGAGCGGGAAACAATTTTATCTCTACGTTCTGCAAACCATTGACGCCGCCGATGCCTCACTCGGCGGCACTGCAATTCCCGTCAACGAAGAAAAAGACGAACCATCCAAATCAAAACCATGAAAACGTATTATCTCATTCCACTGTTATTTCTCTCCGCGTGTTCCACCGCACCGAAGCTGGCGTTGCATCCGCAACAATCGCCGCCGATGGACAACGACGCTGTTCGTTATCCCGAAATTGTCCGCGCCTATCACATCGGACGCTACACCGATCCGAATGATGATTTAATTATGCACGAGCAGCACGTCGTCTATCGCGTCGAAGAAAATACGCGCTGGAATTTTCATCCCGGCCCGGCTGACGGCAATCTTCCCGCGTTGCCGCCGCGCGACGCGGCGTTTGCTCCGGCTCCGGTCAACGATGCGATTCTGGCCGAGGTCAATTCGCAGCGGCTCGCCACCACCGAAATCATGATGCAGGCACGAACCCTTTCGACCGCACTCGCGCAATTTCAAACCGCGTTGTCGCAGACCAAAACCAATTTTCAGGAAACTGTGATTCTCCGCGCAACGGTGAACGAGATGAAGCAGCGGCTCGACGCGCTCGAATCCGCGCCAGGACAACTGCCGCCATCGCCAATTTCCACGACCAATGAACCGCCTGATTCGTTGAGTCCATGAAACACTTTGTCGGCGCATTGAAGCCGGCAATTCAAAACAACCAACAACCAAACTCATTATGAGCACAAAACCAAAAACACCGCCAAATGGCGCGAACGGCGCGAGTGCGCCGACTGAACCACCCACCTACCGGATCAATCCCGAGGTGGAGGCAAAAATAGATGCCCACATCAAAGAAAATCCAAAGTATTGGAATTTCATTCAAACCATGCCCCGTGAGCGGCTCGAACGCACCGCCGTCCTCAACGAAGTGCGCGAACTCGACCGCCAACAGCGCATTCGTGAAGGCGTCCTGAAACAAATCAATCAAAATCCCGAATTGAAACGGGCTTATGATCTGCTGGTGAAAAACGTCCCGGAAGAAGAGAAGGAGGGAGTCATCGCCCAAATTGGCCGGACCGCGCGGCGCGCAGTTGCCCGCGTGCAAGGCCAGCAGCAAGCGAAGGGCGAAGCCGTTGGCGTATGAACCCGGCCGCCATGCCCCGGCTCGGTCATCCTCCACGGAGTCCGAGCCGGAGCAAAAGGCGAACTGAACGCGCAATCTGATCTGCGAAGACGCCAGCTCGGAAGCTTGCCACATCGGTGCGCTTCCGAGTAGATTTCTGAGTATGTTCGACCTCACTGAAATCATTCGCCAGCATGAGGGAAAAACTTTGGAATTCAAACGCGACCTTTCCTCGCCGGACAAGGTAATGCGCACGCTGGTTGCTTTTGCGAATGGCGCGGGCGGGAGATTGCTCATCGGTGTCGAAGATGGCTCTCGCAAAGTTCTCGGCGTGCCGGACACGTCGAAAACGGAGGAACAACTCGCAAATTTCATTTCCGACCGGATCGAGCCACGGCTCGTCCCGGAGATTCACGTCATTCCTTGGCGGAAGAAGTATGTGCTGGCCGTTGAAGTTTACCCCAGCCCGAGCCGGCCGCATTACGTCAAGGCGTTGGGTTTTCCAGCCGGTGTCTATGTCCGCGTCGGCTCGACGAACCGTCAGACCGATGCCGCCGCAGTCGCCGAACTTCAACGCGTGGTGCGCGGACGTTCCTTTGATGAAGAACCCATGCCGGAATTGAACTCGGAAGCGATTGACTTCCGAGTGGCTTCCGAGTGCTTCGCACCAGTCCGCAAATTGGCGCGGCACGAATTGCACTCGCTTCAACTCACCACCCAGCATCAGGGCCGCGAAGTTGCCACGATGGGCGGCGTGTTGTTGTTTGGTGTGGATCGTTTGAAACACTTTCCCGAAGCTTATCTGCGCGCCGGTTGTTTCAAAGGCGAAGACAAAAGCTTGATTATTGATTCCGCCAGCATCACCGACTTTCCAGTGCTCGCGGTGGAAAAGGCGCTGCAATTCCTGCAACGCAACACCCGGCATTCGCTCGAAATCAAGAACGTCCGTCACCGCGAGGTTTGGGAGTTTCCAGTCGTGGCCTTGCGCGAGGCCATTATCAACGCTTTCGTCCATGCCGACTATGCCCAGCGTGGCTCGTCACTGCGGCTGGCGGTGTTCAGCGACCGCATTGAAGTGGAAAATCCCGGCAACTTGCCGCCTGGTCTCACCATTGAGGACATCTTGCGCGGTGTCTCCAAATTGCGGAATCGCGTCATCGGTCGTGTCTTCCATGAGTTGAAACTGATTGAGCAATGGGGCAGCGGCATTCACCGCATGATAAACGCTTGTCGGCAGGCGGGGTTGCCAGAGCCGGAGTTCGAGGAAATCGGCAGCGGCTTTCGTGTCACCTTTCGTCGGCAGCCGGTCGCCAGGCCGAAGCGGGATGATCTCGACCATGCCATTGTTGAATTCTTGCGCCAAAATCCAGGTTCATCCACCAGTCGGATTGCTGCGCACATCAAACGAACGTCGCGCGCGACCCAATCCCGTCTGAAACGGTTGGTGGAGCTTGGTCAAATTGTGGCTCTTGGCAGTAGCGCCAAAGACCCGCACAAGGGGTATCACTTAAAGGCGGAATGATGCTGCCCGGCGCGGCAGTGTGCAGAAGGAGGGGAGCCTGTTCTTGATTAACCGGGTGGTTTCCGACGATTTCCAAGTTTGAACGCACAGCCAATCAAGAGACCCATCAATCCCCACAGGGCAATGGCTGCTCCGACGCTTCTCCAACTCAAGGGCACGAAACCCAGGCAATTCTCCAACCAAACAATTGCCGCGCGGCATGGATTCGGCAGCGGCGTCGCGCCCCGATCAAAGGCAATCGCAAAGATCACCACAAACAAGAGGCCGTGTAGCGTCATCATCCAATCAGCGCAGCGGGGCAAGCGGGCGCGTCCGCTTGCCGCTTTTGAGGCAAGCCGATCAGCTTCAGCGGTCCAGTAAAAGGCTCCGTGCCACATCATCGTGACGAACAACACATAAACCCACCACAGCCAGGGAATCTGGAGTGACCATCCAAAATCATACATGAGGCTCCATCCGCTGATTAAAATGATAACCGCCGCTGGCGGTGCGAATAGAACTGTCACTGTGCGAAAAGCACGGCAGAGCATCAGCGACTCCGCGTCGAAATCCGGACTTTCAGGCAGACGACGCAGGATCAGGCGCAGGAACTCTGTAGCAAGTAGGAACACACCCAGGATGGTGAAGCCCGCGTGGTGCAAGATGCGCGGCAACAGTGAACCGCGAGGAGATGCGACTACTACAATCAGCATCGTCACGGCGGTGAATGCCGGCAATCCAACCCGGAGCGCGGATAAAAGGGCACCCCGCGCCCGTCGCGCAAACCACGCAACCGTAACAATTCCAGTGGCCGTCCACAAAATTGAAAACGTCATCCACAGAAACATTTTCATAAAATCAAAAGGCTCGACTCAAGGCGAACCCCACATAGCCCCCGACGCCTTCCAGAATGGCGGCAGCCACGCCAGCCCGCCACCCGGCAATCCGGTATCCAATCAGCCACGCCAACGTAAAGAATACCGCGTGGAACATGCCCGTGGCACCGGAATTTGCCAGCAGCGAAGGCCAGCCGACCGGCCACCACAACGCGGCAACCACCAAGGAACCGCCAGCAACCAAAAACACCAGCGCGAACACGGCAATGCGCGTCGCCGAAACCACCCGAAGACGGAACAGACAAATCAGGGCAAGCAAGATGACGCAGACGTAAGCGATTAAAAACGCACTCCTTCCGGCAACCAGCCGGCTCAATAGCTCCGTGGATTTCATCAAAATGAAAATGCCCGCACCAGCGGAACTGCCGAGCAATGCACCCATCGTTTCCTTCCAAATTCCGGGGTGGGCTTCGTTCGCCACTTCCAATGGCCGGGCCATCAACTTGGCCGCGCAGGCGATGCCGATTGCGGGGAGGCCCAAGGCCACGAGCGCCCAAGACAGACTGCTTCCCAAAGAACGAGGAGCATCCACGGCCACCAATCCGCCCACCACACGCGTGAAGGCATCGTTGCGGGCGACCACCGTGGCAATTCCACTGATGCCACCGTTGCCGAGGACAATCAATCCATGAACCACGCCAAACGCCGTGCCGAGGACCACCCCGGCTGCTCCACAGGCGCGTATGCTCAGGACTGCGCTACAAACCAAACCACCGGCGACCGAAAGAACCGCACCGCTCGCCGAGGACCAGATCAACACGGGAAGGCCGGATTTGGTGAAGGCCAAAAGAATTGCCGCAATGGCAACGCTCGTCATTAAAGGCCAAATAACGAAGGCGTTTACACTCTCCTCCCGCAGTGTAACGCGATTGACTTCTCTCCCGGAAGCGGCAAGCCAGCGCGAGGCACTCCATCGCAAGCGTTCCAATGATTGCAGAGTGCCGAGCCGGTTGGGGAAAACCACCAGCAACAAATCCAGAAAGCCGCGACAAACACTTGCACCGATAAAGACCCCGGCCAAAGTCAGTCGTGCCCAGGCCGAGAGACGATACTGCCGCCTGTGGTTGCCCAGCCAGTTCAGAATGGATGAAAGCGCCAGGTTCAACCGTGACTCGGTTTGATGGGCGTGCTCCTTTTCGTGTTCAATAAATTCAGAGAGCCATTGGCGGTCGGTGTTTGTCAAAGGGCTTTTCAAATCCAACATCACAGGAAAACTTTCGTCCAGTGTGCCAGCGACAGACGACCACTTGGCCGTTTCGTCCAAGGCCGCAATTGAAATGCCACCAAGAGTTTTCAGTCTTCCCTCTCTAAAACGCCGGGTGAGTTCTTTGGCGTCTTCCAATTTAATCTCGATGATGAGTCGGACTGATCCAGATTTCATGCTGATATATGTGATTACAGTGAATGCGAATGTTTTTACGTCGCCGGTGATATGAAGCAGATCCTCGAAGGTGATTTCATCAATCCCTCGATCCAGCTTCACTTCCAATTTGACTCCCGTAGTTGCAAAGATGTCGTCCACCGCAAGCAGGTAAAGCTTCCGCGAGCTTATCTTGGCGCTTCGACTGTCTTCGCTCACGTCCACAACCTGTGAACACGGCCAGCGGCTGAGTCGGGTGGCCACCAAAGCCTGGCGGTTGCTGGCGATTGCGTCTCTGAATATCGCGTCTATTTCGGTTTGCAGGGTTTTGACGAGGCATTGGTGAACGTCGTTTTGCAAAACTGTGCGGCACTGAATTGCGTTTCGTATTGAATTGCCCATCACCTGACTAACGGGCGAGCTTCTCATTCCGGATAATCCCGCCGCTGCGTCGCGCCATACACTGTCGTGGTTGATGCGCAACGCATCTATGACAGCATTGATGACGACTTCGTATTCCGCGAGTCCGTCGTCCCGGCGGCGGCGCAATTGAACAAGCGACAAATCCTGAATCGCCCTAATCATGCGGGCGGATTCTTCGAGCTGTTGCTTGACCGATTTTTTCATACTGCGCGCCAATGGTCTATTGCGTAGTCCGGGTGTTGCGCAATAGGAGGTTTTGGCAAGACCTTGCCAGAACCGGCCACGGCTTGCCAAGCATGGTCAACGCAAATCGCCAAATCCCGTTCTACGTTAAATGCGTGAAAGCTCAAAATTGTGACGCTGGAACCGGCAAAAGTGCTGACCACCAATCAGACCTTCTTCGGGCGGCTTGCCGCTTGTTTTGCATTGTCATTCTCACCGTCGCCGCCGCACAGGTTTCAGAGTCGCCGCCATTTTTTCGATCCTCCCGCACCGCATTTGATTTTGTGTGCCAGGCACGACTGGCGACGGACAAATAAACCTATAAATGAACCAAAACGATTATGCGACGCGACGCGAATCTCATAGGACCCCGGGTTGCCCGGCTTCGCAACCAGCAAGACCTGACCCAGAACATGCTGGTTGCGAGAATCGAGGTGCTGAACTATTTCGGCATCACACGCGATGTGCTCAGCAACATCGAATTGCAGCGATATGTAGCCACGGACAAACACGTTTACTTTCTCGCCAAGGCGCTGAAAGTAAAAATTGCCGACCTCTTTCCACCGTGAGCCGACGCACGGAAGAAACAACCCAAATAAATCATGGCAACCCGCCGAAACCATGTAGAATTAGACCAGCAGCTAGACCTTTTTTCAACACGAAGGCCGACCAATGAAAACCTTGACTCAATACGGACAAATGGCAGCGAAACATTGGCACGAATTCCGTCC
>Ga0209483_1001882_pt1 | contig 15351 bp, 9 predicted proteins | sample NGEPerA_FD_184508 | JGI IMG/M metagenome (GOLD analysis project Ga0209483, IMG submission 184508) | Arctic peat soil microbial communities from the Barrow Environmental Observatory site, Barrow, Alaska, USA - NGEE PermafrostL2-A... | ecosystem: Environmental > Terrestrial > Soil > Wetlands > Peat... | reverse complement strand
TATGGCCTTGGGCCGACTGGGCGGCCACCAAAACCGCAAGTCCGACGGCCCACCCGGCTGGCTCACCCTCTGGCGCGGATGGAATGACCTTCACCTGATGGTCATGGGCGCGCGGGCGGCTGGACTGGAAAAAATGTGACGAAAGATGAGGCGAGACGCCCGTGATACGTTCGGCGGCCTGCATCCGGCGCTATCAACGGTGATTCAAACCGCTGAAGAGTGAGTCCAAATTCCGTGTGCCGCCTCAATCCTGGTCCGTCGCCCCCGGCCCACCCGCTGGCGGCGTGGGCGCGTCCGCGCTGAAGAACACCGCCGACGTTTCCATCGCGGGAACGGTAGCCTGCCCGATGCCGCCGTGAACGAGCCGGGCTGCGAAGGCCTCGGCTTGCGGCACTTCGCCATGCACCACGAACGCCTGCGATTCCGCCAGCAACGTCGGCTTGAGGAATCGCAGCAACTCATCACCATCGGCATGGGCGCTTAATCCGTGGATCGTGCGCACCTCGCATTTCAGGTCATACCATCGATCATAAATCCGCACGCGCGGCTCGCGCTGCTGAATGCGCCGTCCCAACGTCTGCGGCGGAATCCAGCCGCAGAAAAGCACCATGTCATTTGGATTCTCCACGCTCCGTTCCAGGTGATGCAGCACGCGCCCAAATTCGCAGGTGGGGCTGGACGCGATGATCACGCAAGGCCCCGGCGTGCGGTTGATCTGCTTGCTGTCCTGCGTGCTGGAGGCAAACGTGATGCGGGCCAAGCCAAACAGATCGTGGGTCCCGATCATCGCGCGGGTCTGTTCATCATAATTATCGGGAAATTGCGTATGCACCCGGCTCACTTCCACGCCCATCGGGCTATCAACAAAAATCGGAATCTGCGGCATCTGCTTTTCCTGGATGAACTTCTCCAGATACCACAGCATCGTCTGCGTGCGCCCGACCGCAAACGAAGGCACGATCAAGCGCCCATGCCGCGCGATCGTGGCCTTTACCGCATCCAGAAACTGCGGCCCCACCTCCGACATTGGCCCATGCACGGCGTTGCCGTAGGTACTTTCGGTGATGACCAAATCCATCGCCCCCGGCAGCGGCGCCGGATCGCGGAGGACCGGCGCATCGTATCGCCCCACATCCGCGGTGAAGAGCAACTTGCGCGGCTTGCCCATTTCCGTCCATTCCAGCACCACATACGCCGAGCCGAGGATGTGGCCGGCATCGTAAAACGTGAAGGCGATCCCGTTGCCCAAATCGGTTTTCTGCCCGTAGGCGATGCGCTTGAACTGCCGCAGCACAGCGGGAATGTCATTGGGCCCATACAGCGGCGCGGGCGCGGAATCACCCGGCGGCCGGGCGCGCTGGTTGAGAAACTGCACATCCTCCTGCTGAATCCGCGCCGAATCCTCGAGCACGATCCGCGCCACTTCCGCCGTGGCCGGCGTGCAGTAGATCGGCCCGGAAAATCCGTGTCGCAGTGCGACGGGGAGTTTTCCGCAATGATCCAGATGGCCGTGCGAGAGGATGATCGCATCGGCCGATTTCACATCCGCGGGCAGCGCGGAATTGAGTTCCCGCGCCGTATCCCGCGGGCCTTGGAACAGCCCCATGTCCAGGAACACCCGAAGGCCGTTGATCTCCAGCAGATGGCTTGAGCCGGTGACCGTCCGATCGGCCCCACAGAATTGGATGCGCATGCCAAAAGCGTAATCGCGGATGGATGAACTCACAACCGCGATGTCTGTGTAGTGCAGACCTTTGGGATCAAAACCGCGTTTCCACCCCAAAAACGCGGCTGGATATGGCGAAGTGCGAAAGTCGGGTTACCACTCCCGCGCTCCACATACCTTCGCTTCCTGATCGACCTCCCTCCTGCAAAGCCGCAGTCAGATACGCGCCTTGCTTGGACCTGCCGTATCATTGAACAGCAAGCAAACGCCGCCGGCGGCGCAAACGCAGTGGCAAGGCACGCCACTTGCCACTGCACCCTCGGCAGCGGCGGCGCCATCCCTATGACCGTTTCCTCCTTTCCATACTCACACGGGCCGCGCGCCTGCATCGCCGCGCTGCCGGCCCTCTCGGCTTCCGGAGAGCATGAAGCCGCTATCACGGCGATTGTCGCGGGGGCTGCCATCACTTTGGCGCTGTTCGCGTATGTGCTGGTTCGCCGGATCGGCAGAATGCGGGCGGAGTCGGCGGCCGAGCGCAAGGTGGGCGAAGCGCATAAGGCCGCCGTGTTCGATGCAGTGCTCGATTGCATCGTCACGATGGATACCCAGGGGAAGATACTGGAATGGAATGCCGCCGCTGAAACAACCTTCGGCCATACCCGCGCCGCCGCCGTCGGGCAGGAATTGGCCAGCCTCATCATCCCCCCCGAATATCGCGAAGCGCACCGCATTGGGCTGGCTAAATATCTCGAAACCGGCCAGGGCCCGGTCATCGGAAAGCGCATGGAAATCACCGGCCAGCGCGCCGATGGCTCGCAAATCCCCGTCGAGCTGGCGATTACGCCGGTGAAATCCGGCGGCGCGCTTATGTTCATCGGCTACATCCGCGACATCACTGACCGCAAAGCCGCCGATGAAGCCCGCCGGCTTAGCGAAGAGCGCACCCGCCTGCTGCTCGATTCCACCGGCGAAGGGATCTATGGCGTGGATATGCAGGGCGACTGCATTTTCGCTAATGCCACCTGCGCCCGTCTTCTCGGCTACGACAACCCCGAGGAGCTGGCCGGCAAACCCACCCACGAACTGTTCCACCATACCCGGCCCGATGGCACTCCCTACCGCCGGGAGGACTGCCGAATCTATCAGGCATTTCGCGCCGGCAAGGGAATCAGCGTCGATGATGAAGTCTTCTGGCGGCGCGACGGATCGAGCTTCCCCGTTGAATATCGCTCGTATCCGATCAAGCGCGAAGATCGCAATATCGGCGCGGCCATCAGCTTCGTGGATATCTCCGGCCGCCGCCAGGCCGAGCAGGGCATGCGGCTGCGCGAAAGCGCGCTGCGTGCCATCGCCCAGGGTGTTTTCATCACCGATCCAGGCAGCGCGGATGAGCCGATTACTTATGTCAATGCCGCCTTTGAGCGATTGACCGGCTACTCGCGGCGCGAGGTGAAGGGGCGCGAGATTGATTTCCTGGGCGGCCCGGATACCGAGGCCGAAGCGCTGGCCGGGCTTCGCAAAGCGCTGACCCAGGATCAGGAGCATACCGGCGAGCTTCTGTTGTATCGTAAGGATCAAACGCCGTTTTGGGGGACGGTCGCCCTCGCTCCGGTTGCCGAGGCCTGCGGGCGGGTGACGCATTTCGTCGGCATCCTCACCGACATCACCGAACGCAAACTCGCCGAGGAAGAGCTACAGCGAGCCAAGAAGGACGCCGACGCGGCCAAGGAGCAGGCCGAGGCGGCCAATTCCTCCAAGAGCCAGTTCCTGGCCAACATGAGCCACGAATTGCGCACGCCCCTCAATGCCGTCATCATGTACAGCGAATTGCTGCAGGAGGAGGCGGTTGATGAAGGCGTCCAAAGCTTCATCCCGGACCTGGAGAAAATCCGCACCGCCGGCAAGCATCTGCTCGCCCTGGTGAATGGCGTACTGGATTTGTCCAAAGTCGAGGCGGGGAAGATGGAGCTATATCTCGAAGCATTCGATGTGGCGCGCATGGTGCAGGACGTGGGCGTGACCGTGCAGCCGCTGGTTGAGAAAAAGAACAATGCTCTCCAAATTGAATGCGCGCCAGGCGCCGGCGCCATGTATGGCGACCTCACCAAAGTCCGGCAAATCCTGTTCAATCTCTTATCCAACGCCAGCAAATTCACGGAAAACGGCACGGTTCGCCTTGAGGTCACCCGCCCGGAAAGCGCCGGCGCGCCGTGGCTGAGCTTTGCCGTCACGGACACCGGCATCGGCATGACGCCCGAGCAGCTTGAGAAGCTCTTCACCCCCTTCACGCAGGCCGACGCCTCCACCACGCGAAAGTTCGGCGGGACGGGCCTGGGCCTGGCGATCAGCCGGCGTTTCGCGGAGATGATGGGCGGCGACGTGACCGTCACCAGCGAATCGGGGAAAGGCTCTGTTTTCACCGTGCGCCTGCCCGCCCGCATGTCGCTGCCGGCGCCCGAACCGGCGCCTGCCGCGCCGGCCTTGCGCGGCGGAGACGGGACGATCGTTCTGGTGATCGACGATGATCCGGGCGTGCAGGAGTTGATGGCCCGATCGCTGGTCGCCGAGGGCATTCACATGCTGTCCGCGACGGATGGAGAAGCCGGTTTGCGCCTCGCCCGCCAGACGCGGCCCGACCTGATCTTCCTGGATGTGCTGATGCCTAAGATGGACGGCTGGGCCGTGCTCACCGCCCTCAAAGGCGACGCTGCCCTCGCGGATATCCCGGTGGTGATGCTCACCATCGTCAGCGACAAAGGCATGGGCTATGTGCTGGGCGCTTCGGAATATCTCACCAAGCCGATCGACCGCGATCGGCTGGGGGCGCTGGTCTCCAAATACGCGCTGCGCGAATCGCCGTGCGCGGTGTTGGTGGTGGACGATGATGAGCCGACCCGCCAAGTGCTGCGGCGCACGCTGGCCCGCCAGGGGTGGAGCGTGGCCGAGGCCGAGAATGGCCGGGTGGCCCTCGATCGCGTGCGAAGCTGCCAGCCGAGCCTGATCCTCCTCGATCTAATGATGCCGGAAATGGACGGCTTTGAATTCCTCGACGCGCTGCGGGAAAACGAAAAGTACAAGGATATATCCGTGGTGGTTCTTACCTCCCGCGATCTGGCTCCGTCGGAACGCGCCATGCTCACCGGAAAGGTCGAGAAGATTTTGCAGAAGGGGGCGTACAGCCGCGAAGCGCTCCTTCGCGAAGTAAAGAAGATCGTGGCGCAATGCGCGCCCACGCCGCCACCGATCGTGGCGGAGCCAAAGCCCGTCGCGCCCACGATTGCCAAAGGCGCGGAATCCGCAGCCGCCGCTCATGAACCAGAAGCCGTGCCCGTCGTGGGGGGCGAACCGCGATAAGCAGTTACACCCGTCACGGTTCACTCATCACTCATCAAAGATCACAACAGGTGAATTATGCCCAGAATCCTGGTGGTAGAAGACAACGAGGAAAACCGCGACGCCCTCTCCCGGCGATTGCAGCGGCGCGGGTTTGAAGTACTGCTGGCGGTCGATGGAAACGCCGGCGTCGCCATGGCCAAAGCCGAGAAGCCCGACCTCATCCTCATGGACATGAACATGCCCGAACTCGACGGCTGGGAAGCCACGCGGCAAATCAAGGCCGCCCCCGATTCCAACGCCATCCCGGTCATCGCCGTCACCGCCCACGCCATGACCGGAGACCGCGAACGCGCCCTGGAAGCCGGTTGCACCGACTACCACACCAAGCCCGTCGAGTTCCCAAAGCTACTGGCCCAAATCGAAACCATCCTACAAGCCAAGCCAGCTTGACTGCCGGCAAATTCGAAGAAACCACGGAGACACTGAGGCACGGAGGCGCATTCGACTTCTGACGCCTTAATCAAACAACATTGAAAATTCATGAAAGGGCGTTGGGGCCGATCGGGAGTGCCGCGATGTCAGGCAGCTTTTGACACGATGTGTCACGGGCGTCCCGCCCGTGCCCCGGGGCGCGGAACCTTGGCGAGAGCGCGGTTGTAACTGCCAGAATTGAATCCTGTTGGATGGATCGGTGAATGGCATTGGATCGTCGAACGCGCCTCCGTGCCTCAGTGTCTCCGTGGTGAACTCTTCTTATTCGTGATGCAATGGACGCCTCCGCTTCCGAGTTGAACTCGCCGCCGCAAGACGCCCGGCCTTCCACGGTATTGGTTGTCGATGACAACGAAGCCAACCGCGACGCGCTGGGCCGCCGGCTGCAACGGCACGGCTACGACATCGCGATGGCCGCGGATGGCCCCAGCGCGTTGGCGCTCATCGGGCAACGGCCGTTTGATCTTATATTGCTCGACGTGATGATGCCCGGCATGAGCGGCCTGGAAGTGCTCGAACGCCTGCGCAAGGACCATCCCGCCACCCGGCTGCCGATCATCATGGCGACCGCCAGGGACCAGAGCGAGGACATCATCGCGGCATTGCGCCTGGGGGCCAACGATTACGTCACCAAGCCGCTGGATTTTCCCGTGGTTCTCGCCCGCGTGCAGACGCAGTTGGCGCTCAAGAAGTCCGTCGAGCAGGTCATCGCGCTCGAGGAACGACTGTGTGAACGAAACAAGGCGCTGGAGACGGCCAACCTTCAGTTCCGCGAAGCCGCCGAGCGCACGGGCCGTGACTTGCGGGCGGCCACGCGCGTGCAGGAATCGTTTCTTCCTCCCGCGCGCCTGCAAGTGCCGGGAATGCGATTCGCCTGGGCGTTTAAGCCGTGCGAAACGCTGGCCGGCGATTCGCTGAATATCTGCCCGCTCGATGCCAGCCATGTTGGCGTGTACGTGCTGGACGTCACCGGCCACGGCGTTGCCGCCGCCCTGTCGGCGGTGGCCGCCACGCGATTTCTTTCTCCCGCCAGCGATCCCGAATCCCTGCTCGTCCGCCGCAACGAAACCACCGGCATCCTGGAACCGGTTCCCCCCGCGGAAGTGGCCGGCCGGCTCAATCGCAAGTTCGCCTGGGACTCGACCACCGGGCAGTTCGTCACCTTGTTTTATGCGGTGGTGAACACCCAGACCGGCGAATGCCGCTACGTTTCCGCCGGCCATCCCGGCGCCATCCATCTTCGCTCCGGCCAACCACCCGCCACCCTCCAGGGCTCGGGCCTCCCCATCGGCATCGGCGAAACCTACGACCAGCAATCCACTCAACTCGCCCCCGGCGACCGCCTCTACCTCTACTCCGACGGCCTCACCGACGCCCGCGACCCCAACCGCCAGTCCTTCGAAACCGACCGCCTCTTGCAAGCCCTCCAGCGCGGCCAGACCATCAGTCTCGAGGACAGCATCGCCATGGTGCTGGCCCAAATCGAATCCTGGTGCGCCGGCGTCCCGCCTCACGATGATATCTCCGTGGTGGCGCTCGAATTCACCGGCAATTCTTAGGGCGGTCCGAACCTCCAGCGGCGTTCGCTGCTCTCCATGAGCCGCAGCCAGCGAAGGACACGGCTTGGTGTTGGCGAACTTCGGCCGCGATTTCTGGTGGTGAGGCGCGTCGCAACCTATAGTTGCCGGCCGTGAGCGACATCGTTCTGACTACTCTCAATGCCAAGTATGCGCACGCCTCTTTCGGGCTGCGCTACCTGCTGGCGAATCTGGGACCGTTGGCAAGCCGCGCGCGGCTTCTGGAATTCGATATCAGCCAGCGGCCGTTGGACATCGTCGAGGCCATTCTCTCGCGCGATCCAAAAATCGTCGGCGTCGGCGTTTACATCTGGAACGCCGAGCAGTCGTTACGGGTGGTGGCCGACTTAAAACGCATCAGCCCGCAAACCATTGTCGTGCTCGGCGGGCCGGAAGTCAGCCACGAAACCGACCGCCAGGAAATCGTCGGCCTTGCCGATTATGTGATCACCGGAGAAGCCGATCTGGCCTTTGCCGAACTGTGCGAACGGCTGCTGGCGGGGCGTAAGCCGCTCAACAAGATCCTCCCGGCAGACCTCCCGGAGTTTGCCCCAAAGAACGGCTCGGATGCTTCGACGACCCGCACACTGCAACTGCCATACGAACTGTATGATGAGACGGACATCGCCCATCGGGTGATTTACGTCGAGGCGTCGCGCGGCTGCCCGTTTCGCTGCGAGTTTTGCCTGTCGTCGCTGGATGTGCCGGTGCGGAATGTGCCGTTGGAGACATTCCTGCCGGCGATGGAGCGATTGCTTGCGCGCGGAGTTCGGCATTTCAAATTTGTCGATCGCACGTTCAATCTGAACCTCAACGTGGGCCGATCCATCCTCGATTTTTTCTGGCAGCGCTACACGCCGGGCTTATTCCTGCATTTTGAGATGATCCCGGATCGGCTCCCCGAAGCGCTGCGCGAGCCGATCGCGCGATTCCCGGCGGGCGCGCTGCAGTTCGAGGTGGGGATTCAGACGTTTGATCAGGAAGTCGCCGCTCGGATCAGCCGGCGGCAGGACAACGACAAGCTCTCGGAAAATCTGCGATTTCTGCGGGAACGCACCGGCGTGCACGTGCATGCCGACCTGATCGTCGGTCTGCCCGGCGAAGGGATCGACAGCTTCGCGGCGGGGTTCGATAAGCTGGTGGCCCTGGCCCCGCAGGAGATCCAGGTCGGCATCCTCAAGCGCCTGCGCGGCACGCCGATCACTCGCCACGATGAGCAGTGGGAAATGGTCTACAGCCCACATCCGCCTTACGAGGTATTGCGGACGAAGGTGCTGGATTTTGCCACGCTGCAGCGCCTTCGGCGGTTTTCGCGGTTCTGGGATCTGTTTTCCAACAGCGGCAATTTCCGCGAGTCGGCGCCGCTGCTTTGGGCCGGCCCCTCGGACGCCGCGCAACGTCAATCGCCATTCTGTACCTTCCTGCGATTCAGCGATTGGCTCTATGCGCGGGTCGGCCGCAACCACGCGATCGCGCTGCAAACATTGGGCGAAATGTTGCTGCGATATCTCATCGAGGAAATACCGTGCGACGCCCAAACGGCGGCGGGGGCTTTGTGGCGGGATTACCAGCGCGCCGGACGGTGCGAACTGCCGGACTTCCTTAAAATGTATGTTCCGAAACCGCTGCGCAGCGCCCGGCGCCAAACGCTGGAAGATGTGGCCCTGCGCCGCCAGGCGCGACATCTCGCGTAGCTCAGCCGGACGATGGACTATCAATCAGGGAGCGTCGAATGGGCACGAATGCACACGAATGAAGAAGAAACCGTCCTCCGTTTTTTTGCGGCTTGGTGCTGAATCGCCCGATTGAATAAGTAACATGGCCAAGCGCATTGTCCGGCAATCTCATAAGCACCGCGCGGTCCCGCCGCTTCCTATTCACTCGGTCGGCGAATCCGGTCGCCCGGCGGCGGTGCTTACATTGGCCGCGCTGGGACTGCTTGCGTGGCTGGCCATCGGGCCGGGCCGGGGGATCGGCGCGGTACGGTGGGTACTAATCGCCGTCGCCGCCGCATCCGCCTGCATACCGGCAATAGCCAACGCGATCGGCCGCGCGCTCGATCGCATCCGCCAGCCCTCCCGAAAGGCGATGAACCGCGCCGCGATTGTAATCGCCTTAATTGCCGCCGGCTATTTCGTGCTGACCGCGTTCAACCAGGACCGCGATCTGTTCCCCAAGACGCACGATGATTGCAGTTACGCCATCGGCATGCAGATGCTGGCGCGGGGCCGGTTGTGGATGCCGGCTTTGGCGCTGCCGGATTTTTTCGACGCCTTCTACATCCTCGTGCGCCCCGTCTATTGCTCGCTGTATTTCCCGGGAACCGCGCTGCTGTACGCGCCGGGCGTTTGGCTGCATTTGCCGATCTGGCTGATGCCGGCGCTGGCATCGGGAGCGGTGGTGGGGGTGATGTATCGCATCGTCGCCGAGCTGATTGATGGGGCGGCGGGGATGCTGGCCGCGCTGATGATGGTTTCGCTCAGTTGGTTTCGCGTCTATTCGGTGCTCATCACCAGCCACGTCCCGATGCTGCTGCTTGGTCTTTTGATGGTGCTGGCGTGGATGCGATGGCGGCAGCGCCGTGCATTTCGCTGGGCGGCGGCGGTGGGGCTGCTGGCCGGCTGGGCCGCCATCACCCGGCCCGCCGACGCGGTGATCTATGCGCTGCCGGTTGGCATCGCAATGTTTTGGGAGATTATCAAAAGCCGCGGTGAGCATTATGCCTCCAGATCCAGAGCGACCGCGACGAGGGTGGGGCAGACATTCTTGTCTGCCGTCGATTCCCGACTTGGTGAGCCACATCGAACAACGGGCGGCGACATTTCTGCCCGCCAATCGGATCGGACTCCGTCCGATGGCAGGCAGGAATGCCTGCCCCACCAGCGCTTGCGGGCGCCACAATCCGCGACCCATCCCAGGCCCAAGGCGGGGCTCTCCACGCCATTGGTGATCGTACTTTGTGCCGCGCCGTTCCTGCTCCTGCAATTGGCGTTCGACGTCGGCGTCACCGGCCACCCACTCGCACCGCCTTACGGCTATTACCTTGAGCGCGACCAGCCCGGCTCGGCCTTCGGCTTTCATCGCTACGACCCATCGGCCCAGCCGCAATCGTCGCTGCCCGAAAAGCATGAATATTATGACAAATGGGTTCGGCCCTATTTGCGTTCGCACTTGCCGCCCAACGTGCCGGGCCTTTGGGGCAGGACGTATTTTCCGATGTTGGTGGATACCACCATGCAGTGCCGGTTGCTGCTGGTCTTCGTGCCGCTGGGATTGCTCGGCCTGGCCGGCGCGCGGCGGCGGGTGCTGTGCGCGGCGCTGCCATTGTTCGTGGTCATTTACGCCTTCAACCCGTTTTTTCTCGAGCATTACGCGCTGCTGATCATCCCGGCAATCATCACGCTGATTCTCCTGGGCGGCGCCGCGCTGGCATCGGGTTGGCCGCGATTCCAACGACAAATATATGCGGCTTTCGCCGCCATCCTCCTGACGGTCTCGATCACATCGTTGTGGGAAGTCAACCACCTGATCTCCCCGTCGCCAACCGCCATTTCCGACGAAACCTTCAAATCCCCCTATCTGCGTTTCGTCAATACGCAGCTCCCGCAATTCGTCGATCAGCCGGCAGTCGTGCTCTTCACGTATCACCCCGGGCGCTTCTTTGAAGAGCCGGTCTATAATTGGGACGTGGCCACGCCGAATGACGCCCCCATCATCCGTGCGCATGATCTGGGCGATGTCCGCAATCGGGAGATTTTCGCCTACTACGCCCGCACCCAGCCCAGCCGCACGTTCTATCGTTGCGATTTTGATCCCGCCAAGGCCAATGATCCGGCCGGACCGCTGAAACTGCAAAAGCTGGGGAAGGCGCGTGATCTGGCGTCCTCGCCGGCAAACCCATGAGCGGCAACTATCCGCGACGAAAACAGAAAAAGCCCGGCGCTTCTCCAAATGCCAAATACTTCTTGAGGAAGGGCGGGTGGGGCGGTAGACTACACACTGGAGCGGAGCGCGTTGACCCCTGATGTTTCCTTCCTCATGGCTCTTGTCAGTCGAACCCTTGCGCGTTGTTTACGGTAATATATTGTTCACCGCAGGATAAGCACCCATGGCCAAACAGCAGAAACGACTTGGCGAATTGCTCGTGGAGTGGGGGGCGGTCAGCCCCAAGGATGTCGCCCGCGCCCTCGAACACGCCAAGAAGCAGCAATTGCGCATCGGCGAAGCGCTGATCGAGCTCAAGCTGGTGAACGAGGCGGCGGTCTATAAGGCGCTGGCCTCGCAGCACAACATGGAGTACGTCGATCTGGACAAGAGCTCCATTCCGCCGACGCTGCTGAACGCCATTCCAGATGATCTGATGCGCCGGTATGTGATCCTGCCCCTGGGCAAGGAGGGGGGCCGGCTCAAAGTGGTGGTGCATGATCCGTTTGATCTGGAAATGCTCGACATCCTGCGCTTCCGGCTGCACGCGGATATTCGCACCGTGCTTGCGCCTAAGAACCGCATCAAGCAGGTCATCGACGAGCTTTTCCAGACCACCGCCGCCAATACCATCGACAAGACGGTCGATCGCACCATCGACAAGCTTCGCGCGTCGCTTGACAAGACGATGGACAAGTCGGTGGACCGCTCGATCGATAAATCGGTCGATCTGGCGGGCATCGGCGAGGAAGGCGCCAGCGATCCCACGCAGGCGCCGATCATCAAATTGGTGCAGGCGATGATCGCCGAGGCCGTGCGCACGCGGGCCAGCGACGTGCATGTCGAGCCGATGAAGGACCGCGTGCAGATTCGCTATCGCATCGACGGCGAATGCGTGGTGCGCGACCGCATCCCGCTGAAAATGCGGGCCCCGCTCATCAGCCGGCTCAAGATCATGGCCGGCATCGACATCGCCGAGAAGCGCCTGCCGCAGGATGGCCGCATCAAGCTCACGGTGGATAAGGTGCAGATCGACTTCCGCGTCAGCACTTTGCCCAGCTATCATGGCGAATCGGTGGTATTGCGTATCCTTCGCCCCGATTCGGTGCGCATCGGCATTCAGAATCTGGGCTTCGAGGAAGAGGACAACAAGGCATTCCAGAAGATCATCAAGCGCCCCAACGGCATCTTCCTGGTCACGGGCCCGACCGGTTCGGGCAAGACCACCACGCTCTACGGCGCCCTTAATGAACTAAACCGCCCGGATCGCAAGATCATCACCGCCGAGGATCCGGTGGAATATAATTTCACCGGCATCAACCAATGCCAGGTGCGCGAAGCCATCGGGCTGTCGTTCTCCAAGATCCTTCGCGCCATGTTGCGCCAAGCGCCCAACATCATTCTCGTCGGCGAAATTCGCGACATGGAAGTGGCGGAGGTGGCGATTCAGGCCGCCCTCACCGGGCATCTGGTTTTCAGCACGCTTCATACCAATGACGCCCCCGGCGCCATCACCCGCCTCATCGACATGGGCGTTAAGCCGTTCCTCGTGGCCTCTTCCATCCAGGCGGTGCTGGCGCAGCGGCTCATTCGGGTGCTGTGCCCCAAATGCAAGCAGCCCGACCGCGAGCCCAACCCGATGTGGCTCAAGCTCTGCGGGATCACCGAGGAGGCGACGAAGGACAAGGTTATGTACAAGCCGCGCGGCTGCGAATATTGCTCGGGCATCGGCTTCCGCGGGCGCATCGGAATCTTCGAGATGATGGCGATGAACAATGAAATCCGCACCCTGGCCTTCGAGCGCGCCCCCACCAACAAAATCCGCAAAGCCGCGCTCGCCGGCGGGATGAAGAGCCTACTGGCCGACGGAAGGCTTAAGGTCCTCAATGGGACCACGACCGCCGAGGAGATCGTGAAGGTGGCGCAAGTCGAAGGAGTTGTTACATGATAAGAATCGGTTGATGTCCTGACGAATCCACCATGCGGCTTCGACATTACACCCGGCGCAACAGGCACGACAAGACCACCGAGGTTGAGTTGCAATATAATGTGCGCACTCGGCTCATTGAGTTGTTCATTCGCGGATCGATTGACTTGAAGAACCGAGACGCTGAGGGATTTGATAATACCTGAGAGAAGCATATGCCGTTGCATCAAAACACCGCCCGCCCCGCCTCGACGATTGCACCCAATGGCCAGCCGACGAAGGCCGATCTTCTGGCGGCGTGGCAAGTGTTGGAAAACCTGTCGGTTTCCCTTCACCGGATCGGCAGCGCGTTCGCGTCCTTGCCCGGCCAGAATCAGGATCCCGCAACGCGACAGGCCATGCTCGAAGCACTGGATTCTTATTTGTCCCCTGAATTGCAGCGGTCGACTGAACAAGCCAGACAGCGTCTTGGGAGTTACCTTTCCGATGAAGAGGCCGAGGAATTCACCGAGCATGTGATCTCATATTGGAACGACACTCAGCGTCGGCCGCAGTAAGCGCGAACGGCGTGTTTTATAATTGGCGGATTGATTATGTCCTCGACGATTCAGATTGATCGGTTGCTTGAAACGGTTGTCAAAAAGAAAGCCAGCGACTTGCACTTGGCCGTCGGCAAGCCGCCGGTTCTTCGCATGAACGGGCACATGCGCGACCTTCAGACCAAGGTTCTGGAACCCGAGGATACGGTCGCGCTGATGAAGTCGATCACGCCCGAGCGCATCCAGCAGGAATACGAGGAAAGCGGCTCGGGCGACTTCGGGTTTGCCTACGGCGACCAGGCGCGGTTTCGCGTCGCCATCTTCAAGCAGAAGGGGGCCTGCTCGCTGGTGCTTCGGCGAATCCCCAACAACATCATGACGTTCCAGCAGATCGGCCTCCCCAAGATCGCCGAGCAAATCTGCCGCCGCCCGCGCGGCATCTTCCTGGTCACCGGCCCCACCGGTTCGGGCAAGACGACCACGCTGGCCTGCATGGTCAATTGGATCAACGAAAATTACGACCGCCATATCATCACGATGGAAGACCCCATCGAGTATTACCATCAGCACAAGAAATCGATCGTGGTGCAGCGTGAGATTGGCGTGGATGTGCCCAGCTTTTCCGAGGCTCTTCGCCGGGCGTTGCGGCAGGATCCGGACGTGATGCTGGTCGGCGAAATGCGCGATTTGCCGACGATCGGCGCCGCGATCACCGCCGCCGAAACCGGTCACTTGGTCTTCGGCACGCTGCATACCTCCGGCGCCGCCTCCACCGTCAACCGCATTATCGACGCCTTCCCGACCGATCAGCAGGAGCAGGTGCGCGTGCAGCTTGCCAACAACCTGATCGCGGTGCTCAGCCAGGCGCTGTGCCCGCGCATTGACGTCGAGGGGATGCTTGCGGCTTACGAGTTCATGTACGTCACCCCCGCCATTCAAAATCTCATTCGCGACAACAAGAGCTTCCGCATCGACTCGGAAATCCAGACCGGCAAGCGATACGGCATGCAGTTGCTGGACGACAACCTCTGGGGCCATTTCACCGCCGGCCGCATCAGCGCCGAAGAGGCAATCGATAAGAGCAAAAATCCGGGCGCGATGGCTGACAAGATGCTCAAGAACCACATGCATGTGGACATCGCGGACGATGCCCTGGCCGCCGAGGCCGAGGATGCGGCCAGCGGCGCTCCGCAGATTGCCGGCCCCGCCTCCGCCGCCGCCGCCGCCGGCCCCGCAACGGCAAAGAGCGCCGGCCTAAGCGACTCCGAAAAACAAGCCCAGATTGCCGCCAACCGTGCCCGCATGATGGCAATGAAGGAAAAAAAATGAGGATGTCAGTTGTGGGTTGTTGGTTGTTCCTGGTGTGTTGTGTCTTGGTAGAACGGGCCCAGACGCGCAATGATTGACAACCCACAACCCACAACCCACATCCTACAACTGACCGCTGACCACCCAAAGAGGTACACCTATGTCTCGCATTGTTCCACCGCCGGCGGGAAGCGCACCGAGGAGTCCGGAAGACCCCGATAAGAAGACCGGCGGCGCCAAGCCTGGGATGCCGGCGCAGAAGCCGAACGTGACGACGCCGATGGCGCCGTCGGTCGGCGCCAGCGCGCCGCCGACGCCTGGCGGGATGCCGGCCAACAAAGTGCCCGGCCCCGGCCTTCGTCCGCCGACCGCGGGCGTGCGGCCGCCCGCGCAGAAGGTCGTTGCGCCGGGAACCGCTTCCGACGAAACGTACAATTTGAATGACCGGCACGCCGCGCCCACCGGGCGCACGCCCGGTCCCGCGCCTACTGGCAATGGTAGCCCCTCCGGCAACGGCCACGCCAATGCGCCCCATGCTCCCACCGGTGCCGCGCCGGCAGCGCGGCAAGCGCCGGCGCCTGC
>Ga0209483_1001881_pt1 | contig 15362 bp, 13 predicted proteins | sample NGEPerA_FD_184508 | JGI IMG/M metagenome (GOLD analysis project Ga0209483, IMG submission 184508) | Arctic peat soil microbial communities from the Barrow Environmental Observatory site, Barrow, Alaska, USA - NGEE PermafrostL2-A... | ecosystem: Environmental > Terrestrial > Soil > Wetlands >... | reverse complement strand
GGCTACAACATCGACGACGGCGACGGCTATCCCTGGCTCTTCCGCGATGCCGGAGCGCAGCAGCAAACCGTCGCTCTATGGACGCGGCTGGCCCGCCATTACGCCAACGACCCGACGGTCCTGGGCTACGACCTGCTCAACGAGCCTGTGCCGAATTATCCGGGGCTTGAAGTGTTGAACCCGGATGTGGCGGCCTTCTACACTCGGCTTTCCGCCGCGGTCCGCACGGTCGATAAGCACCACGCGCTCATTCTCGGCGGAGCGCAATGGGACAACAACTTCAACATTTTCCAACCGCCCTTCGACCCCAACACCATCTTCACCTGTCACCGCTACAAGGCCGAACCGAATCAAGCCGCGGTGAAATCCTTCGTCGCATTTCGCGACAAATACAACGTGCCGATGTGGATGGGCGAAACCGGAGAGAACACCGACGAGTGGGTCGCGAGCTTCCGCAAGGTACTCGAAAGCAACGATATTGGCTGGGCTTTCTGGCCCTACAAGAAGATGGAAATCACTTCGGCGGTAGCAACGATTACGCCTCCACCAGGATGGGACCAGATCGTGGCCTACGCGAAACTGCCGCGCGGAATGGGCCTCGTCAAAGAGCGCCAGAAGCTGCGTCCGCCGCAGGCTGTCATCGATGCCGCGCTTGCCGGTTTGCTGCAAAATATCCGCTTTGCGAACTGCAAGCTGAACTCCGGCTACATCCACGCGCTGCTGCCAGATGCGCCGCAACCCTAACGGGAGAAGACGTCTCTGCGCGTCGCGATCCATCCGCACAGGACCATTGCCAGCGCAGCAAACAGCGGGACGCATAGCCCCAAGCGCAGCGATCCAGTCCGGCCCGACACCAGACCCGTCAGCAGCGGCAGCACTGACGCTCCAACGCCCGCGGCGACGAACACCGCATTGCCGCCCTCGCCGCAATGCAGCACACGCGCCAGCACCGCGGGATACGTCGGCCCGATGCCAAGCCCCAGCAGCAGCGCCGCGACCGGCACCAGCGCTCCGCCGTTCGCCGCAACCAGCAGCGCAAGAGCCGCGCTCATCAACCACGGACTCAGCCGCAGCAGCGGCTTCGCGGTCGATGTGGAGATTCGCCGGTTGGACTGCACGAGCCGGCTTAAGAGCAGCCCTGCCCAGAAGCAGGTCACCGCTCCGATGGTCGCGTCCAGCGTTCCTCCCGAGCGTTTGGAGTAGGTCGCCAGCCATCCTCCCGCGGCGCTCTCTATGCCCGTGGCCAGCGGCACCATCAGCAGCAGCGCAACGGGCGTTCGGCGCAACTGCCGCCACCAACTCGCGCCGGCCGAAACCGGTTCCGCGCCGACATGCTCCACCAGCAGCAGCGTGAGCAGGCCCAGCACCGCGAACGCGGCGGCGATCGCATACAGCATCCACGGCGCTCCCCACGCAGCCGCGCCCCGCAGCTCAAAGCCCGGACCAAAGCATGCGCCCAGCGCCCACAGCAGGTTCAGGCGCGTGATGTGCGCTGCGCGGTCTGCCGGGTAGCTTCGCGACACCAGCACGCTCACCGAGGTCATCACAATGCCGAGGCCCAGACCGAACAGCGCCATCGCCGCAAACGCGGTCCCATGCGAAGCCACCGCCAGCAGCGACGCCCCCAGCGCGACCGCGGCGCAGCCTCGCGCGATCGACCTCGGCAACGAGCCGCGCGACAGGACGGCGCCGCTCATCGACCCCATGAAGAACAGGAAGAACAGCAACCCGGCCTGCTCATCGTTGAGCGACCACCGAGCCAGCAATACCGGCAGCAGCGCTCCCGGCAACACCAGGGCCACCCCTGTCGCCGTAAACGCCGCATACAAGATCGCCGCGCCAAACCATGCGTGTACGCGCGCGCGCTGCTCCAGTCTGTGAGGTTCATCGTGGCCCACATTCGGGAGTGTTACACACTGTCGTTGGTTCAGCCACAATTGCAAGGCAGGACCGAACATTTCGCGCGCGAAAATGAGCAGTTATCCATCACGTACATCAAACGTGTCATTACCTCCGTCATGGCAATGAGGTACGTTTATGCCGCGAGAGGATCATTCGGCATTATTGTTGAGCCATCAGGTGCTGAGGGGCGATCAAGCGCTACCAGGCTTCTGTCTATCTAAGTCACTCAGGAGCAGGTTATGTCGAAGGTTGCATTAATTTTACGCGCACTCAAGGATGATGAGTCCGGACAGGATCTCATCGAATACGCTCTCGTAGCGGGTCTTATCGGCCTCGGCGCAGTCGCCGCGATGTCGTCTTTGGCCTCAACCATTGGCACCGCCTTCAGTTCGGTCGGTAGCTCACTTACCAGCGCAACCTAGTCTTGCAGGTTGCGGCACGCGGGCCAGCTACAACTCTATCCATTCGCACGAACGGCAACCCACCGGCTGCTGTCCGTGCGAATTTCTTTTAATTACGCCGATGCAGCCGCCATATCTTCGGTTTTCATTCTTGCCGCAATGAGCATAACCGCGCACACGGCAAGCGAGACCAAGTAGTTCATGCTCGCCGTCATCACTACGGCTGCCAGCGGCAGGATAAGTAAGAGCAGGCTCCAGCGCAACGCAAGGTCATAGGCGCTATTATTTCTTCTTACTCGCCGAAGTAACGCATCCAGCTCGAAACTTAGCGGCAACAGCAGAAGCGTCAGGTCATGCGGCTGCATGTGATAGCTGACTAACATGGCAGCCGGCAGCGCAATCGACAGCGAAGCTTTCTGGCGCGCAGCGAAGACCATCACGATGCAGCACAGAGCGATGTTCAGCGCCAGTCCCCAGCTTGCGCCGTGAGTGAGGCCGAAGGTCAGGCCGTGCAGGTTGGGCATGTCCACGGGAAACATGCCGTAGTGGACCTTTGCCGCCGCGGCGTGGAACGCCGTCTGCCTGGTCATGTTCGACATGGCGTGAAAGTAGACGGAAACACCTGTCCTGCCGACCAGCGCGATCGAGACAACGGCCAACGCCGCCGCGCCCGCGAGAAAGCCGGAAACGACGCGCCATTGTTTCCACAGTAAAAATAAAACAAGAACAGGAATCGCGATCTGGAATTTCATCAACCCGAGCGAAAGCAGCAGACCGGCAAGGAAGGGGCGCTTCTGGCGCAACAGTACCCACGCTCCGCAATAGACCACTAGCAGCAGAAACGAAATCTGGCCCTGTAAAAGTGCGACGGAGACCCCGAAGAGGCAGCCATAGAACGCCGGCAACGCGATCCAACTTCGCTCGGCAAAATAGGGCAGCCAGGGACGCAGTAAAAATGCGTCCAGAACGAGAAGCCCTAAGTTCAAGCCAAGCCAGACGAAAAACGCCGCTCGGTAACGCAACAGCGATAGCGGTACAAAGGGCAGCGCCGCGAAGGATGGATAGAGGAAAGGCAGAGCGTTGGCGCGCGGGCCGACGACTGCATTCTGGACCTGCGCCTGGTAGTCGTAATCGTACAGTTGAGCGCCATGGCCGCTGCGAAGGACCGTTCCGGCGGCATAAAACGCGCGCAGGTCCACGTTGCCTTTCAGCGGCGCATCGGCCCCGAGGTAACACGCGGCGGCCTGGCACAACAGCAGCACGCAGACGACAATCCGCAATGCGGGGGCAACGCGCGCATTTCGATCGACACGTTGCTCCACAATCGTCACCAGAGGTGAGAGCCGGCCTGACTGGGTGGAAATTGCCGGCGTGACATTGTCGTTACAGCCGAAGCCCCAAGCGGCGTCTCGATCGGCATCAATGCGCCGGGTTCCCGGGCCAATACGACCGCTGCCCCGGATGCGTCGACCGCGCGGCTGAAGAAGTAGCCCTGGAACAAATCGCAGCCCATTTCGTACAGAGCGTGAAACTGCTCCCTGGTCTCAACGCCTTCCGCAACCACGCCGACGTTGAGTGAGTGCGCCATCGAAATAATTGTATTCACGATCGGCAACGTTCCGTCGGGGTCCAGCATGCGCATGACGAATGTTCGATCGATTTTCAGGATCGAAACGGGAAGTTGATGCAGGCGGTCGAGCGAGGAAAACCCTGTGCCGAAGTCGTCGATCGAGAATTTTATGCCTTTGGCCGCGAGCTTCAGCATGTTGTCCAGGGCCAGGGAACCCCGCGGCATGACACTGCTTTCCGTCAATTCGAGGTGGACCAATGCGGGGGCGATCTGGAACCGGCTCAGGATAGCCATAAGGTCCGCGGAAAACGTTGTCTGCACAATCTGCAGTGCCGAAACATTGATGGCAACCGGAACGATCTCCAGGCCGGCTTCCCGCCATTCCCGCAGTTGGCGGCACACCTCGTTTACGATCCAGCGGCCCACGGGGATAATCGTCCCTGTCGATTCCGCGAGAGGAATAAACAGGCTGGGGCTGATGAGCCTTCCATCTTCGTCGTGAAGCCGGAGCAGAGCTTCCAGGCCGTGCAGCGTGCCATCGGTATCCAGGATGGGCTGGTAATAGACTTCAAACCCGCTATACAGAAGGGCGCGCTGGATGAGACCTTCGATTCGACTCTCTTCCTGCGCCTGGAAACTCAATTCGCGCGAGAGCCTGACAAACTTTTCCGCGCCGCGCACTTTGGTAAGCGCCAGCGCCCTCGCAGCGTCTCTCAGCAGCGCGTTGGTATCGTCGGAATCTTCCGGGAATGCGGCCAGCCCCATGCTCATCGATACGTCGATCCTGTGCTCGCCGACCGTGATGGGTTGGTCGAAAAGGCGCAGCAGGCCTCTCGCGCGGGCCTCGATGGCGTGTCCATGGGGCGCGCATGCGAATGTGATGGTAAATTCGCGGCTCCCGGTCCGGCCGATCGCGTCGGGGGGCCTAACGTGGGCCTGGAGGAGCTTCGTGATCTCCTTCAGTACCCCGTCGCCCACCCCATGACCATAGTTCTCATTGATCCTCTCGAAGCGGTTGATATGCAGCACCATCACCGCGCATCCCGATCCGTTGCCATTGGCGGCGATGAAGGTCTCGTCGAGTTTGCGAAGGAACGTCGCGCGATTGGGCAGGCCGGTAAGCAGGTCGTACTGCACTTGATACATCAGTTGCGAGGCCATCTCTTCGCGTTCGCTGATGTCCTCCGCCAATGCGATGCGTGCGGGCCGCCCGTGAAACCGGATGTCGTACGCCGTGACGTTCATCGAGATGATCGACCCATCTTTCCTTATGTGCCGCGAGTGCCGCTCTGTCCGCGCCGATCCAGCTCCCCGATGCGCTGGCGCTATTTTTATGTCCGGATGGACGATGTCCGTCAGCTTCTTCTTGCAGAGTTCTTCGATGGTATAGCCATGCACCTTGGCGGAAGCCGCATTCACGCTCAGAAAACCGAGGGTCCTCGTATCGTAAATCCATAGGGGGAAGGGGTTGTTGTTGAATAGAAATTCATACTCCCGGACAAGTTCCTGCGAGCCGGCGGCGTCCTGCTCGAGGATGAGCATAATCATCCCGATAGCGATCAGGAACGGCGGCAGGTTCAAAGTTCTCGGGACCACGCCGTGAGCTGTTCCAAGGCGCTGTAGGGAAATGGTGATGAAAGAAGACCAGGCCCAGAGCACAAATCCCGTTACTGCGAGCAGGTTTCCGGCGCTTCGCAGAGAATAGCGGCGGCTAAATAAAATTGCACTCACGAGAAGCAGCTCTGCCGGAACGCATGCCAGGGCAATTTGAGGCCGATGATGTGCCAGCGCGCCCAACATCCAGCACGCACTTAGAAAATGCAGAGCAGCCAGTGGAACAAGCTTGGCTTTTCGCCACCCGCTATATTCGCGCAAAAGCATGATCGCGAACACATGGGCCACTACGATGCATGGATAAAGCAGCCACAAATCGGCAGTCCGGAAAAGAATGACGAAGGCTATAAATATTGCCGGGAGAGTTGCGAGAAGGCCGGTCCGGACCATTCGATCCTTCCGGTGCGTTATGGCGCGATCGGAAAGAATGAAACAGACGGCGGCGAAAATTTCGAGAGCAGCGAAATGCCCCTCGCGAAGGCGCAGGACAAGCGGGCTTATCGGGCGCCATAACAGGCTGATAAGGCGAAGCGTGACGAGCGACCAGCCGATCACCCAGAAACGAAAGCGCAGGTCCGAACGTCCCCGCTCCATAGACCAAAGCAGGAACAAAAGTAGCACCGCAATGACGATCTCGATCAGAAGACTCTGCATATATAAGCTGGGCCGATAGAACCGCGGTCAAAAATTAGCGCTGAAAAATACGCGGGTACAGATTCAAAGTTTCTTTGGCAAATACTGGCTTTGACATTGTTTGATGCGAAGCCAGAATTTCAGCGCCATACTGCAAAGGATGGAGGTTCCCGGTTCTTTCGGTCTATTGGACCGGTGCCAGACCTCAGCAGGGTTCGAGGGTAAGAGTATCGCCAGGTTCGATATTGCATTCCTGGATGCGGCCGGCTGGCAATTCCAGAACACTGCGCGTTTTGAGGCTAAGGCCGCGGACCGTCCATGGGCCTGTATTTTCAAACACGCCGAGCACGCGATAGTCGCGGTCGAGGCTGACGATGTCGATCGGAAACGACATGCCGAAGGTATGCACACCGGATGAAGGCCTGATGAGGAGTCCGCAGCCCTGCTTCAGCCCTTTGCGGCCCAGCAGGCCGAACAAGCGCGTCCGGAAAGTGTTGGCGAGAACACCTTGCGTACAAACCACGCTTCCCTTGGTGCCGTCTTTGATTACGAGCTGTCCTTGCGGGCTTCCCATGATGATTTTTCCTTCTCCCAAAGTGACTGGGAATGAAAGATGGGCGGCAACATGACTCGCCGCCCATCTCTGAAATTGATAACGATCGCCAACCCATCCTTATGCGTTGCTTTTGCGACGCATGACGATGATGGCAAGCACGGCGATGAACAACACACCGGCAACAACTCGGATAATGATCGAGGAGCCCATTTTGAAATCCTTTCTCCACTCTTATCGGTGGGTGCTTGGCTAAAGTTGAGGGCGCCCAGGAGGTACCCCGCCAGGTTGCGGAACCAGGTTCACACCCAGATCAGTTGGTGGGAATCCAGTCCGAAGCGAAGATCAAAATGGCGGCGACCGATACCGAAAATAGAGTTGTTACGAAGGCGAATTCCATGTTGGACTCCTTTTACCGAATTTGGACGTGCGCGCCGCTGCGACTATGTGGCGTTGGTGAGTTGATTTCCGACTGTGTTGAAGGCGGTCTTGATCTTCGTAGAGAGCCCCGTCATGGATGCGACAGCACCGAGGCCGACCAGGCCGGCGACGATCGCATATTCGATGAGGTCCTGGCCCGATTCATCTCGCATCAGGTCAAAGAAGGTGTCAATAGCCCGGTTCATTTCAATCTCCAGTTACCACTTGTGCGGGTCTGTTAAGAGCCTGTCCGCACCTACTGCCGATGTGCTGATACTAGCGTTCCCACAGGTCTTATCGGCGATGTTTCGCTCTTTCCGCACGTACGTTTGTAATAGCCCAAAGGTGTTAGGCACCTGTTTATACGTGGGATTTCATGCCTTGGCCGGGGCTCAGTAGAGTTGCAAATAGGGACTCTATCTGCAATCAAATGCCAATTTGCAGACCCGCGAGACAGGTATTCTGCATCGCAACTAGCTACCGCTGGCTCACCCGCTCGATGGGATGATCGAATCCCGACAGCTCGACCCAACGAACGAAATAGGAAACCAATGATTCATAAGGTGATTCTTGCGGACAATCAATCGGTGTTCCGCACCGGTGCAGCCCGCCTTTTTGCGGTCGAAGACGACTTCCGCATCATTGGCCAGTGCGACGACCTGCCGCGTTTGATGAAGGCGGCGTCCTCCACGCCCAACGCTTCCATCGTGTTCGCCGCATCGCTGCAACCGGACCTCGCCACCCTCGTAAGGTCCGCGACGGAGGTCGGCAGCACTACAACCGCCGTTCTCGAGAACGATGAGAGCCCGCAGGCGTACCTGACCGCGGGAGTGCGAGGCATCGTCCATCGCGACATCCTCAACACCGAGTTGCTGCGCTGTGTCCGCCAGGTCGGGCGCGGTGAAATTTTCGTACAGAAGCGCATGACGGGCGGCCCCACCGGGTTCGAATCCGACATGGTGGCGGAACGGGTCCGCGATCGCCTGACTCCGAAGGAACTCAAGATACTGGGCTTGATTCTGCAAGGCTATAAAAATCGCGAGATCGCCGAGGAGCTGAAGAACTCCGAGCAGGTGATCAAGAACTATCTCCGCTCCATATTCGATAAGACCGGAGTCTCGGACCGGCTGGAACTGGCGCTGTTTACGATGCACCATAAGATCCTGGCCCACGCTGCTTCGCGAGCCAATGATGGAAAGAGTGCCGGCGCCGAAGCCTTGCTGATTAACTGATTTGGCCAACGAGCAGATCTATCGCGGATTCCACCTTGCTGTAGAGTTCGCCGCCCGCCAGGGCTAAAGCCCATCCTCTATAAGCGCCTTTACCGCGGGCTGAAGCCCGCTGCTACTCCGGGCGTGGAGCCCGATGCTACTCCGGCGTGAAGCCCGCTGCTACTCCGGGCGTGGAGCCCGATGCTACTCCGGGCGTGGAGCCCGATGCTACTCCGGGCGTGGAGCCCGCTGCTATTCCGGCGTGGAGCCCGATGCTACTCCGGCGTGGAGCGCGCTTCTATTCCGCCACGACCCGCAAAGAAACTTCTATATAGCATCCGGGAATTGCTCTAATGCGTGGCCGAGGACAAGCCTCGCGCGATGCTGATGCCAGCAGGCCCCAACAGCACAATAAACATACAGGGGAAGATAAAGAAGACCAGCGGAAAGATGATTTTGACCGTGGTCTTTGCTGCCATCTCCTCGGCGCGTTGACGGCGCTTCGCGCGGATGCCATCTCCGAATGTGCTGAGCGCGCGTGCGATCGGCGTGCCGAACCTTTCCGTCTGCATCAGCATGTTGACGAAGCCATCGATCTCCGGCAATTTGGCGCGGTCCGCCATTCCCTGCCAGGCGTCGAGCCGCAGTTTTCCCGCCCGCTGCTCGCGGTTGATCTGCATGAACTCCTCGAAGATCTGAGGATGGCTAGCGCCCAGTTCCTGCCCGACGCGAAGCATTGCCTGATCCATGCCCAGACCGGCGTCGACGCAGATTACCAGCAGATCGATCGCATCCGGAATGCCTTTCCGAATCTTCTCGCGCCGGCGCTTGATCAGCTTCGTCAGCACCAGGTCGGGCAGAAGGTAGGAGATGCCACCCATCACCGCCATAGCGAAAATGCGGTCGTCGGGAAGAAACGATCCTGCGAGGATGGCAAAGACCGGACCGAGCATGCGTGCCGCAAAATAGGTGTCGCGGGCGGACGCGGATTTAAGACCGGCGTGAGCAAACCGCTCCCGCAATTTTTCGGTCTCGTTCATGCCCAGCCGAGTACGCAGCCAGCGGACACCCTCAAACAGGTTCGCCTTAACTTCCTTTGTTTTCGACCCCCTGGGCATCGACCTTGCCGCCGGCCCGAGCGCTACTTGCAACACGCGATCGGACACCGCGCGCGAGGTGCGGGTCAACATGAAGCAGCCAAGCAGACCCATTCCGGAAAAGACCATGGATAGAAGCGCGAAATAGAAAAGATGGGATGTCATGAGTTAAACCTGAATGTCTACGATTTTGCGGATAATGAGGCCGCCGACGACGATCATGACGCCGCCCGCATAGAGCAGGTCCTGCCCCACAGGATCGTGGAAGAGCACTTTGGAGTAGCCCGGCGTAATAATGTTCAGAATAACCAGCAACGCGACAGGCAGGCCGCCGAGAATCCATCCCGTGAGCCGGCCCTGCGCGGTGTAAGTGCGAATTTCACCTTCAATGCGGACGCGGTCTCGAATCACACGAGTGGTGCGGTCGAGAATTTCGGTAAGATCGCCGCCGGTTTCTTTCTGCACCAGGATCGCGGTAATCAGGAAGTGCAGGTCCTTCGATGGAATGCGGTCGCCGAGCTGCAAGAGGGCGTCCCTGAAGGGAATGCCGAATTTTTGCTGGTGAAAGACAACGGCGAACTCCGAACCCAGCGGATCGGGCGACTGTTCCGCCACCACTTCGATCGCGGATGCCATCGAATGCCCGGCCCGCAACGCGCGTCCCATCAATTCGATCGCATCCGGCAGCGCCTCGTTGAATTTATTCAGGCGCCTCTTCTTCTGAAAATTGAGCAGCAGCCAGCGGCCCGAGCCTCCAACAACGATGGCCGCCAGGTCGGCTGGGTACAGCCCCACAAATGCATGGGCCATCAGGCCGGCGGCAATGGCCGCCATCAGGCTTCCGAAAACCACGCTGCCCACCGTCGCCCGGCTGCCCGCATACATAATCAGCATTTGCAGGTCTTCGGAAAAATCGAAGCGCTCCAGGTAGGTGCCTAGTTTTGTGCTCAGGCTGCCGGTCTGTTTTACCGTCGGCGCAAGCATGTCAGGCTCGTCTTCCCCCGCTTTGAGCGGGGCGGTAATGACGAGAAGACGTTTCTCCATCACCTTCTCGGCCTTCTTGGGGCGCAGCATGAACACCACAACCAGGAAGCTGATCAATAGGAAGCCGACAAATATCGCGATCATTTTCTAAACCTCCACCGAGTGATCGAGGATGCTCATCGACATGGGAATTCCGGCGGCCTTGAGTTTTTCGGCAAACTTCGGAACGATTCCGGTCGCGAAGAAACGTCCCTTCACCTTCCCGTTCGGTCCGAGCCCCAGCTTCTCGAACAGGAAGATGTCCTGCATGCTGACGATGTCGGTCGTCGCGCCGGTAATTTCGCTGATGTGCGTGATGCGGCGCGAGCCGTCGCTCATGCGCGAAGCCTGCACGATCAAGTGAACGGCCGAAGCGATCTGCGCGCGAATCGCTTTTTCCGGCAGAGACACGCTGCCCATCATCGACATGGTTTCAAGTCTCGCAATCGCGTCGCGCGGGTTGTTGGCGTGGATGGTCGTGATGGAGCCGTCATGGCCGGTGTTCATGGCCTGCAGCATGTCCAGCGCTTCTTCGCCGCGGATTTCGCCGAGGATGATGCGGTCGGGCCGCATTCTGAGTGCGTTGATCACAAGCTCGCGTTGCCGGATCGCTCCCTTGCCCTCCACGTTGGGTGGACGGCATTCCAGGCGGACGACGTGCTCCTGTTTGATCTGGAGTTCGGCGGAATCCTCGATCGTGCATATCCGCTCGTCGGGAGAGATGAATCCGGAGAGGACGTTCAGCAGCGTCGTTTTGCCGGCGCCGGTGCCGCCGGACACTACGATATTCAGCCGGGCCTTCACCGCGCATTTCAGCACTTCCAGCATCTGCGGTGTAAGTGCCTTATGGCGCAGCAGGTCGTCCTGCGTCAGTGGCGAGCTTCCAAAGCGGCGGATCGAGAGCAGGGGACCGTCGACGGCCAGAGGTGGAATCACGATATTGACGCGCGAGCCATCCAGCAGGCGTGCATCCACCATCGGCGACGATTCATCGATGCGGCGGCCGACCGCGGAGACGATCTTGTCGATGATGTGCATCAGGTGCGCGTTGTCGCGGAACACGATGTCGGTCTTTTCGATGATGCCGCGGCGCTCGACATAGACCGTGTCGTAGGTGTTGACGAGAATGTCGCTTACCGTCTGGTCATGCAGCAGAGGCTCCAGCGGGCCCAGGCCGAAGACCTCGTCGAGCACTTCTTTTGCAATACCGTCGCGATCGATCGCACTGAGTGGGACAGGCTGCTCGCCCACCAATCCTGAGATGGTCGCAAGCAACTTCCCTCTGCCGCCAGGGTCGTTCTGCATGGCCGCGAGTTTGTCGAGATCCATGCGCTTGATCAGCTCATGGTGTACCGCGGTCTTGAGCTGGTGCATGGCTTCTTCGCCGAGGGCCGCGTGCGCACGGCTTGGCGCTAACGCCATTGTTAGTGCGTGTTTCCCGGTACCCGTCATCTGCAATACGTTTTCAGGCATGTCTTAGGTCCCGTGCGCCACTTGTTCGCGTTTTGAACCGAAGAACGAAAATTTCTTTTTCTTCGGCTCTGCCGGAGCCTCCGGCAGTTCTGCGTGCGCGGACGAGGCAACCAGCCTGGACGCCCACTTGCCGATCTGTTGCGCGAACTTCGAGTTATGGTTGAAGGCAATCGGCTCGCCGGCGTTAATCGCGCTCATCAGTTCGGCGTACGCATTGGGAAGGGCAATCCACACCGGATGATGCACCACGGCCTCGATCTGCGCCGCGCTGACTGGGTCGTTGGAATGGGAGCGATTGACGATGATCCGCAATTTGCGCGCCATGTCTTCAGTCAGCGTGAAGTGCTCGATGTGGCGCGCGAGGTCGCGCAGCGCCGCGACATCGGGGGTCGTTACCAGGCAGATTTCGTCGCTGCCGCGCAGCATGGGCGCCACGATGTCGCGGTAGCTCAGCGAAGAATCGATGATGATGTAGTCGTACTGAAGGCGAAGGAATGTGAGCACCTGGTCAAGTTCTTCAGGATTGCTCGCGTGGTCCGGCGCGCACGAGTCCGGTGAAGTCAACACTTCGAGACCGCTGGAGTGGCGCACGATAAAGCCGTTCAGAAGATCGGTGTCCAGCCGGTCGGCGTTCCGCACCAGTTCGTCGAAGTGGTATTGGCTGTCTTTCATCCCGAAGTACAGCGCGACGTGGCCCAGTTGGTGCTGGTGGTCGATCAGCAATGTCCGCTTGCGGTGACGGCGGACGAGATTGTTGGCCAGATGCACGGCGAGCGTCGTCGTGCCCACGCCTCCCTTGGCCCCGTAAAAAGAAATGATGCGGCCCGCATTTCCCTTGGCCGCGGCGGTCCCCATCAGGTGGACGTTCTGAAACCGGAGCAAGGCTTCCTGAAGGTTCTTGGCGTCGGCGGGCTTGGTAAGAAACTCGTTGCAACCGGCGCGCATGGCGCGCAGAAGATAGCTGGCTTCAGTCTGCGTCGCATAGGCGATAACGCTCAGGTTCTTGAGCGCCATGCTGCGCAACCGCTCCATGGTGCTCAGCGCCATTTCAGGATCGCGATCGCAGTCCACGATCGCGATGCAGACGCTCGCGGTCTTCAGTGCGGGCGACAACTGCGGGCGGCGCTCGGGGCTGAAGTAATCGTGAAACTCTCCCACGAACTCGACGCTGGGAAGTTCGCCGCAGGCTTCGGTTGCCGCGGTCGCCACGTCGGGCGTTGCGCACACGCAAAATACTGCATGAATCGCATGATCGGGTTGAGGAATTTCGATTGGCATAAGGCCTGCCTATGGATAAGAAGCTACGGCTTCTTCGGTTGGAGGTTTTGTTCTTTCGAGAGATCTTTATTGAATTGGTCGCCATCGAAGTCCGGCACAACCATCTTCGGCTCGACCGGCTGGGTCGTGTCCGTCAATGGATCGACGACGGTTGCGGTCACCATCACCATCAGCTCGACAACAGAGTGCGTGTACGACTTGGTCACGAAAAGTTTTCCCAGGATCGGGATCTTCGAGATGCCGGGAATCTGGCTCAGGCTCTCGGTGGTGCGGTGGTCGAGCAGCCCGGACAACGCAAAACTCTGCCCACTGCGGATTTCGACATCGGTGTCGGCGCGCCGTGTAGAGAGCGCCGGGATCGTGAAGCCGGAGATGGTCACCGCGTTGGTGAAATCCAGCGTGCTCACTTCAGGAGACACCTTGAGCCGGATGGTGCCATCGGCATTCACCGTCGGCGTAAAGTCCACCTTGACCCCATAGGGCCGGAACGAAATGGAGATGACCGGCGCTCCGCCATTGGCGCCGGCCTGGGCAATGGGATAGGGGAACTCGCCGCCGGAAAGAAAGTGTGCCGTCTCTCCACTCAGCGAAGTCAGGGTCGGTTCCGCGAGCACTTGCAGAATTTGCTTCTGCTCCAGGTCTTTGATCGTCGTGCCGAGGTTCAGCTTCGAGCTGTAGAGGAAGAGGTTCATCATATCGCTCACCGTCGTCGTTGCCGCCGCGGTACCTACGGCGGGAGTCGAAGTGATGGTCGAAGGAAATTGCCCCGTCGTCGCGTTGAACGGAAGATTGCTGGACAGCCCGGCGAGATTGATGCCGTACTGCTCCATCTTCGATCGATCGACTTCCACAATGCGGAGCTTGAGCTGCACCTGTTTCCCATGGACCGGAACGACCACCAGGGAGTTCACGACGTTGGGAGAAAAAGGCGCCGCGAGCTTTGCGGCGGCTTCGGCGATTTCCTGTGTCGGCACCGTGCCGGAAAGGTAGATGCGGCCCTCGCGGCCGGCCACATCGATGTGGCTCGTCGGATAGGCTTCACGCAGCGATTGCCGCAGGACGTCGGGATCGACATCCGCATCGACCGTGTACAGTCGCGACTCCCCCAGCGTGTCCCAGATCGCCAGGCTGCTGACGCCGGGGATTTTCGCCGTAAGCACAATTTCGCTGGGGCCGGCGGTAAACGACTGCAACACAGTCGGGTTGCCGATATAGATGCGCTTCAGCGGGCTCACCCCGCGCAACACCGTGGAACGCCCGACGATAATATGCAGCGTATCCGTGGCGAAGCTATCGCTGATCGTCATCTGCGCCGGGACTGGCACGACGGAAGCGTCCTGTGTCGCCGCGCTCTGTGCGCTCGCCGCGGATAGGCCGGCGAGCAGAATAGCTGCTGTACTGCATGTCATAAGGAGGGGGCTTTTCATGGCGCTTATCTCCCTCCACTAAAAGTTTCGCTGGATAGCTTATCTCCGGCTATGGTTTGAACGACGATCTGGGGCGCGGTGCGCACGGGAAGCGTCCGTGGCGTGTCATTGACGTGCGGATGCGGCCTGGTCATGCCCGCCAGTTGCGAGATCGTAATCGGCATGTCCGGCAGGTGCACTTTGTCCGAGCCGCTGCGCAATACAAAGTGGAACTGACCCTGCGTGCTCGCCATGACGGCGCGTTCCGCATCCTGCGGAGTCAGCAGCAAGGTGACGACGGTCGCGGTCGCCGGTTTGCCGTCCGGGTCGGGCTGATCTTTTTGTCCCACCGCAAGCACTTCCGCATCCTGCAGTACCGTGAACGTAATCGGGTCGGGGGATTGGTCGCTGTGATAGGTCACCACGACGTCGACATGCGACCCCGGGAAAATAAATCCGGCAACACCCATCACTTCGTCGGAGCGCAGCGCGATCGCGCGCATGCCATCGGGAATCTTGCCCGAAAGTCCCAGGCCGGCGCCGGGCGCGGAGAGAAAACGGTCCGTAATCGGCTGATCTTTGTCGATTGGGTAGAGCACAGAGCGGCCTACCAGGTCTTCAGGCTTCAGGAATCCGCCGGTGACAGGCTTGTCCGCGGGCCAACTCACCATTTCGAGGCTTTCGGCCTTAATCACTTCCCCGGCCTGCAACGCCTTGCCCGCGGCAACATAGTTTTGTTGGGGGACTGCTACGGCCGCATGGGTGCCCATCTTGCGTCCCA
>Ga0209483_1001879_pt1 | contig 15368 bp, 14 predicted proteins | sample NGEPerA_FD_184508 | JGI IMG/M metagenome (GOLD analysis project Ga0209483, IMG submission 184508) | Arctic peat soil microbial communities from the Barrow Environmental Observatory site, Barrow, Alaska, USA - NGEE PermafrostL2-A... | ecosystem: Environmental > Terrestrial > Soil > Wetlands >... | reverse complement strand
GTTTGGAGTCGTGGCTGCCCATCCGGGAAAGGCGTTGTGCGCCGCCTCGACAGCACGTCGCGCGTCATCGCTATCGCCGGCAGCAGCGGTTGCGACCACCGCGGCGTCCCATGGGCTGAGGCTTTCGTACTCGCGACCACTGATGGAGTCGCACCACTGACCGTCGATGTAATGGCGAAGCCGTCTCGGCGGGTTCGACGCGCTAACCGGAACCTCTGAACTAACCGTGGTCGCTGACAACGCCGCCTCCCTCGATCGTTTTGGGCGGTAGCTTTTCAGGCCGCGTGAGCCGATATCCGACGGGCAGCAGTTGGAAGTGCAGTCGATCGGTCAGCAGGCTCCACAATCCTCTTGGCAGGAAAAGCGCGAAGCCCATCGCGACCACACCGAGGCCGATGAGATACCACGCGCCTTCGTCCGCAAAGTTGTACTGGATGACAAAGAAAACGATGGCACCGATGATCGGTCCCTCGAAAGTGCCGAGTCCGCCAACGAGCACCATGAAGATCATGTACGCCGTGTACTGAACGCCAAAGATCGAGGTCGGCTGGATGAACGAGGTGTTGGCAAGGATGAGCGCACCGGCGGCGCCGCAACCAAAGCCCGCCAGTACGAACAGCAGGAATCGCAGGGGACGCACGCGCACACCGACCGAGGCAGCGGCCTCCTCGTCGTCGCGAATCGCCTGTAGTGCGGCACCGGTTCGTCTGCGTAGCAGCAAGAAGATTGATCCCAAAAGGAGCACCGTAAAGGCGAGAGAGAGCCAATACGTGTAGTCGCGTCGGTCGGTAATCGAGTACCGGTTCAGTCCGTGCAATGAGGTGCCCGTGCCGCCACCCAGACTGTGATCGAGGATGACGAGCAAGGCGAGGGCTTCGGCCACCACCCAGGTTCCAACCGCGAACTGGCCGCCCCGGAGGCGCAGGACCAGAAGGGACTCCACCGCTGCCAGCGCGGCGGAGGCGAACGCCGCGATAACGATTGCGAGGTAGGGCGTCACACCGTGCTGGGTCAAAAAGATCGTGGCGTACGCGCCGAAGCCGATGAATGCTTGCTGGCCCACGGAGACCATTCCGCCGTAGCCAGCAAGGGCATTCCACATGATGGCCAGGATGAGAAACGTGAACAGGCTGGTCAGTTGCTGAACTGCATTTGCGCCCATCATCTCGGGCACGAGGAACAGTACGACCACGAGTGCAAGTGACATGACGGATGCGACCCGCGACGCGCCGGTTGACCGCCGCACGAACCAGCCTGTGTCGCCGGGCATTGTGTCGCCGCGCACGGTTGTCATGTCGTGGTACTCCGGCTCGCGAAGATGCGCCCTCGAGGACTCGCAAGGACCGCGAGGAAGACCAGGTGGCCAGCGAGGATCGAGTACCGCGGATCGATATTGGCTCCGATCGTTTGCGCAATGCCCAGCACGATGCCGCCGCCGAGAGTCCCCCACAATGAGCCGAGCCCGCCGATCACTACTGCTTCGAAGGCGAAGATCAGCTGGGTAGGCCCACTTGACGGTTGAAAAGTCGACCTGATGGCGAGGAATGAGCCGGCCAATGTGGCAGTCGCCAATGCGATCGCGGTGGCCTTGGCGTAGACGGACCACGCAGGGATGCCGACGAGGGCCGCTGTATCAGGGTCAAGAGCGGTCGCGCGCATCTCACGACCAAACGGCGTGCGTCGTAGCGTGAGTTGCAGGCCGCCGAGCACGACAACTGCGAGTGCAAGAACGAGGAGGCCGATGTAGGGGACGGCTAGTTGGGAGTTGATGACCCAACTCTTCGTCGAGATCGTGCCGGCCTTCGCGCCGAGCGAGCGAACATCTGGTGAGTAGGTCTGCAGCAGACCGTTCTGGATGACGATCGAGAGACCGAACGTCGTTAGCAACGGGATTAACGGTCCGCCGCGCAGGCTGCGCGCCAGCACGCTGCGCTGCAGGACATAGCCGAATGCCGCCATGATCGGCAACACCGGCAGTAGCGCGACGAACGGCGACACGTGGTAAGTGAACGAAACCTCCCATACGAGAAAGGCGCCGAGCACGGCGATGTCGCCGTGCGCGAGGTTGATGATGCGCATGACACCGAACATGAGTGACAAGCCGCAGGCAAACAACGCGTAGAGGCCGCCGAGCAGCAGGCCCTGTACGACGGCATTGACCCAACTCATGCCGACCCCTGCGTGCGGAGGCCAAAGTAGGCCTCGGTAATGAGTTCACGACTGACCGACGCGGTAGGGGCTTCCAGCACGATCTTCCCCTCGAGAATGCACATCACCCGATCGGCGACCGACATCGCACGTCGCAGGTCCTGTTCGACCAGCACGACGGTCGAGCCAGACTTGATCAGCGAAGAGAGCGACTCGTACACCGCATCGACCGCGATCGGGGCGAGGCCAAGCGATACCTCGTCGACCATGAGCAGTCGCGGGTTGGTCATGAGTGCTCGACCGATTGCCGTTGCCTGCTGTTCGCCCCCGGACAGTTGCGACGCCCTCTTGTTCCGCAACGGTTTGAGCATCGGGAAGGCGGCCACCACAGTGTCGACGGTCCAGGGGCCACGCCTCGCTCGCCGGCCCGCGACAAGCAGGTTCTCCTCGACAGTGAGGTCGGCGAACAGCTTGCGCCCTTCCGGCACCAGTGCGATGCCGAGTGCGACTCGTCGATGCGCGGGCACGCCGGTGATGTCGACGTCATCGAACCGAACCGATCCGGCGGAGGCTGGATGCGCGCCGGCGAGTGTTCGCAGCAGCGTCGACTTCCCCGCCCCGTTCGCGCCGACGAGGGCGACGGTTTCGCCTTGACTCACCGTGAAACTCACCCCACGCACGGCTTGGAGCAGTCCGTGCCGAGCCTGCAGGTCTAGAACGTCCAGCAGGGTCACGGGCCTGCCTTTCCCAGATATGCGTCGACAACGGCGGCATCGCGAAGCACGACGTCAGGCTTGCCGCTGGCGATCACCCGCCCGGCGTCCATCGCCACGAGACGGTCGATGACCTGGAGCAGCAGATGCACGATGTGCTCGATCCACACGATGCTGATCCCGCGCCCCCGTACGCCCCGGATCGTATCGACCAGCTGGGCGGCCTCGGCGTCGGTCAGTCCGCCGCCAATCTCGTCGAGCAACAGCACCTGTGGATCTGTTGCCAACGACCTCGCCAACTCCAGCCGCTTGCGATGCAACAACCCCAAGCTCTCTGCGCGCCGGTTGGCCAGGTCGATCAGCCCACACAGTTCGAGCACCTCGATCGACTTGTCGTACGCGGCGGATCTGCCGAGGCCGGCGCCGTACGACGCGCCAACGAGCACGTTCTCGAGTACGGTCATAGCGCCGAACGGGCGAGGAATCTGGAACGCTCGCCCGACGCCGCGACGACAGCGCTGCTCCGATCGCATGTGAGTGATGTCTTCCGTGCCGAGATGCACGGTGCCGGCGCTGGGCGCGAGCGATCCAGACAGCACGTTCAGCAGCGTCGTCTTGCCGGCCCCATTCGGGCCCACGATCCCGACAGCTTCGGTGCCCACCTCGAAATTTACGTTGTCGAGTACCTGCAGCGAGCCGAACCGCTTGGACAAGCCCACCCCGACCAGCCGGAGCTGATCGGGGTGGGATGTCCCGGTGGAGGAACCGGCGGGTGCTTCGCTCACGCGCCGTAGGGCTGCAACGTGCCTGCGATGGGAACGTTCGTGTCGGAGGAGTGCTCACAGATCACGAACGCGAGCTTGTACGGGCCTGACGGTGCCTTGACCCATTGCCCACCGATGATCGGTGTGACCACGACGTTGGCGTTGGGTCCCTTGCCCCACTGCAGCTGTCCGACCGGAGTCATCACGGAAAGCGTGCTGATCGCGGTGACCACGGCCGTCTTGTCTTGTGGATCTGACGACGCCTTGAGGGCGGCGGCCGCCACGTCGAAGAGCGCGAGGCTGGCACCGAGTTGCTGGTTCCACTGCTTTCCCGCTGAGCTTTGATACCCGGTCGCCAGATCCGCGGAGCTCACGCCTGTCAGTGACGATGTGTAAGGCCACGTCGGCGCCCAGTAGACTCCGCTGGCGACTCCTATGCCGATCGCGCCCAGTGCTTCGACCTGCGACGGGAATAGGCCAGTCTTCGCGATCTGTGCAATCTTCGGCTTGTAGCCCTGCTGCGCGGCCTGCTGCCAGAACGTCGCGAAGTCAGGGGGGATCGGGAACGTGTTGAAGATCTCGCAGTCGCCGGACTTGAACTTGTTGATCTGGGACGAGTAGTCGTTTGTGCCATCGGTGTACGCGCCTGGGTCGTCGATCGTGTACCCGGCCTTGGTCAACAGCGGGCCTAGTGCGGATCTGATGGCGTTCCCATCGGCGTCATTGGGCCACATGACGCCGACCTTCTTGTTGGTCGAGACCTGTGGCCACATCGTCGTGTAGGCATTGGCGAACTGCTGGACACCGAAGCAGAAGTGGTAGGTCCACTTGTAGGCGTGGTTGTCTCCCGGCTTCGCACCTCGACCGTAATAGAACGACTCCCACGGCACGACCGTCGACACGCACGGGACGCCCGCTGCCTCACAGGCGTCGGCGACCGGGTTGACCTGCTCCGGGGTCGAGGTCACGAGCATCAAGTCGACCTTCGTACTATTGATCAGGTCGTTTGCTACCTGAGCGGCGCGTGCGGGATCGGACTGCCCGTCCTTGTCGATGATCTGGACGTTCCAGGTCTTGCCGCCAATCTGGATGCCGTTCGCGAACGCCTTGCGCGCCAGCCCCAACACGTAGCCATCGGGCTCGCCGAACCCGGCGTCAGCGCCGGTGATGGGGCTTACGTAGCCGATCTTGATCGTGCCTGCGCTCGGTCCGCCCGATGCCGCAGCCGAGGTGGATGGCGCCGCGGCTGTCGTCGAGGCCGCGGAGGACGGAGCTGCTGCCGTGGTGGACGCGGGGGTCGACGGCGCCGCAGTTGACTTCTTGCTGCTCGAACACGCCGCGAGAAGCGGGCTCGTGAACGCTAGCGTCGTCGCGCCCAAGCCGGCCGCGCGCAGAAAATTCCGCCGGCTGATAGCCGCCTGGACGACCTCGGGCTGTGAAGAAGGGTCCACCATGACCTCCACGATTGCGGGTGAGTGGGGCGAAACGTAGGAGGCGGCGTGCTGGCCGTCAACGACTTGTTCCACTAGGTGGAACACTTTGGGTTACGATTCGAACATGGCCTCCGGCGACGCGAAACAGCGGCTGCCGACCGCGACGAGCGCCACCGCAGGATTTTCGCAGTCCCTTGAGCGTGGATTGCAGATTCTGGCAGTTTTCAGCGAGCGCCGCCCCGTTCTGGGCATTGCCGACATTGCTCGTGCCGTCGACCTGAACAAGAGCACCACGCATCGCTACGTCGCGACCTTGGCGCGCTTGGATTACCTCCAACAGGACCCCGAGACAAAGAAATACTCTTTGGGGCCGCGGGTGGCGGACCTCGGGTTCGCGGCGATCAACTCGATGGAGATCACCCGCGTCGCCGCACGACCACTTCAGGCGCTCGCCGACGAGACCGGACACACGGTCAGCATGGCGGTCCTCGACGGTTCAGACATCGTCTACGTTGACCGGCGCCGCAGCGCTCGCGGCGTCCATCTCGGGATGGAGCTGAACCTGCACGTCGGCTCCCGGCTGCCTGCCTACTGCACGGCGCTGGGAAAGGTCCTGCTGGCGAACCGCGATCCAGCTGCCCTGCGGGTGCTGCTCGATCGCACAGACCTGGCTCGTCGGGCGCCGAAAACCATCACTGCGCGCGAGCAACTCACCTTCGCCCTCGGCCGAATCCGCGACCTCGGCATCGGATTGAACGACGAAGAACTGGCCCCTGGGTTGCGCGCGATTGCGGCGCCGGTGCGTTCGCGCTCCGGAGAGGTCATCGCTGCCGTCGGCGTTGTTGTCCCCCTGAGCATCGCCACCGTCCCGATGGAGGTGCTGACCGCCCGCCTCGAAGCGCCGTTGCGACGGACCACGAACGAGATATCCGCCCGGCTCGGCTACAGAGTGGAAGCGTCGTAGCGAGAACGCGGAAACGTCTCAGCTAGCGGCGTGCGCGTTCCAATTATCGGAACGCCTGGTTGATTATTCAGCGCTGCCCGTCTACGGTCTGCCCACCTGTGCGTGCGCGGACGAGGAGGCAACTGGTGATCCTGGACGACTCGAGGTGGAAGGGCCAGATCTTCGTCGGCGGAGCATGGGTTCCCGGCGCCGGCGGCGTTGCCGACGTCATCGAACCGGCGACCGGGGCCACGCTCGCGCAGAAGGGTCTCGCAGGGCCCGGCGACGTTGCGACGGCTGCCGCCAGTGCAAGCGACGCGCAACGCGAGTGGGCTGCGTTGCCGCACCCGGCACGTGCGGCCGTCCTGCGCAAGGCCGGCGCGCTCTGGGCTGAGCACGCCGAAGAGATCAGCTGGTGGAACATCCGAGAAGTCGGCGCCATCGAGGGCATGGCCGGCTTCGCGGTGCATGTCGCCGAACAGGAGTGCTACGAAGCGGCTTCGTTGCCGAGCCGGCCGACCGGGGAAATCCTGTCGAGCGAAGGCCCGCGGTTGTCGCTCGCCCGGCGGCTGCCCGTCGGCGTTGTCGGCGTCATCTCGCCGTTCAATGTCCCGATCATTCTGGGCATCAGGTCCGTCGCGCCGGCCCTCGCGCTCGGCAACGCGGTCATCCTCAAGCCCGACCCGCGCACCGCGGTTACTGGCGGCGTGACGATCGCCCGAATCTTCGAGGAGGCAGGGTTGCCCCCCGGCGTCCTGCAGATGCTTCCCGGTCACGCCGATGTTGGCGAAGCATTGGTGACGCATCCGTTGGTGAGCGTGATTTCCTTCACCGGTTCGACAGCAGCCGGACGCCGGGTGGGTGAACTCGCGGGCAAGCATCTGAAGAGGGTGCATCTTGAACTCGGCGGCAACTCCGCACTCATCGTCTTGGATGACGCGGACGTCGACGCGGCAGTCAACCTCGCGGCGTGGGGATCGTTCTTTCACCAAGGTGAGATCTGCATGACAACCGGACGGCACCTCGTTCACGCGCGGCTGCATGACGAGTTCGTTGAGAAGCTCGCCGCGAAGGCCGCTCACCTGCCGGTCGGTGATCCCGCGTCGGGTCAGGTGGCCTTAGGTCCTCTCATCGACGCTGGGCAGCGCGACAAGGTGCACAGCCTCGTGACGTCGAGCGTGGCAGGCGGCGCAAAGGTCGCGGCCGGCGGCAGCTACGAAGGCCTGTTCTACCAGCCGACCGTGCTCACCAACGTCGAGCTCACCTCTCCCGCTTTCGAGCAGGAAGTCTTCGGGCCGGTCGCCCCGGTGATGCGCTTCGCGAACGCCGACGAAGCCGTTGCGATCGCGACAGCCACTGAGTACGGCCTGTCTCTCGGGATTGTGACGCGTGACGTTCTGCGCGGCCTCGACCTGGCCGCGCGAATCCCTACTGGAATCGTGCACATCAATGACCAGACCGTGAACGACGAGGCGAACACCCCGTTCGGTGGCGTCGGTGCCTCGGGTACCGGTTCCCGATTTGGTGGTGCTGCAGCCAACATCGAGGCATTCACCGAAACCCAATGGGTCACGATGCGCAGCGAGCCGCCGACATATCCGTTCTGATGGCGGTCGAGATCACCGCGGCCGTCGTCGAGGCGCAAGACAAGCCGTTCGAGCTGCAGACTCTCGAGATTGACGAGCCCGGCCCGGGTGAAGTGTTTGTTCGCCTCGTCGCCACCGGCGTTTGCCACACCGACGGTCTCGCCCGACATGGCGACTTACCCTTTCCGTTTCCTGGCGTGCTCGGCCACGAAGGCGCCGGCACAGTCGACGCAGTAGGTCCTGGTATCACGGAGTTTTCGGCGGGAGACCGCGTTGTCATCGGCTGGCCGTCATGCGGAACCTGCCGCAACTGCCAAGCAGGCGAACCGCGCTACTGCCAACACCTCGGCGAGCTGCTGGTCGGTGGCAGCAGGCGTGGTGGTGAGCCCGCATTGCATCGGTCCGATGGATCACCGATCCACAGCCACTTCTTCGGGCAGTCATCGTTTGCGACCTACGCGTTGACAACACCACGCTCGCTTGTCGGCGTCCGACCTGATGTTCCGTTGGAGATGATAGGCCCGCTTGCGTGTGGTGTATCACCGGGTGCGGGTGCAGTGTTCAACACGGCTCGACCGACACCGGGGTCGAGTGTGGTGGTGTTCGGCGTCGGCACCGTGGGGCTCGCCGCAATCATGGCCGCGCGCAACTCGCCAGCACGACTATGCGTTGGAGTGCACGGGCGTCATCGACGTCGTAAGGCAAGCGGTCGACTGCATCGGCATGCTCGGCACGTGCATCCTGATCGGCGGCGCGCCGGCAGCGGCGGAGTTCAGCCTCGACCACCTCTCGACGCTGTGGGGCAAACGAATCGTCGGCGTGCTCGGTGGAAGCGGGCGTAGCGCAGAGCTGATTGGCGGCTTGATCGACCTTTATGCGCTGGGCAGGTTTCCGCTCGACCGCCTCGTCACGTACTTCGAGCTCGACGAGGTCGAGAGTGCGTTGGCGAAGTCCGACGACGGCTCCGTCATCAAGCCCATTCTGCGAATGCCTAGCTGAACGACCTAGGGGTGCTCGTCGGCGAGTCGTTGCCGTCGCAGGCCCTCAGCTATTGCGGCGGCTGCTGCCCTCATTGGCGGCACCGACTCGGTGATCCGCGGACTGGTCAGCGGCGCGATCACGGCGACTGCGGCGACAACGTTGTCGCCGTCGCTGAACACAGGGACTGCCAACGACGAGGCCCCGAGCCGATGCTCCTGGGCGCTGCGCGCGACTCCGGTGCGGCGAACCTCGGCAAGCTGCCGCCGCAGCACGCGCGGGTCGGAATTCGTGAACGGCGTGTGCTGCGTCAGTGCGGCCATCACCTCATTGACGACGTCGTCGCTTGCGTAACTGAGCAGCGCCTTGCCGACTGCTGTGCAATGCAACGGAAGTAGCGCTCCGGGCCGATGCCGGGTCGAAACAGTGCGGGTGCCGGAGAGACGCTCGACGACCATCGCACGCGATCCCTCCAGCACGGCAAGGTGCACGGTGTGGCCTGTTGCTGCAACCAGGTCTTGTAGATGCGGCTGGGCAACTTCGCGCAGTGTCGTTGGAGCTGAGAGCAGCCCCAGGCGCCAGAGCCGCGCGCCGATCGAGTACGCGCCGTCCGGGCTTCGTGTCACCAGCCGCGCGCCGACAAGCTCGGCGACGAGTCGGTGTGCAGTCGGCAGCGGTAGGTGTGCGCGCTGACCGATCTGCGACAACGTCAAGCTCGGGTGGCTCTCGTCGAACGCGCCCAGGACGAAGAGCGTTCGGCCGGCCGCCGATCGCGCGTCATCGCGTTGCCGTGCCGTCACCTCGTCCTCCCCTCGCTCACGTCGCGAACGCCACTCTAAACGGGAACTTCCACATCGTGGAAGGATCGCCTGACACCGCGCCCGCCAGGGTTCACGCTGAACCCGAAAAGCTCAGCAGAGGGGACGACGCGTGGTGGTCGCGAGCAGGTATGACGCTGTCGTCGTCGGTGGCGGCCACCATTCGACGATCATCGCGCTCTACCTCGCACGCGCCGGCATGTCGGTTGCAGTCTTCGAGGCGTCAGGGCGCCTTGGCGGAGCCGCACTGAGCGGTCCCGGGCCAGCGCGCGGCTACACGATGAATCACTATTCGCACTGGACCCGCTTCTACTCCCATCCCGCCTACCGAGACTTCGACCTGCGCGCGGAAGGCTTGCACTACGTCTTCCCCGAAGGCAACGAGGCGATGGTGTTCGACGACGGCACCGCTTTCGTCGGGTGGTCGGCCAGTCGCGTTGTCGACGAATCCGGCCGGCAGCAACCATGGGACGAGGGGCTTCGACGTACCGAAGCGGCCATCCGGAGATTCTCCGGTGTCGATGCTGACACTTACCTGCGGTTCCACGACGCTTACGTCAAGGAGTGGAAAGCCGCGTTCGGACGGCACCGTTTCACGGCCCCGACCCCGTGGAGTACACCCGATCCACTCGAGGCGCTGATGCGCGACGGCGGCGTCATCGAGCCTGTGCACCAGTTTATGAGCGTGCGTCAGCTGGCGTACGATTTCTTCGAATCCGACGAGCTACGCACGCTCTTCATGCGAGCTGCAACGACGTCGACGGGCGCGTTCCCCGACGATGTCATCGGGCTGCAAGGACTCGTCCATGTTCTCGCGCTGACGCTTTCGCTCGAACCTGCCGCGATCGCCGTTGGTGGCACCGGCGCCGTGACCGATGCCCTGGTCAGTGCCGGTCGGCGTCGTGGCGTCGAGTACTACATGCACGAGCCCGTCGCAGCGATCGTTCGCAGCGGAACGCGCGCCACCGGAATTCGGTTGGCAAGCGGCAGCTTCGTGGCCGCCGACCTCGTCGTCAGCGGGCTGGGCGCGCCGCAAACGCTTCTCGAGCTACTGCCTGACCTCCCGTTACCGCAGCGCGTCGGGCATCGGCTTCGCAATATCCACTTCGATCGCGGTCAGTTGATCTGGATGAACGTCGCGGTTCACGAACTCCCCGATTATTCGGCTGCCAACAGTGACGCAGCGGTCGGCGAGCAGCCCCGGCTGTATTGGGGGCCGAAGGATCCTGACTGGCTTGCGACGAGGTACCAGGCCGAGATCATGACCAAGGGCTACTCGAGCCGATCGTTCGCGTTCTCTTCCGCCGATACCATTTGGGATCCATCGCGCGCCCCAGCTGGCGAGCATCTCGTTGGCTTGGAGGAGTTCACCGCGCCGTTGCGACTGTTCGATCGCGATGACTGGAAGCGAATCGAGCAGGAGGCTGTCGACACGATTCTCGAACAGTGGCAGCGGTACGCGCCAAATTTGACGCGGGAGAATGTTGCGTCCATCCACGTCGCGATGCCGCGAGACATCTTCGCGACACACCCTGACATGGCTGAGGGCGGCTACAGCCAGGGCAGCACCATCGCGAGCCAACTCGGTCGCTTTCGCCCGATCCCGGAGCTCTCGTCGTACCGATCGGTGCTCGAGAACCTGTACATGTGCTCGTCGAGCATGCATTCCGGGTCCGGCATCGGTCGCGGCAGCAGCCTCAATTGCTGGCGGGCGATCGCCGCGGATCTCGGGCTCGATGCGGACGCCGATCTGCGCACGACCGTTTCGGCTCAAGCGACCGGTGAATCGTTGTGACGACCCAAGACCTGAGTGGATCGCGGGTGCTCGTCACCGGTGCGGCTCGCGGAATTGGTCTGGCAATCGTGCGTTACCTCGTCGACTCCGGAGCGTCTGTATTCGCGGTCGACACCGATACCGCTGGACTAGCGCAAGCCTTCGACCAGACAACGGTATGTACCCGAACCTGCGACGTCTCCGACGAGGTACAGGTAAGGCAGGCGGTCGCGGCCGCAGCTGCCAAGCTCGGCGGACTCGACGGCGTGGTCAACAGTGCAGCGATCGTCGCGGTGACCCGCAAACCCGCAGAAGGGGTCGGCGTCTACGAGTTCAACCAGGTCATGGCTGTGAACGTGCGTGGGCCGTGGCTGGTCTATCGGGCCGCGCTACCCGTGCTCACTGCAGACGGCGGTGGCAGCGTGGTGAATCTGGCCAGCGAGGTTGCCTACAGCGGCTCGACAAACCTCGCACACTATGTCGCCAGCAAGGCCGCTGTGGTTGGCCTCACCCGTGCATTGGCTCGCGAAGCGGGCGCCAGCAAGGTTCGAGTCAATGCGGTTGCACCGGGATTCACCAACACCGAAGGCGCCCGGGCGATCGGCGACCCCGACAGCTACGACACGACCGCGACCCCGCTCGGACGCGTTGGTCATCCCGACGATGTCGTAGGAGCGGTCGCGTTCCTGCTTTCAGCGGCGAGTGGCTTCATTACCGGGCAGGTGCTGCTCGTCAACGGCGGTCGCGTCATGGCATGACGCCAAACAACTTCTAAGACCACAACGATTGCTCAGCCACGAGGAGACCGCTATGACGTCAAGCGAGGGCAGCACTCCAGCTCGTCGCTTCCCTGATCCGTACAGCATCGCGACGCCCGAGGGCGCGCAAGGCTGGGAAGACATGTATCCCTACTACAACCGATTCCTCGAATCGCGACGCGACCGCGATTCCGCGCGCACCTGGTTCCGCAACGGCATGCACTTCCCCGAGCCGATGCCGCCCTTCGACATCGTGACGTCGGATAGTGCCTTCATGAGCACCGGAGTGATGAACACCCGCGTCTTCGCGCTGCCGCCGGCGCTCGGTATCGACGTGCGGGTGCTCAATGGCTACGTATACATGTCGGCCAACGGGGTCGAAAATCCTGAGGAGATCGGGCGCCGCGCTGAGGAGTTTGCGGTACGCGTGGGGTACTACTACCAGAACTGGCCTGACATCTACGCCAAGTGGGAAGCGAAGGTCAGAGCCGAGATCGCGAAGCTGCAGGCGATCACCATTCCCGAGCTTGGGGAGTTCGAGCCGGTCGCCGACGTGCTTGCCAACCGGGGCGTGACTTCGTCGAACGATTTCCTCGTCGCGTACCAGGCGATTCTCGCGTCGCTTGACGCGGCCTGGAACCTGCACAGCGAGCTGCTCAACATGGGCTACGCCGCCTATTTGAACTTCCTCATGATCCTGCGCGGTCACTTCCCGGAAATCAGCGACCAGTCGGTGGCGAAGATGGTCAGTGGCGTCGAGGTACTGCTCTTCCGCCCAGACGACGAGTTGAAGAAGCTGGCTGCCTTGGCAATAGAGCTCGACTTGACCGGGCGATTCGCCTCGGGCCGGCTCGACTCTCTGCGGGCCGATCTTGCCGAATCGGGAGCCGGCCAACAGTGGAACGCGGCGTACGACGAATCGGCCGATCCGTGGTTCAACTTCTCCTACGGCAACGGGTTTTACCATCACCACCGGAGTTGGAGCGACGACCCGACCTTCCCGCTCACGATCATCGTCGAATACATCGGGCGGCTACAGAACAACGAGGATTTGAGCCGGCCGCTCGAAGCTGTGAGCACTGAGCGTGACGCCGTGGTCGACCGCTACCGATCCCTGCTCGACGCCGAGGACGTGCAGGCGTTTGACGAGGCGCTCGGCCTTTCTCGGGTCGTCTTCCCCTACGTCGAGAATCACAACTTCTTCATCGAGCACTGGTACATGACCAAGTTCTGGAACAAGATGCGCGAGCTCAGTGAGGTCTTCGTGCGGTTCGGGTTTTTCGCCAATGTCGACGACATCTTCTTCATGCGTCGCGCCGAAGTGGGCGACGCGTTGGTCGACGTCCAGATGTCCTGGTGCGGTGGCGGCCAGCCACTCGGTCCCGACTACTGGCCGAGCATTATCGAAGAGCGTCGGCGCATCCACGCCGCGCTCAAGCGATGGACCCCACCACCGGCACTGGGCCCGGCACCAGCCGAGATCGTCGAGCCAATGACGATCATGCTGTGGGGCATCACGGACGATCAGGTCAAGAGCTGGCTCGACGCGCAGAGTGGTGACGGCGTGGTCCGCGTTCTGTCGGGGTTCGCCGGTAGCCCTGGCGTCGCCGAAGGCCCGGCTCGCGTGGTCATGAGTCCAGGCGATCTCGACTTCCTTGTCGATGGCGAGATTCTGGTCGCACCGATTACGAGCCCGAGCTGGACGCCGGTGTTCGCGCGCATCAAGGGTGCAGTCAGCGATATCGGAGGGATCATGTGTCACGCGTCGATCGTGTCGCGGGAGTACGGGCTGCCAGCAGTTGTCGGCACTGGTACGGCTACGGCCACGATCAAGACCGGGCAAATCATCAGGGTCGACGGCGACAAAGGCATCGTCACGATCCTTTCGGACTCATGACCTACATCAGGCACTTCCGCGACCTGAGGCTTGCCGATCGCCCTGAAGTGGGCGGCAAATGCGCCAGCCTAGGCGCAATACCGTTCAGTTAGTACCTCGAACGCGGTAGTGGGGAGGGTGCTGCGGTTGGGGCCAGGCTGCGTGGTGAGCGCGTTTGACGTGCCACTTGGGCATCTTGCGTTTGATGACGCGCGGTGCCGAGCGCTGACGCCGGGCGGGGTTGAGCCGACTGATGAGTCGGTGGAGGAAGAGCAGCCAGCCGGGGCTGTCCCGGCCGTGCTGGTCAGGGGGGGAAAGCGCCCGGGTGGGCGAGGGTTTGCCTGGTGATCCGCAGTGCGGCGACGAAGCTGACCCGGTCCGGGTCGTGCCCGGAATGGGTGGCGGCCTCGGCCATCAGAGAACGGATCGCGTAGTGGCAGCACAGGTGTCCCCAGATCTCTTGAAGGACCAGATCGGGTGACTTCGAGCGCAGCACAGTGCGCGGTCCGCGTTGGTGGGTCTTCAGTTCATCGAAGGTCAGCTCGATCTCCCACCGCTCGGTGTAGGCCGCGGCGAGGTCGGCCGCGCTCACCTCGGCCGGATTCAACACGGTGGTGAAGAGCCGGTAGGTGGCGGGGTTCTCGCATCCGTCCTCGATGGTGTAGTCGATGACCCGGACCAGCATCGGCTCTTGGCGGCGTTCCGCGGCGGGCGTGAGCCCCCGCAGGTGCGCCAGCCACGAACCGTCAGGAAGGTCTTCGAGGTATGCGGGCTTGGGGCCGGACTTGTCGGTGCGGACCCGCCACAACAGGTCGGCTCCGGTCCCGATTGCCTTACGCCACAAGGCATAAGAGAAGAAACCGCGGTCAGCGGTGAGCAGCATCCCTGGCTCCAACCGGTCCAACAGCGGCACGCTCAACGTGGCCTCGGACTGGGAATACTTACCGATCTCGGCGGCGAAGACCGCATGCGTGCCGCACTCGGCCAACGCCAAGACCCGGGCTTGGGGGAACGCCGCCTGCTCACCCTTGTTGACCCCGGGGCGTCCGAAGTGCGCAGTGTTCGCGATCGTGTCGGCGACATCGAGACACATCCCGTCGATCGCGACCAGACGACGTCCAGCCAGCCACACCCCCGGCGTCTGCTCGGCACCGATCGGACGGGCGACCCGCTCGAACAACGCGGCCAACGGCTTCGACCCTAACCGTGCCCGGGCTTGGAAAATCGCCGACTTGCTCGGCGGTCTGTAGCTGTCCTGCCACCCCGAGGCCCACGACAACCCGTCGGTCAACTGCGCCAGCACATCCTCATAGGAACCCTCGGAGTACAGCGCCATCCCGATCGAGAAGTACGCCATCACCCGGGCCGGCAACGACCGATGACGCTGCTCGGTCCGGCCGACATCAGCGATCACCGCATCGACAAGACCCGGCGGGAACACCCGCGTCAGGACCCCTACCGACACCAGATCCGACAGCCGACGATCCGACTCCGGCTTCTTCCAACCAGCACGAGGCATGCCCCCAAACTACACCCGTGTAACCTTAACTGAACGGTATTGGGGCTAGCCGGGCGAG
>Ga0209483_1001878_pt1 | contig 15369 bp, 13 predicted proteins | sample NGEPerA_FD_184508 | JGI IMG/M metagenome (GOLD analysis project Ga0209483, IMG submission 184508) | Arctic peat soil microbial communities from the Barrow Environmental Observatory site, Barrow, Alaska, USA - NGEE PermafrostL2-A... | ecosystem: Environmental > Terrestrial > Soil > Wetlands >... | reverse complement strand
ATCCAAGCCGACCCGGCGCTCGCCAGCCAGCCGATCGCGCTGCCGCCGATGACGGTGAACCCGGATTGGCCCGAGCCGGGCGGCAATCCCGCCCATGCGATGGGCAACCTCTCGCTCGCGCCGCAGGTCAAGAAGGCGTGGGAGACCAATATCGGCGACGGGACCTCGCGCTACACCAAGGTCATGTCGCAACCCGTCATCGCCGCGGGCCGTGTTTTTGCGATGGATGGCGGGGTGCAGGTGAGCGCGCTCGACATCAAGGGCGGCAAGCGCTTCTGGCAGGTCGACCTCAAGCCGGAAAACGAACGCGGCAACGCGTTCGGCGGCGGCCCGTGCTTCTGGAACAACCGTCTCTTTGTCTCCACCGGTTATGCCGAGATCGTGGCGCTCGACCCCAATGACGGCAAGATCATCTGGCGCAAGAATGTCTCATCGCCGGTGCACGCGGCGCCGACCGTCGCCGGCAACCGGGTTTTCGTCGTCACCGTCGACAACGAGCTGATCGCCTTGTCGGCGGCTGACGGTCAGCGCCAATGGTCGCATAACGGCATTCCCGAGACGACGGGGCTGCTCGGCAACGCCAGCCCGGCGGTCGAGGGCGAGACCGTCGTCGTCGCCTACAATTCCGGCGAGCTTTTTGCGCTGCGCGTCGAGAACGGCCGGGCGGTGTGGTCGGAAAACCTGGCCTCGGCTCGTGCGGCCGATGCCGTGTCGTCGATGGCCGACATCCATGGCCGGCCGGTCATCGATCGCGGGCGCGTTTTCGCCGTCAGCCATAGCGGGCGGATGATCGCCATCGAGCTGCGCACCGGCAGCCGCGTTTGGGAGCAGGATGTGGCGAGCAGCCACGAGCCCTGGTGCGCCGGCGAATTCGTCTTCCTGCTCGCCAACGACAACGAACTCGTCTGCTTGACCCGCGACGAGGGCAAGGTGCGTTGGGTCGCGCCGCTGCCCGATTACGAGAACATGGAAAAGAAAAAGGATCCGATCACCTGGGCGGGACCGGTGCTGGGCGGCAACCAGCTGATCGCGTTGTCGTCGGGCGGGGTCGCGATGTTCATCTCGCCGCAGACCGGCAGGACCGTTTGGCAGACCGAATTGTCCGACAAGGGCTATCTCGGCCCCGTGATCGCCGACAACGCGCTTTATTTGCTGACCGACGACGCCAATCTGTCGGCCTACCGCTGAAATTCGATGGCGAGGCGATGGGGTTCACGGTCGCGATACTCGGCCGGCCGAATGTCGGCAAGTCGACGCTGTTCAACCGGCTCGTCGGCCGGCGTACCGCGCTGGTCGACGATGCGCCGGGGGTAACCCGGGACCGGCGCGAGGGCGACGGCCGCATCGCCGACCTGGAATTCCGCGTCATCGACACCGCCGGTCTCGAAGAGGCCGCGCCGGCGACGCTCGCCGGGCGTATGCGGGCGCAGACCGAGCGTTCGCTCGACTTGGCCGACGTCGTGCTGCTGGTCATCGACGCGCGCGACGGCGTCACCGAGCCGGACAAGCATTTCGGCGGCTGGCTCAGGAAAAGCGGCAAGCCGGTGGTCCTCGTCGCCAACAAGGCCGAGGGCAGGGCCGAGCAGGCCGCGGTGGGCGAGGCTTATGCGCTGGGGCTCGGCGACCCGGTGCCGCTCTCGGCGGCGCATGGCGAGGGTTTCGCCGAACTCTACCAGCGCCTGCGCGATTTCGCCCCGCTGCCGGAGGAAATCCCGCCCGGAGACGAGGTGGCCGGCGATGCGCCGGAACGCCCGCTGCAGCTTGCCATCGTCGGCCGTCCCAATGTCGGCAAATCGACGCTGGTCAACCGGCTGGTGGGCGAGGACCGGCTCCTGACCGGGCCGGAGCCCGGCATCACCCGCGACTCGATCGCGCTCGAATGGCAATGGCGGGGAAGGCCGATTCGGCTGGTCGACACCGCGGGGCTGCGGCGGCGCGCGCGAGTCGAGGACCCGCTCGAACGCCTGTCCGTCGCCGACACGCTGCGCACGATCCGCTTTGCCGGGACCGTCGTGCTGCTGCTCGACGCGCTGGAGCCGTTCGGCAGGCAGGATCTGACAATCGCCAATTTGGTCGCCGAGGAGGGGCGGGCGCTGGTCCTCGCCGCCAACAAATGGGATGCGGTCGCCGACAAGCCGGCGGCGTTGCGGCAATTGCGCGACCGGCTGACGGCATCGCTGGCGCAGCTTCAGGGAGTGCCGTTGGTGCCGATTTCCGGGCTTGCGGGGACGGGTCTCGACGCGCTGATGAAGGCGGTTGCCGCGGCCGACGCGGTGTGGAACAAGCGGTTGTCGACACCGGCGCTCAACCGCTGGCTGGCGGCGATCCAGCAGCATCACCCGCCACCACTGGTCGGCGCGCGACGCCTGCGGCTGCGCTATATCACCCAGGCGAACACCCGGCCGCCGACTTTCGCGCTCTTCGCCTCCAAGCCCGGCGAGCTGCCCGACAGCTACCGGCGCTACCTGGTCAACGCGCTGCGCCAGGATTTCGACCTGCCGGGGACGCCGATCCGGTTGATGCTGCGCAAGGGCGAGAACCCCTACGCGCGCGCGAAGGCTTAAGCCCGAGACAGAGTGTCGCTCAGGTCGCCGGCGTTGACGATCTCGCCGTTGCGGTCGCATTCGGGCAGCGCGAGCTGAAGAAAGGCGTCGGCGACGCTTTCCGGCGGCGGCAGGGTCGCCGGGTCCTCGCCGGGAAAGACCCGAGCGCGCAGTCGCGTCCGCACCACGCCCGGTCCGATCAGGTTGACGCGGACATTGGTCTTGGCGATCTCGGCCGCGTAAGTCTTTACCAGCACGTCGAGCGCGGCCTTGCTGGCGGCGTAGGGTCCCCAATAGGCGCGCGGGTTGCGCGCGATGCCGCTGGTGACAAAGATCGCGCGGCCGTGCTCGGCGGCGCGCAGCATCGGGTCCATCGCCCGGATCAGCCGCCAATTGGCGGTGAAATTTAGGTCGATGACCTCGCCCCACAATTTGGGGTCGATATGCGCCAGCGGCGAGAACGTGCCGAACTCGGCGGCGTTGCCGACCAGGATGTCGAGCCGCCCGTAGCGCTCATGGAGCGCCGCGGCCAGCTCGTCGATCTTGATGAAATCCCTGAGGTCGAGCGGCACCAGCGTCGCCGAGCCGCCGACGGCGCGGACCTTGTCGTCGACTTCCTCGAGGCCGCCGACGGTGCGCGCGGCCAGGACGACATGCGCGCCCTCCGCGGCGAAGCGCTCGGCGACCGCCGCGCCGATGCCGCGCGAGGCGCCGGTGATCAGCGCGATCTTGCCGTCGAGGCGTCCCGGCATCAGCTTTCGCTGTAGACCCGGCGCCGCCGGATGACCAGCAGCGCGGCGATGCTGAGCAGCGCGGTGAACATCAGATAGAAGCTCGGCGACAGCGGGTCGCCGGTTTTCGCTATCAGCCAGGTGGCGAAGAAGGGCGCGAAGCCGCCGAAGATCGTCACCGAGATGCTGTAGCTGAACGCCACGCCGACCGCGCGGGTCTCGACCGGAAAGCGCTCGGCCATCAGCGACGGCAACACGCCGCTGTAGCCGCCCTTGACCAGGTTGAGCCAACCCACCGCGATCACCGCGGTCGCGACCGACGGATAGGCGACCATCAGCCAGAACGCCGGATACGCGGTCACCAAGAACAGCCCCGCCGTCCACAGCATGATGCGCGACCGGTCGGTCTTGTCGGACATGTGCCCGGCGATCAGGGAACACGCCGCCAGCGCGACTCCGCCGACCAAGGTCGCGATAAACCCGGTCGAAGGTTGCAAATGCAGCGTCTTGACCGCATAGGTCGGGATGTAGAGCAGCAGGTAATAGGACGCGTTGGAGACGATCGAGGCGCCGAGCGCCAGGATGACCTGCACCGGCTGGCGTCGCAGCAGCTCGCGGATCGGCATGCCGTGCGGCTTCGCCGCGGCGAACTCGGCGGTCTCGACCACCTTGGAGCGGATGTACAGCCCCGCCGGTCCGATCAGCAGGCCGAAGACATAGGGAATGCGCCAGCCCCAGCCGACCAGCTCCCCGTGCGTCAGCGAGGTCGTCAGGACGATGCCGAACAGCGCGACGATGACCGAAACAATGCCGGTGCTGGCCCATTGCCAGCTCGCGGCGTAGCCCTTGCGACGCGACCCGTGCTCGACCAGGAACGCAACCGCGCTGCCGAATTCGCCGCCGACCGAAAACCCCTGAAACAGGCGGGCCAGCATGATGATGAGCGGTGCGGCGAGGCCGATCGTCGCATAGCCCGGGGTCACCACCATCAAGGCGGTGCCCACCATCATCAGCCCGATCGAGAGGGTCAGGCCGGCCTTGCGGCCGTGGCGGTCGGTATAGGTGCCGACAATGACCGCGCCCAGCGGCCGCGCAAGATAGGAGAGACCGAAGGTGCCGAAGGTGATCAGCAGCGATACGGTCGGATTGCCGACCGGGAAGAAGACTTCGGCGATCGTCACGGCGAAATAGCCGTAGACCAGGAAATCGAACCATTCGAGAACGTTGCCGATTGTCGCCGCGACGATGACCCGGCTGAGAGACTGTCGCGCCGGGAGGGCGCCGGTTAGCGCGGTGTCGATAGCCATCCCCGATCCTTTTCTTATCCGCAGCTCATTTGAACAGGTGGCAGACTAGACCGAGACGGCTTCGGGTTGAAGCATCCTGCGACCTGCCTACCCGCAAGCGGCGCGGCAGGCGCCTTCTCGCGGCGACGAGCGCTGCCACGCCGGCAGCAGGGCGGCCGACAGGCCGCAACCTGTCATCCTGGACCGATAGCTGGAGTTAGGCCGGCGCCAGCAGCGAGAGCTGCACCGAAACCTTGCCGTCGTCGGCATCGACCAGCGGGATCGGATAATCGCCGGTGAAGCAGGCGTCGCAGAAGCGCGGGGCGCCCGGATCGCGGGAAGCTGTTCCCATCGCCCGGTAAAGCCCGTCGATCGAGATGAAGGCGAGGCTGTCGACGCCGATCAGGCGCGCCATCGCGTCGACGTCGTAGCGCGAGGCGAGGAGTTGGTCGCGGTCGGGCGTGGCGATCCCGTAGAAGCAGGGATGCATCGTCGGCGGGCTTGAGATCCGCATGTGCACCTCGCGCGCGCCGGCGTTGCGCACCATGTCGACGATCTTGGTCGAGGTGGTGCCGCGCACGATTGAGTCATCGACCAGGATCACCCGCTTGCCCTTGAGGTCGTTACGGTTGGCATTGTGCTTGAGACGCACGCCGAGATGGCGAATCTGGTCGGTCGGCTCGATAAAGGTGCGGCCGACATAATGGTTACGGATGATGCCGAGCTCAAACGGGATGCCGGCTTCCTGCGAATAGCCGATCGCCGCCGGCACACCCGAATCCGGCACCGGCACGACGACATCGGCATCGATAAAACTTTCGCGCGCCAGCTCCTGGCCGATACGCTTTCGCGCTTCGTAGACGCTGCGGCCTTCCATCACGCTGTCGGGGCGGGCGAAGTAGATGTACTCGAAGATGCAGAACCGCTCGGGCTTGCGGGTGAACGGCTTGACGCTATGCAGCCCCTCGGCGTCGGCGATGACGATCTCGCCCGGCTCGACGTCGCGCACGAAATCGGCGTCGATGATATCGAGCGCGCAGGTCTCCGAGGCGATGATCCAGGAATCGGCGAGCCTGCCGACGACGAGCGGTCGCACGCCCAGCGGGTCGCGCACCCCGATCACCGCTTCTTGCGACAGCGCGGCCAGCGAGTAGGCGCCCTCGACCTGGCTCAGGGCGTCGACCAGCCGATCGATGATCGTGCCCTGCTTGCTGGTCGCGATCAGGTGGTTGATGACCTCGGTGTCGCTCGTCGTGTGGAACAAGCTGCCGCGGCGCACGAGCTGTTTACGCAGCTGGTAGGAGTTGGTGAGGTTGCCGTTATGGCAAATCGCCAGCCCGCCCAGCTCGATCTCGAAAAACAGCGGCTGGACGTTGCGCAGCGCCACCTCGCCGGTCGTCGCGTAGCGCACATGGCCGATCGCGGAATGGCCGGGCAGCTTTCGGATCACCTCGGGGGCGCCGAAATTGTCGCCGACGAGTCCCATGCCGCGATGCGCGTTGAACTGCTCGCCGTCGTAGGCGACGATCCCCGCCGCCTCCTGTCCGCGATGCTGCAGCGCGTGCAGGCCGAGCGCCGTCAGGGCCGCCGCGTCGGGGTGGCCGAAGACGCCAAAAACCCCGCACTCGTCGTGAAAACGGTCGGTATCGCCGCGGGCGGGCGTCGGCATGCGCGATCCTCGGCGGGTTTTATCCGGCCTTACGGAATATGGGGTCTTATCGCCTTTGTTGCCAGAGTGTGACAAGCCCCCGCGACCCTCTAGCGCTGGTTGTTGATGATGCGGTCGAGCTGCTTTTTGTCGTCCGGCTTGTAGGTCGGCGCCACGGCTCGGTCGGACGCGGCGGCGGGTGGCGGCGCCGGCTTTACGAAAGCCCCGATTGCCGCTTTCGCCTCAGCCTCGGGGCTGGACTTTTGCATGATATCCTCGGCCGCGGCGGCGCTCTTCACGCGAAGCTGTTCGGGAAGAACGTTGCGAATCATGTCGGCGCCCTGCTGCAGATAAGGCACGCTCTTGGCGTCCTTGAGCCAGGGCGGGCGATCGTTCGGCTGCACCGTGTCGACGAGCAGGTAGGCGAGCGAAACGATGAGCGCGCCCCGCAGGATGCCGAAGATGAAGCCGAGCGTCCGGTCGATCGGCGACAGCGCGCTGGAGCGCACCGAGCGGGCGACGATGCCGGTGATGATCGTCAGCACGATCAAGATGACGATGAACGTGCCGCCGATCGAGATCAGATTGGATAGCAGTGGATTGTGCACCATGGGCTCGACCAGGGCGTAGACGTAGCTCCAGCCGTAGAGCGTGATGAACCCGGCGCCGATCCAGGCGACGATCGACAGTACCTCGCGCACAAAGCCGCGCGCGAAGGCAAACACCGCCGATAGGCCGATCACCGCGATGACGCCGATGTCGAGCGGGTTCATGCGCCAAATCCCACGGGCGGCGCTTAGGGCGCGGCCGCGATGCGGCGCGGCCGGCGGCGGTCGGCCGGCGCGAGGCGCTCGACCAACTCGCTGAGATGGGCGACCGGCACGGTAGCGATGCCACCGGCGGTGCGCGTCTTGTCCCGTTGGCCGCGTCTGGCCGCCGTGGTCCGGTGGCGCGCCGGCAACCAAGCCTCGCCGAAGCCGAGCTTCGCGGCTTCCTTGAGCCGCGCGTCGCTGTGCGACACCGGCCGCACCCGGCCCGAAAGGCCGATCTCGCCGAAGACGACGGTGTCGGCCGGCACTGGACTTTCGGTCAGCGCCGAGACGAGGGCCGCGGCAACCGCGAGGTCGGCCGCCGGCTCGCCGATGCGCAAGCCACCGGCGACATTGAGGTAGATGTCGTTGGCGCCGACCGAGAGCCCGCAGCGCGCGTCGAGCACGGCGACGATCATCGCCAAACGCGTCGCGTCCCAGCCGACAACGGCGCGGCGCGGCGTGCCGAGCAGCGACGGCGCCACCAGCGCCTGGATCTCGACCAGCACCGGCCGCGTGCCCTCCATCCCGGCGAACACCGCCGCCCCGGATACGGCGCTGCCGTCCTCGGCGTCGGCGCGCTCGGCGAGGAACATGGCCGATGGGTTCGGCACTTCGACGAGCCCGCGGTCGCTCATCTCGAAGACGCCGATCTCGTCGGTCGCGCCGAAGCGGTTCTTGACCGCGCGCAGGATGCGGAACTGGTGGCCGCGCTCGCCCTCGAAATAGAGCACGGTGTCGACCATGTGCTCGAGCACGCGCGGGCCGGCGATCATGCCTTCCTTGGTGACGTGCCCGACCAGCACCAGTACGAAGCCGCGCCGCTTGGCGAGGCCGATCAGCTCCTGCGCGGCGCCGCGCACCTGGCTCACCGTACCGGGCGCACTGTCGAGCGTGTCGAGATACATCGTCTGGATCGAATCGATGACCGCGAGGAGCGGCGGGTTGGCGGTGTCGAGCGAGGCGGCGATGTCGCGCACGCTGGTCGCCACCGCGAGCCGCACCGGCGCGTCCGCGACACCGAGCCGCCGGGCGCGCAGGCGGATCTGGTCGATCGCCTCCTCGCCGGTGATGTAGGCCGCCGAGCCGCCCCCCGCCGCCACCGCGGCGGCGGCCTGCAAGAGCAGCGTCGATTTGCCGATGCCGGGGTCGCCGCCGACGAGGATCGCCGAGCCCGGCACCAGCCCGCCGCCGCACACCCGGTCGAGCTCGGCGATGCCGGTCAGGTGCCGCGCGGTGCCCTGGCTGTCGCCGGTGAGGCCGACAAAGCCGAGCGCCTGACTTTTGGTCCCTTGGCCGCCTTTGCCGCTGCCGCCAAGGCTTTTCGGCGGCCCGGCGCGCGGCAATTCCTCGACCAGGCTGTTCCACGCGCCGCACGCCTCGCAGCGCCCGGCCCATTTCGGATAGACCGCGCCGCATTCCTGGCAGGCAAAGCGCGGCTGGGTTTTAGCCATCGCGCTTTCCGGCGCTCATACCGCTCGCACTTCCATCTGGATCGGGCCTTCGGCGCGGCCGTGGACGAACTGGTCGACAAACGGGTTGTCGGCGCCGTCGATGTCGGCGGCCGGGCCCTGCCAGACGATCTTGCCCTTGTGCAGCATGGCGATGCGGTCGGCGATCTTGCGCGCGCTCACCATGTCGTGGGTGATCGACACCGCGGTCGCGCCGACCTCGCGCACGCATTTGATGATCAAATCGTTGATCACGTCGGCCATGATCGGGTCGAGCCCGGTGGTCGGCTCGTCGAAGAAGATGATCTCGGGCTCGGCGGCGATCGCCCGCGCGAGCGCGACGCGCTTCTGCATGCCGCCGGAGAGCTCCGACGGGCTCAGCTCGCCGACTTCGGCGCCGAGGCCGACCGCAGCCAGCTTGTCGAGCGCGATCTGTCGTGCCTTGGCCCGTTCCATGCCGCGCCCTTGTATGAGGCCGAAGGCGACATTCTCCCACACGGGCAGCGAGTCGAACAGCGCGGCGCCCTGGAACAGCATGCCGAACTTGTTCATCAGCCCGGTGCGGCCGGCGCGCGGCAGGCCGACGGTCTCCGCCCCATCGATGCGGATCGAGCCGGCCTCCGGGTGCAGCAGCCCGAGGATGCATTTGACGAACACGGACTTGCCGGTCCCCGAGCCGCCGATGATGACGAGGCTCTCGCCGATGCCGCAATCGATGTCGACGCCGTCGAGCACCCGCTTCGCGCCGAACGACTTTTCGAGGCCCCTGACCGAAATCTTGGGTGCCGCGATCTTCGGGCTGACCGCGCCGTTCATGTGCCGAAGAAGGCCGTGGTCAGCAGGTAGTTGCTCAGCAGGATGAGGATCGAGGCCGAGACCACCGCATAGGTCGTCGCCTGCCCAACCCCCTCCGCGCCGCCGCGCGAATGGTAGCCGTGATAGCAGCCCATCAGCGCCACGATGAAGCCGAACACCGCGGCCTTCACCAGGCCCGAGACGACGTCGAGCGTTTCCAGATAGCTCTCGGTCTGGGTCAGGTAGCTGGCCGGGTTGAAGCCGAGCTTGTAGGTGCCGACGATATAGCCGCCGAACACGCCGATGACGTCGGCGACGAGCACGAGAAGCGGCAAGGTCAGGAGCCCGGCCAGCAGCCGCGGCAGCACCAGGTAGCGGAACGGGTCGGTCGACAGCGTGGTCAGCGCGTCGATCTGGTCGGTGACGCGCATCGTGCCGATCTCGGCCGCCATCGCCGCGCCGACGCGGCCGGCGACCATCAGCCCGGCGATGACCGGCCCCAATTCGCGCGTCACCGACAGCACCACCACGGTCGCCACCGCGCTTTCGGCGTTGAAGCGGCTGAACCCGGTATAGGATTGCAGCGCCAGCACCATGCCGGTGAAGATCGCGGTGAGGCCCACCACCGGTAGCGAGTAATAGCCGATATAGACGATCTGGCGGAGGATCAGCCGCGGATAGAACGGCGGGCGCAGCGCCGCCGACAGCCCCAAGAGGGCGAAGCGAGCGAGCCGCCCAGTCGCCGCCAGAAAGGCGAAAAAGGCCGCGCCGACCGAGGCGAGGAAGGTGATCATCCGGAGGTCAGGCTTTGCGGGGCCGGCTCGCGGTAGACGCGGTGGTGGCGCGCGCCGAGCGCGGTCAGGATCTCGTAGCCGATCGTGCCGGCGTCGGCGGCCAAATCGTCGACGCCGTAGTGCTCGCCGATCAACTCGATCATGTTGCCGGGATAAAGCTCGCCGGGCGGCGCCGCCGAGACGTCGAACGTGGCCAGATCCATCGATACCCGGCCGAGCAACGGCACCCGCTTTCCGGCGAGCCAGCCGCAGCCGCGACGGCTCAGCGAACGCGGCCAGCCATCGGCGTAACCTATTGCCGCTGTTGCCAAGATTCCCGGCTCGTCCATGATGTGCGCGGCACCGTAGCCAACCGACTCTCCGCTGTCAATTTTGCGCAGCTGGACGATTTTCGCGCGCAACCGCACGACCGGTTGCATCGGGTTGGGGCCGCCGGGGAGCGGGTTGACGCCGTAGAGCGCCGCCCCCGGCCGCACCTCGTCGAAATGGAAGCCGGGGCCGAGAAAGATGCCCGACGAGGCAGCCAGGCTGGCCTTGAGTTCGGGTAGCCGGCGCCGCGCCGCGAGAAAGCGCTCGCGCTGGGTTGCGTTGAGCGGGTGCGCCGGGTCGTCGGCGCAGGCAAGATGGCTGACGAGCGCGCCGATGCCGAGCGGGCGAATGCGGTCGATACACGCGTCGATCTCCGCCGGCGACAGGCCGAGCCGGGCAAGCCCGGTATCGACATGGATCATCGCCGGCGGCTTTTCGGCCGGCGCGAGCGCCCACTCCGCCATCTGGCCGGGTTCGTTGAGCACCGGGGTGAGGCGCGCCGCGACGAATTCGGCCGCCGAGACGGGCAGGGGACCGTTGAACACGGCGATCTCGGCCCGCGGACCGATTGCCTGGCGCAGCGCGATCCCCTCGTCGAGCGTCGCCACGAAGAATCGTCGGCATCCGGCGGCGAGCAGCGCCCGCGCCACCGGCGCCGCGCCGAGCCCGTAACCATTGGCCTTGACCACCGCGGCGCAGGCTGCGGGCGCCGCCTTTGCCGCGAGCAGCCGCCAATTCGCGACGATCGCGCCGAGATCGATTTCGAGAATCGCGCCGGCGCGCACGGCAGGGTCCGGCGGCATCACAGCTTGTCGTCACTACCGCGCATGCCGGAAGCCAGGGACAACCGGTCAGTCGCTCGCCCTGAGTTCCCTCCCCGGACGGCCGGCCCTTGCGGGCCGTTCCGGGGATCGCGGGAAAGACGAGAGAAGGGGCATCGCCGCATCTAGTAGTTCGCCGCCGGCAAATTCTCGGGGCCGATGAAATTGTCGAACCGGGTGGTTTCGGCCTCGAAATGCAGCTTCACGGTGCCGATCGGGCCGTGGCGCTGCTTGGCGATGATGACCTCGGCGAGGCCGAACGTCGCCTCGCAGCGCTCGCGCCACTTGTCGTGCTTGTCGTTGAATTTCCTGTCGTCGTCCTCGGGCCGCTGCGTCGGCTCGGCGCGTGACAAATAGTATTCCTCGCGGAAGATGAACATCACCACGTCGGCATCCTGCTCGATCGAGCCGGATTCGCGCAGGTCGGAGAGCTGCGGGCGCTTGTCCTCGCGCTGCTCGACCTGGCGCGACAGCTGCGACAGCGCCAATACCGGTACGTTGAGTTCCTTGGCGATGGCCTTGAGCCCGCGGGTGATCTCCGAGATTTCCTGGACCCGGTTCTCCTGACCGCGGCTGGCGCTGGAGGGCCGCATCAACTGCAGGTAATCGATGACGATTATGCCGAGGCCTTGCTGGCGCTTGAGCCGGCGCGCGCGGGTGCGCAAGGCGGCGATCGACAGCGCCGGGGTGTCGTCGATGTAAAGCGGCACTGCGGAGAGGCGCTGGCTGGCGGCGACGAATTTGTCGAAATCCTCGCGGCGCACGTCGCCGCGGCGGATGCGGTCGGAGGAGACGCCGCTCTCCTCGGCGAGGATGCGGGTGGCGAGCTGCTCGGCCGACATTTCGAGCGAGAAGAAGCCGATCACCGCGCCGTCCTCGGCGACCGGCCGGCCGTCGGGCCCGGGAGCGGCGCGATACGCCTTCGCCGCGTTGAACGCGATGTTGGTGGCGAGCGAGGTCTTGCCCATCGACGGCCGCCCGGCGAGGATCACCAGGTCGGACGGATGCAGGCCGCCGAGCTTCTTGTCGAGGTCGACAAACCCGGTCGCCGCGCCGACGGTGCGCCCATCGCGCTTGAACGCGGCCTCGGCCATGCCCAGCGCATCCTTGAGGGCAATCTCAAGCTTCTTCAGGCCGCCTTCGGCCTGGCCGGTGCTGGCAAGCTCGAAGAGCCGCGCCTCGGCCCGCTCGATCTGGGTGACGGCGTCGTCGTCGAGGTCGTGCCTGAAGGCGTCGTTGACGACCTCCTCGCCGAGCCCGATCAGCTGGCGGCGCAGATGCAGATCGTGGATGCGGCGGCCGTAATCTTCGGCGTTGATGATCGTCACCGCCGCTTCGGCGAGGCGCGTCAGGTATTGCGCGCCGCCGATCTCGGCAAGCGCGCCGTCCTGATCGAAGAGGTTCTTGAGGGTGACCGGGTTGGCGATCTGGCCGCGCTCGATCAGCTTGCTGATCGCCGCGTAAATGCGCTGGTGCGCACCGTTGCTGAAATGCTCGGCCTCGATAAAATCGGACACCCGGCCGTGCGCGAGGTTGTTGCGGAAGATGGCGCCAAGCAGCGCCTGTTCGGCCTCGGTGTTGTGCGGCGCGATCCGGACCGGCTCGGCTTCCCCCAGGGAGCTGGAGTCGCGAAGCGGCGTGACGCGGGCAATTGCGGTCGATTCCATGCGCGCGAAAATACCACCGCCGCGTCGGCTCGTCGGCAAAATCGCGCTAGGAATTGTGGGGATAACGAGGATGTAACCGCTATCGGTTGCGAATCAGCGGGTTATCTTTACGCTGCGCGGTCATCCGCGGCGCGGTGGGTGCGCTCCCAATCGACCATGTAGTCGCGGGTCAGCGGCACGGTGTCGACCGCCTTCGCCATCTGGATTTGCATGACCAGATGACCGCCGTGCCGAAAGGTGACCTCGGAGCCGGCCAGGTAGGTGTCCCACATCCGGCAGAAGCGCTCGTCGTAAAGCTGCCGCACCTGGTCGCGATGCTGCAGGAAACGGCGCCGCCAGGCCTTCAAGGTCTCGGCGTAATGCAGCCGCAGGACCTCGATATCGGTAATCCATAGCCGCGCCCGCTCGATGACCGGCACGACTTCCGAGATCGCCGGCGAATAACCGCCCGGGAAGATGTATTTGCGCAGCCAGGGACTGGTCGCGCCCGGCCCGTCGCTGCGCCCGATACAGTGCAGCAGCGCGACTCCGTCGGGCTTCAGCAGCGCGTTCACCTGGTCGAAAAACACCGAATACTGGTTGACGCCGACATGCTCGAACATCCCGACGGAGACGATGCGGTCGTAGCTGCCGGTCTCCTCGCGGTAGTCGCGCAGATGGAAGCGCACGCGGTCGGAAAGCCCCGCCGCGGCGGCGCGGCGCTGAGCGATCTTCAATTGCTCGGTCGATAGCGTGAGGCCAGTGACGTCGACGCCGCATTCGCTCGCCAGGTAAAGCGCGAGGCCGCCCCAGCCGCAGCCGACGTCGAGCACCTTCATCCCCGGGCGCAGCAGCAGCTTTGATGCAAGGTGCTGGCGCTTGTTGAGCTGCGCGGTGTCGATGTCGTCGTCGGGGCTGAGGAAATAGGCGCAGGAATATTGCCGGTCGCGATCGAGGAACAGATCGTAAAGCTTTTCCGACAGGTCGTAATGGTGCGCGACGTTGCGGCGCGAACGGGCGATCGGATTGTGTTGATGCAGGCCTCGCATGAGCAGCCGAATATGGCCGATGAGCCGCCACAGCGGTTCGTCGGCCATCAGCATGTCATTGCGCACCAGCAGTTCGATCAGCTCGTAGATGCCGCCGCCTTGCTCGATGGTCAGGGTGCCGTTCATATAGGCTTCGGGGACGTGCAGCCGCGGGTTGACAACCATCTTCCAGTTGAGAGCGGGGTCGTGCAGACGGACGGTAACCGAGGGTCCGGGCGCTCCCGCAAACACGTGCCGGCGCCCGGCTGCATCGACCAGCTCAAGCCGGCCGACGCGGATGACCCAGGAAAGCAGTCGCGCGAGCAGCATCGCGACAAGACCCCGTCAGAGATCGGTAGCCTACTATCGGCTACTTCTACCAGCCAGAACAAGTACCTATGGCACTTGTTCCCGGGCGTGGCTTTTTGTCTCGGTCCCGGTCTCAGGCCGAGGCTGGTTCTTCCTCCGCCCGCGGCGGCTCTTCGTCCTCGCGCTCGATCAGCGGGTTGATGCCCGCTTCCTGCATCTCCGCCGCCTCCGCCGATTGCGCGACATTGGCGGTCACGGTGACCCCAACCTCCGGATGCAGCATGACGCGCAGCGGGTGGAGCCCCAGGGTCTTGATCGGCCGCTCGAGCACGATTTGGCGCCGGTCGACCGTAAAGCCCGCCTCGGTCACCGCGTCGGCGATGTCGCGCGAGGAGACCGAACCGTAGAGCTGGCCGCTCTCGCCGGCCTGGCGGATCAGCACGACCTGCAGCCCTTCCAGCTTCCCGCCAACCGCGGCGGCATCGGACTTGCGGGCGAGGTTGTTGGCTTCGAGCTGGGTGCGCTGGGTCTCGAAATAGGCGAGGTTGTCCTTGGTCGCGCGCATCGCCTTTTTCTGCGGCAGCAGGTAGTTGCGCGCGAAGCCGGGGCGGACCTTGACGATCTGCCCCATCTGGCCGAGCTTTTCGACCCGCTCCAGGAGGATCAATTCGATCATCTCGGCGCCTTTCTACTGGACCATGTAGGGCAAGAGGCCGAGAAAGCGCGCCCGTTTGATCGCCCGCGACAGCTCGCGCTGCTTCTTGGTCGAGACCGCGGTGATGCGGCTCGGCACGATCTTGCCGCGCTCGGAGATGAAGCGCTGCAGCAGCCGAGTGTCCTTGTAGTCGATCTTCGGCGCGTTCGGTCCGGAGAACGGACAGCTCTTGCGGCGGCGGAAGAACGGCCGGCGAGCTGCGGCGGCGGCACGGCCGCCACCCGAATCCCTTTGGCTTTCCATTTACGCCTCCACCGCTTCGCCGGACGCCTGCTCCACCGGGGGGCGGTCCACCGGCGGTCGGTCCGCCGGTGGCCGGTCGATCGCGGGACGGTCGTCGCGCCGGTCGTCGTAGCGGTCGCGGTCGCCGCGCCGCGGCCGGTCCTCGCGGCCGCCGCGGTTGAGCATGACCGGCGACGGGCCCTCTTCAAGTTCGTCGACGCGGATCGTCAGATAGCGCAGCACATCCTCGTTGATCCGCATC
>Ga0209483_1001877_pt1 | contig 15370 bp, 14 predicted proteins | sample NGEPerA_FD_184508 | JGI IMG/M metagenome (GOLD analysis project Ga0209483, IMG submission 184508) | Arctic peat soil microbial communities from the Barrow Environmental Observatory site, Barrow, Alaska, USA - NGEE PermafrostL2-A... | ecosystem: Environmental > Terrestrial > Soil > Wetlands >... | reverse complement strand
AAACAGAACAAGGGCCGCGCGTGGTCGCAACTTGGAACCAGCGGCAGCGGCAACCATTTCGTCGAGTTTGGTTTGTTCACGGCCCACTCAAAAATCAACGACCTGGAACCGGGAACGTATGTCGCGCTGCTATCGCACAGCGGCAGCCGCGGAACGGGCGCCGCTGTTTGCGACTATTACAGCAAAATCGCTTTTACTCAATTTCCAGATTTGCCCAGCGAGTTGAAGCGGCTGGCGTGGCTGTCGCTTGATTCCCACGAGGGACAGGAGTATTGGAGCGCGATGGAATTGATGGGCCGATATGCCGCGGCGAACCATGCCCTTATTCACCAACACGTCGCAGAGAATCTTGGGGCCAGTGTGTTGCTCGACTTGGAGAACCACCACAATTTCGCGTGGAAGGAAAAGCACGTCATCGGTGGGGTGGAACGCGAGGTCATCGTGCATCGCAAGGGCGCAACCCCAGCTGGCGACGGCGTGCTCGGCATCATTCCCGGTTACATGGCGACTCCAGGATTTGTCGTGAGCGGGAAAGGAAATCCCGACTCACTCAAATCCGCGTCGCACGGAGCCGGTCGCGCCATGAGCCGCAAAGCCGCCAACGAGAAATTCAATTGGAAAGACGTGAATCGTTTCCTGCGAGATTGTGGCGTGACGCTGATCAGCGCCGGACTTGATGAAGTGCCGATGGCGTACAAGAACATTCGCGAGGTGATGGCGGCGCAAGACGATCTTGTCACCGTCCTTGGCCAATTCGATCCCAAGCTGGTAAAGATGGCCCCAAGCGGCGAACGTCCGGAGGATTAATGGGAGGATCAATGAGTGAAGCGCCCACATCCAATGCATTGACACCTGCGAGCGGGTCGGAAGGTAAGATCGAGGAAAATGCGCCGGCCAATGTTGATGCGATGCTGCAATCGATCCTCGGCCGGTGGGCCAAATCTTTCGGCATGGCCGCGGTCGTTCTGCGAGGGAACTGCATCGTTGGCCGGGGTGCCGCAGGAGTCCGAAGGAAAGGCGCGGCGGATCGCGTCACACTCGAGGACCGATTTCACCTCGGTTCCTGCGGCAAGGCCATGACCGCGACACTCGTCGCGACGCTCGTCGAGGAAGGCAGGCTGAGTTGGACCGACACGCTGGGCGGAATTTTTGCCGGCACAATCAAAGATATTCACCCCGCCTGGGAAAAGGTCACGTTGCCGAAGCTCCTGGCCCACTGCGCAGGCATGCGTCTCGTCGCCAGCCGAGCCTTGCGGTCGCGTCTGGGTCCCCCGGAAAACTTGCCAAATCAACGTCTGGAAATTGCGAGATACACTCTCGCTCGCGCCCCAGACAGCGCTCCGCGCGCCAAATTCACCTGGCTCGGGTATTCCAATATCGGCTACACCATCGCGGGGGCGGTGCTTGAACACGTCACCGGATACTCGTGGGAAGACCTCATGCGCGACCGGCTGTTCCTGCCTCTTGGCATCACCACTGGCGGATTCGGGCCGCCGGGCGCCGCCAGCAAGACAGATCAACCTTGGGGCCACACCTGGATCACAGGCAAACCGCTGGCCCCGGGAAACCCCGCCGCCGAACTGCCGTTATTCTATGGCCCGGCTGGTCTGGTCCACATGGCAGTCGAGGATTGGGCAAAATTTGTCGCCCTTCATTTGCGTGGAGATCCAGCCAATCCGCATCGCCAGTCCGCATTGCTCGATCCGGCTACGTTCGCGGAACTGCATACCAACGCAACCGCCGGAACTTACTCGGCAGGATGGTTGATCACCAGAGCCGATTGGGCCAAAGGGGCACGACCGGGTGATACAGGCCGCTGTCTCTGGCACGGCGGGAGCAATGGCAAGTGGGCGTGCGCCGTCACTATCGCGCCTGAGATTGACTTCGCTGTCCTCGTCGCCGGCAACCGCGGACCTGATATTCCTGTGTGGTGGAAGGGCCGTCAGGCCATCAAGGCATTGATTCGAACCTTTGCGTCTTGAACGGACGGCATGATGTCGGTTCACCGGGATGACGCGAATCTCCCAATTCTTTGTTCCGGTATCGGGATCGCCTTTGATTGTAATGCTGTCATTGGCGAAATCACAATCGGAACCATGGACGCGAGCCGCTTCGCTTTTTGGCGCCGCTATAAGCCAGGAACTCAACAAGGTTTCCGCAGTCCTTGCTGAATCTGCTGCCAGCCGTCCTCACCTTTTGCACAAAAGCAGGAAATTGATCGTGTTCAGGCAGCTTCAATATCTTCTTGAACGATTTCGGCTCGGTGATTTTCCCCCTTAAGAAAGTCGCCGAGGCGCAGTTTTGCCACTGCAAGCCGGTCGATTTTTAACGATTTCCAAATCAGCTTGCCCTTCAAACGGACTCTGGCATAATAATTTCCAGACGCTGCATTGCGGATAAGATTTGCCAGTGGAGTCGCTTGCCATTGGGCTTCTTGTTCGATTCTGTTTTGCTCCTTTTCACGCAAACAGTATAGAAAGGCAGTATAGAAAGGTCAAAGTTTTTGAGGTGAAAACTTAAAATTCTCCTCGGTAAGCACCCATAGCTCAATTGGATAGAGCATCTGACTACGGATCAGAAGGTTATAAGTTCAACTCTTATTGGGTGCACCACTTCTTCATAGGAGAAATAAAATATTCTCGGAAATGGAGTTTGACCAGAACAGGCCAATCCCCCCAGAATCCCCCCTAACATAATTTTATGGCTCAAAAGCTCGAGAAAGTCGAAGGCGAAAAGTTTTTGTATCAGCACACCATGTCGAAGGTTTATTACATCCGCATCCGCACGGAAACCGAGGACACCGAGCGGTCGCTGAACACCACGAAAAAGCAGATGGCGGTCAAGCTGCGAGACAAATGGATGGCAGCCCGAACCACCGAAAAATTTGGAATCGAGGAACCAAAGCCTGCACCCAAACGACTGCGGATCGACCAAGCCCTGGACGATTACAAAAAGGCCGGCTTCGCTTCCATTCGCCGTGGAAAGTTGACGCATCCTGGGATAAAGCACCTGCGGACCGAGCAAGATGCAATACCAACCCTCAAGGGGTTTTTCAAAACGAAGCATGTGGATGAGCTGGCCCCTGATCTCCTGGATGAGTACCGCACATGGCGGGAGAAAAACGTGACAAAAGGGGACGGGGCTAAAACGACGGACCTGGAATTGAACACCCTCTCGAAGTCCCTGGACTGGGCCGTGAGAAAGGGGAGGCTGGTTTCCAACCCCATAAAAGCGCGCGCGCGGTATTACAACCCCAGCAAGGCCAGGCACTGCAAGGAGCTGGCCGCGAGCAACCCGGAGGAACTCCACCAGGCAGCCGCGCTGTTGTTTGAGGATCCCCGAGGCGAGGCGTTAGCGTGGCAGTTCCTGTGGGAATCGAACTTCGGTATGAGGACCGAGGAAACGCTGGCATTGAGGAGGGATGCCAAAAACACCGAGGAGCCTGGATTCATCAGTGGGGAGTCCATGTACGTTCGTCGCGCAGAGAAAAACGCCGATAATCCTGCGATCTACCTGCACCTGGAAGGGCGGATACTGCTGGAAGCGATGGACCAATGGACCAAAGTGAGGTACCCAGACAATCCCTGGTATTTCCCGGGGAGGTCAAAAACGGATGGGGACCCTTTATCCCCGTGGTCTCTGACGACAGCGCTGGATCGTTTATTTGAGAAGGGAAAGACGCCCAAGAAACTTACTTCGCATGGTGGTCGTGCGTTTTATGTCCTGGTGAGAAGATCGAACGGAGTCCATGACAGCCAAATTGCGGTTGAATTGAACCAAGTTGGGGGCCTGGAAACGCTACGAACGTCGTATGGGGTGGTTCCACTCCATTGGCTTCAAGGGAAGGGTCCAAAGCTCAAGTGGCTACCGATCAAAAAAGAAGACTACGCATGGGCAAAATTATTCGCAAAGTTGGGCCTCAAGATCGGGGACGTAGTACCGGCGGCGACCGTCTGACTTGGACCGCTTAAAGCGGATACGCCCCGCTACAGGCTCGGACTGCCATGGCATAGCCCGGACTTCCACCCAGTCGGACGAGAATCCAATATACCTGCCCGCCTCTTTGGCACCCAGCCACATGGCTACATCACATCCCGTATAATTCGCTCTTCTCATAACCCATTTTACAGCAAATTATTTTTGGTGTACGATTGAGCCCCGATCCTAATTCTGACCGCGTCTTTTGAGCCTGATTTGACGTCACTTAAACGTCCCTTGGGCTAATGACGTGTTCTCTGATTAGCAGGCCAAGGGCTTGCTTATTAAGACTTTGGAGAGGTGGCTGGGTGGTCGAAATCTTGACATTTATTTTTGCAGTATCCACGCCGCCATTTCTTGCCCATTGAAATCGGATTTTCTTTTTGCGCAGTTCGCGGCGGAATAGGTACCTTCCAGTACAAACCGCCATCTGGCCATGCTGAAACAGATCATGAGGAAATTCGACCACGAGAAAGGCAATCTTCGCGACGAGGCTTCGAATATCGACTACCGCGAGCGGTTCCAGGAAGAGTGCGGACGTTTGGAGCGTGGCGGCACCCGCAGCAACCGCATCGTCCTGGCCGAAATGCGAAACCTTGGCGTAGTGCGTCGCAAAATCATGGCGCAGGACAAGGAAAAAGCGCGGCTTGTTTTCGAATCCCGGCTCCGGTCCCTGCCGCTCAAAGTTAACAGCCTCACCTTTTTATTCAAATACAGCCCCACGAGTTTTGCAACCGCCAACGGCCTTCCCAGCTCCCCCACCGCGCAAAAACTCCTCCCGGCTCTCCGTGGCGAAGCGCAAGAACGGCTCCGTATGACGAAAGGCCGCTTTCTTGCGGCAGAGCCCTGGGGCCGCGAAGAGACCGACACGGCCACCGGAAAGACCCGCACTGAATGGTTCCTGACCTTCAAAACCTTTCTACCCACTGCCCAGACCCAGCCCTGGCGCAGCTTCTTCAAACGCCTCCGCCTTGACCCGGTAGAGACCGAGACCCAAAATCCCTCGACATGAAAGAGTCGGAAAAAGCTAAATCGCGGGTAGTTCCAGCACCCTCAAATGGAGCGCGCTCCGGTTTTGCTCGTCTTTCGTCCCGCAAAAATTCGAAAGCCAGGGGGAATACGCCACAGTCGCTACGCGTCAACAACGCTGATAAGGCGGCCAATGCCAAACCAATTGCCGCCACCGCAAAGGCTTCGGTTACACCCGAACGCCAACTATTGAAGACACGCCACCAAATGGCGGCGCGCTACCAAGTCAGTGTGCGGACAATTGGCTACTGGTGCAATGACGGGACGCTTCCGTTCTACAAACACGGCGGGGTCGTGAGATTCCATCCTCAGGAGTGTGACGACGCATTGAAAGCATTCCGGCGTAAATCTCGGTGGGAGACGTCGGGCGATGGCGAGGAGAACATCGACAACGCATAAGTCCGACCTATTTAGGAATCCGCCGCCACCACCACTGCCCACGGACGGCAACACTTCCGGAGCGGAGACGACCATTATGGGGAGTAAAATGGGGAGTAATCAGATGGCTGAACGAACAAAAACTGCGACTGACAAGTGTGTATCCTTCAAGCAATCCCCCGTCAGAAGAAATCAGATGATCGTCGCGCTGGACACTATCGCCGAACACGGCGTGCTGAAAATTTTCCATCGCATGGCCGAGCGCGCCGCCCAGAACCACGTTCCCGAGCGCGACGCGCAGCACGCCTTGGGGCACAATTCAAAGGCGGTCCACCGCGCCTACGCCAAGCGCGCCCAGGTCACGGGCCTCCTTGGAGGATTATGAGGAGGCGACGGCCAGCGGTAAAATCGTCTATCTCCAGCCGGGCGGGGCCACGCCGCTCGTTTCAGAGCCGAATCCGGCCAATAGGCTTCTGTCGGATGCAGATTACCGCTGGAAGGGTTGATCCGCAGATACCAGCTCATGCCCGGAATCTCCTTCCGAGCGGAAAGGCCCATGGACAATTCGAAGAACAATCCCAACGCATCGAGGGTGAACGCTCGCGGCGGCGCTACGTTTTCGCCGAACAAAACGGCCGCTGGCGGTGTGTCGTCGCGGTTGGCCAGCGGCAGTTTGAGCACGGGTGAACCATCGAAACGACGAAATGGGTTCGGCTGGGTCGCCCAGTCAAGGCCGCCCGGTCCTAGCGCGTAGCGCTCCGGATTGCCGTCGGGGTCGCGCAAGTAAATCGCCTCACTTACCCCGTGGTCAGAGGCTCCGTCGAGCGGGATGGACGCCGCCAGCAATCGCCCCAGCGCGTCAGCCAGCAAAGCGCGGCTCGGATAGAGAATCGCCACATGAAAAAGGCCCGTCGAGCCAGGCGGAGGCGGCGCACCACCACGGCTTTCCCAGGTGTTCAGTCGGATGTGGTGATGATAGCCACCGGCGGACACAAAGGCGGCCTGCGATTCTCAATCTTGGGCTTGGCAGCAATCCCATCGTGGTACAGATCGAGGTGGTTCTGATCTCCGATTTTTTCATGTGACTATGCTCTCCCCCCATTGCGATTACCAGAAACCGCTTGTGGAAAAGAGTGCAATTTGTAATAAAAACCAGCTAGTTTTTGTTACAAGAGGCATATTGTGAAAGCGATGAAGACCATTGATCAGAGGGTTTTGAGCCAAATTTGCAGAAGTCGGCAACGCAGCGTGTTTTCGCCGAGCCACTTCCTGGATTTAGGAGGCCGGTCGGCGGTGGGCGTTGCGTTGCATCGGTTGGCCAAAGCCGGCAAGATTCGCCGGATTCGGCGCGGGCTTTACGATTTACCCCGTCAACATCCGATCATCGGCCAGACCGCGCCGGACATCATGGCGACCGTTCGCACGTTGATGGATGGGAGCCATGCACAGTGGCAGTTCTCCGGGGCTTATGCAGCGAACGCACTGGGGCTGTCCGAGCAAGTTCCCGCTAAATTCGTCATCCTCACGGACGGCGTACCGCGTCGAGTGCCGTTGGGGAAATTGGTGCTGGACTTTCGGCGGGTTACGCCGCGCAATCTAATCGGAGCAGGTCGACGGGCGGGTCTCGTTATCCAGGCGTTGCGCTATTTGCACGGCAGCCCGTTGCAGGGGAAAGGCCACTTTGCGACGCCCAACCGGGAATTTCTGCAATTTTGCCGTGCCGGGGCAAAACGGACGACCCCGGCGACGATGAATTCTTATGTTTTTTGGGCGAAAAAGTGTTAAAACGATTCCGCATGGACGGCGGTTCAAAATTACATATCGCGATTGAAGGTTGCATTGGTGCCGGCAAAACGACACTGGCAACCAAACTCGCCGCATTCCGCGACGCCGCTTTGGTTTTGGAAGAATTTGAAAAAAACCCGTTTCTGGGTGCTTTTTACGGCGATCCCATTGGAAATGTTTTGGAAACGGAAATGCATTTTCTGCTGGTGCATTATCATCAACTGAAAGGGCTGCCCAATTCTTCAAAGGAATCGATCACCGATTTCACTTTTGCGAAGGATTTGATATTTGCGGGTTTGAACTTTCGCGACGAATCTGAAAAGAAAATATTTGTCCAGATCTATGAATTCTTGCAGGCGCGGCTTCCGGCACCAAACCTGATCATTTATTTGAAAGGCAGCGAGGATTTCATCGTCGACCGAATTCGGAGGAGAAATCGTTCCATTGAGCAAACTGTCGACGTGGAATATTTCAAGAAACTGAAACAAGCGTACGACGACGTGTTTTTGCGCAGTGCGAGCAATGTTCACGTCATCGATGCTGACCATTTCGACTGCTTAAATGATCCGACCGAATTGGAGAAGATCAGTTCGATGATCGATACTGTCGCTCCTCGTACGCCGGGCGAGAGCGCCTAAACGACAGAAATGAACGCTCCCGAACAGAGTTTGTGCTCCTTGGGTCCGGACTATTTCCGTCCGCGAGATTTTGAACATGTTCAGCCCTTGTATGATTTGGCGTATCTGCTTCAAATTGTTGCCCTTGCAAAAAACGAAGACGTTCCTGAATATCGGGTTTTCGCGCTATGGAAAGCCGCTCTGAGTCTCGATGGTTATACAACGAATGTAAATCGATGGCTCCACGGTGATGCCAGCGATGATACGCTCGATAGTGATCCGTCCTCCCGGATAAGGGACCATTTAGTAAGAATTGAGGCGACGGGCACGATTCCAGAACTTCAGGCATTGAGCAGCCCAGCCAATCTAGCGTGTTTGCGGCTTCGGGCAGTTCGTGGTCTGGGCATGAAGCAGGTGGCGGAAACCTTATCCAAGGCTCCGGAGGAATGGCTTTCCGACGCAGTTAAAGCAACCGGCCTCAAAGCAAATGCCCTTCGGGAAATTTGGGAGGGAACTGCAAATTCGTCTTGGGAGGCCGCCCACGTCGTTCCTCCATTGCTAAGGTTACTGCGAGGGATTGAAAATGCTTTCGGCCAGCCATGTTTATGGGAAATCCCCAACCTGGGCGATGGCCTTCAACCTGTAATAGGGGGATTCAGCGTTCGGACCGGCCTGCCGGGAACCGCATGTCTGGCAATGGTGGTAGAGGAGGCGCTAGGCAAAGATCATTTTTTCCAGTCCAAGCAAATATCAGAAAATAAGGTCGCCGTTTCGCACATTTTGGGCTGGAGCATGTTTCTCGAAACTACCGCAAATTTGCAGGGCCAGGGGCAATCAATCGAGGACTTGGCTCGACACGCCGATGCGCTGCTGGGTTTCGGTGGGTTGAGTTTGCGTGGAGACCTTCACTCTCATACAAATTGGTCCGACGGGGCTGCCGCGCTTCAAACCATGGCCGACGCTGCAAAAGAGATCGGTTTGGAATATTTAGCTATTACGGACCATAGCCGATCAAGTAAATTACAGGGAGGGGTTACGCCAGTTTCATGGATTCGCCAGGCGGTTTCGCTTTCATTGGTTCGGCCAGGCATCAAAATTCTCCATGGAATCGAAGCCGACATTTTGGCGGATGGAACTGTGGATCTTCCACGCGGTCTCCTGGCCGGCCTAGATATTGTCGTGGGATCGGTTCACAGTTCATGGAGTGATGATCACACCATCAACACGAACCGGATTTTAGGGGCTATCGAGTCCGGGTGTATTGATATTTTGGGCCATCCTACGGCGACCATTCTGGGTAAGCCAGGAGTGCCAAATTATTATCGACCACCTATCGTTGTGGATTGGGAGCGCATATTCGCGGCTTGCAAGAAATGGCGCGTGGCTTTGGAGTTTAATTGTTTTCCTTCTCGGCTTGATTTGCTTTTGCCCCTGCTTCACGAAGCGTCTTCGTCCGGGTGTTGGATCTCATTTGGGAGCGACGCTCATAGTCGGGCGCATTTACAACACCTCAAAATTGCTCAGAGAGTTCTATCGCATATCGATCCCAGCCATGTTTTGAATCTTCTTTCCTACAGCGAGATAAGGAAATGGCTGAAATCTGCTCGGAAACTACGTTCAACGCAGGAGCCTGAGATTCGCCCCATAGCCCAAGGAGATTTGTTTGGCGAACCCAAGCCGGCCGCTCGATCAAAGCCAACGATTGTACGCGTAGCGACACACGGCTGTATTCCGGCAGGTTCGCGTGTCGTCGGGCTTGATTTGACCGCTAGCAAGGTGAAACCGACCGGAGTGGCGGTTCTAGATGGAATGAGGGTTAAAACGTGCTCTCTCGAAAGCGACGAAGATATAATGGCTTTTATTGCGGAGACGAAACCCGCAATCGTTAGCATAGATTCGCCGCTTGGGCTTCCCGGTGGCGGATCTGAAATATCAAATTCCGCTGGAATCATGCGGATGGCTGAATACGATTTGAACAGCGTGGGCATTTCTGCTTATCCAGCGCTGATTGACTCCATGAAACCACTCACATTGCGCGGCATTAAATTACGCCGCGAAATTGAGGCCATACCTGGTGGACCAAAGGTCATCGAATCCTATCCAGGGGCCGCGCAGGACGTTCTTTGTATTCCCCGGAAACAAAAGGGCCTCGAATTCTTGCGCGCAGGACTGAGCGAATTGGGGCTAAAGGGGCCTGGCCTGAAAACGGAATCGCACGACGAAATGGACGCGATCACATCAGCGATCGTGGGCCGTTTCTATGAGGCCAATGAATTTGAACCGATGGGAATTCCATCCGAGGCGCAATTAATCATCCCGAAATTACATCCTCTGATTTATGAAAGACTTCCGATTGTCTGTTTATCTGGGAAAACTGGGGCCGGAAAATCAGTAGTGGCGCGCTACCTGTCGCTATTCTACGGGTTCCATTGGTTGCGAACGCGGGAAATAATCCGTGCTTTGTTAGCGGATGACATGCCGCTTCCATTGGAAAAGCGCATGTATAAGAAGGAGATTGCTGATAATGTCATCACCGACGCCGTGTTGAGGGATTTTGGGATAATCGTCTTGGAGCAATACAAGCAAGAACCTCTAATTCGTAAACTCCATGAGATGGTGGCTGTTACGAAACGACCCGTTGTCGTGGATGCCGTCCGGGATCTGAGCGATTTTATGTCGCTTCCCACATTTCACGGCGAACCGGTGCTCTGGTATGTTGATGCGTCGGAATCAGCAATTCGCAATAGGCTTGTTCAAAGACAAAAAAACGGCAAACAACCGATTGGAAATGAAAGCAGAATTGATCAAAAATCCCATATTCTAAAAAACCATTCTAACACATGCTTAAGAAACGAATCTTCACTGGAGGATCTTCGATGGGCGGCAGACGATGCATTATTCCAAATTATACAACTGAAAAGACAATGAACATCATTGAAGTCGAGATTCCTTAAGATCTTCTATGTAACGTTTGTATGTGTCACCATCAGAACGCAGCGTTATATAATGGCAGAAACTAGCAAGTCGTTTCTCAAACTCCCCAGCGTTTATAATCAAAATCGCCTCAACGACAGATACGTCGGGCGCGGCCAAACTCTCGAGATAGTTTTGCGTTTCCTGGAATGTTAACAAATTCAATAGTTTCCGGTTGATCGCTTTCAAATCCTTGCTTAATCCGAGCAATTTCTTCTTTACATATTTGATCGCCGCCTCCTCTGTATCGGCCGGGAGAAATCTATCAATATGCTTTAACTTTTCACGCCACGATGATGGCCCCATACAGAGCAACACATCAAATCTTCCGGGCCGCTTTATAGCTGGATCAAATTCATTTTGATAATTTGTGGCGAACAAAAATACTAAGCTTGCCTGATTGTGTAACGAAGCAAGCTTCGGCAACATACTTGTTGTTAAGAATTGACTTGTTAAATCAATTCGTTGCCCATCCCTTGTCCTAACTAACGCATCCATTTCATCGAACAATATGACAACCGCAGAAAGATCTTGGAGATCACGAAAGATTTCCGTTGCCCTGCTATAAATATGTTCAATTCCTTTACTCAAAAACTGTGACGGGTCAATGAGGACGACAGGCCAACCCAAGGTTGCCGCGAGAGAATTTGCAATTTGAGTTTTGGATGTTCCTGGCGGTCCAAACAACAACGCAGATACACGTCCATCGATCTTTTCGCCAGAAAAGGCCTTATAATTCAGGGCCGGCCGAATAAGCTGAGCTTCTAAAACAGTTTTGACCGTAGTTGTGGAGGAGCTACCCTGAAGATGAACATTCACATCGAGCAAACGCGTCCAGGAGTTGCGATTCGAAACGGCTGGCGTAGCTTTGTATTCACGCAGAAGAATAGCCTGCGTATTAACTGCAAGCATGTGCTGTAATTCCCAAAGAAACATGTGGGCTACAGCTGTAGCCCAAGATTCTGGCTGCTCGGCATTTAAAGAATCGAGCTCTCCGCCTGAGTTCCACCCCCAATAGATTTTGCGGTTTGCGGGGAATTTAAGTCGATTTTTAACACACCAATTAAGAGCGCTTTCCAACTTTCTTACCATAACCGGAGTGGCCAACAATTGGGACTCGGTATGTCCAAATTCAGATAGCACAGCTTCCAACATTTCAAATGTGAAGCAATAATTTGATCCAGCTTTCGGATAGTGGAACAAAGGAAAATATTTTGGCCAAATTCCAGATGGTCCCTGTTTGCTGAACAAAACGTCAATTCCATGTTCAAGCTCAATGCTAGAAGGCAGAAGCTGCAAACAAGCCGCTATTCCCGAAATATTCCCAGCGTACGCAACCTTGCGAAGCCTTGCACAAAGACAAGCGGCCATCGCCATCGCGATGGGATCCATTAACGCCTCATGCTGAGCAACAACTAGGGAACGTTGTTTATTAAACTCATGTCTCGCCCAATTACAGATTAATCGCCATTGACCTGCCCCTAGAGGAATTTTGCCACGCACAACTCCATCAACAAACCAGTAAACAAGTGCCGCGGAAGGGGGGTATTTATTTATACCAAAGCGCTTTATGTCACAAGCGAGCCATTTGGCAATGTCATTCAATGTAACACGGCCAAGTGGAGAATAGTTGCGCTTTTGTGTCGCTGCTAGCGAGGGCGCAAGAATCCCGGCCTCAACAAGAAGTCCAAAAGTTCTTATCACCATAGTCGTGGAAAAGGCGTTATTTAGGCCGAGCCCTGAACTGCGCCAACTCGCATTGTAAATTCTTTGAAAGGCGCGCTTTGCCGCTTTTTTCGTGCTTTCGTTATGTTTGTTAAAGGCGCGGAATTGTTTACTCAATGCCAATGACATCAAACACGAACAACTGCTCGTCACTTTTACATCTCCACGTTTTGATGACTGTTGCGGTAACCGACGAAAAGTAAGAAAGTCTTGTGAATTAAAAAATGCTTCAATATCAGTCGTCTGATATGAAAGCAAATCTAAGGCGTTTGCACGCACGCGACGAATGTCTCCCAGATCAATGTCAGGCATGAGTCGATTATAGATTAAAGGCTATTGTATGTTTGGCTGCAACATCAAAGGTGCCAAATCCAGTGCCGGCAAAAGCGACTGGAACGCCGGTGGCGAGTTCCAGAACGTTTAAGAACTTATTTGCAAGAGGGGTGAGTTTGTTCCAATCAGCGATCCCGGTATTGGCGTATTCAAGTCGGTCCAGCCCCATTACTGCCAAGCTGGTTGGACAATTGTATTTAGTGGCGAGCTTCACTAGATCGAGATCAAATCGCGCGACCCGCCGTAAGCGTTGTGTCACCGAGGTATACTCTGGAAGGACCTTTGGAGCGCCGGAGATATTTCGCACATGTTCCCATGAAAACTCGTTTGCGAAAGGCCCGCTTGTTCCTGCCACCCGGATTGGAAATGTCCGAACTACCATGACAATATTGTCAATTTGACGAGGTGAAAGCCCAACTTCCATAGCAAAAGCAGCCGCTGTTGTGTCCCGCGAGGTAACGTAAGGATAGTCGGGCCCATGCAGCAAGGAAAGGGCAAAGCCTTGGGTTCCCTCCACGATGACGTCCCCGCCGTCTTCAATCTGGCGATGAAGCAATGTCGCCACCGTCTCTACTCGGCAGCGGGCTCTTATGGCTGCTGAGTCTTTTGAAAGTCGAACGCCGTACGCGCGCGACATTCTTCGCAGAAGGGCGGCGCCAGTTCCGGAACAGGTGCTACCGATACGGACCAAGGTGTCAGCTTCAGCCACGCGATCCCCTTCAGTTACCAAAACACTCCGCGGATCCACAATGATGCGATCTTGTGGGATTTTCAGCAGGTCCAATTCGCGCAGGAGAATCTCCTCGTCCACAACGCAGCCCGCTGCGACGCAAAAAGTCGCTTTTTCAGGTTCGGAGCAGGAAGGAACCTGGCGGAGGACTACCGATTTTCCTTCAATCGTGACGCTGTGACCGGAATTGGGGCCGCCGCAGCGGACGAGCCAAGGAGAATGTGATGCTTTTGCCAGGAGGGCAACCACTTTGCCCTTGCCTTCGGACCCATATTGGCCCCCAACGACAATTGTTGCTGACATAATTTGGCCTATTTTGAGTTTACGTTAATCGAATGATCCGAATTCTCGTTCGTCGCCACAGAACTGCAAACAAAATCGGAGGCAACAAACTGCCCTGACAATGAGCGGCCCACTGTGCGGGTGATCGCGGATGCAACCTCAATGCAGATCTTCCGCCGTTTGGTAGTTCGAGATTGCTTTGGCACCACGGATTGGCATCATTTGGAGGCATGGTGCCACGCTCATCCCTAAAACGGTTATTGGGACCAAGCCAACTTCAAGCTGGTCGATGCGATTAATGCAGAAATCTGGACCCGATCCCCTCAGCTGTCACGCGAAATTCAGCACCCGGGTGATCTGGTTCCGCCAGGATCGGTCGGACCGCAACAAGCGATGCTGGAACCGGACGCCGATTTGGGCATACATGCGAGCTCAGTCCTCCCTTGGGTGCCCGACATCGTGGGCAAGGAGGCCGATGGAGACCGGGCCATCCTGATCTTCGGCGCCGCGTATGCCGGGTTCATCCGGGAGTATTCATGTCGGGGTGCCTGCTTGCGATTGGCTGAATACGCAATTTCCGCCCGCAATGGCGGCGGTGATAATTGGACCGCATTTCAGCGGGCTTTCCTCGAAAATGTCGTCGTCCCGGACATTGTTTATTACGGACGCCTCGCATCATTGCTGTCCTCGGTAGGCGTTTCTGCCAACCGTGTCGTCGTTTCGGATCTGTGTCCCTGCAGCATCGTCAAACGGACCGTCATCAATAACCGCCGCCAGGATGACAGCCGCCAGCCCTGCAAAGATCGAGCGTCCGTCTTTTGCTGGTACGTGGAGCATCCAGTGGTCGAGGGTTGGACGTGGAGACGTGTCACGGAAAGCCTCGCGGCGCGCATAATTGCTTTAGGGCACATCGCTGAACACGGGCTGCTCCGCCTCTTCAGCCGGCACGGTGCGATGATTTCCCGTGATGGGCAGCGGTTGAGCGATTTGTGCCAAGGCGGCACAGTCCCGGCTTGGGGCTGGGTTGACCGCTACGCAGATCCTGGCAGGAAACTTGCCCATTGGCTGAAGCCTGGAAGGTGGTGGACGATTTCGATCAATGGGAGAAATGTGCAGTTGCTCCCTGTGTATCACCCTTCCACGGTGGATAATTATGATCCTGGCTACAGGCAAACCGGGCAGGCTCTGGCCGCTTGGCTCCCGAGATAATGGCCTCGGCCCGATGGCCTGCCCCGCTTCCCAAAACCAGGACCATTCTCACTGCTCCAAATCAAACAACGCCGCAGGCGTCAAAGATGTTGATTACGGACGGTCAGGTGCCCATCATGCCCAGAAGCCTGCTGGCCGTGACGAACAATGACGCAACGTTGCAAGATCGGGAAATGGGTGCTTTAGAGGGGCACTCAGGGGCGGCTATTGCCGTTGATGGACTGACGCCGGTTGCAGCACTTGAGCAGATTCTCGCGGTGGCGGCCGGCGGGGTCAACGAACAAGCACTGGCCGAGGGCCTGTTGAGCAAATTCGGCACACTGTCAAACGT
>Ga0209483_1001875_pt1 | contig 15383 bp, 14 predicted proteins | sample NGEPerA_FD_184508 | JGI IMG/M metagenome (GOLD analysis project Ga0209483, IMG submission 184508) | Arctic peat soil microbial communities from the Barrow Environmental Observatory site, Barrow, Alaska, USA - NGEE PermafrostL2-A... | ecosystem: Environmental > Terrestrial > Soil > Wetlands >... | reverse complement strand
GCGGATAACGATGCGCTGGACAGCTTGTTGCAAAGTTGGGGCGTTACGGTGGACAAAGATTTAATGCTGGATTTGAGCCCCGTAGGACAACTGCTGGGTGTGGGGCCAACGATTGCGCTGGTCTCCACGTATGCGTCGCATCCGATCGTCAATGATATGAATGGCACGGCCACCGGGTTTCCGCTCGCACGATCGCTTCAAATTAAAAACACGGACAAATCGACTGTGCAGAAGCTGTTCGATTCCTCCGAATCAAGCCTTGCGACGAACAAACTGGATACACCGAACGTGAATCCGAAGGATCCGACCAACAAAACCGGCCCGATGACGATTGCCGCAGCCGGCAGCTATAACACGGGAAAAGAAAATTCACAGGGGCGATTCGTGGTCGTGGGAAGTTCTTCGTGGGTTGCGAATTCCTTCATTTCATTTAACGGGAATGGCGACTTGGCCCTCAACGCAATGAACTGGCTTTCTTCGGATGAAGATTTGATTTCCATCCGCCCGAAACCTCAGGAAGATCGCAAGGTGAATATGACCGGGGCGCAATTTAATTGGGTGCGCCTGAGCAGCCAGTTCCTCTTTCCAGGGGCTCTCTTGCTCGCAGGTCTCTCCGTGTGGTGGCGGCGGAGATAGCGGCAATTTCGATCTCATCCGATTCACTGTGAGAAAAACATTATGATGAAGATGCGACAACTCATCGTTGCGACCGTGGTGTTGGCTGCGCTGGCTGCGGGGCTGTATTGGTCGAACCACCGCAAGCCCGCTGCCGATAGCGCGGCTGCCACTCCCAGCGTTTCCAATGCAAAAGTGATTTCCCTAAATCAGGACGACATCTCGAAACTGGAAGTGAAAAAGAAGGATGGAGATGTTGTTCTCGACCGTGTTTCCGCCGCAAATTGGAAAATCACTTCTCCCAAACCGCTGGTAGCCGATCAGAGTTCCGTTTCGACGATTCTTTACAACTTGTCTCCCATGGATGGCGCGACGCTGATCGACGATCATGCCACGGACTTGAAACAGTTTGGTCTGGCCGACCCCGAAGCAAAAATTACCGCCACGATGAAAGATGGGAAATCGCAAACTGTGTTGATCGGAGACGAAACTCCGACGGGCGACGCCGCCTACGTCATGGTTTCCGGCGAATCCAAAGTTTATTCCATTCCCAAGAATACAAAAACGAATCTGGACAAGAGTCTGAATGACCTGCGCGACAAGCGCCTGCTGCCTGTCGATTTCGACAAGCTGACCAGCGTGGAAATCAGCGGCGGGAAATTGCATTTGACGTTTGCTTCGCAAGACGGCCAGTGGACCGTGAGCAGCCCTGCCAATTTGCGGGGAGACACTTCCATGATGGAAACGATCATCGAGAAATTGCGCACCGCAACCATGGATCCGAGCGCGCCGGAAGCGGATACGAAGAAAGCTGCCGCACAGTTCGCGTCGGGCTCGCCCATCGCGATCATTAAAGCAACCGACGCTTCGGGTACGCAGGAACTGCAAGTGCGCAAGGCCGGCGACGCTTACTACGCAAAAACGAGCGCGATGGACGGTGCGTTTAAAGTGCCGAACGAGCTAGGCGAGTCCGTCAACAAGGACGCCGAGGATTTTCGCGAGAAACGAGTCTTCGATTTCGGCGCGGACGATCCGGACAAAGTGGAATACCACGACGGACCAAAAGCCTATTTCCTGACGCGCAGCGGCGAAGACTGGTGGTCCGACGGGAAGAAGATGGATGCCGTGGCGATCCAGGAATTTCTGCGCACGATTCGTACTTTGACGGCAACTAAATTTGCCACCACTGGATTTGCTTCTCCCGAAATTTCTATCGTCGCAACGTCCAAAGACGGCAAGCATGTTGAAAAAGTGGATATCGCGAAGAGTGGAAGCGGTTATCTGGCGAAACGTGCGGACGGACCGTCGCTCTTTGTGCTGGATGCGAAGGCCGTGGAAGACATGCAAAAAGCTGCTAGCGATTTGAAACCGGCGGAAGTTCCACCTGCAAAAAAATAATCCGCAATTTTAAGTTCCCTGAAATACAAGTAGCGCGGGCTTCAGCCTGCGGGGTTTTGTACTTGCAGGGACCAACCCCCGCAGGCTGAAGCCCGCGCCACATAAAACCGTGCTTCGTGTTTAGGCTGCTGGATACCAATCGAGCAGGCGAACATCGATGCCTGTGCCTTCGAGATCCTTCTTGAACACGGCGGTATCCTGACCCTTGTAGTGATACGGGATGGCTACCTTGGGATGAAACGCCTTCACCGCATCTGCCGCTTCGTCCGGAGTCATTGTGTAGGGCAGATTCATGCAGATGAACGCGACGTCGATATTCTTAAGCGCGCGCATCTCGGGAGTGCCTTCGGTGTCACCCGAGAAGTAGAAACGCTTTCCGCCGTAGGTCAGCACGTAGCCGTTGCCGCGCCCCTTATCGTGAAAGAATTTCCCAGGTCCGGGACCGCGTCCCTCGGTGGTGTTGTACATGGGAATCGCTTCAATCTTCCAGTCGCCCCAGGTTGTGCTTTCGCCGTTGCCTATTACTTTTGCCGTGGTCACGGTTTTTGCAACCGCGGCCGGGGCAATAATTTCCGTTCCTGCCTTGCTCTCCGCCTTCAGCAAATCCGGATCCATGTGATCGCCATGAATATCCGTGATTAGAATCAAGTCCGCTTGCGGAAGCCCGGAAAAATTCGCCGGTTTGGCGGGATCGATGATGATCACTTTACCGCCTGCCTCGATTTCCAACGACGCGTGATACACCGGCGTAATCTTCACCGGTCCTTTGGATGTTTGGAATGTTTGCACTGGTCGTGCCATTTGCGCATTGGCGCCCACTGCGAACGACAGAACCGCAGCGCACGCAAAGCTTGAAACTATCGAATTCATTTGTCACTCCTGTGGGTATTTCCACCCTGAACTTGCGGAATCTTAGCACGCGCGCTACGACCCGTTCAATCAGCAACGTCCGCGCCATATTTTCGGGCCGCGCCAGCATGAATTATAAGCGCGGCTCTGCTGTTAACTTACCTGTACCGCCCTGTCCTCGCGGACAGATGACTTTTTCGCAATAAAATTTGTGCGTTTTCACCTGAAACTCCCACTCTGGGTACAATAGAAACAGAACATCTCTGCACAGGCAATCCCGGAGCCAGACGAAACCATGAGCGAAACTCCCTATGCCGTAGCTCGAACGAGTCCGCGTTTCTCATTTATTGCCGAGGCTGAAGTGATCGGATGTAACGGGAGCGCGCGTGTTTCAGAGTTAAGTGCACGCGGCTGTTACATCGATTCCATTAATCCGCTGCCCAAAGACACGGAAGTTCGTGTACGCATACGGTACGGTTGCAGCACGTGCGAATTTGCGGGTACCGTGATTTATACCCACGCCGGATTCGGTATGGGCGTGGCATTTGCTGAATTATCGGGCGAGCAACGCTCTACGTTGGATGTTTGGCTCGATGAACTCACGCGGAAGCTAGTCTAGGTGGGCGCGGACGTCGGTCTCTCATGCGGCAATTTCCTCATTAGAGTCAATTTCTGGATCAACACTTGCGCTCGTTTTATCGAGCTTGCAGGTCCGTGCCCATTCCATTCCGAAATTCACGGAATGGAGTGGGCACGACGAAACCCGTTTTCCATCGCAGTCATCGCGTGCGAAACATTTTCCGAAACAAGATAATTTGGATTAATAATTCCGGGCGGGGAAATCAACGCCGCGTTTGGAGTGCAGGTGGCATGCAAGATCTGCGATTCCCTGCATGCCACCTTTCATCCCGCGCTTACAGCGAACGCAGGAAATTGAGCAAATCCTGCTTCTGGCTTTGCGACAACTGGTTGAAGATCCGGATCACTTGGTTGGCCTCGGAACCCTGACTTGCATGGGCCTCGATAGCCTGCGTCAGATCGGATGTCCGTCCGTCGTGCAGGAAGAACAAACGCTGGCCAAGTCCCCAGAGCGGAGCGGTACGGAACTGATCGGGGCCGGCTGCTCCTTGCGAAACCCCGTCCGCTAATCCGTTGCCCATGTGGTGAATCAACAAGTCAGAAAAAAGATTCACCTGCACGTTACTGAGAGCGGCAACGTAGGAACTGCCCGTCGTCATGCTCGGCGTATGGCAAACCGAGCATTTCGTTGCGATAAATAAATTCCTGCCATTTTGAATAGACTGTGAACAGCCCGTACCCGTGCAAGCTGGAGTCGGTTGATCGAGGAATCGCATGAAGTCGGAGAAGGCTACGATGTCACTGGGGCCCCCGACACTGGAGGTGACATCAAAATTCGTGGTGTCTTCGGGAGTGGGATTAATCATACAACTCGATGGAACCTGTGCGGTGGGGTATCCACGCTCGTTGGGGAAGAGCTCGTTGGTAATGCCCATTTCGACGTTGTAAGCCTCACCCGAAAACATCAAGAGAGATTTATTCTGCGCCTTCCAACCAAAGCGAGTAATCGACCCGTCATTGCCGCTGCGATTGGGAACTCCGGATATTCCAAGAAATTGTGCTCCTGTGCTTTGCGACGCCTGATTGGCCATGATCGCATCTTCGCTAATGCTTTCAATCAGCCCCAGACCGAACGTAGGTGTAGGAATCCGGAAGGAAATATTATTTTCCGCCACCATCCGTTGGAAATCCGGCTGGCCCATCTGGCAACTTCCCGCGTCGCTGCGCCCCTTAATCGTGAAGAGGCCGTGCACTCCGCCGTCTGGATTGTTGGTAACTCTTTCGTTGGCATCGACGGCAAACTTGAACCGCGCTTCGCGGACAGGCCCGGTCAGATTAATAAACTGTGGGACTGAATTCGTTGCGCCTTCCGCACTGGCAACTGCAATCTGGGGGTTCACACTTGGACTCGTTCCTCCAACCGAGGGCTGGGCGTGGCAACTGGAGCAGGAATTGGAATTAAACGAAGGACCCAGGCCGTTGTTTTTTCCGTTCTGAACGCTTTCCACTTCCTGAAATCTTGTTTGTCCGTCCGTAAAATAAGACAGTTGCGCAGACGTAAGTCCGGCGATTGCATTACCCGCCGCAGGCGTTCCCGTGCGCGGTCCCGGGTCGTGAGCCTGATTCTGGCCTTGCACAGCGTAGACCGCTGAAAGAGAACAGATCAGGATGGCAAGACCGCGAAGAAGGATCTGGCGTTTTGGATTTGCATTTTTGTTCCTGATGGCCGGCTTGGGATTGCCATTCGGAATCTTATTCATTTTTTCCATTTCAATTACCCCCTAGATTTTTCGGGCTGGGAACGAACCCCGAAAATGTATTGCCGATTTCAAAAGCCCTGATTTTCACCCCTCGATCCGCGTGGGACGAATTCACGCGACGCAAAATATATTTCTGTACCGGAATACGCCTCGAAATGTGCAAGTCGAAGACGAGCGAGTACAGAGATTCGTGTGTAAGGAATACCTTCGAAGAAAAAACCTTTAACTTTCCCCCGCCCCGGTAACGGCCTCAAAGGGTAGTTGATTTCACAATTCGATACGCCTGTTCTGAGGTACAGAATCGGTCTCATGGGGAGGGCCAGCAGGAAGGGCAGGATTAAACCTGCCCTTCCTGCTGGCCCTCATTTCGTCGGATTTTTCTAAGTTGGATGAGCGACGAGGCGAGAACGCTCGACAGGGTTTGCCGATGCCCTTTAGACTAACGATTGCCCTATTGCAGTCCAAATCGCTTCAGAGGATTTTCAATGCCCTTAGTGAAATTTATTTCCCCAAGTGGACTTACGCGAGACGTGGAAGTGCCCGTCGGTATATCCATGATGCAGGCTGCTTTGAATCATAAGATCGAAGGTATTCTTGGTGAGTGTGGCGGAAATTGCATGTGCGCCACCTGCCACGCGTATATCGATCCATCCTTCTTGAATCGAATTCCAGCCGCGAAAGAAAATGAAAAATTCATGCTAAGCATCGCCGCCGAAGGCCCCGAATCGAACAGCAGACTCAGTTGCCAGATTAAAATGACGGAAGAATTGGATGGTATTGTGATCCGTCTTCCTAAGAAACAGAAGTGACTCGCGGAAACAACTTTTGCGGCGGATGGTGTCACGCGCTCGTGAAAACAAAAGATATTGCCAAAGCGTTCGAGGTCAAAAACGGATCAAATTTCCATTTAAAAGATTTCGATCCAGGTGAAACGCTTGGATTGAAATCAAAAGAACACGCGAAGAAAGCCTTGGAACGCGGAATTGCCCGCCTGTCGGAACTTCAAGAAAAACTGTATGCACAGGATCGTTGGGCGATTCTGATGACCTGCAAGCCATGGATGCGGCGGGAAAGGATAGCATCATCAAGCACGTGATGTTCCGGGGTGAATCCGCAGGATTGCCAGGTGCATTCGTTTAAATCGCCATCCCCGGAAGAATTGCACCACGATTTTTTGTGGAGGACCACGCGATCGCTTCCCGAACGGGGTGGAATCGGAATTTTTAACAGATCCTACTACGAGGAAGTCCTGGCGGTTCGCGTGCACCCGGAATTTCTGAGCAATGAAAACCTTCCCGCGGAACTGATGACAAAAAACATCTGGGAGAAGCGATTCGAAGACATCAATGCGTTTGAGCTCTACCTTTCCAGAAACGGCTATAAGGTGCTGAAATTTTTTCTCTATTTATCGAGGCACGAGCAGAAGACGCGCTTCCTTGACAGGCTGGACGAGCCTGACAAAAACCGGAAATTCTCAATGAGTGATGTCCAGGAGCGAAAATATTGGGATAAGTACATGGCCGCATATGAAGACATGATTCGGAATACGAGCACGGAGCACGCGCCCTGGTACGTTGTGCCCGCGGATCACAAATGGTTCTCGCGCATGGCTGTGGCGGAAATTATCATTCATGCGTTGCAATCGCTAGACCTCGCGTTTCCAAAGCTCGATGCCGCCAAGCGCAAAGAATTGAAAAGCGCGAGCGCGGCGCTTAAACGGGCGACATAAGACGCCGCGTGGTGCGCCGCACATTTGTTACATCCATTAGGTTTGCAATTTTATTGCCTCGTTTTTCACTTTCAGAACAACTCGCCGCACAAAGAAAGCATCAGATTCGTAACTGTGAATACGCGAAGCGAAGTCATTGTTGTCGGAGCAGGCCCCGCGGGAATCGTCGCGGCAATCGCCGCGCAAAAGCGCGGCCGGCAAGTGATCGTCCTTGATGCACGGAAACCTCCTATCGATAAGCCATGCGGCGAAGGCATTTTGCCTCAGGGTATCGCTGCGCTAAGAAAGCTGGGCATTTGCCTTCCCGCCGAAGATGCGTTTCCTTTTCGAGGAATCCGGTTCGGCGATGAAAAATATTCCGTACGCGCCGATTTTGCGGATGAGACAGGCTTATCTGTGCGCCGCGTAAAATTGCATCAATTACTTGCCGATTACGCCATGAAGGCAGGTGTCGAGTTTCGATGGGGAGCGCGAGTCACGCAAATCGACGAGCACCAAGTCACGACACCGCTCGAAAGGTTTTCGTACGATTGGTTGATCGGGGCGGATGGTCACAATTCGCACATTCGCAAGTGGGCCGGTCTGGAACCGCGCGCTGTGAGAAAAAAGCGATTTGGATTTTGCAGCCACTATCAGCTGGAGCCATGGTCGGACGTGGCCGAAGTTCATTGGGCGCATGGCTGTCAGATATTCATTACGCCCGTGCGGGGACACGAAGTGGGTGTCGCGGTGATCTCTCGCGATCCTCAACTTCGTTTCGATAAAGCCATTCAACGATTCCCTTTCCTGGCGAATAAATTATGCGGCGCGAAGCCGACTACTCGCGAACTGGGTGATACGACGGGCTTAAGAATTTTGCCGGCCGTCACAAAGGGCCGCGTCGCCCTGATCGGAGACGCATCCGGCACGGTGGACGCCGTAACCGGACACGGACTCAGCCTTTCCTTTCAGCAGGCGATTTCGCTGGCGGAAAGCTTGGAACAGCACGACCTGGCACTCTATGAGGCCTCGCACAAAACAATCGCGTCTCTTGCTATCACCATGACACGCCTTATGATGCTGATGAGCGAGAGCGATTGGATCCGCCGCAGAACTCTTCGCCTGTTTCAAATCACTCCAAGCCTTTTCACCAGAATGCTTGCAATTCACACTGGCACGGTACCGCTCTCTACGGTCGGTGTAGCTGAAATCGCGGATTTCAGCTGGAAGTTTTTGCGAGCCTAACCTACATGAATCGATTCCCTCAAATAATCAGGGAGATTATGACCTCCAAGACTTTAGCGATCTTCGCACTGATGGCTACTTTAACGTCAGCACGGGCGGCGCGAGCGCAAGAACTCTCGGTTCAAATCGATCCGGCGCAATCGAAAGTCGAATATTCACTTGCCAGCACCGTGCACACGGTGCACGGTACATTTTCCGTCAAGAATGGCGCGGTTCATTACGATCCTGCGAGCGGACAAATCGGCGGCACGATTGTCGTCGATGCAACCAGCGGCCAGAGCGGAAACAGCTCGCGCGACACCCGCATGCATCGCGAAATTCTGGAAAGCGATAAATTTCCTGAAATCATTTTCTCGCCCGCGAAACTCACCGGAGTTGTGGCTGCCGATGGCATTTCCAAGGTGGAAGTTTCGGGCCGCTTTCGTCTACACGGGCAGGAGCATGACGTAACGCTTCCCGCAGAAATAAAAATAGAAGGAAAGAATCTTTCCATCGTCACTCACATGGATATTCCCTATATTCAATGGGGATTGAAAAATCCCAGCAATTTTCTGTTGCATGTCAGCAACACGGTGAGTATTGAAATCCAGGCGCGGGGCCATGTTCAGCCAACTGGGAATCCGTGATGCGATGAAATGATCGTCAGGGCAGCTGAATTCCCGCGGCCTTCATGGCCTGGGATTGCGCGCCGATCAGCGGCGCCTCTTCATTCAGCACCATGTAAATCGGAATCTGCGCCAGCAACTCGCCGAATTTTTCCTTCGCGCAGAATGCTTTGAAAAATGCTCCGTCTTCCATCTTTTTTTGAATTTTAGGAGCAATGCCTCCGGCAACCCACACTCCGCCGCGCGCCAGAACTTTCAGCGCGAGATTGCCCGCCTCCGACCCGTACATGCTCACCCATAGATCCAAAGTTTGCACGCAGACCGGACACTGGCCCGCCATTGCAAGCCGCGTAATTTCCGGAGCCGCATCCGCGTGCGGATCTTCGAAGGATGGGTGTTCAACAGACGGATCCAGAAAATTGTGAATCGTGCGAAAACCGCGGCCCGAGAGAATTAACTCGATGCTCACAAATTCCTCGGTCTTTTTCATGTGGCGCAGGAGCTCGATTTCAAGATCCGTGCGCGGCGCAAAATCCACATGCCCGCCTTCGGAGCTTGAGACTACGTATTTGCTACCGTCCCAAAATAAAATCGTCTCGCCGAGCCCGGTGCCCGCGGCGACCAAAGCTTGCGTCAGATTCGGCGTAGGAACGCCGCGATTCAAGATGGAAATTTCAGACGCCGGAAGCCGCGACAAACTGTACCCGGTCGCTTCCAGATCGTTCAATAAAACAACGTGGGGTGTTTTTAGTTGGGCTGAAAGCGCGGCGGCTTCCACAGTCCACGGCAGGTTGGTGGCTTTCACCCGGCGTCCAATCACGGGTCCGGCCACTCCGAATCCCGCAGCTTCAATCTTCTGGTCGCCGGATGCATGCGTTTCGGCTTGTGAATCCGAAAGGAATTTCGCGATCATCTGCTCAAAGGTGGGAAACTCGCGGCTTTCATATCGATGCGTGAAGACTTTTTTAGGAGACACACCATGAATATCGTAAAGCGCCAAATTGCACTTGGTCCCCCCGATGTCTCCGGCCAGGATCATGTGTTTTTCCCAGTCTTATCGCGGCCTGCCGCGGCTGGTTTGTCCTTCAAAGCTGCTTTCTCGGCGACCGCGTTGGTTAGCTTTGCTGCGGCCGCTTTGTCCACCAGAAATAGTTTTACTCCGCGATGGCGCGGCTGCACCAGTTGAGCCGGATATGGCGGATCGTGTTTTTCTTCCAGAACTTCGTGCAATATCTGCGCCTTGTCCGCACCCACAACTAAAAAGACAACGCGCATCGCGGCATCGAGCACAGGAAGCGTCAACGTCATGCGCCGCATATTTAATTTGGTCACCGTCGGGGTGCTGACCCAGCGCGACGTTTGGCGCGTGACGCGCGGCCCAGGAAACAACGAAGCCGTGTGCCCATCATTTCCCATCCCCAGCAAAATTAAGTGAAATTGCGGGAAACCCCGATCGTCCAGGGGAAGATATTTCCTGAGCGCTTCCTCATATTCGTGGGCCGCTCGGCCGATGCTGGCCTTTTCGGCTTCCATGCGGTGCACATTTGCTTCCGGGATCGGCACGCGGATTAGCAATTCGCGCCGCGCCATTCCATAATTGCTTTCCGCATTCGTGGGCGGCACGGCCCGCTCGTCTCCCCAAAACACATGGACTTTCGCCCAATCCACCTGTGCGCGAAATTGATCCGACGCAAGAACTTCAAACATCAGCCGCGGCGTATTTCCGCCGGAAAGCGCGACCATAAACCGGCCATCCTTGGCAATTGATTGCCAGGCATAGTCGACAAATAATCGCGCCGCAGCCCGCGCAACTTCCTCCGGGCTGGGAAACACTTGCACATCCGGAGAAGGATTCTCCGTCAAGCCTTCGTTACGAATTCCGCCAGTGTCGGCCATCGCGCTCCAGCAATTCATCGGCTTCTTGAGGGCCCCATGTGCCCGCCGAGTAGTTTGGAAATTTGGGTTTATTCGCCTCAAAATAATGCAGGATCGGGTCCACCAGAGCCCATGCCGCTTCCACGCCATCGGCGCGATCAAACAAGGTTGCGTCGCCGCGCATGCAATCGTTAATCAGCGTGGCATACGCCGAACGTTCGCCCCCGCCGAACGCCACCTGGTAACTGAAATCCATCGTCACCGTTTTTAATTTCATTTCCTGCCCCGGCAGCTTGGCGTGAAATGAAATCGAAATTCCTTCGTCGGGCTGAACATTCAATACCAGAGCATTAGACGACAGGTCTTGTCCTCGGAACACCAGATGCGGCGCCGTCCGGAATTGTATGGCAATTTCCGTGACACGGGAAGGAAGCCGTTTCCCGGTACGCAAATAAAATGGCACGCCGGCCCACCGCCAGTTGTCGATCTGCAGCTTTGCCGCTACGAACGTCTCCGTTCCCGAATCTTTCGCCACACCGGGCTCATCCCGGTATCCCGCCAGCTTGGCAGAATCTTTAGCAGAAATTCCTGGACCATATTGGCCGCGAACGATCTCACTTTTTATGCTCTCTGGAGTGAAGGGCCGGATAGATTGCAGCACTTTTATTTTTTCATTGCGCACTGCGGTGGCATCGAACGCTGCAGGCGGCTCCATGGCCACGAGCGAAGTCAGCTGCAGCACGTGGCTCTGGATCATGTCGCGTGTTGCGCCCGCAGTTTCATAAAATGCCGCGCGCTGCTCGACGCCCAGCGTTTCCGCCGCAGTAATTTGCACATGGTCCACATAATTACGGTTCCACAGCGGCTCAAATATTCCATTGCCGAAACGCAGCACCATCAGGTTCTGCACTGTATCTTTGCCTAAATAATGATCGATGCGATAGACCTGCGATTCGTCGAACGCCTTGCGCACCGTTTCATTCAGTTTTCGTGCGGAAGCCAGATCGCGTCCATACGGCTTTTCAATGATGACACGCGTCCAAGATTTTCCGTTTGGATTCTTTGAAAGCCCGGCTTTTTCCAATTGCTCAATGATGGTGGGATAAATTTCCGGAGGCGTCGCCAGGTAAAACAGCCGGTTGCCGTTCAGATTATGGGCGCCGTCCAATTCATCGAGACGTTTCTTTAATTTTTCAAACGCTTCAGGATGATCGTATTCGCCGGAAACATATGCCAGAGCATTCGCAAACTCCTTGCATTCCGCTTCACGTAACGTATTCTCGTCCGCGAATTTCTTCACGGATTCGACGGCCGTGTTCTGAAAAGCTTCGTCGGTCATAGCGGTTCGCGCAAATCCGATAATTGCAAATCTTCGCGCCAGGCAATTCTGCGCGGCGAGTCCGTACAACGCAGGCACGAGTTTCCGGCGCGAAAGATCGCCTGAGGCGCCGAAAATTACAATCGTGCACGGATCCGCCGGCCGGATGGACCTTTGATTTTCCTGTTCGGCGCTTTCGATCGTTGCGCTTTTGCCTGCTGTCATCGTTGGGTCCTCACTTTTTTCCGGCTGCTTTAATCGCGTGTCCGCCAAACTGGTTGCGCATGGCGGCCAGCAGCTTGTCGGCATAGGAATCGGTATCGCGAGAGGTGAGTCTCTGTAGCAGAGACAACGTTATTACCGGAGCGGGTACGTCCAGATCGATCGCTTCCGCCACAGTCCAGCGGCCCTCTCCCGAATCCGACACGTACGGAGCGATTCCCGCCATTTCCGAGTTTTCTTTCAGCGCGATGCTCAGCAGATCCAGCAGCCACGAACGCACCACGCTGCCCGTGCGCCAGATTTCCGATACCTGATGCATATCCAGCGCAAATTCATTTTTCTTTTTGAGGACGGCGAAACCTTCGGCGTAGGCTTGCATCATTCCGTACTCAATTCCGTTGTGCACCATCTTCACAAAATGCCCGGCACCGCTTGGACCCACGTGTCCCCAACCCAGGTCTTTCCCCGGCGCGAGCGTTTCGAATATCGGGCGCAGATAATCGACGGCTGATTTGTCGCCGCCAATCATCATCGAGTACCCTTCTTTCAGGCCCCAGATTCCGCCGCTCGTTCCCACATCCACAAACTGAAATCCCTGCTCCTTGAGGCTCGCTCCCCGACGCTGCGTATCTTTGTAATTACTGTTGCCGCCGTCGATCAGAATATCATTTTTTGATAGGTGCGGAACAAGCTCGGCGATCGTCTGGTCCACTGGCGCTCCGGAGGGAACCATAATCCAGATCGCTTTTTGTTTCCCGAGCTTCCCGGCCAGATTCGTCAGAGAATCCGCGCCGCCCGCCCCCGTGGCCGTTACTTTTGCCACCGCGCCAGCATCGCGATCGAAGCCCACCACGCTATGTCCGCCGCGCACAAGCCGCTCGACCATATTTGCGCCCATCCGTCCCAGCCCCACCATTCCAAGTTCCATATGATGCGCCTCCGCCTCTACGATTCGTTGATCCCCACTCCACTTGCAACCAAATCACGCCGCAACTGCGCCGCGTCCTGAAAATGGATGGTGCGCATGTGCAACTGCCGCGCGCACTCCAGGTTCAGTTCGCGATCATCGATGAACAAACATTCGTCGGGATTGCGCTGCGTCACTTCGAGCGCGATTTTGTAAATACCTTCATCCGGTTTTCGAATACCCAGATAGCACGAACTGAAGAACGCTTTTAATTCACGCCGCAAACGGAATTCATGGATCCGACGCTCATTCAATTCGCGAGGCTCATTGTTGATGGTCGCCTGCAAATATTTTCCAGTGGCCGCCACGTCGGACAATACCGCGCGCGATTCGGGAAATTCGGCGGACTGGGCAAATATAAAATCTGTAAATTCTTCTTTCGTAAAGCTGCGCTTGCGGTAGAAAACGGTGCGCTGAAGATATGTATCCAGTGTGATTCGCCCTGTCTCAAATGCGGGGCTCGCAAGATCGTGGCGATCCTGCAATTCCTCCCAGTCGAGTCCAAATTTTTCCGCCGCCGCTGCGCGTGCGCCTCGGTCCCAACCGTTGGACAGTATGACGCCGCCCACGTCCCAAAAGATCGCCGTAACGTCCGACATCGCGCCCCCTCAGAGCCGACTGCGTGACCTGCTTATTGTAAGCGAATCGAGCGGGATTGCGCTCCACTCTTCGAAAATCATTAATACAAACAGTGCCAGTTTGGCTTTCTTACGCTCTTGCAGTATCGTAGATGGGATAGAGTTGACCAAGTTCCCTGATGGAGGATTTAAATGGCTGATGATTCCTGCGGGCCTGTAAAACCGGCGGCTCCCACACCGGCAAAGCCCGGTCAGCGCGTAGTCCACTGTGTGAAATTCGATAAGGATATGCCGGGTCTCGAGCGCATCCCGTGGAAAGGTGAGCTGGGCAAGCGCGTCTATGAAAATGTTTCGGCGGACGCCTGGAAGCTGTGGATCGAATACTCCAAGATGCTCATGAACGAGTACCGCCTGAACCCGCTCGACCCGCAATCCCAGAAGATCATGGAAGAGCAAATGGAACAATATTTTTTTGGCGAAGGCGCAAAACTCCCCGAAGGCTACGTAGCCCCAAAAGCCAAAGGCTAGTTAATCTGTATCCGGACGTTATGAGGAATTCCGTTCGTTGCAGCGCCGGCGTACCGCCGGCGTTTTTCTTTTCGTTCGACCGAGCCCGCCCTACGCCGTCCCCACGGCCCCAGTCACCGGATGCTGCACAGGCAATTTCTCAGTAAACTCAAACTTCAATTGACCATGCGCAGCCCGCAGGGCATTTTCAACTTCCGCCGGCGTTTTCCCATGCGCAAATAAAAACCCAAGATACGACGATCCCTCAGGCCACGCCGCAATCGCATCATGTACGCGCGCCGTGATCCGCACATCTTCAATTCCCGGCGTGGAACGAGCCTGCTCCTCGCCCTCCACTTTTTCGAGCAATCCAGATTTCGGCACAGGAATCATCATCACGCCTGAAGCAGCTTCTTCCCGCGCGATGTCCGTGCCCTGCATGCCCATCGCGTGGCGCACCAGCAGTTCTTCGAGCAACATGCGCTGCGGTCCGAACCGAAGCGCGCGCGAACACAATCCGCCGATCGGCCGCGGCGCCGCTTCCAGTACCCAAGGACCATCGTCGCCAATTCGAAACTCCGCGTGCACCGGCCCGTGCGTCAATCCCAGCGCTTTCACCGTGCGCTCGGCGCATTCCAGGACGCGGTCATACATTTCATCCGGCAAGCGCGAGGGCGTGACGTATATCGTCTCCTCAAAAAATGGCCCTTCCAGCGGGTCGGGTTTATCGAACACGCCCAGAATTCGCAGCTTCCCGTGCGTGAGCAACCCCTCGACAGCGACCTCCTCGCCGGGAATGTAACGCTCCACCATCAAGCGGTCGAGTTCCGGTTCACGCGTCACTTTCACATCGGGCGATTCCAAAAGTTGCTTGATGCGCGCCACAGCGGACTGAAATTCCTCCGCATTATTTGCCCGGATCACGCCTTGGCTGGCTGCGAGCCGCAACGGTTTCACTACGCACGGAAATTGCACGCGGGGCAGAATTTTCTCGACGCGCTTATCGAGCTTGAAAGAAAAAAATCCGGGAACCGGCAGACCCGCATCGCGCAGCACTTCGCGTTGCCGCAATTTGCTGCGGCAATTCTCCACGGCATCCGGAGAATGGTATGGAAATGCAAGGGCCCGCGCCACATGTGCCGCCGTCGAGGTCGCGC